>Ga0137407_10000015_pt1 | contig 169465 bp, 147 predicted proteins | sample CZOMad2_2_16fung_FD_108410 | JGI IMG/M metagenome (GOLD analysis project Ga0137407, IMG submission 108410) | Vadose zone soil fungal communities from Angelo Coast Range Reserve, California, USA - CZOMad2_2_16fungal (Illumina Assembly) | ecosystem: Environmental > Terrestrial > Soil > Vadose... | reverse complement strand
CTTCGTAAACCGCGAACTGGACGACCTGAAGGCGCTGACGCAAGCAGCGCCCGGCGTCCTTAAGACGGGAGGAAGGCTGGTAATTATCAGCTTTCACTCCCTGGAAGACCGCATCGTGAAAGACGCCATGCGGGACGGCGCGAAAACCGGCATCTACCAGGTGCTGACAAAAAAGCCGCTGACGGCCAGCCAGGAAGAGGCAGATCGCAATCCACGGTCGCGCAGCGCAAAGATGCGGGCCGCGGAGAAATTAAAAGTTTCATCTTCCGGAGCACCAAAAGAAAAAAGCTTCGGCAGATAACAGGATTCCGGGGAGGCGCTGTTCTCTCTCCATTGGGCGAATTAAGGACTACCTTCTCACGGCGTCGCCCCGGAATAAAAGTACCCTCAAGAAAAGAGGACAAAACAATGTTTCAAGGCATGACGATTGAAGAATTGATTAACAGCGTGGAGCGCGTCGAGAAGAAGTCGCGCGAAGAACAAAAGACAACTGCATTTGACCTCCACGAATATCCGCTCCGCCGGATGGAGTGGAAGGAAATGGTTGAGGTGGCGTAAATGTCGGCTGGGGCAATGAACATTACGGGAATGATCACGCCGGTGGACCTGCGTAGCGCGGTCCGCCGCAGCGTGGCCGGGATCACTCCGGAATTTTACTTTCAAAAGACAATCGACAATTCCCGGCTGGTCAAGATCAGTGACCCGCAACGCCGGCGCGAGATCCGCATGTTCTCCGCCAGCGTAGCCGCGCTGTTCCTGCTCATGATGTTCTATGCCTGGCAGCACTTCAGCTCCATTGAGTACGGCTACAAGATTGAAGCGCAAAGATCCGAGCATGAGCGGCTGGTAGAGATGAACCGCACGCTCAAGCTGGAAGAAGCATCGCTGCGCGATCCCGGCAGGATTGACGTGCTGGCGCGGCAGATGGGACTTGAATCCCCGCAGCCCGGGCAGGTCGTCCATCTGGATGCGGATGAAGCAGGTGCTTCGGTCATCGCACAGGCCACGCCTGTGTCGGTCATTTCGACGCAATAGTGGAGCGTCGATGGCTGCAAAAATAATCATGGACCGCAGCCGCCCTCGGCTGCGTCTTCCTTCCTTGCCAAGTGTAGCGACAAGGAAAGAATGTAACGCCGAACTAGTTTATTTAGGCTTGGGCCGGATTAATCTCGACCCATTAAAATGGCGGACTCTGGAAAACCAGCTGGAGCCGCCATGCGTTTTCAAGAGTTCATGTACCCGTGTGGCACAGCCGACCCCGGCTGTGCTGTTGTTTTCACAGGCGGGGGCGCCTGTGCCACACGATTGTTTAGGGTGCATTTTTCTTGAGCTACTTTAAATGACACAACCACAACGGCCTGGTCCATGAAGCGCATTTCAGTTTCCAAGTCCAAATCATCTCCGAGCGCTCGTTCCCGGCTGCTAATTCTGGCCGCCTTTCTTGCTGTCTGGTTTGCCGCCATCTGCATCCGGCTGGTTTGGTTGCAAGTAGCGGACTACGGAGACTTCACCCAGCGCGCGGCGCGCCAGCAGCAACGCAGTGTTGAAGTTTCTTCCGTGCGCGGCAATATCTACGATCGCAAAGGCAACGAGCTGGCCATGACGGTCAGCGTCGATTCTGTTTTTGCCGTGCCTTCTGAAGTGCCCGATGTTCACAGCGCGGCGCAGGTGCTGGGGCGAGTGCTCAAGGCCGATTCCACGGAGATTGAGAACCACATGCGCGCCTCGCGTGCGTTTGCCTGGGTGGCGCGTAAGGTCGATAGCGCTACCAGCAGCCGCGTCCGCTCGCTGAACCTCAAGGGCATCTACTTTCAGAAAGAAGCAAAACGCTTTTATCCCAAGCGCGATCTTGCGGCGCAAGTCCTGGGTTACGTCGGTCTGGACGATGAAGGGCTCGGCGGCGTGGAACGCGAATTTGAGGCCAAGCTCAAAGGTAAACCGGGCAAGATGTTGATCACCATGGACAACAAGCGGCGCTGGCTCGGCCGCGTGGAAAAGAACCCAGATCCCGGTGAGAACGTGGTGCTCACCATCGATGAAAAGATCCAGTACATCGCCGAGCGCGAGCTGGAGAAAGCCATGCAAGATACCCAGGCTGAAGCCGGCACCGTCATCGTGGAAGATCCGCGCACCGGTGAGGTGTTGGCTCTAGCCAGCCGTCCAACGTTCGATCCGAATGCTCTCAATAAGGCGAATCCGCTGGCGCTGAAAAATCGCGCCGTCAGCGACATCTATGAGCCCGGCTCCACGTTCAAAATAGTCACTCTGGCCGCTGCGCTCGAAGAAAAGATCACCACTCCGGATGAAGTGGTGGATTGCCAGATGGGTTCCATCGTGCTGAATGGCCTGAAAATACATGACCACAAAGCGTACGGCGCGCTGACCGTCACGCAGGTTCTCGAGAACTCCAGTGACGTTGGGGCGATCAAGATTGCATTGCGCCTGGGTGAAGAGAGGTTTGACCGCTATATTCGACTCTTTGGTTTTGGCTCGCAGACAAGAATCGAGCTACCCGGCGAGACGCGCGGTTTGACCAAGCCGGTAAGCCGGTGGTCGAAGGTGAGCATCGGAGCAATCTCCATGGGGCAGGAAATCGGTGTCTCGCCGGTGCAGCTTGTTTCCTTGGTGTCTACCATCGCCAATGACGGCGTGTATGTGCCGCCACGAATTATTGCCGGAACCACACCGCCGCGCAGCACGCCGCAGTTGATCGCGTTTCATCCGGCGGTCGGCAGGCGCGTGCTTTCCACGATCACCGCGGCCCAGATGAAGAGGATGATGGAAGGCGTGGTGCTGCGCGGAACCGGCACACGGTCCATTTTGGATGGCTATAGCTCCGCGGGCAAGACGGGTACGGCGCAGAAGATTGATGCGAACGGGCGATACTCTCATCGCCAGCATATTGCTTCGTTCGGCGGATTTGCTCCGGTGAATAATCCGGCGGTGACAGTCCTAGTCGTGCTGGATTCGCCAGCTGGCGGCTATCCGCGCGACGGTGGCGGAATAGCTGCCGCTCCGGTTTTTGCGCGCATCGCGCAGCAGGTCTTGGCCTACATGAACGTGCCGCACGATGTAGACGTGCAGGACCCCCGGCGCTTGTACCTGCGCGCACATGCCAAGGAAGGCGATGTCTCAGAAGGCGCGCCGGACTATATTGCCAGCCAACAGGACCAGATGGACGCGTCCCCTGTTACGCCCCCACCGCAAAACGCGGAGTTGAAAATGGCAGCCGCGCCGAGCAAAAGCACGCCCCAGTCTGCGCCTCCGCCAAAAACAGATTTATCTGCTGTGCCAGCAACCGTGCAGCAGGCAGGATTAAAAGCCTCCGAGCAGCCAAGTCGCGGCACAGTCGTGCTCGATGTAGGCGGCGGCGTGATCGTCCCTGATTTTCACGGCAAACCGTTGCGTTCAGCGTTGGAAGCAGCGGAGTCCGCTGGGATTGAACTTGAAGTAAGCGGAAGCGGCGTGGGACAGGCGCAAACTCCGTTGGCGGGCGCCAGGATACCTCCGGGCGGACATGTTAGCGTGGTGTTTGGAAGATGAGGAGATGTTGCCAATCGGCCAGTAAGCTTAATGTCCAGAACCTCGAATCTGGAAAAGGATAGCTTCACCGGGCTGAAACTCACCTGCGACCCGGCTGGTACATTTTAAGCGAGCAACGTACCATCCAGAAGCAATCTTCGGATCAGCTTTGAAACTCCAGATCACATTTTCTACTTGTTTGGGACGAACGTCTTTATCAGCAAAGTGATAGACTGCCCGAGTATCGCTCTCTGGGTATACAAATAGATCGATGTCGGAACGGACCCGTAAAATATATTGGAATTTGACTTTCTGATGAGGTGGGGGTTCTGGTTGCGGCACGCTCTTTAAGTCTTTTTGTATAAGAAGCTCTTGGTCCTCAGTTTGGTGATTATCGAGAAGAAAAATGACTCCATTTAGAGGGTCGTCTGTGTCGAAATTTGAATGCGTGGGCCAAAAATCAGCAACGAATAAACTGACTGTCACGGATCCTGGAAATTGCATGGAATGTAGAGGAACTTCAATCTTCCATTGACTCCAACGGCCGTTCAAGTCACGTTCTGAGATTGGCCAATCGTATGCCACTACTTTGCCGGTTATCTCATCGCGTACCTTGACACGCAATGACATATTCTGTTCATTTCTCGGGGCGCGACAACTAAGCCAAAAATAGTTTTTTTCTGCCGTAACCGGAACATGGTCCATTCTTATTTCGTGTTCGAGAGTCGTCCGGGAATCCGGACGAGCTCCCTGGTCAATCCACGCCCTGATCAAGTCAATCGTATCTTGCGATAAGGGCTCACGATGATAAGGCATGCGAGGCGTCCGGCGTCCATCAATATGCTGGACAAAAGGACTGTTTTGCGCATCACCAGGGATTATCTCAGTCGTAAATTTTCCATCGCGATACGCCCCGTCCATCAGACCTTGATAATTGTCCATGAAATAGCCCACAGGTTTGGCATCTTTGTCCCAGCCGTGGCACCAATTGCAGCTTGAAGGAATTATCTCGGCAATGTCAGAAAATGTGATCTGCTTGTTATGGGAGGCGGGTTGCGCACCCCTCCCAGTGGAGAAAGTGACAAGCACAGCTATCAAGATGAAAACGCGTTTTATCAAGATTGGCCCTTCAGTTACTCAGGCAGTACTTGTTTTGCGAGAACATCCGTTGCTCTCTTGAGTAAAGCTCCGAAGAAAAATAAGACCATAACTGCTAGCCCTCCGTACATCCCCCGGGTCTTCGGGTCAGCATTCATGAAGTCGCTCAAGTGGCTTGGCAACACCTCTCGACCGTCTTGCCGGAATGATTTAACTGTGCCCTGGCCTGATACTTTGATCTGTATAGGTTCTCTGCTACCGGCTGTCGCGGTCTCAACCAGATTCCATCGGAACACGCCCACCGGTTCGAGCTCAATCGATGACGGGAAATAGAGGGCGAGTTCTGTATCTTTTGCACCGTGAAACGAAGCTTCCGAAATTGTGCTATCCTCCAGCTTGATAAGCGTGCCGTCGCTAGAAGCCAGGGATTGTCCGCCGTCCGATAGGGAAAATTTGGCTGTGGATGCAAGGGCAATTTCGACTGTGTCGCTGCATCTACACGTAAGGTGGACCATTTGAGTATGGTTAGAAGCATTGATCTCTAGGCTGTTACGGTCTGTTGGCATGAGGGGCGGTTCCAGAATGACTCGATCCGCTTCCGCAATCTTCAACTGTTCCGCCTCAAACGAAATATCAATTGTTCCTGGCGGCACAGCCTGAAAAACAACCGATAGCTCTCCGTGCTGTGTCTGTTCGGCATGAACTATAGTGCCCTTTGCGAGGACGAGTTTTAGTGGCCCCTGACCTGAACCAGGCAGCGCGTGGATGGACGATTGCGATGCACCGGGTCTCTGCGATAGCGAGATTTCACGTTGGTCGGTGAGCGTCTTTTTTTCTATACCATCGGTTGCAATAAGGGTAGCAATTTGTGTTAGCTTTACTTTGGAACCTGATATGTGCAGTTCTTTTGGCTCAGACATCTGAATCTCAAAAGGCTGAGGAAGAACATACTGCGGCATTTGTGCACTAAGATGGACATATCGTTGACTCGGTGAGCCAAGTGACAGTATCGCCAATCCACTTAACATCATCAGCACCAAAATGACGATGCCGGCGTGAAGCAGCCTCTTCCGACCAATGTTGCTGTTTGAAAGTTTTCCGGCAGGAGCATTGTGGGGTGTCAGCGGATCGTCGTCTGTACTGGCGACAAGCAAGGTGGCATGTTTAGTGCTTTTTTGTTCACGATCCGAGCCCATAAAGCGAACCAATCGTCATCCATTTTGGCAATCAACTAATGATTAATAGCTGTTGTCGCAAATCTTGCGACTGAGCCAAATAAGTAGAACGCAAAAGTAGAGAGTTTACCTTCGGAGATCAAACGTGCACGTCCGGTACCTACAGGCTTAATAACTTCAGATAAACATCTCTTCGTCTTCCACTTCCGTGGCGCTGGTCTTTCTCCGTGCGCGGTGGGCGCGAAGAAAACTCAAGCCCGCACCCAGTGCTTGCACAATGGCACGAACGCGCCGGATTGGACTCAGGACGGACGTCTGTAATACCTCTGAGGTTGCTTCCAGTTTGTTGGCGGCGCTGGTAATAAATTCGTCCAGCCGCACGGCCTGCATGCGTACTCGTTCCACGATCTCCCCGGTGGCTTCGCCCACTTGCGTGACATGCTCGCGCATGGTGGCCGTACTCTCCACCAGGTTCGTGGTAATTTCAGCAATCTTTGGCTGTGCATCGGCAAGGATGGCATTGGCCGTTGCCAGCACGGGAGAAGCTTGGTGCTCCAACCGGCCGGCAATGCCTTCAATGCGTGCTGAGGACTGGCGCAAAGCTATATAGAGCGCGATCAGCACGCCTGTTTGCAGGACGATGGCGAACGCGGCTACGACCACGAAAATAGTGATAACCGTATCTTTGTCCACTTAGCCCAGGTCTCCTTACGAGCCTTTTTTGCCTTCAACGGATGCCTCACGATAAGCCTGGCGTGTAGCGTCAATGGCGGAGCTGATCGCCTCTTTCTTCTGGGAGACAACCTCTTTACCCTTGTCTACCCACTGGCTCACGGTTTCGCGGGCTTCGCGGCCACGGTTCTTGAGGTACTCGCTGCCTTCTTGTGCGGTATTTTTCAAGGCATCGCGCGTTTCCTTCCCCGAGCGGGGAGCATAAAGGACGCCAATCAGCGCGCCAAAGCCAAGTCCAGCCAGAAACCACATGAAACTGTTGCTGTTATCTCTATCCGACATCGAATGACCTCCAAAACAGGGATGTTAACACCCAGCCCTCTGCAATTCAAATTTACCCCGGGCCAGCAGACGTCATCGCGCCAGCGATGAGCTGTCGATAAAACTGTACGCTACCCCGGGCCAACATAATGATGTGATGCCTTAGAAACGGAAAGGGGTGGTACAACCGAAGCCTAATGAGATCGGTATGCCATCTCCATGACAGATTGGATGAGCAATTCTGAACATCGGCTGATTGTCGTTTCTTAATCTCACCACATTTACAAAACGCTGATCGATTTCCTGGGATTGCTCTGTTTCTCCCATTTACAACCGCTTTACAAGTCGCTGCCAGCTTTTTTACCCCGGCCCAATCCCAAACGTGTTCCCATGGCATTCATGGAGGTGCTAATACGATGGCAGCACGAAGTCAGTTGACCGATGAAATAACGCAGCCGCCTTTACACCAAGCGGGGCCGCGAAGGGTGCGGACCGTGGTCGTGGATGACTCCCAGGAATTTTTGGAGATAGCGTGCGACTTGCTCGAACTCAACCCTCTGCTCGAAGTGGTGGCGCGAGCCGAGAAAGGATCAGCCGCCATGGAGGCGGTGCTGAAATTAAAACCAGACCTGGTTCTGATGGACGTTCATATGCCTTATTTGGACGGCCTCACCGTTGCGTCGTTCTTTACCGGAAGGTTTCCCGCCATTAAGGTGGTCCTGATGTCCTCAGAAGACACGCCGGAGTTGCGCTCGGCCAGCAAGAGTTCCGGCGCAATCGCTTTTGTTCACAAAGAAAATTTTCGCGAAGAATTCAACGCTGTGCTCCGGGGCATGGACCTTGGATCATAACTGCGCAAAAAAATAATACGGTCATCATTAACTTATTAACTTATCTAGATATTGAAAAGCACGAATAGGGAAGTCACAACCAAGGACGGTAGAAACAAACAATATGAGAAACAGCCTTATGAAAGTGCTCGCATTCCTGGCGCTGACGAGTTTGCTCTCGTACGCGCAGCCACAAAATCCACCTGACCCGGCGGAGCGCATCCAGCACCGGGTTGGCTTCCTGACCAGGCATCTGTCTCTGACGGCGGCACAGCAGCAGCAGGCAACCACGATCTTCACCGACGCCATGGCGGCGGAAAAGTCGGTGTTTGGACAGATACGGACCGCCCATGACAGTTTGAAAGCCGCGGTTGAGAAGAATGACACGGCGGCAATCGACCAACTGGCCGGTACCATCGGCAATCTCACAGCGCAATTGACCGCGGCCCACGCCAAAGCGGACGCTGCATTTTACCAGGTACTTACTCCTGACCAACACAGCAAGTTTACCCAAATGGAAGGCCACGAACCCGGCCGAGGCATGGGAAGAGGCATGGGGCATGGGTATGGTGGACCAGGAGGGCCGCCGCCAGACGCTTCATTGTAAGAATGTCCTGCTGTACCCCCGGTCAAGGGGCAGGTCTAATCTCCAGCCTGTCCCTTGTACTTACCATCTCCATGGGCGCTTTCCGCGTAATCGCAAGAAAAACAAGCTTCTTTACAATAACTTTACATTCCCCTTGCCAGGTGTTTACCCCATACATCCCCCGTGTTGGCTAAGCTTAATACAGGCAAAAAAAGGCCGACTTATGCCATCGACATTAGCATTGAATCTGAGCGCACCCAAGAAAGCGCCGGCGCCGCGCAAACGTATGCGGACGCTGGTTGTAGACGATTCGCCAACCATCCTGCACGCAATCTGTACCTTGCTGGACCACCGCAAGATTGTGCAGGTAGTGGGAAGGGCTGAGAGTGGACCAGAGGCGCTTGACGCGGCCAAAGATTTGCGGCCTGAACTGGTTCTGATTGACGCGGACATGCCTGGCGTGAGCGGTCTGAGGACCGCCCTGGTTTTGTCCCAAGCGTCCCCTGCAACTGAGATCATCCTCATGTCCATGGACATGAGTCCGCAATTCCGGGCAGCCTGCGTCGGCTGCGGCGCTTATGCGGTCATTTATAAGCCAAAATTCCTGAGCGAACTGGTCGCGCTGCTCGATGAGGAGATCCCCCCCGATCCGGAAAAGCTGCTCCAGCAGGCCGCCCCAGGTCTGCCGGCGGCGATTTAAAGTTGCGATCTAAACATCCTGAAATGCAAAAGAATCGCGGGAGAAATAACTCTATAATAGAGGTGAGTTGGACGATGTCTCCCATCAGGGGAACACGCATTGGGAGCCTCAATGCGCATCGCCGGCCTGAGCAATGATGAAATCAGCCATGAAAGAACGTCTTTTAATGTGGGTCGCCGTGCCCGCACTGGCCGCCGTGCTGGTTGTACTGGCCGTGATGCAGTACAAGTGGAGCGGGCAGGTCAGCGCCGCCACCAAGGCGCAGATGGAATCCAGTTTGCAAATGTCACTGCTGGGATTTCGTCTGGATTTCACGCGAGAGCTTGGAGCGGTATGTCTGGAGGTAAAGTCGGCGGCGGATGAATCCGGCGCTGTTAATCCCGCAAAAATGGTCCAGCAATTTCGTCACTGGGAGCAGACGGCGGCGCATCCTGGCCTGGTGGCCCACGTTTATTTCCAGCAGAACTCCAGGCATAAGGAGTTGCTCCGCTTGGACCCAGGCCGTGACCAGGTAGAGACCGTTCCGTGGCCTTCTGAATTCGAACAAATGCGGCAGCGGCTGGAGGAAATATCCGCGCTCTCAAATCAGCCGTCCGCTATCGCTCTGCGTGAGCGCCGCCGGCGCGCTGCCGGCCGTGCCCCGTTCCCGGACGCCATTCCTTGGGCGGTGGATCAGTCGATTCCCGCCGTGGCGTATCCTCTGCGGCAGCACCATGGTCCTGGGGATGAGACGCAACCAACGGCGATTACCTGGATCATTATTCAATTCAATACCAGCGTGATTGAAAAAGAGATCTTTCCTGACCTGGCGCAAAAGTATTTCAACGGACGCGCCGGCCTGGACTATCACGTCGCGGTGCTCGAACGCGGCGGTGTCCGTCAGCGTTTAATGTATTCGTCCGGCGCCGGGTTTGGCGAGAACAACGATCTCCCGGTGGATGCGTCCATGAGCTTATTTGGGCCGCCGTTTCGCCGTACTCCGGGTGGTCCCGGACCGGAGATGGTGGTTACGACGGTCCGTCCCCCGCCGAACGAGCGTCCGGCGCAGGCCTCGGATGACAAGCGCAATGCCAGCTTTGACCGGCTTGTCCGTTTTGAGCCCTTCCGCTATTCCTCGGACCAGGGCGTTTGGGATGTAGTGGTGAAGAACCAAAAAGGTTCCGTGCAAGCGGTGGTCAGCAGTCTGCGCCGCCGGAACCTGATGGTGAGCTTTGGCGTTCTGGTGCTGCTGGCGGTCACCATGGCCTTGATTGTGATTGGCGCGCAACGGGCAAGCCGGCTGGCCCGGATGCAACTGGATTTTGTCGCCGGAGTCTCGCATGAGGTGCGCACGCCGCTGGCCGCTATCTCTTCCGCCGCGGAAAACATTGCCCACGGCGTCGTGAAAGACCAGCAGCAGCTGGTGCGCTATGGGAACTCCATCCTGAAACAATCCCGGCAGCTTACGCATCTGGTGGAACAAGTGCTGCTCTTTGCCGCCACGCAGCAGTCCACGCGCCGTTATGAGGTCCGCCCCGTCGACCTTGGTGAAGTGATTGACGCTGTTCTGGAAAGCACGTCTGGAATCGTCAGCGCTGCCGGGTTTTCCGTGGAGCGCCAGATTGAACCCGGCTTGCCTCCTGTCAGTGCTGACTTTGGCGCACTGGCTCAGTGCTTGCAGAACCTGATCACCAACGCCGTCAAATATGGAGGCAGCAACCGGTGGATGCGCGTACAGGCATCGGCGCGTAAAGAGAAGGGGATTGCCAGGGAAATCACGGTGACCGTGGAAGACCGCGGAATTGGCATCAGCAAGAAAGACATCAAGCACATCTTTGAGCCTTTTTACCGCAGTCCGGCGGTGACTGAATCCCAGATTCATGGGACGGGCCTGGGACTCCCGTTGACTCGCACCCTGGTGGAAGCCATGGGTGGGCAACTCTCAGCTGAAAGTGAACTGGGCAAAGGAAGTTCTTTCACTATCCATCTTTCCTCCGCGGAGGCGCTTGTGGAGGAACTCCGCGTACGGGCCGAAGACAGGGCCGCGGCGGCGGACAAAGCGTCCAGCGCGGCGCCCGATTATTCCTCATGACCGAGCGCATCCTTCTGGTGGAAGACGAAGAAGATTTGCGCATGACGCTCACCGATCGTCTCAAGAGCGAAGGCTATGTGCCGGAGTGCGCGGTGGATGGCGCCGAGGGTCTCAAGAAAGCCCTGCAAGGCTCTTACGATCTCATCATTCTTGATGTGATGATGCCGAACAAAAACGGCTTTGACGTCTGCCGTGACATCCGCAAAGCCGGGCTAGTGGTGCCCATCATCATGCTGACCGCGCGCGGCCAGTTGGTGGACAAAGTCCTGGGCCTCAAGATCGGCGCGGACGACTATCTGACCAAGCCGTTTGAGTTGTTGGAATTGCTGGCCCGCATTGAAGCATTGTTGCGGCGCGGGGCCGCCCAGCCGGTCGATAAAGCGGACGCCATCCAGTTCGGGCCAATTCGCGTCGACCTGCGCGGAACCACCGTGACCAGGGACGGCAAGGTAGTCCCGCTCTCCGCCCGCGAGTTTCGCCTGCTTCGCTACTTCGTGCAAAATTCAGGCACAACTCTTTCCCGTGAAGTGCTGCTGAAAGAAGTCTGGGGCTACAGTGAAGACACCTTTACCCGCACCGTGGACGTACACGTTGGCAGCCTGCGCCAGAAGCTGGAACTGGATTCCAAGCAACCCAAGCTGATCATTACCGTCCCGGGTCTGGGATATAAATTTGTAGCCTAGCTTTCCGCCGATTCCCCAGCGCAGACGACACTTCCTGACAATTCTGATATGCCTCTTGAGCGACAATGAATGGGAAGACCATTCCTTTGAGAGCTTATGGACCCTGTACCCGTACTGTTGGTGGATGACGATACCGAGCTTTGCGCCTCGCTTGCGCGTCTGCTGCGTATGGAAGGGTTCAACGCCGCGGCCGTGCATGACGCCGAGTCAGCAGTGCGCGAAGCCTTAACCAATGACTATCGATTGGTGGTCCTGGACATCATGCTCCCAGGTGGAGATGGACGCCAGGTGCTCCGCCGGATTCGCCTCAATTCACAGGTCCCGGTGATCATGCTCACGGCACGCGGCGATGAGGTGGACCGGGTTGCCGGGCTTGAAGCCGGCGCGGACGACTATCTGCCCAAGCCCTTCAGCCCGCGCGAACTGGTAGCGCGAATGCGGGCTGTGCTCCGCCGCAAAGAGCCGTCGGCAACTTCTGATGTCTTCAAAATCGACGACCTGGAGATCTACGTCAAGAGCCGGCGCGTCTTGCAGCAAGGAAACGAACTGATACTCACGGGCGCAGAGTTCGACATTTTGTTGCTTCTGGTGCGCTCCGCGGGTATGGTCCTTTCGCGCGCTGAAATTGCAGAAGCCGGACTGGGACGGCCCATCGCGCCGATCGATCGCAGCATTGACAATCACATCAGCAATCTACGCAAGAAGCTCGGGGCCTGGATCAACGGGCGGGAACGCATCCAAAATCTGCGCGGGACCGGATATGTCTACACGGGTGACCGGTGATGCGTACTTTATTTGCCAAGATATTTTTCTGGTTCTGGGGGGCCATTGCGGTTGTGCTTCTGTCGATGCTCGTTGGTTCCGTCCTCGGAGGAACGGAGCCGCTCTACCGGCGCTGGCTTACCCACTCCCTTGGTCTTTATGCCAAAAGCTCGGTCGATTTCTATACCCATGGAGGAAGCCCCTTGCTGCGGCAATACCTGGACGATGCCGAAGCCACCTCCGGCATTCAGGCGACCCTCATTGATCCGCAAGGCCGAGATGTTCTTGGCCGGGGATTGCCCCCGTTAAGTGGACCGTTGCTGGCGGCGGCGCGACGCGAACGGAAATCGCAGTTTCGCACCGGAATCGTATGGGCAGGGGCCTCGGTGGTGGCTACTCCGCAGGGTGATTTCATCTTCGTGGCGCGCGTTCACCCTTTGCGTGGTTTCTGGAGCGGAGTGAGTTGGGGAACTATCTTGCTTCGATGGGGCCTGGCGCTGTTTGCCGCGGGTTTACTTTGCTGGCTGATTGCCCGGCACATTACAGCACCAATCCGCGCCTTACAAGCGGCCGCGCGCCGGATTTCCGCGGGTGACCTTGCGGTGCGCGCAACGCCGGCGATCCCCTCGAGAAACGATGAACTCGCGGACTTAGCGCGTGACTTCGACCGCATGGCCGATCGAATTCAGTCCCTAATGCGCAAGCAACAGGAGCTTTTGGCGGACATCTCGCATGAACTGCGCTCCCCGCTCACGCGGTTGTCAGTCTCTCTGGAGTTGGCGCGGCGCGGTGAAGCCGACGCCATGGAAAGAATGCAGACCGACCTTGACCGCATCGATTCCCTGATTCAGCAGGTCCTTACCCTTACCCGGCTGCAACTTCAGCAGGGCCGCAAGATTGAAACCCCGGTGAACTTGCGCACGGTCCTGGAAAGCGTGGCGGAAGACGCCAACTTTGAAGGCAAGAGCACGGGGAAATCCGTGGTGATTACGCGTGCCGACGAATGCTGGGTCCAGGGCGATGCCAACTTGCTGCGGAGCTGCGCCGAGAATGTTGTTCGCAATGCCATCCGCTATACCCGAGCACAGACTACCGTTGAAATCGCACTTACCCGAGGCGGAAGCTCCCTGACAACAGCGGTCCTTGTTGTTGCGGACCGGGGCCAAGGCGTGCCGGCAGAGGCATTGCCGCGTCTGTTTGAGCCCTTCTACCGGGTTTCCCAAGCACGCGATCCCATATCAGGGGGGGCGGGATTGGGTCTCTCCATCGCTCAAAAGGTTGTTTCTCTGCATGGAGGCACGATTTCCGCTCGAAATCGAGACGAGGGCGGGCTGATTGTGGAAATACAATTGCCGGTTTGCGTCACGCCTGGTCATGATCTTCAGGTGCCCTCCAGATAAGAAAAACTTTCGTTTGAGCCGACGACACTTCCTTACACTCGTCCTCCCAGGGGTTGGGTTATATGTAGTGAGCGATCCAAAAGATTGCAACCGACCTAGGGAGGGTCATCCAAAATGAAGCTCTATACCGGAATCTTACTTGCTACAGCCGCAGTCGTTCTGATCATGCCCGTCGCAGACGCAAACGCTCAGGCTGTGGCCCACCGTCACGGGTCACGCCCTAATGCTGCTGGTGGCACAACGACTGCTCGGGGAACTGCGGTTGCTGGCCCCAACGGCGGTCAAGCTGTCCATGGACGGGCTGTTGCGACAGACAGCGCGGGAGATGTAAAGAGCGTGCGTGGCACAGCGTTTTCGGGACCAAACGGGACCAAGGGTGTGCGCGGCGCCAGCAACACGGTGAGCGCGGATGGCGACGCCACTCACAAGAGCGGCGGCTTCGTCCAAGGCCCCAACGGCGCACGCGCCGGCCGGGCCGGAGAGACGACACTAAACCCCGACGGCAGCGCAACGCATCAGAGCGGCTTTCGCGCCTCGGGAGCCAACGGTTCGATCCAGAGCACAGGTTCTTCGCAACGTGGTGCTAATGGGTCAGCTTCCGGCGAGCGGACGACGACGGCAACGGGTAAGAACGGAAATACTTACAACGGGGCGACAGAATGGGAGAAGGGACAGGGCGCACAACACGCTGGCACGTGCACAGATCCAAGTGGGAATGTGATTCCCTGCAAGAAATAAGCGAGTACCGTGAAAGCGGTCGCAGCAAAGCGGCCGCTTTTCAACTGCATTTCCATTGTCTGCTATCCAAAAGTCTACTAACCAAAAGTGCATACTGAAAGAACTTGGCGCGCGCAACTTGAAAACGGCGGCCAGGCAAAAGGGAATCCGATCATGAAGAAGCACTGTATCGCTCTTATAGTCATCTCAACTACGGTACTAGGATTTACTACCATCGCACCGCTGGCGCGGGCCCAGGACCAACTTCCGGCGAATTCACAGACGGTTCGCCAGCCACCTTCTCCCGAGCAGGTGGTTGAGCTGCTGGGAAAAAAACTGGACCTGACGGAGGACCAAAAGGCCAAGATTGCGCCAATCATTGCCGGCCGGCAACAACAAACACAGGCCCTCCGAGCAGACACATCGATGAGGCAGCGCAAGAAAATGCGCAAACTGAAAAGTATTTTCAAGGACAGCGACAAAAAAATCGAAGCGATCCTGACGAAGGAACAAAAACAGCAATATGCGCAGATAAAAGAACAGATGCGTGAGCAGATGAAAGAACGTAAGAACCGTGAAGACTCAGACTAGACCGGTTTCAGAGTTGCTGTGCTGGAAAGACTCACCGCCGGGGGCGGCGGTGCCACACGACTCTAGGAGTGCCAAGCACGATGGACAACGAAAGTTTTGTGGCCCAGCCGCCCTCGGCTGGGGTTAGACACCATAAAACTTAGGGTACACCAACGTAGGAACCGCTTTAGACTGTTTTCGCTTCGGGTTCGGGACAACGCACAACAAAAAACTTTGTTACCGCGTTTGCATCGCTCATGACGCGGCCCCCATGTTCCACGTGAAATTAAAGAGTGGCTGCGGTCTATTTTACCTCTACCCAATACACACCCGCTATGGGTGCTTAATGCTCCGGTGCACAATCGCCAGGACCCCTCATAGTCTTTTGTGCTATGCAGCCATTGAAACACGCCGAACAGTTTTTACCGGCATAGCGCATGTCGAAGCCGGCGCCGTTGTCACAAGAGGGAAATGGCCGAAAGGGAGGCCCCAGGTGGTGTTACGTAGTGCTCTTGCGTTCTAGCTATCGGTTCTTTAAGCTGGGTGCGCCATTTCGGAGAACAATCTACTTATGATGACTTTCCTCAAACGGATCGCTCTGCTTCTTGTGTGCATGAGCGCCCTTGTAAGTTTGGCCCAAAAAAGCAAGCCAACTGCCGCCGGCAACGTAGCGGCGCAACCCATCAAACTCTCCGTGGACGCCACCCATGCCCCGGAAAAGGTCCTGCACGCGGTGGAGCAGATTCCGGTGGAACCTGGTCCTGTCACCCTGGTCTATCCCAAGTGGATTCCCGGTGAGCATGGCCCAACCGGCCCGATTACCGACCTGACGGGACTCCAGTTTTTCGCCAACGGACAGAGGCTGACCTGGCAGCGCGACCTCGCAGAAATGTATAGCTTCCGCCTGACCGTCCCGGCCCGAACGAACACGCTGGAAGCACGTTTTGACCTGGTGATGCCGGCCCCGCCGGAGGGTTTTTCTTCCGGCGCTTCCGCCACCGAGCAACTTGCGTTGGTGAGCTGGAACCAGGTTGTGCTCTATGTACCCGGCAAACACACGGATGACATTCCTGTAACGCCGGCCCTGCGGCTTCCGCAAGGATGGCATTACGATACGGCCCTCACGGTTGACAGTGACAAAGACAACCAGGTCACCTTCCACACCGTTTCCTTGACCACGCTGGTTGATTCTCCGGTGCTGGCTGGCCGGCATTTCCGCCGCATTGCGCTTACTCCTGAAGGACCCATCCAGCACTACATTGACGAAGCGGCTGACGGTGAAGCGGCCTTGCAGATGCCACCTGACACCATCGACAAATATAAGCGCCTGGTGGCTGAAACTCTGGCCGCGTACGGCGCGCGCCATTACAACGAATACCACTTCCTGCTGACCTTGAGCGACCACACGGCGCATTTTGGCTTGGAGCACCATCAGTCCAGCGACGACCGCGTGCCCGAGCGCACCATGATTGACGACGATGCCCGCTGGCTCGCTGCCTCGCTGCTGCCTCATGAGATGACCCATTCGTGGAACGGCAAATATCGCCGTCCCGCGGGCCTGGCCACGGCTGACTACCAAGACCCCATGAAGGGCGATCTACTCTGGGTCTATGAAGGAATGACCGATTACTGGGGCAACATTCTGTCCGCCCGCACAGGTCTCTGGAGCAAGCAGCAGTTCCTCGACGAAACCGCTGAACTGGCCGCGGCCCTGGACCACACGCCGGGCCGGAGCTGGCGTCCGCTACAGGACACCGCCGATGCCGCGCAGCTCCTCTATAGCGCAGCCCCTGAATTTGAGAGCTGGCGTCGCTCGGTGGATTACTATCCGGAAGGCTTCCTGATCTGGCTGGAGGCGGACACCTTGATTCGCCAGCAGACCAACGGTCATAAGTCGCTCAATGACTTCTGCCATCTTTTTATCGGCGGCCAAAATACTCCGCCGATGGTGGTGACGTACACCTTTGAGAACGTGGTAAGCACTCTCAACCAGGTCACTCCCTACGACTGGCAAAAGTTCCTGCGCGACCGCCTGGATACTTACGGCCCGGGCGCGCCGCTGGGTGGCATCCTGAATGGCGGCTGGAGGCTGACTTACGACGAAACGCCCAGCGAATACACCAAGGCCATGGAGAAAGTCCGCAACGTTGTGGACGCGCGTTACTCCATTGGGCTTGCGCTCGACGATAAAGGTGGCATCCGTGACGTGGTCTATGACAGCGTGGCCTGGAAGGCTGGCGTCGCACCCGGTACCATGCTGGTTGCGGTCAACGGACGCAAGTTCACGCCGGACATCCTGCGTGACTCGCTCAAGGAAGCCAAGGACAACAACGTTAACTTACAACTGATCACCATCAACGGTGATTTCTACAAAACGTTCTCGCTGAAGTACCACGGCGGCGAGAAATACGCTCACCTGGTGCGCGATGAAGCCAAGCCAGACGTGCTCAGTGAAATCATCAAGCCGTTGACAAAATAGCTATGGAGAAGCAATTGCTAGAGCTTGTTTCAAAAAACACGACTCGTGTCAGGGCCTGACTTCAGTCGGGGCCGTCCAGGCCGAGGAGCATTTTTGAAACAAGCTAGATAAAAAGCCCGCCATGGAATGGCGGGCTTTTTTCTGACATGGCAGAGTCGGCTACGCCGAACCCGCCTTCTTCAGCAACGCAATCTGGCCGCCGTGATAGATAGCATGTTGGATCATGCCCTGAAACAGGTGATAGAAGTTGTACGGCCGGCCCGGCACCGTGGTTTCCAGGCGGTCGTCGCTGAATGTCTTCAGCGCTTCCACCAGCTTGAGATGAGTGGAGAAGAATGCGCTCACCGCGTCCTGCCAAGCTTGCTCGCTCGTTTGGCTCACAGTAGGCCAGTCCTGTTCCTTGGGCATCGTGGACCATGCCGGAATCGGCGTTCCCAGTACCGCGCCCAGACAGAACTTCACCCACGCTTCCACATGAACAACCAGCTCCCATATGGAATGGGCATTGGCGATCGGCCGGGCCTGCGCCTGTGTAGCGGTTATGTTGTCCAGGATCTTGCGCAGCGGATCTCCGTACCACGCGTTTCCGTCAATGGCCGAGGCGAGCGTGTAAGCAATGCGATTGCATTCAGTATTCATAAAAAATTTGCGGTTGGATAAGCCTTCACCACTTCCTTCCGAATATTTAATTTCCACTTTCCCCTTGCAGATTCGCCCGCACGATTGGCTTTTTGCAGCAAACAAGAATATGCGGCTGGCCAAAAGATGTCAGCCAGCCGCATGTTGATTCATAAAAAATTTACCAGCCCTGTACTTCGGCGTAGGCGCTCGAATGTTCGGCTAAAGTTTACTACACGCCTTGAAGGTTTTCTTTGGGCTGCCAGGATTGGGCGTCAGGTGCAAGGTTGGTCTGCGGCGTCATGGCGGGGAACCATTCGCGGATCACGGGCATGGCGATTCTTGCCGCCGCCTCTCCGGCGCGGATCATCTCCGGTGCGCGGACAAAATCGTCATAGCTGAACTGGCCAATCTCCGGTTCCAAAATCACGTCAGACGCCAGCTTCCACGGGCCGCACATTTTTCCCTGCGCAATGGCAAAGCATTGTCCAATCACGTCAAAAACGTGGCGCGGTCCGCCCGGCTTGACCCAGTTGGCGGCCAGATAACTGGAGATCACGCGCTCCGCTCCCATGTCGCGCAAGGGCATGGCCGGGACCGAGTGCGTCAGAAGTCCATCCACCAGCAGGCGGTCGCCGATTTTGACCGGATGGAACATGCCGGGGTAAGCACAGCTTGCCCGCACGGGATCAATGAGTTCACCGCTGGTAAAGACCGCTGCTTCGCCGGTAACAATATCGGTTGCCGTCACGGCCAGCGGTATCCGAAGTTCTTCAAAAGTTTTGCAGCGTAGCACTTTGCGCAGGAAGATGGCCATCTTGTCATTGCTGAAGAGGCCGAAGCGGGAGAACGTGAAGCGGGAAAAATCTTTGAACCGCACCAGGGAAGCAATCTCTTCCAGTTCTTTGGCGGAAAGGCCGCTGGCATACGCGGCGCCGATGACCGAACCCACGCTGGTCCCGGCGATAAAGTCGATGGGGATATTCTCTTCTTCCAGGACTTTCAGCACGCCGATATGTGCCAGGCCACGGGCAAACCCTCCACCCAGCGCCAAACCGAGTTTTGGTTTTACAGGCGGTTCGGCGGGAGTTGGGGCAACAGACTGGCGGGCAAGCTCGCGTCCAAAGGCCCGGACGGAACGTACGATCGTATTCAGAGGATTTTTCACCGGTACTCCTCAAACTACTACTTTCCCCGTATCAGGATGCATCGCCTGCGCAGCATCTCTAGCAAGCATCCCACTCAAATTAAGATGCGGTATTCCCTGAGATGTTGCTCTCTAGTTATAACGACATAAACCAGCCATAGTTCCTTATTTAATTTTTCGTCTGAAACAGGACAACCCTTAGAAACCTTGGTAACCTCCTTAGTGGCTTCAACTTGGCCTGGTTTCGAAGGGGTAACGCGTTTTTGCTTCATTTTCCTGGCCAGCAACAAATCATCAGCTTTCTTTGCAGGTTCTTAACTGATACAGGTTCTTAACGGATACTTGGTTAACTGATACAAAGATGCTTCGTGAAATCTCCGCCGGCGGGCTCGTGCTTCGCCATATGCAAAATCAATGGTGGGTGGCTGTGATCGAGCCGGGCCGCGAAGGCGAGCCCGATGATCGCAAAGACGCCGTTGCTCTGCCCAAAGGCAATGTTGATGGCGAGGAAAAGCCCCTGGAAGCCGCGGTGCGGGAAGTCCTGGAAGAAACCGGACTGCGCGCCAAGCCGGTAGCCAAGCTGGCGGACATCAAGTATGTTTACTCCCGCAAATGGTCGGACAATGCCCGGGTTTTTAAAGTGGTGAGCTTCTTCCTGATGAAGTACCAGTCAGGCCAGATCGACGACATTACCAAGGAAATGAGGCACGAAGTGCGCCGCGCTTATTGGATGCCGCTGGCGCAGGCGTCTTCCCGCCTCCGTTACAACGGAGAGCGACAGGTAGCGAAAAAAGCATTGGCCTATCTCAAATCCCATCCAGAGGAGTTTTAAGCTTGCCCACAACAGCCCACACAGAGCACCACTTTACCGGTACCGCGCGGGTCCGGGACATTGTGATCGGCATGTCGGATGGGCTCACCGTTCCCTTTGCTCTGGCCGCCGGCATTTCCGGAGCGGTGAATTCCAGCCATATCGTGGTGGTGGCCGGACTGGCTGAGATCGCCGCCGGCTCCATCGCCATGGGACTGGGTGGATTTCTCGCGGCCAAGAGTGACGCCGAGCACTATGAAAGTGAGCGCAAGCGGGAAGAATATGAAGTAATCGAGCGCGTGGAAGATGAAGTCCATGAGACGCAGGAGATCTTCCAATCTTACGGCCTCACCGCGGAAGAGACCGTGCCTGTAGTGGCATCGTTGCGGGCGCGGCCCGCTTCCTGGGTGGACTTCATGATGCGTTTTGAACTCGGGCTGGAACGCCCAGATCCCAAGCGGGCGCTGAGCAGCGCTGCGACGATTGCCGCTTCCTACATCGCGGGCGGATTCATTCCGCTCTCACCCTACATGCTGCTTCATTCCGCATCGCAGGCTTTCTGGTATTCCGTCGCCGTCACATTGATGGCGCTGGCGATCTTCGGCTATATCAAAGGACGCTTCACCGGCGCCAAACCGTTCCGTAGCGGCTTGCAAACGGTAGTGATCGGCGGACTGGCGGCTGGGGCGGCGTATCTGATTGCCAAAGCCATTTCCTGACGGGTTGTCTCTTGAAAGAGATAGTGGCGTGGATTAAGAAATCACTAATAAAAACCAGAAAATGCTTTCGACGATGAGACTGAGGCTTCAAGTCAATCTCGATTCCCGAAAATGAACGCTGGCGATTAATTTATTTGGCGGATTTCGTCTTGACCTCTTGGTAGTGACTTAGAATCGCCGCAGGAGGTAGTTCATGTCCTACCAAATGCCAACGCCCAACGCCGCGTATAAAATTTGCTACTGGATCGACAAGGGAGCGGCGGGGAATCCTCCATCTCCGTACGTCGTTGCCTGGCAGCCTCGTGCGCACAAGAACAACTATGCCTGCGTTCTCGCGAGCCAGAATTCTTACGTGCTCGTGATTCAAGGTACGCAAAATGCCTGGGATGCCCTGCTCGACTTTGGCGTAGATAGTCAACCGGAATTCGAGCCGATCAGCGGGTCTGCAATTGCCATTGGCGGCAAAGCTGGATTGCTCGCGCTCCTGGCTGATGTGAATGAGCAGGGCCAGACGCTGTATAGCTTCCTGCGGGAGACAGTGTTTGCGAAAGGATCGTCCAATGGCCTGTTTGTCACTGGCCATAGCTTGGGCGGCGCTCTTACTTCGGTCCTTGCTCCGTGGATCAGCTACGAATTCCTGAACGGCCGAAAGCCAATCTCTTCGTTGCCCGAACAGATCAGCGCCATGACTTTTGCCGCCTTCGCGCTTGGCAACGAAACTTTTGCCGGCTTTTGGAATGCCCAGAAGTCCACACAGTTTCAGGCGTTCTTTAACGAAAATGATGTGGTCCCCTATGTGTGGGCGAACGCCGGTCAATTTTCCGTCCCCAATATGTATAAGCTCTTTCCCGACCCTGGCCCCAATCCCATTCCTGGCAACTTTCAAACGCTGGTGCAGAACAAAGTCAATAAAATGGGGCCGGGAGTAAGCTACTCCCAGGTCACAAACTTCAAGAGCTTCAATCTGGGAACGATCAAAGCCAAAGGCTTGACGCCGGATCTGCGGTGGCTCTATGAATTGAACTACCAGCACAATGACGTGTATGCGATGCAGTTTGGTATAGGTACGCAGGCCGTGCCGATGCAGGAGGCCAAGTCAGCTTAAGTGTAACTTGGCTTCACCGAGCAATGCGATTAATGCGCGGCTTTCATGTGCGCTTCCAGGAACGCCAGAACATCTTTTCCCCAGACGTCGGTTGCAATCGCGCAGAACTTCCAGTGTCCATCTTCGTGGCTGCTGCCGACGGCGGGATAGGTTCTGTTCCGAAAATCCACGTTCTTCTTTTTGGCTTCTTTGCTCAGTTCACGGCTGGGAGCAAGGCTGAAGTCGTTTTCCGCCTGTAGCAGAAAGATCGGTGCTTTGGCATGGCTGACCGCTTCTTTAAGCCGGTCCTGCAAAGGCGGGCTTTGCTCCCAGGACATGGCTCCCGGAGCAAACGGGACCAGCGCCTTCACTCCCAAATCGCGTTCGCCGGTCAGCAGCGTCTGTATGCCACCGTACGAGCAGCCGGAGATCGCGATGCGACCGGGATCAACAAAGGCTTGGGACTTCAGGTAATTCAGCGCCGCAACAACATCTTCCACTTCGGCTTCCTGTAACTGGACCATGCGCCGATTGCGGTCTTGCGGCGGAGCCTGGGCCACAAGGTCTTGAATGTAGTCGCCGGGAGACCGGCCCTGCCCGCGGCGATGCGGAACAAAGAAAACGTAACCATGCTCTACATAGAATTGGCCTAACTCCGGCCGCGACCCGGGAAGCTTCTCACTGCCATGGTTCCACACGATGGCGGGAACCGGACCTTTGCCTTCCGGTTTCCACAGAAATCCATGCAACTGCAATTTGCCGCTGGGGAAAGTTACTTCTTCAGGCTTGAGTTGGCCGAGGGCGCGGTTATCGAACGCGGTGAGCATCAACAGAAAGAAAAAGCATTGCGCTAATCGTGCAATCACACAACGAGTATAGTTGTTCAGGTTGTCCGAGTGTTTTGGCATTGGCGTGTAACTGTCATTTTTGCGGAGGGCCATCTCCTCGCAGCTGTTGCAGGACCTGCTTCGCCTCTTCCGCATTTGGATTTACGTGCAAAGCTCGCTGGAGGGTTGTTATGGCTTTGTCGCGTTCGTTGTTTGCTGCATATGTCTCGCCCAAAAAAATCAGTCCGTCATTGTCGTCGGGATTGGCGGCAGTATATTTCTCCAGGAACCAGGCCGCTTTGCCAAGGTTCTTTTGTTGCCACGCATACCCCGCAGCGCGCTTCTGCCCGTCAGTGCCGTGGGTCTGCACCAGTTCCCGTCCTGCGACAACCAGCACCAGAGTGGTCGCAACAAGGGTGGCCAGTTGGTAGAGTCGGTGTCTCTTCGCAAATGCTCCTAGAGGCAAGCCGATCAGCAGACCCGTAACGAAACCGCCCAGGTGGCACATATTGTCGGTTCCGGCCGATCCTGAGCCCCAGATCAAGCTGATGACTACAAAGATGGCTACGCTGCTCAACGTCGAGCGGCGTTCTCTCCAGGAGATGGGGAGCTCGCCAAACTTCAGTCCGGCAATTAAGGCGCCTGCGATTCCGAAGACCGCGCCCGAAGCACCTACGGAGATTTGTCGTTGGTTGTGCGCGACACTCAGCAAAGCCCCGCCTACACCGGTGACCATGTATATACAGAAGGTTGGCCACTTGCCAAAGAGCTTTTCGGAAATCCGTCCCAGGCTGAAAAGGCACCACATATTCAACGCCATGTGGAGAAAGTTGCCGTGAACAAAGCCAGCGGTTACTAGCCGCCAATATTCGCCGCCTGTCGTGTACGGACCGAAATTGCCGCCCCAGTTTACGAGTTCCGGGATGCTGAAGTCCCCAAGTGTGCTCCCGCTAAATACCATACCCGCATAGATAGCAATATTGATGGCCATCAGCGTGACCGTGGCCGGAAAGTCGCGCAGGGTCCCTGTCGCCATCATCCGGCGCGCGCGGCTGGTGGCCACGCCGGCGCAGCGGTCACAAAGGACCGGCGCGACCCCTTCTTCATTCACAGTGAGATCGGTACCGCACTTCAGGCAACTGGGCATGATGTTTACAGGATAACAAGGAAGTTAAAATTGAGTATATCTAATGCTTCTTCTGGGGCCGATCTTCGTCCGCCTCTTTGGACGCATCCAACTCGCCGGCGCGTTTGCTCTCCGCCTGTGCCTCTACGGTTTTTCCTTCAGCCTGCAAAACCTCGGCCAGCAGATCATGAACGTAGGCTTGTTTGTCATCCAGTTGGACCGACTTCCGCAATGCCTCTTCCGCCCCGTCCAGATCGCCGGTTTGCTTAAGTGCTTTTCCGTAGAAATACAGTGTGTGTGCACTCGCTTGTATCCTCGGAATTCCCTTTCTGTAAAGTGCCACCGCCTTATCTGATTTATTCTCGCGAAGGTAAAGTCCGGCAAGATTAACTTGAATGTAATGGGAATCAGGATTGATCGCCAGCCCGTGCTCATACTCACGTATGGCGTCATCAAAACGGCCTGTGTTTTGGAATGCTCCGCCCAGGAGTTCGTGGCCAAAGGCGTCATCTGGCCGCGCAGCCACATACTCTTGCAGATGTTCGATGGCGGCGTTGTAATCTTTGCGGTCGAATGCCGTTTGTCCCTTGCCGTATTCAACCGCATAGGCTTTCGCTTTTGCTACAGGAATAAAGAGTACAAGCAGTACCAGCGTGCTGACAGCAAAGATGGTTCGGCATTGCGTAGCACGGTCTTCAGCAGGGGAATTGAATGTTCGGGCAAGAAAGAGGCCCATCAGCAGCCCGGTAACCATGCCGCCCAAGTGGGCCATGTTGTCCACGCGCGCTTGTAGACCGAAAAATAAATTCAACAGGCAAAATCTGACCACATAACCGAGCAAACTGCGGACAGACTGCTTCGGTAGATTGAGTTGGCCATAATAAAGCACCGTGATGAGCGCTCCGGCAATGCCAAAAATGGCGCCTGAAGCCCCTGCGCTCACGCGCATCGGGTCCCAGCTAAGGCTCAGTAATGAGGCTCCCATGCCCGTCAGCAGATAGAGGCCCGCGGTTGTAAACGAACCCAGCAGCCTTTCTGACAGTCGGCCGAGCGACCACAAGCACCACATGTTTGCCAGTATGTGAATGATGCCAAAGTGCAGAAACATGGATGTGAACAGGCGCCAGTATTGTTTATCGAGCGTATACGGGCCATAATCCGCACCCCAGCGCAGCACCTGTTCGGTCTTTGGATCGATCCATGAAATTCCGGAAGCCACCATCGCAATGAAGACTGTGACGTTGATGACTATTAGCCCATAGGTTGCTAGTGTCGGCTTTGAAGCAGCAATGCCCTGAGGTATATCGTCAACTCCGCTTGGATGGGGTTCGGGCGGGGAATGCGAACGACATGTCTTGCAATACGGTGCAACATCGCCAAACGTGAATGATGGTAGTTTCGCGCCGCATTGCCGGCAGTTAGCCATATTGATTACAGCATAACAAGTAAGACCGGCTACAACGAGAATATTCACTCCCGATGGTTGTAAAAAGCAAAGGCGCAAGAAAAATGAAACCATGCGCGATGCAAGCGAGTAGAGCAGAATAGAGACGCCAAAAATGAGCCTGCTGGAGCAATTCGCGAAGGGTGATCTGGATGCGTTTGAGACTCTGTTCCGGCAGTTTCAAGCGCGGGTCTACGCCTGGATCATGCGAATTGTCCGCGATCCCGGCGTCGCGGAGGACCTGACGTTAGAAACTTTCTGGAGAATCTACCGGGCGCGAGAGCGTTTTGATGTGCAAGTGGACTTTGGGGCGTGGGCCTACCGCATCGCCATCAATCTGGCCTTGACGCACGTCCGGCGTCGGCGGACGGAAGAAGAGTTGCCGCCAGACATTCCACAGGCCCTTGGTCCAAATCCGGCCTTACGCAGGGAAGAGCAAGAGCAGATCCGGCACGCGTTCGACCAGTTGCCCACGAAGCTCAGGATTGCCGTAACCATGGCGCTGATTGACGAGCGGCCCTATTCGGAAATTGCCCAGATGCTGGGGATTGCGCAGGGAACGGTCAAATCAAGGGTCTTTCGCGCGGTCCGCATTTTACGCAAACAACTGAACCAGATGGGAGTCACACGATGACAAAGCCTGATCAAGAACAAATCCCGGGTCAAGAAATCAAAGAGCTTTTGCAACAAGCTTTCCCCGCGCTGAACGCAGAACTGCAAAAGGACCTGTGGCCGGCGATGTTGCGCAAGCTGGACCAGGACCCTGTGAAGGTCCCCTGGTATGACTGGGGTCTGGCCGCTGTTCTGGCCGGGGTACTGATTTTCTTCCCCAAAATTCTCTTACTGTTTGCTTATCACTTATAACTGGAGGTTGTCATGAATCATCCTTACTTGCGCGCCTATATGGCCGGTATTGTTGCGCCGACAGTCGGTCTTCTCGTGGCTTTGACGATCCTTTGCGTCGCACGCTTTGTCTACAACATGTCGGCGCCGATTGAGCGGCTCATTATTTTTCCCATGGCGATTGTTCCCAACGTCTTCGGTCTTTGGAACATGTTGTATGTAAGACTGCGTTCGTACTGGTCAGCGCCGATCGGACTCCATGGAGCCCTTCTGCCGCTTTTACTGGCTCCAGTTGGGTTTGTGCTTGCGAGATCACTGGGCTTCCTTCAGATGACAAGCCATGGCTTTGACAAAAAGTTGATCTACTTTGGCATCGTGCATATCTCGTACGGTTACGCAGCACTCGTCCCATTCTTTATGGTTGCGGTGTATTACCTGGTCTGGAAGTACATTGTGGGCTTTTTGAATGAATTGCAGGGAATCGGCCGTTGATGCCCGGCAAAGACGGTTCCGTGACATCACGCCCCTGAGTCATAATTTTTCACAACTGTCATCTTGAGCGAAGCGCTTGGGAACTGTTTCCCCATACGTGCTGATAGGCGCGAAGTCGAAAGATCCCGACAAGCTTCCTATACTAGGCCGCTTCAGGGAGTTCCGCCCACTATCTGGTGGGAACGCCTTGGATCTGCACTTATGCTGCGCGCATCCTCGGGATGTTTCGACTTCGCGCAAAAAGAGCATCGTTCGTAACACAATTCTTACGCGCTCCGCTCAACACGACAGGGGGTATGGTGTTCGAGTTAACAATAGGACACAAACAAAAGCTCCAAACAGGTTCATGCGATTTGCCCTGAACATCACGCTGATCGGCGCGCATCAAGCGTGGATTCTTGTTAGAATTTCCCTGTGGAACCCTCACTGTTGAGCCGCACCATCGAAAAGCGCCCGGACAAGGTCAAACTCCAGGGACGCATCCTTTTTCTGACCGAAGATCCAGAGTTGGTCCGCCGCCAGCTTGCCGGAGAAGACCTGCCCTGGGACACCAGGAACCCGCAGAACAATCCCAAGCTGCGCGACGACATCTCCACCGACGAAATTACGCCCGCGCACATCTGCTTCTTCTTCGACGAAAAGCTGGGTGAGTGGCCTTATACCGGGCTAAAGTGCGGCAGTGAGTTGCCCATCGCGCGCGGCGCAGTCAAGCAGGGCGGATTTGTGGCCGCCGTCAGCGGCAAACGCCGGGGCAAAGGCTCCAGCCGTGAGCAGTCGCCTTACGCCGAGTTGTGTGCCGGCATCAAGCTGGTGATCGCGGAAAACATTGAGCGCATCTACAAGCAAAATTGCCAGAACCTGGGCGTGCTCACCTCCACGGATTTCAGCATCATTGATAAAGTCCGCGCCGGCGAAGAAATTCCGCTCAGCAAATTCACCGAAGGTGAAGACGACATTACCCGCCAGGTCATCGAATACGGCGGGCTGTTTCCGTTCAACGTGGCGCGCATGCAAAAGAAGGTCTACTTGCCGCCGATCACCACCGGCAAACGGCCTATGACCATCTCAGAAAAAATCTTTGCCCGGCACATGTTGAACGAACGCGGTGAGCCCGGCGTAGCTTACGTCAAGCCGGGTGACTCCGGCTTTGCTCGCACCGACCTGCGCTTCAGCCACGAATATGTGACGCCCATGGCCGCCATCTTCTTTGAGCACTTTGTCGGCAAAGAGGCCAGGGTCAACGATGCTTCCAGCATTCTCTTCTTCCGCGACCATCTGACCTTCCTGGATGAAGTGATCTCGGAAGAAAAAAAGAAGATGGGCCTGCTGGACCTTGCCGGACAGCTCAAGTTCAAACAGGAAGATTTTGCGGTCAAGCAGGGAATCAAGCTCCACGGCGAGTTAAAAGATCGTAAAGGTTCAGAGGGCATATGCCATTCGCTGGTGGCGGAAACCTATGCTCTGCCGGGACAGTTGAACGTCGGCTCAGACTCGCATACGCCGCACGTGGGTGCGGTTGGCTGCATCGCTTTCGGCATCGGCACCACTGATGTGTTTAACTCCTGGATCACCAAAGACGTACGTGTGAAAGTTCCGGAATCAGTGAAAGTCGTCGTCCGGGGCAACCGCAAGCCCAACGTTACGGCCAAGGATTTCATTCTGCTGCTGCTGAGCATGGATTACATCCGCAGCGGCAAGGCGCTGGCCAAGGTGATGGAGTATTCCGGCGAGGCCATTGAAGCCCTGAGCGTGGACGAACGCGCCACCATGACCAACATGGCGGCGGAGATCGGCGGTTTTACCGGCATTGTGGCCCCCGACCAGAAGACCGTTGATTTCCTGATGGAGCGGCGCGGCATGTCAAAGGCGGAAGCCGAGAAGCTCTGCCAGGGATTGTTCAGTGATCCTGATGCGCAGTACGCGCACGTGATCGAGTTAAACGCCGACGAGATCACGCCCATGGTCGCCACCCCCGGCGATCCCGGCAATGGCAAGTATATCCGCGATCTGCATACGCCCGTTCCGGTGGAGATCGCCTATGGCGGCACCTGCACCGCTGGCAAAAATGCTGACATGGATATGTACGCCCAGGTGCTCTCCAGCGCGCTCAAACAGGGCAAGCACGTGGCCGACTCCTGCAAGTTCTATATTCAGTTCGGTTCCCAGGGGACGCGCGAATATTGCATGAGCAAAGGCTATCTAGACGTTTTTCGGCAGGCAGGCGCGATTGTGATTGAGCCAAGCTGTGGCGCTTGCATCAATGCCGGTCCAGGTGTATCGACCCGCTCCGACCAGATCACCATCAGCGCCCAGAACCGTAACTTCCCCGGACGCAGCGGCCCTGGCCAGATGTACCTGGCCAGCCCGTACACGGTGGCGGCCAGCGCCATTGCCGGTTACATCGTGGAATACGAGCCAAGTGCGCAGCGGGAATTAGTCACAGCGTAAAGCAGCAAATAGCACCTGGCAGAGGATTTGGATAGAGTTTCGAGAATACGACACGTAACAGGGCCTGACTTCAGTCGGGCCGTCAGGCCAATAAAATCGCAGGCTTTAGCCCCTGTTTCCTAGCCGGAGTAGGGCTGGGGGGCATTTTCAAACAAGCTATAGCAATATGTTTGCCATTTGCTATTTGCCAATTGCTGATTCTCGCCCTAGCCTTCCTGATCTTCTTCCCGTACAAACCCATACGGACAATGCCGGCATCCATTGCGACAGCAGAATCCCCGTTGCAAAAGATACTTGGCGGTAAAGACGTAGTTACCGTTTTCCAGATAATAGTCTTCGCCTTCAACCATCTCCTGCGCATCGCTCATGTCCGGCCCACAAAGCTCAAAGGCTGCACGTCTGGCGTATCCACCAGGACACCGTCTTTGAAGCTCAAGTGCCTGCCGGAAATCGCGGGCACACGCTCGCCGGGCACGATGATCCCAGCCAGGTTCAGCGGATCAGCGGCGGAGATCGTGATGGTCTCTCCGCTCGGCTGCATGTTCTTCATCGCGCGCAGGGACTCCACGGCGATCGGCAGGGCAAACTGCTCGCCGATGAAGCCGCTGATAAAACGTCCGCCGCGAACTTCTCCACGATCTTCCAGTCGGCGGAAGTTGATCAACAGGTCGCGCCAGCGCGGGAGCATGTTTTCCCGCACCAGCAGCTCGCGGAAAACCACGCCGTAACGCTCCAGCAGAACGCGGCATACTGATTCCACAGCGCGGCTGTTGTCTTCGCCTTGCAACGGATACAGCAGAGACCATCGTCCCGCGCTGTGCCGTGGACGGTTGGTTTTTCCGCTGCCGTGACCGGAGCGCCGTTTGGGATCGATCAGGGCACGCAGGTTGTCAAAGCCATCGGCGGTAACCAGGCCGGCCGCCACCAGTTCCCACAAGGCCGTCTCCACCTCCGATTTCAGTTTGTCACTGCCGCGCACGATGTCGGCAAAAAAAGAAGCGCCGCGCAAACGCAGAAAGGCCAGCACATCACGCGCGCCCGGCCCCAGCCCGCGAATTTCCTTTTCGGCTTCCTGATGCGCGGAGCGGACGCTGGGCAGCGCCATCCATTCCGCTTCATCGCGGACAAAAAACGTGATGGGCGCAACGCTGGTGGGAACAACTCTGCGCCCGCTTCCGGCGGAATCTTCCAGCATCGCAGGATGAGGAGAGAGCCTTCCCCATCCGACAGCGCCAGTCAGGCAAAGCTGGTCGAGTACTTTGGGATCGTAATTGCTGACCCGTCGCGACAGAACCTGCCGTTCCCAGGCGCTGGCGGGAATTTCAAAGCCTTGCAACTGGCGCAACACTTGTAGCGTGCCATGTTCATCGCGCGCCTGAGAGCCGGGCGCAATGTGTTGCCAGCGCAAGAGCCAGCGCATGAAGACGGCGGCCGTGACCGGCTCAATCTGCTTGCGCAGCGTTCCTAGCGTGAGCCGGTGGATGCGCGCCAGCAGACGGCGTTCAGCCCACTGAAGTTCGTCGTCACCAGTTTTTTCGAAGCTGCCGCGCAGAATCAGGCCCGTGGATTCAATGCGCAGCAGAGCTTTGTCAATTTCTGCGACAGGCAAGCGCAAGAGTTGTGCCAAAGCTGATGCAGTGGTTGGACCCAGATGCGTGAGCCAGCCGGTGACCATTGCTTTGAGAGCGTCGTCCGGCGATGGTGGTTCGCTTTCGACTTCGGGCAGCTGGTCTTCAAATCGGGCATCAGGATAGATAGCGCGGAATGTTTTGGCTTTCTCCGCTGCAACCCAGAACCAAGACTCAGAAGGGTCGTGTGGCACAGCCGCTCTCGGCTGTGCTCCAATATTATTATCACTCTGGAGCGCAGGCGCCCCCGCCTGCGATTCGTTGCGGACTCGTACTCGTGTCGCACGGTTGCTTTGGCGCAATTGCTCGAAGAAATGCCGCCACACGTCGGACGGCGGGCGCTGGTCGGGGGGAACAAAGTTTTCTGGCAATGCGATCAACGTCTGCAAAGTGTCCGCCAGTTCATCAGCATCGCGGACATCAGGCCAGGCCCCAGCGCGGACTTCAGCGATGGCCGCGGGATCAAGCGCACCCACTTCCTTCAGGACAGATTCCGGCAGCGTACGCCGCAACTCCACCGCGCGTGCGCGACGCTCTTCCAGAGGCGCATCGTCCAGGAAGGCAAAAGGATTGCTGTTCAATATCTCGTGGGAGAAGACCGACGGCACCGGCGTGTCCACGGCAATGCACTTGATTTCCCCGTTATTCATCTGGCGGAGAACATGCTTGAGGCCTTCCAGGTCCAGGGCCTCCTGAAAAATATCTTTCATGACTTCGCGCACCAGCGGATGGTCCGGAACCTGGATTGGGCCGTCAGCATTCTCCTGGCAAGCGGCCACATCAGGAAAGACAGAAGCGAGCAAGTCCGCGGAGCGGGTGCGCTGGACTTGAAGCGGAATCTTCTTGCCGTTCCAGATGCGCAGCAGCGCCAGTGCACGGTTGGCGTCCCAGCGCCAGCGCGTTTCCAGCAGCGGAGAGAGCAACGCCGCCTGCTGAAGCACTTCTTTCACCGTGTTTTCATGCAGAAAGTGGAAAACGTCCGCCAGCGGGAAGCTGTGCTGCTCCGCCAGCGCGATGTTGACGCCGTTGTCCGTGGCGGCAGCCTGAAGTTCAAAGTTAAACGAGACGCAGAAGCGCTTGCGCAGCGACAGTCCCCAGGCCTTGTTGATGCGCGCGCCAAACGGCGCATGCAGGACCAGTTGCATCCCGCCGCCTTCATCAAAAAAGCGTTCGGCGATGATCGTGTTGAAGCTCGGGACCGCGCCCAGCACGGCCCTGCCGGTCACTACATATTCAATGGCCTGTTCTGCGCCGGAATCATCCAGCCCGCATTCGCGCTTAAGCCACTCGACGGCATGCAGCACTTCGGCTGATTTCTGATTCACAAACCCAGGCGCCGTATTCGGCGTCATGTCGCTGATGGCTTGTCGCAGTTCGCCCAACTGGCGGGAAAGCTCTTCGGTGCGTCCGGGCGCTTCGCCCAGCCAGAAGGGAATGGACGGCGGGGCCCCATGCGCGTCTTCCACTAGAATGCGCCCAATAGATTCGATCTTGCGGATGCGCCAACTGGTGTTACCCAGCAGAACAATATCGCCCTTCATGCTTTCCACGGCGAAATCTTCATGCAGAGTTCCGACGACCAGGCCTTCCGGTTCCGCCACCACGGTGTACAGCGCGGTCTCCGGAATGGCGCCGCCGTTCATGATGGCGACCATGCGCGCGCCGCGGCGTGCCTTGAGCCGTTTGTTGACGCGGTCGCGGTAAAGATACGCGCCAAAGCGTCCGCGCTGGGACGCGATGCCGTCCGCCAGCATGGTCAATATGTCGTCATAATCTTTGCGGGAAAGCGCACGATAAGGATAGGCGCGCGTGACTACTTCAAAAAGCTCGTCTTCATTCCATTCTTCCGCCGAGCACATGGCCACCATCTGCTGCGCCAGAATATCCAGCGGCGATTCTGGAATGATCAGCCGGTCAAGCTCGCCTTGATGAATGGAGCGCACCAGCGCCGCGCATTCAATCAGTTCATCGCGCGTGGTCGGGAAGAATCGGCCCTTGGGCACCGCGCCGCGCCAGTGTCCGGAACGTCCGAAGCGCTGCAAGGCCACCCCGATCGATCGCGGCGATCCGATATGGCAGACCAGGTCAACAAAGCCAATATCAATTCCCAGTTCCAGTGAAGCGGTGGCCACCAAGACCTTCACTTCGCCGTTTTTCAATTTGTTTTCCGCGTCCAGGCGCATCTTGCGCGCCAGGCTGCCATGGTGCGCCGCCACCACATCGTTTCCAATCCGTTCTGAGAGGTTGAAGGCCAGGCGTTCCGCCAGCTTGCGCGTGTTCACAAAGACCAGCGTGGAGCGATGCTGTTCCACCAGCTTGCAAATGCGATCGTAGACCTCATCCCACAGATCGTTGCTGGCAATCGGCCCAAGCTCTTGCCCAGGTACCTCGATGGCCAAATCCATGGCGCGCTTGTGGCCAACGTTCACCACCACCGGGTCAGGCCGTCCGTTGCCGGTAAGAAAACGGGCCACGGTTTCAATCGGTTTTTGCGTTGCCGAAAGGCCGATGCGCACAGCACGGTGACCGGTGAGTACGTCCAATCGTTCGAGCGAAAGGGCTAGGTGCGCGCCGCGTTTGTCGTCGGCCACAGCGTGAATTTCATCCACGATGATGGTGTTAACGTCGCTGAGAATGCCCCGGCTCCTCTGCGCGGTCAGCAGAATGTAAAGCGACTCCGGCGTCGTCACCAGAATGTGCGGGGGCCGCTTCAGCATTTTCTGGCGATCTTTCATCAGCGTGTCCCCGGTGCGCACCGCCGCGCGAATCTGCGGCATCAGCAATCCCCGTTGTCCGGCCAGCGTGGTGATCTCCGCCAGCGGGCCTTCCAGGTTTTTCTGTATGTCATTGCCCAAGGCCTTGAGCGGGGAAACGTAGAGGATATGAGTGCGGTCGGTGAGGTTGCCGCTCAAAGCTTCACGCACTAGACGGTCAATGCAGATCAGAAATGCCGCCAGGGTCTTGCCTGATCCAGTAGGCGCGGAGATCAACGTGGTGTGTCCAGCCAGAATGTGCCGCCATCCCTGTTCCTGTGGCTCTGTGGGTGTGCCGAATTTTCCGACAAACCACTCCTGCACAATAGGGTGTGCCCAGGCCAGGGAATCGGGGATGGAGAAATCCATTTGAATATTGTACCGGAGATTCGTAAACCATTCGCTATGAAAATCCTACCTATTGAGAGTGCCTAGTTATGGAGAAACTTCATGGATTCAGTGACAAACTGTCTCTCGGTAGCAGACCTGATTCTTGTGCAAAATCAAACGCCAAACAAATGTAAGCATTTTCCAATGTTTAAGTTAGCTCCTGTTCGCCTGGAATTCCCATTTGGGGAAAAATGATTGGAGAGGCAACTGCTGCTTATCAATGCTGGTTAGGCAATCCGGGCCTTTTTCAGGGAGCACAAGATCCATCCTAACGAAAGCAAGAGGATAGACAGACATGGAAGATCTCTCCAAAGGCATTAAACGGCTTACCCATGAGCTTAGGGCCCTTCAGCCGCAGTTGGAGTGGAACAATCTTCAGGCGTCCAAACCCGGTGATCGAAACCAAACTCTGGATGCCTTATTAGATGCGGGCCTGGGCGAAGACCTGAAGCGCGCTGTTGACCTGCTAAGACATTTCTTGTGGTGTTACATTGAGTCCGCAGTGGCGGATTCCGATCCCCACGTGGATTACGCGCGGCAAAGCAAGCGCTTGGAGCAGATCACCACGGTACTGCGCCAGTTGAATCACTCAACATGTCCGCCAAAGGCTTCCATGGAATTTGTGGAGCGGGTCACGTTGAGTGTAAATCGCCGCATGGAGGAGGCGCGCCTCCCGCAAGAAGAGTTGCCCTTGGAACAGCCGGCATAGATGGAGCAGCCAGCATAGATGGAGCAGCCGGCACAGACGCTGAAAAATTCAGGCTAGACTGCTCCGCAAAAACCAAGCCGCGCTATCTTGCGGAAATCATGCCGCGATCACGGAAATTCGTTAAAATGTCTAGCTATGCTTAAGCACATCCGCTGGAATGACGTTGAACTGGAAAAACTGAACCCTCTGCTGGACCGCCAAATGGTCACCGGTGAAGACCTGATGCTGGCGCGTGTCCTGCTGAAGAAGGGTTGCGTGGTCCCCGAACACAGCCATGTAAATGAGCAACTCACTTACATCCTGGAAGGCGCGTTGAAGTTCTGGATCGATGGCAAAGAGATCGTGGTCCGTGCGGGCGAGGTGCTCTGTATCCCTTCCAACATGCCGCATAAAGCGGAAGCTGTGGAGGATACGGTTGATCTGGACGTCTTTTATCCACCGCGGCAGGATTGGCTCAATAAGTCTGACGCATACCTGCGCAACGCTGAACCGGCCACTCGATAGCAGGCGCTGCCGGTGGTAACTGACCATCCCGCGGGCCGTGTTCCTCTTGGGGAGATTGCACTCGCGTTCCTGAAACTGGGCATCATTGCGTTCGGCGGGCCTGCCGCGCACATCGCGCTCATGGAAGAAGAGTTTGTGCGGCGGCGTCGCTGGCTGACGCAGCAGGAATTTCTGGACAGGCTGGGCGCAGCCAACCTCATTCCCGGCCCCAGCTCAACCGAGATGGCCATCTACATCGGCCACAGCAAGCGCGGCTGGCCCGGCCTGATCATTGCCGGTTGCTGCTTCATCATCCCCGCCGCAATTCTCATTTGCTTTGTCGCGGCCGCTTACGTCCGTTACGGCTCCATGGCCCAAATCGCCGGCGTGCTCTACGCGGTGAAAGCCGTTGTAATTGCCGTGATCTTGCAGGCGTTCTGGAAGTTGGCGCAGACCGCGGTGAAGACCAAGCTGCTTGGCTTGATCGGAATTCTTTCCGCGACTCTCTTTGCGTTCGGCTGCAACAGTCTCGTGGTCCTGCTTGTCGCCGGAACGCTGGGCGCTGTGCCTGCGCTTCTTATAGTTCGTAAGCAGCTCAAAGGCAAGCTGGCAGGCTCTGCGATGGCCTGGTTGATTTCGCTCAAGCCCAAGATTTTTGCTTCAAAGACCCTCATCGCATTCGCCGGCGCGGCCGGCACGCTGGCGGCTGTGCCTTTCAGCTTATGGCGGCTTTTTCTTACCTTTCTGAAGATCGGCTCCCTGTTGTTTGGCAGTGGATATGTGCTCCTGGCTTTCTTGCGGTCTGATTTTGTCGTGCGGCTCCACTGGCTCACAGAAAAACAATTACTGGATTCGATTGCCATGGGCCAGGTGACGCCCGGCCCAGTCTTCGCGACGGCCACATTCATCGGCTACATCCTGGGCGGCGTGCCCGGAGCCATTGTCGCGACGGTGGGAATTTTTTTGCCGGGATTTCTCCTGGTGGCGGTAAGCGGGCCGTTGATTCCTAGAATCCGCAGCTCTGCGTTCGCCAGTGCCGCGCTGGATGGCGTGATTGCCGGATCACTTGCCTTGATGGGCGTTGCCGCATGGCAGCTCGGACGGGCCGCGCTGGTTGATCCGCTGACGATTGCGATTGCTTGCGTCAGTTTACTGCTATTGCTTCGCTTCCGCGTGAACGTAATGTGGCTCATCCTGGCGGCGGCTATCATCGGAATGATTCACGGAGGAATGATCCACGGAGGAATGATCCACAGCCCATAAGCGCCGGAATCAGCAAGAGAAAATCATGAAACATCCAGCCCAATCGATTTCATCAACTCCAGTCCATTGCTGGTCGTAACTACACCCTGGCGCAGACAGTAGTCAAAGGACAGTTTGTCAGCTTCAAACTTTTCCTGGAAATGCACATTCTGGATCTTCTCTGGGAACACCTGTTCCAGCGACGTCAACGCCAGATCATGCGTGGTCACCAATCCAACGGCGCCATGCCGAAGCAAGGTCCGCAGGATGCCTTGCGTTCCTACGCGGCGGTCCTGAGAGTTCGTGCCATGAAGGATTTCATCCAGCAGAAACAAACTAGCGTGCGCTGAAGTCAGGTCGACCACCTGGCGAATGCGGTTGATCTCCGCATAAAAATGCGAGACGCCCTTTTGCAGCGAGTCTGAAATTCGCATCGACGCGCCAATCGCCACCGGCGAGAGCCGCAGCTTGCGCGCCCTGACCGGAGCGCCCATCATCGCCAGGACGGCATTGATCCCAACCACGCGCAAGTACGTGCTCTTCCCGGACATGTTGGATCCGCTCACCAGCAAGATCTGGTTCTTGCCTCCCAAACGAATGTCATTGCGAACGCACTTGTCGGAAGGCAACAACGGATGCCCGAGCGCTTCGCCGGCAAAGCACGGCGGTCCGTCCCCCGCCGCGAATTCCGGAAACGGATCTTGCGGATGCTCATAAGCATAGGTTGCAATCGCAGCCATGGCCTCGATCTCCCCGACCACATCCAGCCATGCCGCAATGCCGCTGCCAAAGCGCTTGCGCCACCGCTCCAGCGCGAAACCCACTTGCAAGGAATACAGCAGCGGCACGTCAAACAAGCGCACGATCATGTTGTGGCGTGAGTCCTCAAGATCACAGAGCGTGCCCAGCCGCGCAATGCATTCAGACGGAGGCACGCCGCCGGTCATCAGTTTGGCTTGCAACTGTTGCAGCCGCGGCGATTCGAATTTCTCCGTTTCAATGCGGCGAAGAAGTTGCGCCAGTTCGTCCAGGTTCTTGCACGTCTTGTCCAGGCCGGCAAACAATTTGGCCAGCCGGTCGCGGAGCACAAACATGATGGAGCCGTTGATCAACAGACAGACCACAAACGGCGTCCACAGGACCATGAATCCGTAAACCAGTGCGGCGACGTTGAGCAGCGCCAGGGCCGCCGCCCACCACCTGCCGTCCTTCAGTGCGATCTTTTCGCCGGCCCAGACGGAGAGCGCCGCCGGATCGGCCTCAATGTGGTCGCTGTCCCCCAGCACGGCAAGGTCTTCACGCAACTCCGGCTTCTGCTTCAATTCCGCCACCGCCTGCTGGCGCTCCGCGATCTGTTGCAGCGTGGCCTGCTCCAGAAGATAATCGGCAAGGCGTCGTTTGCCCATGCGTGTGCGCGCGGTGCAGAGCAACTGGAAAAGACTGCCGTCACCCAGGATGTCCAGGTCTTCGGCAAACAGATGAGCAGGGTTTGCGAACTGCTCTCCGCTTTCTCCGCTCCCCGCCCAACGGTCTTCGATTCGCGCTATCCCGCGACGATAGACGCCCGCAGCCCGCCTGCTTCTTTCCAGCGCGCGTAAGACACGGCGATGTACACCCACCAGTCCAATAAAAAGAAGCACCGCTACCAGGATCCAGTAGATAGAAGGAGAGCCGGTCTTGCCGACCTTCCAACATAGACCCAGGATCCCAACAAAAACGACCACCCGCGCATTCCCCGTCCAGATATGTTTGCGATGCAAAGCGCTGATGATTGCTTCATGGTGATTCAGCCGGAGGGAGTATTCTGGCCCGGGGCCAGAGTTGGCCGAATCAGTGTTGGTTGATCCAGGTACAGTGTCTGCGGTTCCAGTATTTCCAGCGGCGCCATTGCCAGACTGTCCAAGGATGGTCTTCTCGGGGATTTCGCTCACACAACCATTCTGTATGGTCTTCGGCACAAAAGCAAAAGCCCAAGGCAGCCCGTGGCAAATTGTTCTCCAAAAAAACAGGGCACAGAGGATCTGTGCCCTCCCAAACCTTACTGATTACTGACTGCTGATAGCCGAGCGCTAACTGCTCCTCACCACACCCGGCAGGCGTTTTCCGGGGCCATCGGCTGGCCCGCTTTGCAGCCAAAGGCTTTCTGAAACTCCGGCATGTTGCGGACCACGCCGTTCACTCGCCAGCGTCCAGGCGAGTGCGGGTCCGTGCGGACGCCCAGGCGCGAAAGTTCAGGCGTAATGTTTTTACACCATACGCGGCCAAAGCCCAGAAAGAAGCGTTGGTCCGGGGTGTAGCCGTCCGTTTTCTTGTTGAGGTCTTGTTTGGACTTGGCCATCAAATCGTGCAGGGCCATCAGCGCGATGCGCGCACCGCCGTTGTCCGCGGTGTTCTCGCCCAGGGTGAGCCGTCCATTCAAGTGCAGATCGTCGACGGCGACAAAGCTTGAATACTCATCGGCCACGCAGCTTGCGCGTTTTTCAAACTCCTGGCCATCTTGTGCCGTCCACCAATCGCGCAGGTTGCCTTTAGGATCAAACTTGCGCCCCTGATCATCAAATCCATGGGTGAGTTCGTGGCCAATCACCAGCCCGATCCCGCCCATGTTGATGGCATCATCCATCGTGTTGTCAAAGAACGGAGGCTGCAAGATGCCGGCAGGGAAGACAATCTCATTGTGGCTGCCGCTGTAATAAGCGTTGACCGTGGGCGGCGTCATGCCCCATTCCAGCTTGTCCACCGGCTTGCCGATTTTCTGCAACTGCCGGTTCGATTCAAACTCAGACGCATGAAACAGATTGGCAATCATGTCTCCGCGCACAACGTTCAGCTTGCTGTAGTCGCGCCACTTGTCCGGATAGCCAATCTTATTCCGGATGGCCGCCAGCTTGACCACGGCTTCTTTCTTGGTGGTTTCCGTCATCCACGGCAGCGTGCCAATGTCGCTCTTCAGCGCGCTCTCCAGCGCGTCCACCATCTTCAGCATGCGCTGTTTGCCTTCCTGGCCAAACGTTGCGTCCACGTACGGCTGGCCCAGGGCTTCGCCCAGTGCGCTATCGGTGGCGTTCACGCAGCGCTTCCAGCGGACCGGCAGCTCCTGTTGTCCGGTGATGGCCTGCTGGAACTTAAAGTCTTCCTGAACAAAATCGTTTGACAGCCACGTGGCGGCGTTGTTCAGCATCTGCCACGTCATGTAGGTCTTCCATGCGTCCAGCGGCGTCGATTCGATCACCGCGTTGATCTTCTTGAAAAAATCCGGGTTGCCAACATTCAGCTCCGTAAACGCCGGCGCGCCCGACGCCGCGAAGTAACGCCCCAGATGGAAGTTGGGGGCCAGAGCTTCGGCTTCCGCAACGGTCATCTTATGGTCGCGATTCTTAGGATCGCGCCGCTGCGTGCGGTCCATGTAAGCCTTGGCCAACTCCGTCTCGACCTTCAACACGGTGTCAGCGCTGGCCGCCGCTTGTTCCGCCGTCTGTCCGCTCAGGACGAACATCTTCTTCATGTGGTTCACAAAGGCATTGCGGATGGCCACAGTCGGCTCGTCGTCTTTCAGGTAGTAATCCTTGTCCGGCAAGGAGAGGCCGTTCTGGTCGATTGAGGCAATCGTCATCTCGGCGTTGTGCAGGTCTGGAGTAGCGCCAAAACCCATCAGCGGGTTAGGGCCAATGAGCTGTTCATGGGACATCAACTCCATCATTTGCGTCTTGTCTTTTACCGCGGCAATGCGGTCCAGCTCCGGCTTTAACGGCGAGACCCCGGCCTTGTTGGCCGCCGCTTCATCCATGCAGGAAGCGTAGAAGTCGCCGATCTTTTGCAGCACCGGCGTGCGCTTGGCATCATTGGCGCTGGCCTTCTCCAGCACCTGGCGCAGGACAAGAAGATTGTGCTCATAGACTTCAGAAAAACTGATCCACTCCGGCTGGTCGGCGGGGATGGGATTGTTCTTCATCCAGTTGCCGCAGGCGTATTGATAGAAATCCACACAGGGATCGATTGTCTTATCAATATTGGTGATATCAAACTTGGGCGCAGGATGGGTTTCGTCTCCGCCCGTCGGCACGCCACTCACCGCCGGGGCAGCCTCGTGCGCCGCAGGTTGTAACGGCGCTTGTCGTGATGTTTGGGCAAACACGGTCGTCAAAGTAAAAAGCAGAACGCCGCTCAACGTAAGCAAGCAATTGCGCATAGATATTCTCCTCACAGATGCAAACTGGCCATTGTATAAGACGGCCCTCGGCGGCAGACGTTTAAATGAATTCGCGTAGTGGGCTAAAAGTGTGTTGGCGTCCCTAATGGCGTTACTGCTTGCCAACACGCAATTTAGCCTATTACCTGAATTCGGGTCTTGTCCTAAAACTGCGTTGAAAGATTAGGACCTGAATTCGTCATGTGTATCAACCAGCGCCGCAGGTGTGAAATGAGTTAGCCCAGGTTGAAGGGCTGGGATACCAACAGCCAAATAGCCAAGCCCGCAAGGGCGAAATTATTGAGCCCAGTGCGTAAGCGCTGGGTGACCTGAAGAATATCGCGAGCCCCAGCGGGGGCGACACAAGGTTTTCTGGTTCCGCGCAATCGTATCGGGCACAAATTCAAAATGTGTGTCGTATTTACGGTGCTTTCTCCAAAACGACTCTACAAAAACCGATGCCCGCCTAAGACTGTCATCTTGAAGCAATGCAGAATCCGCAGCGTAGCCATGCAATCTACAGGCGTGTATTGGATTGCCGTCTACGACCTTCTGGAAGAGGCTGGTTTCGAAGTGTATTTGGTGAACGCACGGGAGACCAAGAATTTGCCGGGACGCAAGAGCGACGTGCAGGAAAGCCAATGGCTGATGAAGTTGCACACCTACGGATTGCTGCGGAACTCATTTCGGCCTTCTCCGGAAATCCGCACGATGCGGACCTACTGGCGGCAGAGGAATGACTTGATCCAGAGCGCCGGGCGGCACGTCCAGCGGATGCAGAAGGCGATGACGCAGATGAACATCCAGTTGGCAAACGTGTTAAGCGATGTGAGCGGAGTGACGGGCCAGGCGATCATCAAGGCTGTTCTGGCCGGACAGCGAGATCGGTACGAACTGGCCAAGTTGCGGGATGGGCGGGTGAAGGCGAGCGCAGAGCAGATCGCGCGCAGTCTGGAGGGGAACTGGCAAGAAGACATGCTGTTTCTCCTGCAGCAAGAACAGGATGGCTATGAGTTTTGTCGGGAGCAGATTGCCGAATGCGACCGACGGCTGCAGCAGTATCTCCAACGCGGGAAGACCGAAGCGCAGGGGCTAGTCTGCCGGAAGAGAAGCGCAAAGAACGGCTGCGAAAAAAGAAGGAGAACAAGCCGCAGTTCGCCAGCGCGAGATCAACTCCCTCAAACATAAAGCCGCCAATCTTGGATTCCAAATCACGGAGGCCGCCATCACATGAGAGGAGTTTCTGGAGAGGGGTTCACCTCACGCACCCCAAATAATTGAGATCCCCTGGGATGTTTGCACCTAAAGTCTTTGTTGATTGGGATCACTGGAGGAGGGGGGCCCCCTGACACCGGGTAACTGCTTGATTTCTTTTGTCCCGTTCGGCCCGTTGCGGTAAAGGTGGAACTGTACACTCATATCGAGCGTATCCAATAATCGGGGAGATTGCTTGGAGGAACCACAAACAGGGGCGTTGGTTCGTCGCTGCCTGGCCGGCGATGCCGGGGCATGGGAGGAGATTGTGCGTATGCACAACCGGCGGATTTACAACCTGTGCTACCGGTTCACCAGCTCGCCGGACGATGCCCAGGACCTGACCCAGGAAGTCTTTGTCCGAATCTACCGCACCATGGGCAGCTATACTGTTGAAAAAGGGGCATTTACCACGTGGCTGACCACCCTGACCCGGAACCTGCTGGTAGACCATTTCCGCCGCAGCAAGCAGGATCGGATCACCGATTCCCTGGACGCTGGCCTGAGAGAAGAAGATGATTCGCTCTCTCTCGGCGACCGTCTGGAAGACCCCAATCCGACTCCAGATGACCGTTTGGCCAGCAAGGAAACCCAGAAGATGGTGCAGCTGGCCCTGGCCCGGCTTTCCCCTGATTTGCGTGAAGCCGTGATCCTGCGCGACCTCCAAGATATGGATTACAAGGAAATTGCCCAGGTTTTACGGGTACCCGAGGGTACCGTGAAATCGCGAATAAACCGGGGAAGGATGGAACTTGCTCGATTACTTTCTCGTAATAAAAGGCAGGTAAGCAATGAATAAAGACTTCAAAAACGGATTACAGTGCAGCGAATTTGAGGCCATGCTGGCTGACGCACTGGATTGGGACGGCACCCCTGGCGCAGCCGAAACAGGCGTCAGCGTGCTCACGGCTGAGGGCAGGCAGGCCTTTGACGCCCATGGACGGAGCTGTCAGCTCTGTGGTCCCCTCTTGGCGGAGGCCCAGGAAGGCATGCGGTTGCTCCGGTCAATGGACGAACTGGAGCCGCCCAAGAACCTGTTGCACAACATTCTTGCCGCCACCAGCATGAAGGAGGCCCGTGCTGAAGCCCCCGCGGGTGAGGCTTCCAAAGGCTGGCTGGAGTCCGTACGCCGGAGTTTCCGTCCTTCGCTGGCGGGCTTGATGCGCTCCCGGTTTGCCACTTCGTTCGCCATGGCATTTTTCTCCCTCAGCCTGACGCTTACTCTGGCTGGGGTGAAGCTCTCTGATGTCAGCCGCATTGACTGGCATCCTTCGGCGTTACGCAGGACCGTGGTGCTGGGCTACACGCAAGTTGAAGCCAGGGTCGCGCGTTATTATGACAACCTGCGCGTGGTGTATGAAGTTGAATCGCGCGTCAGGGAATTGAAGAAGAACACAACGTCACCGCAAAACAACGAAAACAATACTAAGCCGGAACAACAGAATGAAAATAAACCCGCGCCTGATACCAGCGGGCGTCCGGTACAGCATGACACGTACAGCATGGACCGTGACGGAAGCCAGATCGCTAAATCTACGATGAAGTATGAAGGAGCCCAAATATGAACTGCGCCGTACATACCCAAACGCAGGCGGCAGCTTACTGCCGTACCTGTGGCAAGGCGCTTTGTGAAGACTGTAAGCGCGATGTGATGGGAGCGATTTACTGCGAACCCTGCATCGCCGCCCGGCTGCAAAGCAATGTGGCTCCTCCCGGCGCTCGTGTGATGCCTCCGCCGCCTCCGGGGCCAGGTGCTCCCAGCCCCGCGGTTGCAGGCTTTCTGGGCCTCATTCCCGGTGTAGGCGCCATGTACAACGGGCAGTTCGTAAAGGCATTTGTCCATGTGGTCATTTTTGTCATGCTGATTTTCGCGCTGAACAGCAACTTGCAAGAAGGCGTGGAGGTCATCTTTGCGCTGCTCACTGCATTTTTCCCAATCTACATGGCGTTTGAAGCTTACAAGACGGCCCAGGCCAAACAGTTCGGCCTGCCCGCGCCGGATCCGCTCGGTTTGGACAAGATGTTTGGCTTGCAGGAATCGCAGCCGCCGGCGTCTGTAAATACCAATGTGGCCGGAACGGCCCCGGTTCAGATTGATCCGCAAGCGCAGGCAGTACCAGCGCGCCAGGACAATGTCCCGGTTGGGGCGATTGTTCTGCTCGTCCTTGGAGTTGTGTTTCTGCTGCACAATTTCAACCTGATGCGCATCGGTCATCTCTTGCCGTTGATCCTGATCGGATTTGGGCTTTGGATCGCTTACAAGCGGACGAGTCAGCAGGCATAAGGAGGAATGATCATGGCATATTACGCGAGAAACCGAGTTTGTCCGTGCGTGCGATGCAGGGCCAGCGGGCTGATGGGTCCTGCCATTCTCATTACTCTGGGCATACTCATGCTTCTGCACATGAATCATGTGGTCTACTTCGGCCAAAGCCTCCCGGTATTGCTCCTGGTCATTGGGGCCATGCTGCTCGTGGCCCGTACCGGTTCAACCGAAGGACACATTGAACGCGGTTGGATACCCGGCGCCGTTCCTACTCCTCCTCCGTCTTCGCCGCCAGCGGAACAACAGGAACCTCAGGTGAAATTATGAGTACTCCGAACCAAGCTCCGTACTATCGCCCTTACCGTCCACGGTCCATCTTTGGCCCGCTCGTGCTAATCACTGTTGGAATCGTCTTCCTGCTGTGGAACATGGGATGGCTCCCCCACCAGAGCTTCCGTTTGTGGTACGCGCATTACTGGCCCTTGCTGCTTATTGTGTGGGGTGTTGCCAGGCTCGTTGAGCACTTCTGGGCCAAGCAGAAGGGAGAACCCGTGCCCCGGACAGGCGGAGGCGCCGTAGTTTTTCTTGTGTTTTTCGTCATGTTTTCCTCGGTAGTTACCAGTAGCGCCAACTGGAACTGGTCGGGCATAGGTTCGGATTTGAATATTGATCCCGACATCGACATTGGATTTTTCGGGAACCGTTACGACTTCACCGATAACTTTGCCCAGTCGCTTTCCGGCGGGACGCAAATAAAAATTCTGTCCACCCAGGGTGACATCGCTGTAACCGCGAGCGAAGACAACCAGGCACACGTGGTCGCCCACAAGACTCTGCGCAGTGACTCCCAGGACAGCGCGAACCATCTGAATGAATCCACGCGCCCCAAGTTCACCCAGATGGGGAACGTATGGGTCCTGGATCTGACCAGCGGCGACTATGAACATGGCCGCTTCAACCTGGACGTGCAATTGCCCCGGCAGCTTGCGCTTTCCCTTTCCACACACCGCGGAAATCTCAGTGTTGCCCAAAGGGACGGCAACGTTGAGCTCTCAACCGACCACGGCAGCGTGACCGCGGAGCAGGTCAAGGGAGATGCACTCTTGCGGGTACGCTCCGGCTCGGCCAACATCAAAGACATTACCGGTAATGTTCAAGTCGAAGGCGAAGTGGAAGATAGCAACGTCTCTGGAGTGGGCGGCACCCTGGACTTTAATGCAGGGTACAACGGTGACGTTCAACTTTCCCGCATCGGCCAGAGGCTGCATTTCAAGTCCGTCCGCACGGATTTACAACTCCCCAAGCTGGACGGAGAAATTACCATGAGGCATGGCGACTTTCGCGCCAGCTCCGTTACCGGCCCGCTCAAGCTGAACACGCGATCGAATGATGTCCATCTGGAGGACGTTTCCGGATCGGTCGAGGTGGAAAACCGCAACGGCCTGGTGGAGCTGCGGACCAAGGCGCCGCTGGGAAACATTGACATCAACAACGTGCACGGCGGGATCCAAGTGGACATGCCGTCGGCCTCGAACTTTCAGTTGGACGCGCAGAGCATGGGTGGCAACATTGAGAGCGACTTTAGCGTCAATGTGGACAACCGAGGCAGAGACGCTACGGCGCAAGGAACCGTCGGCAAAGGCGGTAACGTTGTTCGGCTAAAAGCTGACCGCGGGACGATCCAGATCCATAAGCAGCAGTAGCCTGCATATTCTTGTGGTAGGCGTTTAGACGCTCTTGGGTAGAGGGTCGGGCAATGAGGCTGGTACGGCCCTTTGCTTGGCCCAGGCGCGCAGGGCTTGGATGTGTTCAGAACGCGTCAGAGAGAGAGGCACGGTGGCTTGCAGGGCTTTGAGCAGGCCCTCGGTGTTCAATGGTTTCTTGCCTGAATACGCGGCGTACATGGCAGTCTGTACCGCGGCATCGATCTCTGCGCCGGAATAGCCCTGGGCCGCTGCGGCCACAGGGTCCAGGTCAAAATTTTCTGCTTTCTGCTTGTGGCGCGTGAGTTGGATCATGAAGATTGCTCGCCGTTCCGCGCTGTTGGGCAAGTCGACGAAGAATAGTTCGTCAAAGCGGCCTTTGCGGATCAGTTCAGGAGGCAGGACGCTTACGTTGTTGGACGTGGCGGCCACAAATACCGGAGCTTTGCGGTCCTGCATCCAGGAAAGAAACGATGCCAGCAGCCGTGAAGAGACGCCGGCATCGGAAGAGGCTGAATCAGCGCTGCTGCCGGCAAAGACTTTTTCCAGTTCGTCAATCCACAGCACGGCCGGCGCCAGCTCTTCCGCCACCTGGAACATTTTCTTAACTCGCTTTTCCGTTTCGCCAACATACTTGTCAAACACCGCGGAGCTGTCAAACTTCACCAAAGGAAGCTTCCACTCTCCGGCAATCGCCCGCGCACACATGCTCTTGCCACAGCCCTGCACGCCCAGAATGATCACGCCGCGCGGGGCCTCCAGCCCGAAGTTGCGGGCGGATTCGTCCCATGCACCATACCGTTGCTGGAGCCATTGTTTCAAATTGTCCAGGCCGCCAACGCTGGCCATGGATTCCGAGGCTTCAACAAACTCCAGCATGCCGGAACGGCGCAACAAACTCTTTTTCATCTCCAGGACGTTCGTAATCACTTCCGGAGAAAGCGCGTATTGCGTCATGATGGCCTGCGTTACGGCGCGATCGGCTTCTTCTTCGGTCAGGCCGCGCAGATTTTCCGCGATGGCATCGATGCCAGCCGCTTCCAGCTTGCGCTTAAGGGTATGTGTTTTTGCCAGCCGGGCAAAGATTTCTTCCACCATCTGGCGCAAGCGCTTCACGTCTGGCAGCGGTAGCGGAAGATATTCCACCAGGCTTTCCAATTCAGGTGGAAAATTAATCGCAGGAGCGGTGATGACCAGACTGCGCCGATGCGCGCAGAAGTCCTGCGCTACATCGCGCAGGCGGCGCACCACAACCGGATCTTCAAGATGGCGGTGGAAATCTTTCAGGAGAAACACCGCCTCAATGTTCATGCTCTCCAGATGCGCCAGCACCTGTTGCGGTTCGCGGGTGCTGCCAATCACAACAGCTTGCTCATGAGCAGACGCGTTGTTGCCGCAACGGCTCAGTCCGTCGGCAATGTTCCACTCGAACACGGGAAGATTCAGCTCTGCACATGCGGCACACACCAGATCAACGGCGCGGACTTCCTCCACGCTCTCAATCACCACGATCGGAGTCAGCGAGTTGATCAGGACTTTGAGTCGCTCGCGCGGGTCAGCCATGCTTCCGCCAGTTTGACTGTAGCTTCGCATCGATGATTTCCACCGCGCGGGACAGCACCTGGTCCAGCGTGAGGTATGTGGAATCAATCAGCACTGCGTCGGGAGCAGGTACAAGAGGAGAGTTGGCGCGGGTACGGTCGCGCTGATCGCGCGCTTGCAACTCCGCAACCACGGACGCTTCCGGCGCCGCCGTGGCTGGACTCTGAAGAAACCGGCGGGTTCCCCGGATCTCCGGAGCGGCGTCGAGAAATATTTTGACTTCAGCGTCGGGAAATACCTTGGTGCCGATGTCGCGTCCTTCCATCACGATTCCACCGCCCGCGCCGATCTCGCGTTGGCATTGCACCATCCAGTCGCGTACCAGCGGATGCACGGAAACCTTGGAGGCCGCATCCGTAATGTTTTGGCTGCGGACAAGATCGGTGACGTCGTTGCCGTTCAAGAGCACGCGGTTGCCTTCGGAATTGGGGACCAGTTCGATGTTGGATTGCCCCGCAAGCGCGGCCAGCGCATTACCGTCGTCGACGGAAACACCGTTCTCGATTGCCTTCAGGGCCAAGGCCCGATACATGGCGCCGGTTTCAATATTGGTGTAGTTGTATCTGCGAGCGAGCAGGGAAGCCAGCGTGCTCTTTCCGGAGCCGGCAGGACCGTCAATCGCGATCACAATCTTTCGCGCGTCCGCGGTGGGATTGGCATTATCCATGGTTGCGCTTCCGCTGCGGCTCCGGAGGAGGCGTCATGTGAATCAGCGTTTTTGCATCGACGGTCACGAAACTCAGCTCTCGCGCCGCCAGCAATGCGTTGACCGCGTCGCGGACTTTGGAACGCGACGTCAGGCGGGAAAAGAACTGTTCAATCTCATCTTGATCGGCGGCAATCACCGTCTCCAGATATTTGCTCACCAGGGCGGAGATTGCTTCAGGAATAGAAATACCTACGCCTTCTTTCACAGCTTCCGGGGCCCAGCGGTAGAGCACGTCCCAGGATGCGCCTTCGCCTGTGCTGTAGTCTACGCGCGTGATTTTAAGGATCGCCCACAGTTCGCTCAATGCGCGGTCCAGCGCTGGCAGACTCATTTCCCGTCCAACGGATTCCTGCAAAGCGCCTTTGGTCATGGGCCCATGTTTCTGCAACGCCTCAAAAACTCTTCCCGAAAGCTGTGAAACCGCCACTCCTTGCGCTTTGGTTTTCGGAGCAGCTTTGGGATTGCGGTCGCTGACCAAGGCGTAGAAAAAAGGGAAGAGCGGCGCCCCGATGATGAGATCAGTATCGCCAAAAAGATTTGTCTCGTAAGCATTGCGCTCGCGCAATAGACGGACCACCAAGTCGGTCGCCTGCTGGGCCCGTGGATCGGAGAAGGCGTGTTTCGTATCTGGCAGCCCGCTGGCTGATCCTGCAAACGCTCCCATAAAACTTGGGACCAGTGGCAGGGTGCGCTCGGGATACATCAGGCAGAAGCCCACCGTCTCCAGAAAGCTCCGTGCGTCCTCAAGGGTGCGGACGGGATTGCTATTCACCCGCCAGTTTTGTGCGCGTTGCTGCTGTAGCTCCTGTTCGGTCATTTAGGTTCTGCGTACTTCTCCATTTTGAAAAGGGCTGCGCCGGATAACGCGCGCTAGATCCGCTTAAATGCTTTCTGAATCTCCTTAACAGAATACCGCAGTACCACCGGACGCCCATGCGGACAGGTCATGGGACACTCGGTTTTGGCCAATTCCTTCAGCAGCCACTCCATTTTGTTCTGCTCCAGCGGCATATTGATCTTGATGGCGGCGTGGCAAGCGATGCTGGCCGCGATCTTGGCCCTGATCTTCTCCAGATTCAGCGCCTGTTCTTCCCGTTGGAACTGATCGAGCAACTCCAGCAGCATCTTGTCAACGTCGGCCGGACGCACGCCGCCGGGCGCGGTCTTTACCGCCACGGTACGGGTGCCGAAAAGCTCGATTTCAAAACCATTGTGCCGCAGTTCTTCGGATATCTCAGCAAACGCGGCTTGCTGGCCTGGAGTTAGCTCCACGATCAGTGGCATAAGCAACCTTTGGCCGTCCTGTGTGGCCTGGCTTTGACCGCGCTCGCGCAGGATTCTCTCAAACAACACGCGCTCGTGGGCCACGTGCTGGTCGATGATCCAGAGTCCGTCGGCATTCACGGCAAGAATGAACGAATCGCGTATCTGCCCCAAGGGCTTCAGGCTGGCCAGCGCAAGCTCATCGACCACAACCTGAGACTCGTCTTGCAGAATATTGCCGCACGTGTCCGCGTGGCCATTCGTAGCTGGACCAAAGATCGCTTGGCCGATGGCAGCTGTATCAATCCGCGGTGTGCCGATCGGCCCAAAGCCGCTGATCGCCGAGTTGGCGTCCACGGCAATCGCCTCCCCGGAGAATTGCAGCCGTTCGTTTCTGGGCGGCTGCGATGGAGCTTCCAGCGCGAAGTCGTTACGCGCACCTGGAGACGGCATCATGCTGGCGCCGGGACTGAGCCCAGCTGACGCAGTGGGTTGAGCTGCAATCTCACGGGTAAACTGCGGCACTGGACGCGCTTTCATCAACGCGGCGCGGACTGAGTCGCGCACAAAATCATGCACCTGGGAATTCTGGCGGAAGCGGACCTCCGTCTTGGAAGGATGCACATTAGCGTCGACTTCCTCATTCGGCAATTCAATGAAAAGAAGTACAACCGGAAAAACCGTAGGCGGCAAAATGTTGCGGTAGCCTTCCGTCAGCGCATGTTGAATCAGGCGATCACGCACCAGCCGGCCATTCACGAAAATAAAAATGGAGTTGCGGTTCAGCTTCTGTACTTCCGGCTTGGAGACAAAGCCGTGCACGCGTATGTCACCCGGCACCGGCGGCGTGTAGTCTTCATCCCTTCGCCAGGGCGGTGGCTCAGGAATGCCCACGCGCTCCAGTTTCATGGTGGCGGCCAGAGGAACAAGCTGGTCCAGCGTTTCGCGGCCAAAAATCTGGTAGATGCGCTCGGAATGCGAACTCACTGGAGCAGCCACCAGCACGGCGTTGGTAGCGGAGTGCAGCTCAAAATGCTTGTCCGGATGGGCCAGCGCATAATGCGTGACCAACGAAGCAATGTGGGAAAGCTCCGTGGACTCCGCCTTCAGGAATTTCTTGCGCGCCGGCGTGTTGAAAAAAAGATCGCGTACGGACAGCGATGTTCCCGCCGGCAGCCCCGCTTCTTCTACGCGCAGGATCTTGCCGCCGGCAATCTCCAGCACCGTGCCGCCGGGTTCGTCCGCCGCGCGCGTTTCCAGCAGGACCCGCGCCACGGATGCGATCGAAGGCAGCGCTTCTCCGCGAAATCCAAGTGTGTGGATGTTCAGCAGGTCTTCCGCGTCCTTGATCTTGGACGTCGCGTGGCGTTCAAAGGCCAGCAGCGCGTCGTCGCGCACCATGCCGCAGCCGTTGTCGGTTACCTGGATCAACTTCTTACCGCCCGCTTCCACCTGTACCTTGACGCGCGTAGCGCCGGCGTCAAGCGAGTTCTCCAGCAATTCCTTCAGCACAGACGATGGGCGCTCCACTACCTCGCCGGCGGCGATCTTGTTGGCAACGTGCTCGGAAAGTACGTGGATGCGGCCCATTGTTTGCTCGTTCCGAGCGCCACGGGGCGCGAGGAATCCCTATAGTAAATGGTTCTCAAGGCCAGCGGTATTCAGAACGGAGACTGTGGAAAACGTACCTAGAGACGAGAGGGTCCCGAATAGGTTTTCTTCTTGCGCATGAATTCATCATGGAATGTACAGTACGCTTCATCTGAAAGATGATAGCGAAACAGGCTTTTAAAACCTTCAAACGATTCGACAGACATCCAGCGATGTAGGTCTCCAGAGACTCTTGGATTAAGTGGAATATCTTCGATTAGGCCAACCGCGGTAGCGCTGGATAGATCGGTCTCAACATCCTTGGTTTGAGGCTGCTCGAAACACCATGTGGCGTAATCATAAATTCTTCCAATAAGGTCATCACTGTTTGCCTGGTTCTCATAAGCCATCCAGAGCAGGGAGCGCAGGTCAATCCACAGGTCACCGGGATGATCGTAGTAACGATTCTGAAATGTTCCATCCAGTAGCTCCGGAAAACACTCCAGCGCCTTTGCGAGCCAGTCTGCCAACCAAATCTCCGAATCGAACGAGCCTTCTTCATTACTACTTTAGAGCCTTCCTGGTTAGTTCTATTTCGCCGAGGCCAACGGCGGCGCCGGATACTGTGGCAGCTTTTCCCGTGTCCGGTTGGCGCGCTGGATTTCCAGTTCGCCAAAAAGGAGCGAGGGAGCTACGATGGCGCTGGGCAAGGGTTCGGAGCGGTTGTAAACATAGGTGTCACTCCCGGTGGCAACAATGTCACTGCGCAGAGCGCGGGTATCAAGCTGTTTGAAGACAGCGCCGCGCACCAATTCCATGTGGCCATCGTTTACGTAGACCCGCCACAGCAGGCGCGGAGCGAGCTGCGGGCCCGTGGTTTCCACGTAGTAGCCGTAAGGCTTGCCCTGGTCTTTGCACATCTGGACCAATTTTTTCTTGAGCTCGTCAAACGGCACTCCGTTGGACGCTTTAAAAATCAGGTTGGAGACTTGCGCACGCGGAGCGCCGGCCAGCGCCGTCCGCCCGTGACCGTTGGAATGTGGGAAATCGCGGATAGGCTGGCGGCCAAGCAGGTAATTTGCCAGCACGCCCTTGTCGATCACCGTGACGGTCTGCGCTTCCACGCCTTCATCATCCACGTCATAGTTGCCGGCCAGGGACAGGTTGTCTGCTTTCGCAGCTTTGGGGTCATCCACGACCGTGAAAGATTCCGGCAGCACGCGGTTCTTGTAAGCAGAAGCAAACTCACCGCCAGTGCGCGCTGGATTCCCCAGGTCAGGACGGTTCCCCAGGATGTTGGGGACGATCAGGCGTTCGAATAGTGAAGTGGTGGCATCGGCGGAGAACAGAACGGGGCCGCGGTAACTGTCTTCCACCAAGGGGGCCTTGCGCAGCGCGACAAACGTGGCGATCAGTTCCCGCGCGTCTTTTGCGATCTCCTCCGGCTTGGGCATTTCATCCGGCTTGGTGACCACATACCCGTGGCTGCGTTCCACGCGCATTCCATCATCCGTCTGTGTGGTGGCGGAGAAACCATAGGTATAAATCACTTTGCCACTGCGGGTGACGGTGCCTTCCGTGTTCACAAAATAGCGGTTCAGAATGCGGAAGTGGAACAGCGCGTTGGATGCTTCCAGGCTCGGATCACTGCGAAACAAATCAGAGGTAGTGCGCAGCATCTGTTTCCAGGCATCCAGGCTCACTTCAAGCTTGGCCGGATCGTGGACGGACTGGGCCGGCTTTTCCTGGGAAAAATCCACTAGATCATTTTCTGTTTCCACGTTTTTCAGCGCTGCCTGCTTTTCGGTAAACCCGCTGAGGGCGGCCTTGTAAGCTTTGTCGGTGGCCAGCCAGAGCTGCCGTCGCAGCGCCATCTCGTTGTTGTCCGTGGGCATGACTTCAACCGCGCCCAGGCCTTCGCCGAAGTAGCTATCCTGTTTGTAATCTCCAATGCGCACCACTACGCGGACGAGCCGGCCGGAGTTATGCGTGTCATCGCGCAGAGCGCCCAGCACGGCGTCCGCTGAATAGTCATGGATGTCCGTGACCTGATAGTCAATGTAATAAGGACGCTGGAACTGGCCAAGCTGGAGTTTTTCCTGCGAACGCTTCAACTCCATGAGCATGGCTTTGAGCAGAGGATCGCCATGATCATTCGTGGAGACCGAAGAAGCGGCGGGCGACGAATCATCAGCCATCAGTGCGGCCGCTGAAATTGCAAGAAGCAGAAGAGTGGAGAGAATGAAGCGGCGCATTAGTGGGCCTCCCGCTGGGCTGCCGCATCTGCCTTGTCAACTCCCGGCGGTGGCAGGACCGGTGGACGTTCATGTCCTTGCGCAACTTTCTGGACTTCAATCTCAGAGAAAAGCATGGCCGGTGCGGCCGCGGTCACGGGCACCGAGCCGGATTCAGCGCCGCATTCGCCGTTGAAGATATCGATTTTCTGGCCGGTCAGAATGATCCGGTTCAACGCGTTTAGCGGAGTACCGATGATGTCTACACCGCGCACCAGTTCATCCGGGCGGCCATCGGGATACACCTTCCACACCATCAGCGGCATAACCTGAAACGCCTGAGGAAGGTTGCGCATGGTCAGTGTGAACCCGCCGGCAATGTCTTCAAAGTAGAGTCCAAACGGCTTGTTTTGTTTCTTGATCTCATCAATCAGCGCCTGGCGAAGCTGGGAGTCAGCCACGGTCTTGGTGGAACGAACAATCAGGTTGCCCTGGCGACCCACCGGCATCAGGCCTGCCTGTCCCCGGCCATGGCCGTTGGACTGCAAGAAGCCTTTGACCGGCATCCGCGACATGAGAAATTGCTTCAAGACCCCATTGGCGATTAACTCAACTCGTTTGCTCTTTTCGCCTTCTTCGTCAAAGTTGTAATTGCCGCTCAGTTCCACGCCCTCCAGGGTATGGAGCGTGGGATCGTCTTCAACACTTAGGAATGAAGGCAACACCGGCTGGCCAATCATCTTGGTAAACGTCTGGCCTTCGTTTTCTCCACGCTGCCGCTGCCCTTCCAGGCGATGTCCGACGACCTCATGGAAGAACACGGCCGCCGCACGGCCTGAAAGCAAGGCCGGACCGTTGAACGGCTCCACCACATGCGCTTTCTTGAGTTGTTGCAGGTCCTGGGCGATCTTCTCAATCTTGGCGATCATCACCTGCTCGGAGGCAAGCTTGTCAAACGACGAAGCATCAAATGTCTCCGAGCGCGCCAGGTCCATGCCGTCATCGGCGCGCGTATTGCCCAAGGCCAGTACGCGGATCAGCGGGCGCGAATCCACCAGACGGGACCCCTCGCTCGATACGAAATAGCGGGTTTCATCCTGCACCAGCAGCATGACCGTGGAATTTTCAATGTCAGGGTACTTGGCGAAAATCGAGGAGTAGCGGCGCACTCGTTCTTCCCACTCATGCTGGTCAAACTTGGGCCGAACGCTGTTCTTGCCGATGAACACCTCCGGCTTCTCCGTGGAGAAATCGGGAGACGAGTCTTCCTCGTCCGCGCGCACCTTGGTGGTGGTCTTCACTTCCAGGTAGCCCTGCGCGGCTTTCTTATACATGCGGTCCGTGTTCAGCCAGAGCACGCGGGCAATGGCGTCCGGCTTGTCCTCCAGCGGAAGGGAAGCCGTGGTAATGGCATTCACGCGGTTTTCGCCATGCGTGTTGTCCAGGTCACGGTTGCCGACGCGCACGGAGATATCCACTGTGCGATCATGCCGGTCAATGTTGGCGATCATCGCTCCGTGGCTGGCGGCGATCACGGTTGCATGCTCTTCATTGCCGGAATAGCTGATGAAGTATGGCGCCGGATCAGCCTTGCTCAACGACGACATGGCCCGGTCCAACTCCTGTTGCATGGTGTGTAAAAGGACGGAGTCAGTGGTGCCGGTGGCGCTCTGTCCGAACACGGCTGGTGTGGACAGTACGATCAGAAAAAGCAAGAAAAATGCAGACTTGGAAGAAGACATATGTATAGATGAGTTTACCTCAAGGGCTGGGTGGCGCAATGGTTACCTTAGGCTCTTTTCTTTATCCCGAGCGTTGCGAGGGATCCCTATAACCGAGATACATATGGACTTAAGAAAGCCGCTTCCGTAAGCAAGAACGCTCACGATTGGGAGTCTTTGCGGTTATAGGGTCGCTCGGGATGCAAAAGCTAAGGTTTCCACCGTAGTACCGGCTTCCGGGCCGCGGCGGTCTCATCCAGTCGGGAAACGCGTGTGGTGTGCGGCGCGCTCTTCACCATCTCAGGATCTTCGTCCACTTCACGCGCAATGGACTTCATGGCGTCCACCAGCAAGCCCAGTTCTTCCAGTGACTCACTCTCGGTCGGCTCGATCATGATGGCGCCGTGGACAACCAATGGGAATGAAACGGTGTAAGGATGAAAACCGTAGTCAATCAGGCGCTTGGCGATGTCGCCGGTCTTCACGCCTTTGTGCGCCTGTATGCTGTCACTGAAGACTACTTCATGCATCGATCCGCTCTGGTAAGGAAGCTCATAAACGCCTTCCAGCTTTTTGCGGATGTAGTTGGCGTTGAGCACAGCATCTTCCGTGGTCTGGCGCAGGCCGTCCGGGCCGTTGGCCATGATGTAAGCCAGCGCGCGGATGTGCATTCCAAAGTTTCCGTAATACATGCGCACGCGCCCGACCGATTGCGGCCGGTTGTAGTCAAAGCCCAGCGTGCCATCCGGTTTTTGAATCACGACCGGCTTGGGCAGGAACGGCTCCAGAGATTTCTTGCACGCCACCGGCCCTGAACCTGGACCACCGCCACCATGCGGCGTGGAAAAAGTCTTGTGCAAGTTCAAGTGCATCACATCAACGCCGAAATCGCCGGGACGCGTTTTGCCGACCAGCGCGTTCATGTTCGCGCCGTCCATGTAAAGCAGGCCGCCCTTTTGGTGAAGGATTTCGGCGATCTTGGCGATCTCCTGCTCGAAGATTCCCAGCGTGTTGGGATTGGTCAGCATGAGTCCGGCGACGTCTTCATTCATCTGCGCCGCCAGCGCGCTTACGTCCACCATGCCGTTAGCGTTTGACTTCAAGTTTTCCACGGCGTAACCGCAAATGGCCGCCGTAGCCGGGTTGGTGCCGTGTGCGGAATCAGGGATCAGGATCTTCTTGCGCGGATTGCCTTTCGATTTGAGAAGAGCGTGAATCAGCAGGATGCCGGTCATCTCTCCGTGGGCGCCGGCTGCCGGTTGCAGCGTGATGGCGTCCATGCCGGTGATGTCGAGCAGGCAGTCGGAAAGCGTCTTCATGATGCGCAGCGCGCCTTGAGAAACTTTTTCCGGCTGGTAAGGATGCGCCTCCGCCAATCCTCCAAGCCTGGCTACCACTTCATTGACGCGCGGGTTGTATTTCATGGTGCAGGAACCCAGTGGATACATCCCCAGATCGATGGCGTAATTCCAGGTGGAAAGCCGGGTGAAATGGCGGATGATCTCCATCTCGCTTACTTCCGGCATGTTGCCCAAGTCGGGGCGCGCCGCCGATCCGAGGGCTTTTTTATAGTCGACTTCAGGCACATCCAGCGGCGGCAGCCGATAACCTTTCTTGCCCGGCGACGAGCGCTCAAAGATCAGCCCTTCATTCTGGTTGACGTGCCGTGTTGCTTTCTTAATGTCCTTGTCGCTCATTGGCCCACCGCCTGTACCGCTGTGTCGATTTGTTCCTTGCTGTTGAGCTCCGTGCAGCACCACACGGCCGCATTGCCCAGCTCGGGATAAAACCTGGCCAGGGTAAAACCGCCAATCGTTTTCTTTTCCAGCAGACGGTTGTTGATGGCGTGCGGATCTTCTTTGGTCTGGACCACAAACTCATTGAAGCGCGGAGCGCCGGCAAAGAGCAGTTTTCCTTTCTTGCTGAACTCGCCCGCAGCATACGCCGCTTTGGCCAGGTTCTGCTGCGCCAACTCTTTCAGACCTTCGCGGCCATGCACCGTCATATAAATGGTGACCATGGTGGCGATCAGCGCCTGGTTGGTGCAAATATTGGACGTCGCCTTCTCCCGCCGGATGTGCTGTTCGCGGGTGGAGAGCGTGAGCACAAAGCCACGGCGTCCTTCTTTGTCTTTCGTCTCGCCGACAAGACGGCCGGGCATCTGGCGGACGAATTTTTCTTTTGTCGCCAGCACGCCCGCGTAGGGTCCGCCAAAACCGAGCGGCACGCCGAAGGACTGCGTCTCCATAGAGATGATGTCCGCTTCCACCGGCGGCTTGACCACGCCGAGCGAAAGCGCTTCAGCAATCGAAACTACCAGCAGCGCGCCTTTCTTGTGCGCCAAGTCGGCAATCGCGGCCACATCTTCAATGGTTCCAAAAAAATTCGGCGACTGAATCAGGACGCAGGCGGTGTCGGCAGTGATCTTCTTGTCCAGGTCAGCCATGTCTACGCGGCCGTTTTCCAGGTAGCCACACTCGGTGATGGGTATACCCTGATGCTGTGAGTATGTCTGCATGACCTCGCGGTACTCAGGATGCACGCTACGCGCTACCACCGCGGCATTTCTACCGGTAATGCGGACGGCCATCAGGATGGCTTCCGCCGCGCCAGTGGAACCGTCATACATGGAAGCGTTGGCCACCTCCATGCCGGTGAGTTCGCAGATCATGGTCTGGAATTCAAAGATGGCTTGCAGCGTTCCCTGCGCGATCTCCGCCTGGTAAGGCGTATATGAGGTCAAAAACTCACCGCGAGAAATCAAAGCATCAATCACCACCGGACGGTAATGGTGGTAAGCCCCTGCGCCCAGAAAGACCGCGTATCCGGCGGCGTTTGTATCAGCGCACTGGCGAAAAAAATCGATGATCTCCGACTCCGCCATCTGCCGTGGGACCTTCAGGTCGCGGTTGAGCCGGTATTGAGCGGGAATGGGAGCAAACAACTCGTCAACGGACTTGCAGCCGATCTCGCGCAGCATCTGTTCGCGGTCGGCCGGAGATTTAGGAAGATAGCGCATGTGGATTAAGTCTTCTATTCCTTCAAAGTCGAATATCAGAAACGTTCAGCAACTCTCTAGTGACCGTGTCATCCCGAACCTGACGGCGAGCATCTGCGAGACGGAGCGGGTGAGGGATCGGCTCCGCTGCAATGCAGGAATCTGGAAATTCGCACATACTCTTGCTGGAGCTGATTCCTCGCTTCGCTTCGGAATGACACGTCGTCACAATTCACAATGTTCAAACTCATGACACACTGGGCGTGCCAATCCGCAATTACTTTTCTTCGGCAATGTACTTCTCGTAGTCGTCCGCCGAAAGCAGAGCGTCTGCTTCTTTCGGGTTTGACAGTTCCAGCTTGATCATCCAGGCACGATGAGCGTCCTTATTGACGGCTTCCGGCGTCTCGTTCAAGCTCTGGTTCGCTTCCACAACCTTGCCAGAGGCAGGAGAAAAAAGATCGGAGACGGTCTTTACCGCGTCCACTTCGCCAAACTTTTCTCCGGCCTTCAGTTCCGCCCCGGCCTCGGGCAGCGTCAAATGGACAATGTCGCCCAGTTGATCCTGTGCATGATCTGTAATTCCTACTAACCCAGTTTTGCCGTTGACCTGTATCCACTCATGCTCTTTCGTGTACCTGTAGTCTTTCGGATATGCCATATATCAACCTTGTCCTTGTTGGAGAGCTGTATCTCTTGTTAGAGAGCTGTACTTTTCTTGGCGCGCTTGTAAAACGGCGTGGGCACGACCCTGCACTTCACCTTCTGGCCGCGGACGTCAACAATAACTTCCTGACCGATTTCCGAATGTGCCGGCGGCACATATGCCAGAGAAATACTCTTCTTCAGGAAAGGAGCATACGATCCACTCGTGACGTAGCCAATCTCACCCCCGGCAGCATCGACAATCTTGTAACCGTCGCGGGGGATGCCACGGTCCACGGCTTCCAGACCAACCAGAATGCGCTTCAGTCCCTCGGCTTTAACTTTTTCCAGCGCGGCGCGGCCCACGAAATCACCTTTGTCCATCTTGCAATAACGGTCCAGCACTGCTTCGCAGACATTGATGGTGTCTGATATCTCATGGCCGTAAAGCGCCATCTTGCCTTCCAGCCGCAGCGTGTTGCGCGCTCCCAGGCCGCAGGGCACAATGCCGAACTCCTTGCCCGCTTCCGTTACTTCCTTCCAGACGCGTTCGCTGGTGGGAACGTCAGACGGTACATAGATTTCAAATCCATCTTCGGCGGTGTATCCGGTGCGCGCGATCAAAGTGTTGGCCAGCCCGCAGACCGTTCCGTGCTTGAACCAATAATTTTTGATCTGGGAAAGGTCTACGTTCGTCAGTTTTTGCAGCGTGGCCTCGCCCTTGGGGCCCTGTATGGCGATCTGGGTGTAATAGTCGCCCACGTCATCGGCGTGGCAGCGGAAGCGGCTGACGTTTTTGCGCACCCAGGAGTGGTCTTTCTCGCGCGTACCGGCGTTAATGACCAGCAGGTAGTCGTTTGGTCCCATCTTGTGGACGATCACATCATCCACAAATGTTCCTTCTGGATAAAGCAGAGCGGAGTAGTGCGCCTGGCCTTCCTGGAGTTTGGACGCATCATTCATGCTGACCCACTGCACAGCGTCCAGCGCCTGCGGACCGCGAATGAGGATGTCCCCCATGTGGGAAACATCAAACATGCCCGCACCGGTGCGCACCGCCAGGTGCTCCTTCACCAAACCGCCGCTGGAAGGATATTCGACCGGCATGTCCCACCCGCCAAAATCCACCATCTTTGCTCCCAGCCGCCGGTGCAAACTGTTGAGCGCAGTCTTCCTGAGTGTCTGGCCTTCCGCTGTTGAGGACAAAAGCTTACCTCTCCCTTTCCCAATCTCGGCATCAGCCCACAGACTTGTTTACCGGGCCGCGAGGAACCTTGTAGGTTACCATTCGCGTTTTGTGGGGGTCAATTGAACACTTGGGCGTTGTCGCGCATGTTTCAGATTCTTGGCGAGAGTACCCGTCCTTCGTTGCGGCTTGTCCGCTCGCAGGAAGAAGCCTTTGGCGTGCTTTCGGTTCAGGGTTTGCAGTTTAACCCAGTCAAGCCGGGAATGACGACGCCCGCCGGGACCATCCCAGGTATTTCCCCGGGTTCAAATGGCTTGTTGCCGTTGTCGCCAAACCGCGCTAATCTTCGTCTATGGCAAAAGAGTACCTTTGCACCGTTTGCGACATGATCGAAAAAATGTGCCAATGCAGCAAATACTGCTGGCTGTGCCAGAGCTTGCATGACGTCCGCCTGTGCGAAGACGGCCAGTACTACTGTCAACCCTGCCGCGAGTCGTGCGACCTGCAAGCGCAGTACAAGACTACCTCTTAGATCGGGGAATCGGGTGATCGGTTCATCGGGTGAGCGGGGAAAACCGAGTGTCTTGAGAAAAGTTTTGCGCCGATCTCTCACCAAGTCGTAAAGTCTAATGGAAGCCCCGTTCCCATGGCCCAGATCACCCGATCACCCGATCACCAGATCACCCGATCCGATGACGGCATCGTCGTCTACTACAAAACTCTGCTCTCTCGCTGGGGCCCGCAAAACTGGTGGCCGGCGCAGTCGCGCTTTGAAGTCATCGTAGGCGCGTATCTCACGCAGAACACCAATTGGAGAAATGTGGAACTGGCTGTGGCCAACCTGCGTCGCGCGCGGGCACTCACTGTGGAAGGCATGCACCGGCTGGAACTTTCACAACTAGAGGACCTGGTCCGTCCATCTGGATATTTCCGCCAGAAGGCGCGAAATCTCAAAACATTCCTTGCCTTTTTGGATGACAAATACGGCGGATCGCTTGACCGCATGTTTTCCCGGCCCACGGAAGAACTGCGGACTGAGCTGCTGGCTCTGAACGGCGTTGGGCCAGAGACCGCGGACTCCATCCTGCTCTACGCCGGGAACCATCCCGTATTTGTCGTGGACGCTTACACGCGCAGGGTCCTGGAGCGGCACGGAATCATTGGACCAAAAGCGAAGTACGAAGAAATCCGTTTGCTGGTCGAGCAAGCCATCGGTGAATCCGAGCCTGAAGCACTGACTGCTATGCAGCAGGGTGCCGACCCGCGTCATCCGGCCTCACGCATAAGCCGCGCGTCGCGCAGCCAGCTGGCGCAACATTACAACGAGTTCCATGCGTTGATCGTCCGAGTTGGCAACCAATATTGCCGCAAGACGGCAAAGTGCGAAGGTTGCCCGCTGCAACAGTTCTTGCCACACCATTGAACTACCTACCCCGGCCACATCTCCAGCGCATTCCTACTGAGAATCTGTTCTTTCACTGCCGGAGGCAGAAGCAATTCCTGGAACTGGTCCAGGTTCTGCTTGATGTCAGGGATGCCGGGGCTGGGCCAGTCGGTGCCAAAGAGCGTCTTGTGCGCGATCTCTTCCAGCCGTGGGAAATACTTAAGCAAAATTTTCGGCGGGATGCCGCTGATGTCCAGATGCACGTTGCGATGCCGGCGCAACAGGAAAAACGCCGTCGTCATCCAGATGGGACGGCCGCCGTGGGCCATCAGGATTTTCAGTTTGGGAAAATCCACGGCCACGTCGTCAAGAAATATGGGGTCACCGAACTTGTTACGTGCAGCGGGGAAAATCGACGTGCCGGTATGGATCATCACCGGAATTCCGTTAGCTTCCGCCGCGCGGTAGATTGTTTCAAGCTCCTTCACGCCGTTCATATAGTCGTTGGCGTAGAGAAGCTGGTGTGGTGGATGGATCTTGATCAGCCGTATGCCCAGGCGCACGATCTCGTCCATGTCCGCTTGTACATTCAAAGTGTGCCGTGGATGCACGCTGCCGCAGGAAAGCAGCCGCTTGGGATTCTCTTTGCAGTAATTCGCCACCCACTGATTCACTTCATGCGTGAAGCCCATGGTTTCCGGGGCAACGTAATTGATAAGCACGGCGCGGTCGATGCCGATGGAGTCCAGGTATTTCAGCAGCGCTTTAGGCGAATGGCAGTACTCCAGGATGTCGTCATAGTGGCCGCGCGCCTTCTTCATGACCTCAAGCGGCCCGGCCTTGAACATCTCGACGGGCTGAATGTGGATGTGGCAGTCAGTGATGGTCATTTGTTTTTTTCTGAAATCCCGAATGAAAGTGAGGGACCCCTATGGTACCGAGACAGTTGAGCTTAATACAAACTGTATGTTGTCGCTTTCAGTTCGCCGCTCGGGTTGCGAGTGATCTGCATCCTATGGTTCGTAAATGGACGATAGGGATCTCTTGCTACGCTCGAGATTGCAGAGAGAGCACCGCCCGCTTCGCATACACCCGCACAATCTCGCGCCGATACTCCGGCGTGAGCGCCGACGTGGTCAGCGGCTTGGCCATCTTGGCCGCCAGTTCGCCGACAACCGTCGCCGTGTGCTCATCAATCTGTTTGCCCACCAGCGCATGTTCCGCGCCGTGGACCAGCAACGGCGCCGGATTCACCGCCGTAATGGCAACGCGTGCAGCTTCCACCGGGCCGTCATTCTTTTTACAGGCCACCGCTACGCCCACCAGCGGGTAGTCAATGGACCCGCGAATCCGCAGCTTCATGTAGCTGCCTTTCCACCCGGAGGACGTTTCCGGCAGAAAGACCCGCGTCAGCATCTCATTGCGTTTAAGCTTCATGCGCGCGTCGCCGACGTTGGTATAGAAGTCCTTGAGCGCGATCCGGCGCAACCCTTCCGGCCCAACGATCTCAATTTCGGCGCCCAGGCAGAGCAGCGCCGGCGGCGTGTCGCCGGAGAAGGCCGCCCAGCAGAATTTTCCGCCAGGAGCTACGTGGCAAAGGTCGCCATCTTTCTTGATGCAGAAGCCGCAAGAGCGCCGCCACTGGAGTGATTGGTTGTACCAGATGCAGCGTGTGTCCAGGCAGATATTGCCGCCAAGCGTACCCATATTGCGCAGGATGGGCGAAGCCACCGTCATGGCCGCTTCATGCAGCACGCGGTAGTCGCGGCGTATAAATTCAGAATCTTCAATGGCGGAAAGTGGCGTGAGCGCGCCGATCTCCACGCCCGTCCCCGGCACCACATGTATGCCCTGGATCTCTTCAATTCCGCGAATGTCCATCACGTAGGCGGGAGCAAAGAGTTTCTGCTTCATCGACGGAAGCAGGTCAGTACCGCCGGCCAGGACCATCAGTTCATCACCGTGCTTCACCAGATAGCTGACAGCCTGCTCCAGGCTGCGCGGACGAAGAAGTTTGAATGCAGGTAAGCTCATTGGTTTCTAAGTCCACCACGGAGACACGGAGGCACGGAGAACTGCAAAGTGAAAAAGCAAAATCTCTCGTTTCCCAGTAACGACATTCATAGCTAGTGGCAAATCTCCAACTTGCATCTTGTTTTCTCCGTGACTCCGTGTCTACGTGGTAGGTTTAAAGCTCCTTCTCTCCGTTCCTGCGCGACGGATCATCTTCATGCCGCTTTGGCCCTCTGCCTTTGAACCACAGCGAACCGCCATGCTCGCGGAACGTCACAGGTGCGGACGGATCGGCCCCGCGTGTGATCTCCAGGGCTTTTTTCTCCGCATTTTTTGATCGCAAGGCAGCCAGCACGCGCTCCGGTGTGAACGGCGCTTCACGCAGGCGAACACCCACTGCGTCGTAGATGGCATTGGCGATTGCCGGAATCGTTGCAGCCAGAGAACCTTCACTGGCTTCCTTCGCACCGAACGGGCCTTCGGGATCGACCGACTCAACGATGATCGCCTCCACGTCGGGCGACTCCGTGGCTGACGGCGATTTGTATTCCAACATACCGGGATTCATCAACAGGCCGTCTTTCCATACCATCTCTTCCTGGAGCGCCTGGCCCATCCCCATCCACACGGAGCCGATCACCTGGCCTTCCACGGAGACCGGGTTCAACGCCCGTCCGCAATCATGCGCGGCCCAGACTTTGTGGACCGTGACCATTCCAGTCTCCACGTCCACACTGACCTCCGCCACTTGCGCGGAGTAGGAATATGCCGGCGAAGGACCCACGCCCGCGCCTTTGAACGCGCCGCCACGCGCGTCTTTGGGCGGAGCATAAGACCCGCTCCCACTCAAAGCCCCGGTGAAGTCGATGGCCGAGACCACGGCTTCTTCAAAACTCATTTGATCTTTGGGGCCCTCTTCTTTGCGCTTTTGTTGTAATGAGCCGCGCAGCGTCTGGCCTTCCACGCGTCCGCTGACTTCCTGCACATTGCCGCGCGATGGATCTGTTTTCTCCAGGTGCTCCGCTCCGCTGCCATTGGTATGCGGAGCTTCCGTGCCGCGCTTCCACACCCGGTCGTCGCGCATGATTACGTCTTCCGGCGCGCAGTTCATTTTCTTGGCGGCCGCGGCCACAATCTTTTTCTTTACATCTTCCGCCGAGCGCAGTGATGCGTTGCCGTTCATGAACGTGACGCGGCTGGAATACGAGCCAATGTCAATCGGCGTGAGGTCGGTGTCAGCGGCGATCACCTTGATCCGGTGCATGCCGATCCCCAGCACCTCCGCGACAATCTGTGCCACCATGGTGTCAGAGCCCTGGCCAATGTCGGACGCGCCGGTATAGATCACCACGCCGCCGTCGCGATCAATCTTGATGTTGACGGTGGAGTGTGGCATGTCGGAACGGATAATGCTGTTGGCCGCGCCGCTGACGTAATGGCTGCACGCAATGCCCAGGCCGCGTCCGGGTGGAAGCTTGCCTTTGCGCTCGTTCCACTTTGAGCGCGACACTACCTTTTCAATACACTCCGGCAGGCCGTAACTTTGCACGCGCAGGTTGTTTACCGTAATGCAGGGCGGCTTCAGCAGGTTGATGCGGCGCATCTCCGCCGGATCGATCTTCAAACGGTTCGCGATTTCATCCAGTTGCGATTCAAAAGCAAAGCGGACGTTCACCGTCCCGTGGCCGCGCATGGCCCCGCACGCAGGTTTGTTGGTCAGCACTCGATAGCCGTCATAGCGTATGTGGGGAATGTCATAGAGCGCACCCAGCAGCGCGCCGGAATAAAGGATGGTAACCACGCCATAAGAGCAGTACGCGCCGCCATCCTGAATCACCTTGGCCGCGACGGACGTGAGATGGCCGTCTCTCTTCGCGCCGATTTTGAGGTCAATGATGGTGCGCGGGCGTCCGCGGTGCGCCCAAAAAACTTCTTCACGCGTGTAGGTGATCTTGACCGGTGCTTGGGTCTTGCGCGCCGCCACCGCGGCAATGATCTCCAGCGGGATCACTTCACTCTTGCCGCCAAAGCCACCTCCCACCAGCGGTTTGATGACCCGTATTTGCGACATCGGCATTTCCAGCACGATAGAGAGTTTGTGTTGGAGATAATACGGCACCTGGGTTGAGGACCACACGGTCAGCCGTCCGGGCTGGCCGGTTTGCGAATCAGTTTCAAAAGACGCCAGCGTGCAGTGTGGCTCCATGGCTGCGTGCGTGACTTCCGCGGCGATGTAGCGGTGCTCGGTGATCAGGTCGGCTTCCGCAAAACCCTTGTCCGGGTCGCCAAAGACGTGGTGATAATCTTTTTCAATATTATTGGGCCGCTGCGGATGGATCCATTCTCTCTCCGCCTTCATGGAGTTTTCCGGATCAAACCACGCCGGCAGCAATTCATACTCCACGTCGATCAGCTCCACGGCCTGCTCGGCGATTGATTCAGAAGTGGCGACGATGCAGGCCACGTTGTCGCCCACATAACGGACCTTCTCCACCGCCAGCGCGGTTTCATCATGGCCAACCGGCAGGATGCCGTACTTGTTGGGAGCGTCCGGCCCCGTAACCACCGCTACCACGCCTTCCAGCGCTTCCGCTGCTGAAGTGTCAATCTTCTTGATCCGCGCATGGGGATACGGCGAATGCAGGATCTTGCCGATCAGCATTCCCGGCAAAGTAAAATCGTCCGCATATTTGCCCTGGCCGGTTGTCTTGCTGGCCGAATCAACCAGCGCGACGGGTTTACCGATGATGGAGAAGTCAGTCATTTGTTTTCTGTAGTCCCTATTTCCTCAAAGACTCCTAGCCCCTAGCGAAGGCTCTGTACTTGGCTCGCTCGACATTCGACGGTAACGTCCGATGTTTCTCCGATCAATCAGGACGTGCCGGAAGAAGTAAACCAACTTGAACCAACCGGTGGTTTCAAAAATCAAAATCGCTCCCCAAAGCTTGCTGTGTTCTCCGATATAGCGACTCTTCCAATGCCAAATGGCAAGCACATTCAGATGAATGATGAAAGGCACCATCAACAAAAAACCTGCTAAGCCGGCTAACGCATACGGCCAGTCCGTAGACCCAACTAAAGCAAGGCAAAACAGTGCAATTCCAGGCAAAAGCATCCAACTAAATACAACAAACCAAACGAATTTCGTTTCTTGCCAGAAATCACTATCTGCTTTTGAATCATTCAACATGCATCCTCGCTACCGGGCTCCGTCGCTCCGCTCGGAATGTAAGAGAATCACTGCACGCGCGGCTTCTCCGAACGCCAGCCTTCAAGAAAGCCCAGCTCTTCGCCAAAAGTTTCCGCGTGCTCGCCGAATTGAATCTCGCTTTCAGAACGTTCATACGGCACTTCAATGCACCAGGTCTCAATCGAAGGACCGCTGACGGTGAGCATCACGCACTCCTTTGCGTGTTCGGCGGCAAGCTTTCCGGGATAGTAGCCTTCAACGTAATCCCGGTCAGCGTTGTGTTTCCAATATGCGTCATTGCAGGTGACCAAGGCGGTGGCCCGGGCCGCTTGCGCGATCTTCACCAGATCACGGTAAGCAACTTCTTTTTCTTTGTGGTCGTTGAACGTAACCGAATAGCACTGGATCTTACCGTCGGCGATCACAAACGCGACCGACGCCAGCTCTCCGTCACGCGCCAGGTTCTGTTTGGCCCCTTCCAGAAGACCGAGCGCAAAAGTCTTGAGGTCGAAATCGTCCGGCTGGCCGGCGCTCCATGCGAGTGTGATGTGTTCGTTCATCTTGCTAAGGATGGGCTCCCGTCCGAATGGCGTCCAATGACAAGCTTAGTCTTGACTCCGCGACATCTCAAATACCTTATCTGCTCTTCTGCTCCGCTTCAATCGCTGCTTTGATTGCCTGGTACATCTGTGTATATCCGGTGCAGCGGCAAAGGTTCCCGCTCAGCGCGTGGCGGATTTCTTCTTCTGAGGGCTCAGCGTTGTGTTCCAGCAGCGCCTTCACCGTAATCATGAATCCCGGAGTGCAATAGCCGCATTGCGCGCCGCCCCAGTCGCCATACGCCTTCTGGATCGCCGCCAGCGCGCCATGGTCGGCAATGCCTTCCACCGTGGTGATCTCCGGTGCGGACTGCTCGTCCGCGGCACAGCTCATGGCCAGCATGGTGCAACTCAGCACCGGGACGCCTTCCACCAGCACGGTGCATGCGCCACAGGAAGAATCGTCACAGCCGCGCTTGGAGCCGGTGAGCTGCAAATTCTGGCGCAGGACATCCAGCAGCAACTCACTGGGCTCAATCGCCAGTTCGTGCCTGCGACCGTTCACGCGGATCTCGATGAGTTCTTTTTTCATGAAAAATTACTGCTATGCTCGCGTTGGAAATTGATGCCCGATCCTAACTGCTTGCCGACCGAACGGACGTTCGTTAATCTCTCCTACAAGGATACATCTTCGTTCCGCGCTTTGCCAGGATTCCAACCGTGGTAGGTCCGTCTTCGTTGACATAAGACCCTGAAATCTCAACAGCCGAGCGCCAGCCCTGGAAGGTCTATGTCAACAGTGCGGACCAACCAGTTCCATGCCCTGATCACGCAGGAGCTTCGCGTTTTTAAAGTGGTCTTCTGGCTCACTAATCTCTCTTGAAGAATGCTTCCATCTTTCCTTTGCGTCCTGCGCGCCTTTTGCGGTAACCGGTTTCAGTATCCGTAGTCCGTCTGTGCTGCATAGGCGTGTTGTTTTACGCCCAGTTCTTCCACCCGTTGCTGTCCTAATTGTTTCACGTATGCGGCGCGGTCGGCCACGCCATGTACCCAGTGCGCGGTCCATAGGTTGAAATCGGCCTGGGTCTTGGTTTCAGCGTGATACTGCTGGAAGAAGGCGTCATCGCGCTTGCTGTAACCCTGCACTGGCGATGGATGCGCGCCCAGCGGGCACTCCACCACGGCGGAGACCAGAAAGCCGGGAATCACCGTGCGGTTGGGATCGCTGGAGACTACTTCTTCTTCTACGACCTCTTCCGCACAGACGATGACTTTTTTCGCCGCGCGCACGCCTTCCAGCATCACGCCAAAATTTCCCCAGCAGTGGGCGCTGCCGTTTTTGTCGGCGCGCTGCACGTGCACAATGGCCACGTCCGGCACAATGGCCCGGACCGCCAGCAGAGTTTCCTTGGGCTCAAACGGCGAGATGATCTGGTAGAAAAAATGATTGCCCTTGGGGACGTCGCTTCCCATGGCCGTGCGCGTCGGCAGAAACGGTACGCCCATGGCCCCGGCCTGGAGCGCCAGCGCGAGAGAGAAATTCGTCATGTCAAAAACGCGAAGCTTTTCTCCTGGTGTCCCTGGGTTCTCAACTTCAGCGGCGTGGCGGAAGTTATAGGCCGATCCCATCATCACGTTGCCCACCCAGGCGGCCACCACGTCTTTGACGCAACCGGCGCCGATGAGCTGGTCAAAAAGAATGTCAGAGATTGGCCCGATCAGGCGCAAATCACGTTTCTTCTGGCGGATGATCTCATGCCCAGCGGCAAATGGAATCATCTGCTCCATCTGAAGGCCCAAGGCCACGCTTGCGCCGTCAGGAACGTGCTCGGCAACGGCTTGCCGCATAGTCAGGACTTTGGACATTACTTATCCAGTATATAAGGTAGGGCGCGATTGGGTTTCGCAGGGAAGGCGAAGCCCTGTCGGGCCGGAACCTGATGATATTCTTCAACGCATGAAAAGGCTTCGCTGGGTGGCCGCAGGCTTTGTGGCGGCACTGATGATCGCGTGGTTTGCGTTGCCTGGCATCGTGGAAGGCCGCAACAACCGTGTCCTGCATCCGCCGCCTTACCAAGCTTCCGCTGCCGCGGAGGCCCTTCATGGACGGCTGCTGGTTGCTGACTTACACGCTGACAGCTTGCTCTGGGGACGAAATCTATTGCACCGCGGCACCACCGGGCATGTTGATCTGCCGCGGCTGGTGGAAGGCAATGTTGCCATTCAGGCCTTTACCGTGGTCACAACCGCGCCTAGCAAGATCAACATCAACCGCAACTCTGATTCGTCTGACCTGATCCAGCACATTGCCAGGTTTGAGGGCTGGCCGCCGCGTACATGGACCAGCACGAAACAACGGGCGCTCTATCAGGCACAGCGGCTGCACAAATTTGTGGCGGGATCGAACGGTAAGCTGGTCATCATTCAGTCACGTTCGGATTTGCGGGAATTTTTGGCGGCACGTGGGTCGCGTCATACTGTCGCCGCGTTTCTTGGAGCAGAAGGTACGCAGCCGCTAGAGGGCAAGCTGGAGAATCTGGATGAACTGTATGATGCTGGCTTCCGCATGATGGCCCCGACCCACTTCACCGACACGGCGATTGGCGGCTCGGCGTCTGGCATGAGTAAAGGCGGTCTCACCGAGTTGGGGCGGCAGTGGGTCCGCCGTATGGAAGCCAAGAGCATGCTGATTGATCTGGCCCACGCCTCCCCCGCCACTCTGGCCGACGTGACCGCCATGGCAGCCAGGCCCGTGGTGGTCTCGCATACGGGCGTGAGAGCAACCTGCAATAACAATCGCAACCTTTCTGACGATCAGTTGCGTGCCGTGGCCAAGACGGGCGGCGTCATCGGAATTGGCTACTGGGAAACCGCCACCTGCGGGACGGATGCCCATGCAATTGCCAGGGCAATCCGACATGCGGTGGATACCGTGGGAGTGGAGCACGTTGCCCTCGGCTCGGACTTCGACGGCGGAACCACCATGCCGTTCGATACGTCTGGGCTGGCAATGATCACCGACGCGTTGCTTCATGAAGGCTTCTCAGAGCAAGATATCCGGAAGATTGTGGGAGGGAACGTGGTGCGAGTGCTATTGGAGGCGTTGCCGTGATTTTATGAACCCAACTCCGCCAAACCTTGCCGAAACGACATGTTTTTCCAATCACCCGATGGCGCGCGATCACGGCGATGTACCGATCTCTTTATTTTCCCTTCCACTCCGGCTTCCGCTTCTCCATCCACGCCTGGATGCCTTCTTTGGCGTCTTCGATCTGCATCAGCTCTTCCAGATAAATCTTCTCCGCGCGGGCCAGGCCTTTATCCAGATGGATGGAGTCCCAGGCATAAAAGGCTTTCTTGGTGACGGCCAGGCTAGCGGGGCTGAGCTTCAATAGATGATCGAGCGTGCTTTGCAGCGCCTCTTGTAATTTGCCTTCTGGGAGGGCTTCATTGGCCAGTCCCCAGGCAGCCGCTTCTGCGCCGGTGAATGTGCGTCCGGTAAAAATCAGATCGGCGGCGCGCTTCTGTCCGACCAGAGCAGCCAGCGCCGCGCATGCCACGGGCGGATAGCAGCCCAGGGTAATTTCCGGAAAGCCCCACTTGGCATTCTGTGTGGTGTAGGCCATGTCGCAAACCATGGCCAGTTCGGCCCCGCCGCCCAGGCAGACGCCACGTACTTCCGCGATGGTGATCTTGGGAAATTTCACCAGCGCGCCGATCACCGCGTGAAATTTCTGCAACATAGTCTGGATTTTGTCCGGCGTGTGTATGGCCACATCCACGCCGGCGGAGAAGCGTTCGCCTCCGCTCAGAACCACCGCTACGATTTCTTTATTCTGTTCCAGCTTTTGCAGAGCATCCAGCAACTCGTCCATCATCTGGAAGTCGATGACGTTCAGCGGCGGATGGGTCAAAGTGATGCGGGCCAGCGGGCCGTCGTGCTGGATGTTGATTCGTGAGGTGGTAGTGGCAGAGACAGTCATGTTCTTGTGAACACTTTAGCTTAGCTGATCGCGGATTTGTCAGGTTTCTTTGGACAGCCCCGATCACGTGCGATGACCCGATCGCCAGATCACCCGATTTCACCCTAGCTCGTCCAGAACCCCTTGGTATCGTACTCGCGGATGGCCTTCAACTCCGCCGCGTTCGGCTCCGGCGTAGCTGGAACGTGGTCAGGAACTTTCAATTTCCATCCGGTATTGTCCAGCACATCTTCCACGGTCACGCCGGGATGGATGGTGGAAAGGTAGGCCTCGGCGTCTTCTCCAAAACGAAGCACACACTTGGTGGTGATGACCGCAGATGGCCCGCCGCGCGGCAGGCCAACGCGCTTGCGCCATCCCGCGCCTTCGCCGTTGCCCGGACTGGTGATGTAACTCACGCGCTCCGGCAGGCGATGTTTGGCGTGCTCTAACAAAGCAACAAAGCGGTGCGCCATCGACGCAATATCACACGCTCCGCCTGAACCAGGCAGACGGACCATGCCATTCCTGCCGTGGACTTGCGTGGAGTTCAGGTTGCCATACTTGTCGGCTTCAGCGGCGCCCAGGAAGCCGAGACGGACGCGTCCGGCTTGGAGAAAGCTCATGACGCTCATCATGTCCAGGCATTGCGTCGCTCCGCGAATATTGGGCGGGTCCGCCATGGTGTAAATTAGCTCAGGCGAAGGCGTGGATCGGATCACGCCGTTTTCAAACAGGCCGATGGCATGAGGCGCGTGCGTCTTCTTGGCGACAACGAAGGCGATCAGCGGCAAGCGCATGCCGACAAAGACCACTTCGCCGTCTTTGATCTCTCGCGCCGCGGCCACGACCATGAGTTCGTTCAACGTAAAAGGAAGCTGGCTGGAATTCTTCATGATTGTGGAAGGTTCTTGCACAACCGTGTTTTCAAAAAAGCTCCTAGCTCCAAGCTGCTAGCCTCTAGCTTCAGGGAAGATACACTATGACAGGCTGTAACACTCACGGATTTGTTTTTTTGGCTAGCAGCCAGTCGCTAACAGCTAGTAGCTCTCCTACTGCATCGCATTCAACGCGCTCTTTCTCACTTCGCCGATGGTAAGCAGCGGGTCCCTGGCGCCGAGCCTGGGTGCGATCCACTTCTTTTCGTTACTGATAATCTCCATCAGCAACTTCTTGTCCGCAGGAGTGGGCAGCCAGGTTTCAAGCTGTTGTGTGTATTCTTTCTCGTCCATCTGCTGGCCGGTTTCCGGATGAAAGAACTGGCCTTTCCAGCGACCGATATTCCGGTTGAATTGAATGTTGGGACAGAACAGTTCTTTGCTGCCGGGCTTTTGTCCGGCACTGATGCGTTTTACCAGTTGCACGCATTCGTCGCGGTAAAGATGGCGATTGTAGTCGTTAAGGTTCTCCAGATCGGGCGCAGTCTCATTTTTGAGCTCGTCGTAGCGTCCCTTGATCCCCCAAACGTAGGCCCAATGCGCGGACGAAGAATGGTCGGTCCCAAAAAGATCATACGAACTGGAGATCCATTTGTTCAGGTATTTCTGCATCAGCCAGCCGGGTACAATGCCGGCTTCCGCAATGCGCGCCAGACCGGTATTGCCGGTGCCCATGTGGAAAGCCTCTTCACGCAGCATGTAGCTCATGGATCGGCCCAGCGGAGCGAAGGCGGAATACTTCAGCATCTGGAGCTGAAATTTGCCGTCGCGATCGACAAAGTCGGTAAAGGCGAAGAAGTCCAGCCAGTTGTCGCACTCTTCGTTGAACGAGCCGAGCAGGCGCTTGTTCTCATACGCTTTGCGCTCCAGCATCTTCTGCGCCTCAACTTTGCCGGTGGAGCCGAAGTGGTCGATCAGCAGGGCGCACATCTGCCAGCCATGGCGCATCTCTTCAATCATGACGCGCGTCAGGCAGGAGCGGTCATAGTCGCTGGGTGCGGTCTCAAACAGCCAGCGCTGCTGCTCCACGCTGGCGAACTCGGTGTCACCCTGATAGACGATGAGGTTCATCAGGGCGTCGCGCATGTTCTGCGTAGGGATCTGGCGCATGTTCTCCCATTTGTTGCGGCCTTTGTAATAGCCGAAGGAGATTTCTTCGGTCTCAATGGCGCCGTACAAAGTGTCAAACTTGAAATTCTTGATATCGTCATGATTGACGCCGATTTCTTCGCGCCATCCCTTGAACAGCCCTTCCCAATCACTGAAGGACCCAATCTTCATTACTTTTCCAGGCATGAAAAATAGCTCCTAGCTTCTAGCCACTAGCTGCTGGCTCATAATCTTTTATGTTGTTCCTCCACCATTGTGAACAGAACGAACACCACTCTTGTTCGGGTTCTAGCTAGCAGCTAGAGGCTAGTAGCTAGAAGCTCTTTCACAAATTCATCCACACGCTCTTGAGTTCCGTGTAGTGCTCAATCGCGTGCATGCCAAGCTCTCTGCCAAAGCCTGATTGTTTGTGGCCGCCAAAGGGCAGGGCCGCGTCCATGACTCCGTAGGTGTTGATCCACACCGTGCCGGCTTTCAACCGGCGGGATATCTGATGGGCCTTCTTGATGTCATTGGTCCAGACCGCCGCGGCCAGACCGTAAACATTCTTATTGGCCAGCGCCGCCACTTCTTCAATGTCGTCAAACGTCAGCGTGGCCAGGACGGGGCCAAAAATCTCTTCCTGGGCAATCTTCATCTCGTTGTTGACGCCACCAAAGATTGTTGGCTCAATGAAATATCCATGGTCGCCATTCACGGCAACGCGTTTGCCGCCGGCCAGCAGTTTTGCGCCTTCGCTCTTGCCGGCCTCAATGTAGCCGAGCACGTTATTCATCTGTTTTTCGCTGACCAGAGCGCCCAGGCGTGTCTTGGGATCCAGGGGATCGCCCAGCTTGATCTTCTTGCTGAACTCCACCAGCTTGCTCAGGAACTCGTCTTCAACTTTCTTCTCGACGAACAGCCGTGAGCCCGCGCAGCAGACCTCACCCTTACCGTAAAAGATGCCATTGAGCGCGCCTTTCACGGCGGAGTCCATGGCGGAGTCGGCAAAGACAATGTTCGGCGACTTCCCACCCAGCTCCAACGTGACGCGTTTGAGCGTGTCCGCGGAGTTGCGCATGATTTCTTTTCCCACGGAAGTCGATCCGGTGAAAGCAATCTTGTCTACGCCTGGATGCTTCACCAGCGCGGCTCCTGTCTCTGGGCCGCCAGTAATAATGTTCAGAACGCCGGCCGGCAGTCCGGCTTCCAGCGCCAACTCGCCGAAGCGGAGTGCGGTAAGCGGGGTCTGTTCCGCCGGCTTCAGTACCATGGTGTTGCCACAAGCCAGCGCTGGGCCCAACTTCCAGCTTGCCAACAGAAGAGGGAAGTTCCAGGCAACGATTGCTCCCACTACTCCAACCGGCTCGCGCAGGGTGTAGGTAAAAGCATTGTTGAAGGTGTTGACGGTCTCGCCGTGGATCTTGGTGGCCCATCCGGCAAAATAGCGCAGGACGTCGGCGACCATGGGCATGTCCACGTAGCGGGATTCGAAGATCGGCTTGCCGTTGTCCAGCGTTTCCAATTCCGCCAACTCGTCGATGTTTTTGTCGACCAGGTCGGCAATGCGCCACATGATCTTGCCACGCTCACTGGCGGACATCTTGCGCCAAGGGCCGCCAACGTCGTCAAACGCTTTGCGGGCTGCGACCACGGACTGGTCAACGTCTTGTGGGCTGGCTTCAGAAACCTGGGTCAGCACTTCGCCGGTCGCGGGGTTCACTGTGTCAAATGCTTTACCCGAGCCTTCCATCCACTGCCCGTTGATGAGCAGTTTGCCGGGGGAGATCTTTGTCTTTGTTGCTGTAAGCATGAATAAGCCTCTAGCTGCTAGCTACTGGCTGCTAGCTTGTAATCGCGGGTGGAGCAGGGCTTCAGCCCTGCGGAATCAGATTTCTAGATTCGAGGGCTTTAGCCTCTGAGGTGATCGCAGCAGCTAAAGCCGGTCTTCTACATCCACTTTGACGCAGGCCTAAAGGCCTGCTCCACCCCGTCGCGAGTTCCTGCTATTTCGCCTGAAACGTTGCCGGACGCTTCTCGACATAAGCAGCGAGGCCTTCTTTGGCATCATCGCTGGCGAACAGCCGTTGTTGTAGTTCGCGTTCGATGGCCAGGGCGGACTCCATGGGAACTTCCCAGCCGCTCTGTACCGAGCGTTTAATGTTGCCAACGGCCTTTGCAGCCTTGTTGGGCGGAGTGAACTGGCGCGCGTATTCCATTACGTTCTCTTTGAAATTCTCGCGCTCGTAAACGTCATTGACGATGCCCATTTCCTTGGCTTCTTCAAAGGTAAACGTATTGCCGGTGACCATCAGTTCAATGGCTTTGCTTTTGCCTACGATGCGGCTCAGGCGCTGCGTTCCACCGGTGCCAGGCAGCACGCCCAGGTTAATTTCCGGCAGTCCGACCTTGCCGGAGTCGCGACGTGCGATGCGGATATCCGCCGCCATGGCGATTTCCAGTCCGCCGCCCACGCAATGGCCGTTGATCGCGGCGATCACCAGTTTGGGTGTGTGCTCCAGACGCAGCAGCATCTCATTCGCATGCAGGCAGAAGTAATACTTAAACGTTGGGTCCACTGAAGCCAGCATTTTGATGTTGGCGCCCGCGGAGAAGAACTTGTCGCCCGCGCCGGTCAGCAGCAGCACGTACACATCGTTGTCCATACGCGCTTTCAAAATGCATTCGTCGAGCTGGCGGTTCATTTCATAGGTGTAGGTATTGGCCGGGGGATCATTCAATTCGATCACCGCGATGCCGTCTTGAACGCGATAATTTACCAGGGTCTTGGTTTCCGTTGCTGTAGTTGTGGCCATGGTTCAAAAGCTCCTTATGATTTCCAGATCTTCAGTCTTAAATCTTTAATCCTTGCACCGCAAAAATCATTCGAGCGCTGCTCAGGGCTTTGCTCTCGAAGTTTTATTTTTTGCTTTGCTGGTGTTGAGCACTCCGCGCAGAAAGAGATCGCCCATCTGCTGCGCCAATGCTTCAGCGTCCGCGTCCACGCGCAGGTTATGCCAGGTGTGTATCCAATTGATCATGCCGAACAGGCTCAAGACCGCAAGGCGTCCGGGAAATTGTAGCCCCTTGGACCGCCGCAAATCTTCCAGCAGGTCAAGACAGATGCGGTAGTACTCGCGCTTGATGGCCCGGATCTCCGCTCCGCGCGCGTCCTTGAGCGTTTCATCTTCATGGGTGAGCACCTTCATGGATTCTTTATTGGCCAGGAAGTATTCCAGATGGTTCCGAATAAAGATGCGGACCCGCTCCTCCGGCCCGGACACGTCTGCCAGCCGCTGCCGCAGCCGTTCAATGATGGTGGTAAAAGTATGCTTCTGGATCAGGTACAGAAGCTCTTCTTTGGATTCAAAGTAGTGATACAAGCCGGCCAGCGACATTCCCGCGGCCCGCGACAGGTCACGCATGGAAGCGCCTTCATATCCTTTCTGGCAAAAGATATGCGCGGCATGCTGAAGGACTTTGGCCAGGCGGCGGTCAAACCGGGTATCGAGCAACTCGTGGCCATCTTTACGGAGTGGCTGAGCAGCGCGTGGCTTGCGCCCGTTCAAGGGCGGTGCGGGAAGCCGGGTTTCAACACTGGCAAGCGCCATAGGGAATGGTTACCGAACGTTCGTTCGAATCTTTATTATCACGCAAGGCAGGGGGCGGCGTCAATTTTTTGCGCTGAAAGTTTCGAGACTGGAAGGCGGCATTTCGGCCGCATCGCCAGCATGTGCTGCGCGCAAAAAGCCAGCCGCTCGCATTTCGTAGTGAAACGCGAGCGGCTGATTTGTTTTTGGGGGAGGGAATCGAAACCTTGAAGAGAAGACCGTCTTACTTCATTTCATCCAGCCCAGGCAGCCGTATGGACCCCTGATGTTTATTTTCCTGGATGTGGTCCCAGACAAACTGATCTGCCAACCATGTGGCTTGTCTGGTGGCCAATGCCTGGTCCTGAAGCGCCAGTTTATGTCCAATGGTAAACTGCTCGCCGCATTGCGGGCATACCACGGTCTCCATAACAATGGTGCCGGGTGCGCTTTCCTTGTTCTTACGCAATCGCTTGGCGATGCCATTCGACTTTGGCTGTTCTGCTATCAAATCCTCACCACCGCGGTTCGCGCGGCTGACGAGCGTGACCGCTGTAATCGTCTCTTCCACCGCCACCGCCGCCACGCGACCCACCGCCGCCACCGCGAGATCCGCCACCGCCTCCACCACCGCGTTCCATCTTGGGGCGTGCTTCATTCACGGTAAGCGCGCGTCCGCTTGAATCTTTGCCGTTCAAACCGGCAATTGCTTTTTCTGCCTCGGCATTGTCCGGCATTTCCACAAATCCAAAGCCGCGTGAGCGCCCGGTAGCACGGTCCGTCACAACGGTTACGCCATCGACCTTGCCGAAAGGCTCAAAAAGTGACCGAAGCTCTGCCTCTGTCACGCTGAAAGAGAAATTGCCTACGAAAATCTTCTTCATGTTATTCCTTTAATTTGATGGGCTGTTCTCAGCAGAAATAGGCAGGCGACAAAAGCAGCGACTTGTCTATCCGAGTCGAGGAACACTGAAATACAGGCTTCATCATAGCAGGTCAAGGTCCGAATTCAACTCAAATGTGGGCCTTTTACATGCCAGCAATGCGATCAATCGCCCGATGCTCTGAGACGATTGCAGCGCGCTGTTTTTGGTTTTTTCCTTACTTTTCCACACCTAGCTGCGTGAGCATGAAAGCGTAATCAAACGCGATTTCTTTCAAGTGCTCATACCGGCCGGAAGCGCCGCCGTGGCCGGCTGCCATGTTGGTCTTGAGCAACAGAACGTTTTTATCGGTCTTGAGCGGGCGGAGCTTGGCCACATATTTGGCCGGCTCCCAATACATGACCTGGCTGTCATTGAATGAAGTCTTCACCAGAAGCGCCGGATAGGAGGCCTTCTTCAGGTTGTCGTAAGGCGAGTATTGCAGCATGTAATCGTAAGCCGCCTTCTCGTTGGGATTGCCCCATTCTTCATACTCACCCACGGTCAGCGGCAGGGAAGCGTCGAGCATGGTGTTCATCACGTCGACAAAAGGAACGTGCGAGACCACGACTTGAAATAGGTCTGGACGCAGATTGGTGACAGCGCCCATCAGCAGCCCGCCGGCCGATCCGCCTTCAATCGCGATGTGGTTGCGGGCGCCGTACTTGTTGGCCGCAAGATATTCGGTGCCGGCGATGAAATCGGTGAAGGTATTCATCTTATTCATCATGCGTCCGGAATCATGCCAGGGTTTGCCCATGTCGCCGCCGCCGCGGATATGCGCGTAGGCCATCACCACGCCGCGGTCAAGCAGCGAGAGGCGCGCCGAGCTGAAGGTGACGGGAAGAATCGCGCCATAGGATCCGTAGGCGTAGACGTACAGCGGATTCGATCCGTCCGCCTTCTTCAAATCCTTACGATAAACAACGGAGACGGGCACCTTCACGCCGTCTTTGGCCGTGGCCCACACGCGCTCGGACTGATACTTTGACGCGTCATAGCCGCCAGGGACCTCCGTCTGCTTCAGCAGTGTTGATGCGTGCGTTTCCACGTTGTAATCGAACACAGAAGCGGGCGTGACCAGCGACTGGTAGGAATAGCGGAAGAATTTGGTCTTGAACTCGCGGTTTGTCTGCGGGCCGGCAGTGTAAACCGGCTCCGGATACGTGATGCGCTTCTTCTCGCCGCTGGCCAAATTGACCACGGTGAGCTGCGGCAGGCCATTTTCTCGCTCGGACAGAACGTAGAAATCCTGGAACGCCTCAAAATTGTTCAGCATCACGTCCGGACGTACGGGAACAATTTCTTTCCAGTTTTCTTTTCCGGGCGCGCTGATGGGCGCGGTCACCAGTCGGAAGGTGCGGCCTTTGTCATTGGTGCGAATGTAGAACTGGTTGCCGATGTCGTCGGCGTAGTACTCTACGTCCTGCTGGCGTGGTGCAATCAGCCTCCACTCGCCTGTGGGATTCGCTGCGTCCAGGAAACGGGCCTCAGACGTGGTGTGGCTGCCAACTCCCAGAACCAGATACTTGCCGCTGCGCGACTTTTCTACTCCAACGCTGAAGCGCTCGTCTTTCTCTTCGTAGATCAGATCATCTTTGGCGACGTCATTGCCGAGCACGTGCCGGTAGAGCCGGTATTGCCGCTTCGTTTTGTCTTCTTCCACGGTGTAGAAGACCGTCTTGTTGTCATTGGCCCACGCCACGGAGCCAACTTTCTCCGCTGTGTCAGACAGGTCTTTGCCGGTGTGCAGATCGCGCACACGCAGCCGATACTGGCGGAAACCGCTGTTGTCGGTGGAATAGGCAAGGAAGTTGCCGTCATCGCTTACGTCATAGCTGCCCAGGGACATAAACGGCTGCCCCTTGGCCAGCTCATTCATGTCGATGGTGATCTCTTCCGTGGCTTCCAGGCTGCCTTTTTTGCGGGCAAAGATTGGATACTGTTGCCCCTTCTCCCAGCGAGAATAATAAAGGTAGCTGCCTTCTTTATAGGGGACGTTAACGTCGGTCTCTTTGATGTGGCTCACCATCTCGTCATACAGCTTCTGCTGCAAAGCGGCGGTGGGCTTCATGATGCCGTCAGCATAGGCGTTCTCGGCTTCCAGATATTGCGCGACTTCAGGATTGGCTTTGTCGCGCAGCCAGCGATAGTCGTCCACCAGGTTGCCGCCGTTGACATGGTTCTCCGTGTGCACCTTCCTGACCGTAGGCGGGGCCGGAGGCACGGGTGGCGTATTAGATCTGTTCGCCTTTTTATCTTCCGCGTTAAGAAATGTGGTCATAAGGAGAAAGGGGACAACCAATGATTTTTTCATAAATCCGCCTTTTGCGTTGGAAAAGACTAAATCAAAGGGATTATAGCAACGACTTACATGGCCACGCCGAGTTAGGCTTCTGGCAAAGGATGAAGCGGCGTCCGACAAGGCCGAATGCTGACTATCACGGGCGTGCCTTTTGTGGCATAATGCGCCCGTTCGAAGATCCAATCCCATGCAGGCGCACAAGGAAAAGGCCGCAGTCTTCTTTGTTCTTCTATTTGTCATGCTGGAACTCTTGTTAATCAGCCATGGTTCTTGGTCCAGCATACAAAGATTAGCCTCCAATCAGACTGCGCTCTTCTGGCTGTTGGTTGAGATCCTGCAGGCTGCGCTTTGGGGTGCGAGTACTTTCCTGCTGGTGAATGGTATGGCTGACGTCCTGCGACAATTCAGATTGAAGCTGACGTTAAGCACTGTATTGCGCGCCCTTCTGGTCCCGCTGATGCTGCTCTTCGTCCTCAGGAAGCACAACTGGGATCTTGGCCCTTACAGCTTTTTGACCATTCGGACGGCCTCCATCCTCGGCTACCTGGTCGCATTTGCAGCTGTCACCGGAGTGTTGATGGCTGAGATGGCTTTGGCGGAACTTGCCGCGAAAAAAGATTCTGGATCTCTGAGTGTCACGGGCTACTTCCAGCTTCGCGGCTCTTCACAGCGATTCCTGCAAATTGCAGTAGCAACGCTGGTGGCGGCCACACTAGTGTCGATACAAACCAGCGCCTTCCTGCTTGTGGCCAGTGAGGGAAATCTGGGGGCCCACTCACTGGTCAGAGAGTTTGGAATCATCGCATCCATAGCCCTTGCCTTCTTCTACGCTCCGACGCATGCAGCTTTTTATTCTTTCGGAGCTGCCTTGAGGGACCAATTGATGACCGAGCCTGTTCCACCTTCGACCGCAGGTCCGCTTCTGGCATGGTCTGAACAGCGAGACAAGCTTGAATCCGTCCTGCAGCTGCAGATAACAACTTGGGACACTCTTGGCCCCGGCATTTCCGTGTTAGCTCCAGTAATGACCAGCCTGCTTCTGGGAAAGTGATCTGCCGAATGGTACATTGCCGGTCTTGCAAGCGGCCTTTGGCGTAGGATGTGGAATTGATACGGCTGCGGCGCTCATAGAGGCGTCTAACATGGGTTTTTCAGAGCATTGGGAAAGCTATTTGCTAACTGCCAATTGCTTACTCCCACGTAAAGTAATCCGCCGCCACGGGGTTTTCAAACAGCGAATAATCGCGCGTCACAATGGTGATTCCAGTTTCCGTGACTACATAATTCTTGGCGTCTTCTTCGGGATCGTAGCCAATGACGCTGCCTTCGGGAATGTGCACATCGCGGTCAATGATGGCGCGGCGGATGCGGCAATGGCGTCCGATGTCCACATGGGTAAAGATGATGCTGGCGTCCACGTCAGAATAAGAATTGACGCGCACGTCAGGCGAGAGCACGCTGTTGCGCACCACGCCGCCGGAAACGATGCAGCCGGGGCAGACGATGGAATCAATGGCCATGCCGGTGCGTCCGGGTTCGCCAAAAACAAACTTGGCCGGCGGATATTGCCGGTGGTGCGTGCGGATCGGCCAGGCGTTGTCATACAGATTGAACACCGGCGAGACCGAGATCAGGTCCATGTTGGCTTCGTAATAAGCTTCAATGGTGCCCACGTCGCGCCAGTACTGTGCCTCTTTTTTATTCTCATCAATAAAGTTGTAGGAATAGAGTTTGTAATGGTTCAGGATCCGGGGCAGGATGTCCTTGCCAAAGTCATGGGACGAGTCCGGGTCTTCCGCGTCTTTCAACAAGACCGGCAACAGCACGTCCGTATTAAAGATATAAACGCCCATGGAGCCGGCGACCATCTCCGGGTTGTGGGGAGACCGCAGGGTGGTTTTTTTCGGTTTTTCTTCAAAGCCGATGATCCGGCCCTTTTTGTCGATATCCATCACGCCAAAGCGATCACACTCACTGGGCTCGATCAGGATGGTGGCCAGCGTTACATCGGCGCCAGTGGCCAGATGCTGGTCCATCATGAGCTGGTAGTTCATCTTATATATATGATCGCCGGAGAGGATCATGACGTGCTTGGGCTGCTCGCTGCCGATGGAGTAAATGTTCTGGTAAACCGCGTCCGCTGTGCCCAGGTACCAGTTGTCGCTGACGCGCTTCATGGGCGGCAGGATTTCAATGAATTCCCCCAGCTCCCGGGCCACCACCGAACTCCAGCCTTCGCGGATGTGGCGGTTCAGGGAGAGCGCCTTGTACTGGGTAAGGATGTAAACCTTGCGCAGGTCGGAATTAATGCAGTTGGAAAGCGTGACATCAATAATGCGGTAGTAGCCGCCAAAGGTGACTGCGGGTTTGGCGCGGTCTCGGGTGAGTGGATACAGGCGTTCGCCGGCGCCGCCAGCAAGCAATACTCCGAGCGTATTTTTCATGGCTCCCGTAGAGTGTATGGATTTGCAGCGCTAACGAACCTCCCAATGCTAGCAGAAAAGTGACGGCAGAAAGAAAAGCTGGGTACAGAATTGGGTGCAGAATAGAGCTCAGTGCGGCGGTCGTGTGGGGAACGATCGCAAGGGCCTGGTCATGGGGCGTCATCCACGCTGATGCGCAGAGACTTGAGGAAGCGCGCATCATTAGCGCTGATCATGAATTGCGACTCTGGGTTTTTCCTGTGCGTTCCCACCAACTCACGCGAAGAAGCGGCATTTTGCAGGCGACTTAAGCCGGCCGTGGCTTCCAGCATGAGGAAGATGTCAAAACCTTCACCGTTGATCTTGGTGATGACATGCGCAACCCGATCCGACTTAGCCAGCGAGCCGCTAATGGCTTCCTCAAGTTCTTTCATCAATTGTTTGAGCCGTGGGTTCACGTAAAATCTCCTGCGTTATTAATTTAGATGCCCGCGGCAAGGCTTCAGTTTCTTCTTCCGTCTTTCTCTTTTGCTTTTTTATTTTTGCCCAAGGGCGGCTCGAATTTTCACGCTACAATAGCCAAAATGCCCGACGCTTCCACCGCGAAAGCCCCAGTACAGAAAAGAGACCGTCTCATTGGCGCGCTTTTTGCCGGGGGCAGGACTCTGATTGTCTCCTTCCTCAAGACTTTCTATGCCCTGTGGCTGGAGGTGACAGGACTGTTGTTCGGCATTTTTACCGTGATGGGTGGAGCGGCCCTAATCCGGCAATACCACGCCGACCACTTCCATGAACATTCCCGCGCCTTGACGGTGGGGGCATTCACCGTGGTTTGCGGATGGTTTACACTGGTTTCATTCGTGCGGGCCCGGCGCACCCGGAAATAACTTTCCATTGGCGCGGGGGCCAGCGCTTCCCGGCTCTTCAAGATGGCTGACGATATAAAGGTCGAACCTGATGTTGGACAGCTAAAGGACATTGATCCTCAACCTCTCTATACTCCGGCGAATCTTCAAGGCCGGGACTATGACCGCGACGCCGGCTATCCCGGAGAGTTTCCGTTCACCCGCGGCGTGCAAGCCACCATGTACCGTGGCCGGCTCTGGACCATGCGCCAATACGCCGGCATGGGGGACGCGGAAGAATCCAACAAGCGTTACAAATACCTGCTGGCCCACGGCACCACCGGACTTTCTGTAGCGTTTGACCTTCCAACGCAGATCGGCATGGATTCAGACCACCCCATGGCGGTGGGCGAGGTGGGCAAGGTCGGCGTCGCCATTGATTCCATTGAGGACATGCAGCGCCTCTTCGATGGCATTGACTTGGAGAAGATATCAACCTCCATGACCATCAACGCTACCGCGTCCATTCTGCTGGCGTTGTACATTGCTGTGGCGCGCCGCAACGGTGCGAACGTCCGCAAACTGAGCGGCACCGTGCAGAACGATATTCTGAAGGAATACATTGCACGCGGGACGTACATCTACCCGCCGCGCCAGGCCCTGCGCATCATCACGGACATGTTTGCTTACGCCAATGAGAACGTGCCGGAGTGGAACCCCATTTCCATTTCCGGATACCACATGCGCGAAGCCGGATGCACCGCGGTGCAGGAAGTGGCTTTTACGTTGGGGAATGCCATCGCCTATGTTGACGCGGCCTTGCAGTCAGGTCTTGACGTGGATAACTTTGCTCCGCGCCTTTCTTTCTTTTTCAACGCGCACAATAATTTTCTGGAAGAAGTGGCCAAGTTCCGCGCGGCGCGAAGAATGTGGGCGCGCATCATGAAAGATCGTTTCCGCGCCAAGAACCCGCGCTCCATGATGCTGCGTTTCCATACCCAGACCGCCGGTTCCACTTTGACCGCGCAGCAACCGGAGAACAACATTGTCCGCACGGCTTTGCAGGCGCTGGCGGCAGTGCTGGGCGGCACGCAGTCACTGCACACGAACGGATATGACGAGGCGCTCGGCCTGCCGACGGAGGAAGCCGCGCGCATCGCGTTGCGCACCCAGCAGATCGTAGGCCATGAAACCGGCGCGGCCAACACCGTGGATCCGCTGGCCGGCTCGTACTACATCGAGTCACTGACGAATGAGATCGAGCAGCGCGCCCAGCTTTATCTCGACAAGATTGAGGCGCTGGGCGGAACGCTGCGGGCCATCGAACAAGGATTTATCCAGCAGGAAATACAGAATGCCGCATACGACTTTCAGCAGTCGGTCGACCGGCTGGAAAGCGTTGTGGTCGGCGTAAACCGCTTTCAGACGGAAGGCCAGAAGTCGATTCCCATCCAGCGCATTGATGAAGCTCTGGAAGGCCGTCAGGTGGAACGGCTGCGGGCGTTGCGCGCGCGTCGCGATCAAGTTGTCTGGAAGTCCGCCCTTCGCGCCGTGGAAGACGCCGCACGTAACGGCAAGAACTTGATGCCGCACATCATTCACGCGGTGGAAAGCTACGGCACCGTCGGCGAAATCTCTGACACGCTGCGGCGGGTCTTTGGAGAGTACCAGGAGACGGTAGTGATTTAGAGCGGTTTCGTCTCCGCCACAATGTGCCGCCAGCCATTGGTTTTGCGTGACCCAATTTGGTAAAACGTTACAAAATCCCTCGATAATAAAGAAAATTTCTAACTTGAATTTCGTTTGGTCCAGTTCGATAATGGCCTCCCCTTTGGCTTCGGTTCTTAAAGTAGGAGCGCCATGTCAAGCAAGTCCAATCTAGATCTAAATAAAGATAAAAATGATGCGCAGGAATCCAGCACACGCAAAAAGTGGCTGAAGAGTGTGAAGTGGCACAAGCACCTGATCTACTTGTTTCTCTTTCTTGCCGTGATCATGGCTGTATCCACTGTCCTCTCCAAGATGCATCAGTTCTGGGATGTAGGCGCTAACTCATGGTTTGCGCGGCTCGCGGGAAATGGCTGGGAATATCAGCGTGGCGCCGCCACGGTCGCGCAGGACAAATTTGACGACAAGTTTTCATCCGTCCGGTACTTGCCGCAAGGGTGGACGCCGGCGGAGAGCATGTGGTTTTACAACACCACGCAAGGCTCTGACCTGCTGCCCTATGATTTTTTCGTGGCCTTGGAGAAGCCGGGCACGTCCGAACTGTTTCGCTCCAATGACAACTTAAATTCTTATCGCTACCTGCCACAAAAGGCCACATGGAGCAATCCGGACGGACTGCCGGTCGGTTTCGTGAAAGATCACTATAAGGGCAAAGACTACCTCGGTTTTACCTGCGCCGCGTGTCATACCTCGCAGATGAACTACAACAATATCGGTATCCGCATTGACGGTGGCCCGGCGGGGACTGACATGGATACCTTCTTAAAGGACATGACGGACGCTCTTTGCAAGACCCGTGATAGTGCTGAAGTTCGTGAGCGGTTCATCAAGAAGGTGATGGAGCGTGGCCACTACGATTCAGACGACGCGGTCGTCACCGACCTGAAGCGGTACGCCCAGCGCATGACTGTGTACAACGTGGTCAACCACAGCGAGACTCGCTACGGTTACTCACGGTTAGACGCGTTCGGACGCATTTACAACCGTGTTCTGGAGCACATCCTTACCCAGAGAGAAATCAATCAGCTACTTACTTTGACGGTAGGGGAAATGGTGAAGGAGGGCAAGTTAACGCAAGAGGAGCTAAATTCCATCCAGAGCATCGAATCGGGCAGCGTTTTGAGTGGCGATCAGCGTGATCATATTATCGAGAGGCTCGTGCAGGCATTGCCCCTCAAGACGCAGCTCAGGATGAGTTTGAAGATTTTCAACCGCCCCGATGCCCCCGTCAGCTATCCGTTTTTGTGGGACATTCCCCAGCATGATTACGTGCAATGGAACGGGCTGGGTGCGAATGCGGGACTGGGGCCGGTCGGACGGAACACCGGAGAGGTGATTGGCGTATTTGGCACTCTGGATTGGGCCGAGGAGCCAGGAACGTCGTTGTCTTCCTTCATCGGCGGCCAGGGCATTAAGGCCACCCACATCAGCTTTAAGTCTTCGATCGACGTGCACAACCTGCGTCTCATTGAGAACCAACTGAAGGAGTTGCGGTCTCCGCAATGGCCTGAGGATATTCTTCCCAAAATCGACCACGAGCGTTGGACGCGTGGAGAACGCTTGTTTACTACGTACTGCGAGAGCTGCCATACCAGAATCAATCGCGATGATCCGACGCGCCGCATCGTCGCGCATATGTCCCGGCTCGCCGACATTGGCACCGACAGCAAGATGGCCAATAACGCGGCTAAATACATGGGCTTCAGCGGAATCCTGCGCAACCAGTATGTGGGCGCTGGCCCCGGCCAAATCCTTCTGGACGACCGGGCGCCAGTTGCCGCGCTATTGACGAAGGCCACCACCAGCGTAGTCGCCACGCCGGGAGACAAGAATTTTTTGGTGCGCGGATATGACTGGGCCTATGACCTGGCGTCCGCGCTCTTCAGCAATGAGATCAAAGCGTCCCTTAAGCATGGAAATTACGATCCGGACACCATGGCTCAGCCCTATGCGTCCCTGTACGCCTACAAAGGACGTTCACTCAATGGGATATGGGCCACAGCACCCTATCTGCATAACGGTTCCGTACCCACACTCTATGATTTGTTGTTGCCTCAGGATCCTCAAGATGCTTCTTCCAAAGATGCGTCTTCTACCGATGATCCTTCCGAGGGCGCTTCTCCCAAACAGAGCTCTTCTGAGGATGCCTGCAAGACCACGAATCCGCCTCCCAAAGACCCGCCAGGCACCGAATACCGTCCGCCAAAATTCATGGTTGGTTCGCGCGAGTTTGATCCGGTGAAGGTGGGCCTGAAAAAGAGCGGCTATACCGGATTTCTTTTCAATGTGAGGCGGAGGGGCAACCACAATTGCGGGCATGAATACGGAGCCAGGAGAATAATTATGCCCAACGGTTTACCGCTGGAACCGTTGACCACGGAACAGCGGTGGGACCTGGTGGAATACCTTAAGAGTTTATGATGCCTGCTTTCTGCGCTCGCGGAGCGCAACCCGTGGCAAGGTTCAAAGGAGACGATAAATGAGCGCATTAGCAACGCCAAGGCCCACCAATTACCTGGAGCAGTTTGACGCGGCGGCGGCAGCGGACAAATATCCCCTGGTTCGCCGCTGGATTGACACGGAGCCCTTGCCGTTCTTCAAAGAGCTGCGGGAAAAGCGGCCCATTCTGGTGACCCCGGTCGGCACCCTGCTGACGCTCTACGACGACGTTACCGAAGCGCTGAACATGCCCAAAATATTTACCGCGGCGCTTTACCTGCCCAAGATGGCCGGTGGAATCTATTTCATGGCGCATGACGATGATGCGTTGCATACGCGCGAAAAATCCATCATGCAAGCCATGCTCAACCGTGACGACCTGCCCCAGGTCCGCGCCATGGTGGCCAAGATCGCCAAAGATTTGCTCGACGCCGCCGGCGGCCACATGGACGCGATCAATGGTTACTGCCGCATGGTGCCGGCAGCGTTGGTCCAAGACTACTTTGGGCTTACTGGCGTGGACCGGAAAGACCTGATTGATTGGTCCTACTGCAATCAGGCCAACACCTTTTATAACCAGCCCTTCGACTTGATATCGGAGGAAAAGCGCAAAGAAATTCAAGCTCGTGAAGACGAGGCCAGCCAGAAGCTGGGGAAATATCTGGCCGAACTGATCGTGAAGCGCTGGCTGGCGGTAAAAGCGGAGCAAACGGAACACTTCTTGTTTGCGCCGTGGTATCTGTTGCGGAACCTGGTACGCAAGCTGATGGGCAAAAAAGACGAGAAACTGACGGACAACATCGTTACGCGGATGGTCCGGACCGCCTATCCCGGGGCGGTGGATTTCGATATCAAGCGCCTCGGCGTCAATGCGGGCGGTCTGCTGATCGGCGCCATTGAGACAACCTCTCAGGCGGTCGGTCAAGTGCTCCAGTTCCTGCTGAATGACGCTGAGTGGCTGCCCAAGGCCAAGAGTGCCGCCCAGGCCGCCAACCCCGCCGAATTTGACGGGATCGTCTGGGAGGCCCTCCGTTTTGTTCCTATTTCACCGTTCATGTTTCGTCAGACCGCCAGCGACTACACGGTAGCGAAGGGCACCGATCACGCGACCACGATCACTACCGGAACTTACATTCTGCCCGTGACCCAATCGGCGATGTTCGATCCCAAGGCGTTCGAGAACCCAGACCAGTTCCTCCCTGGACGCAACTGGTACCACTACTTTCACTTTGGTTTTGGCAGCCACGAGTGCCTGGGCAAATACGTCGGCATGGTCATGATCCCCGAGATGGTGCGCCAGGCATTGCTGCGTCCCGGCATCAAGGCAAACGGCAGCATCGACTATCAAGGTGGTCACTTGCCGCAGAAGTACGATATTTCCTGGGGAGCGTAAATCTGCTACCGGAGATTTGGGCTCAAAACAGGCGCAGAATCTGTAAAAATTTCAGGATAAAAGGCTCTAAGGTGATCCTTGGAGCCATCTCGGGTTGATTGGATTAACCTTAGTTCATGAATCCGCGCTTCCCCTTACGCGAATTTCGCCTGGATTAGCTATTTCCCACAAGTGCATGAACCTTAGAGAGATAACAGCGGTCTTCTAATAGCAATTCCGGATTGACAATTTCTGTCACCCAGCCCACAATCGCGCTATTAATGTTTTTCCTACAGTAAGGCCGCTCCCCCACGGCTGACTTCGGAAAGCGCATTTGCAGGTAAATTTCATTCCACGTCAGCAGGCACTATGTCGCAAAGGCTAGGCGATCTTCTGGTACGAGAGAAGATCATCACTCCAGACCAACTCACTCAAGCGCTGAAGGCGCAGCGAGAACACGGTCCGAACTCGCGTTTAGGTTCGACCCTGGTCCATCTGGGGTTCGTGAGTGACGAAGAAGTGACAAATTTCCTCTCCCGGCAATATGGCGTGCCGGCGATTAACCTGCAATATTTTGAAATTGATGCGTCGGTCGTAAAGCTCATTCCGGAAGAGACAGCCAAGCGCTACCAGATCCTGCCGCTGAGCCGCGTGGGAGCATCTCTGACCATCGCCATGGTGGATCCGACCAACGTGTTTGCCATGGACGATATCAAGTTCATGACTGGGTTCAACATTGAGCCGGTGGTGGCCTCGGAGTCGGCCATTGCGGACGCCATTCAGAAAGCGTACGGAACTTCCGAGCACCAGGGCGAGAACGTGGATGAGTTGCTGGCCTCCATGGGCGACGAAGCGGATGTGGAACTCCAGGCCGACCAGGATGAAATGGACCTGAAGGACCTGGAGAAATCAGCCGACGAAGCGCCCATCGTCAAGCTGGTCAATATCATCCTGACGGATGCGGTGAAGCGCGGCGCCAGTGACATTCACGTTGAACCGTATGAAAAAGAGTACCGGGTGCGTTTCCGCATAGACGGCGTGCTGGCGCACATCATGTCACCGCCGATGAAGTTGAAAGACGCCATTACCTCCCGCATCAAGATCATGGCCAAAATGGACATCAGCGAAAAGCGCCTGCCCCAGGACGGACGCATCATGCTGAAGATGCAGCTTGGCGGGAAAAAGAAACAGCTCGACTTCCGCGTGAACTGCCTGCCAACCTTATGGGGAGAAAAGGTTGTTCTGCGGCTGCTGGACAAAGAAAATCTCAGGCTGGACATGACCAAGTTGGGTTTTGAGCCGGAGTCGCTGGAAAAATTCCAACGGGCTGTGCTTAAACCTTACGGCATGGTCCTGGTCACCGGCCCCACCGGTTCAGGTAAGACCAACACTTTGTATTCTTCTGTCTCTCTGTTGAACAAGCCGGACACCAACATCATCACCGCGGAAGACCCGGTCGAATTCCAATTGCACGGCGTTAACCAGGTGCAGATGAAGGAGTCCATCGGATTAAATTTTGCCGCGGCTCTGCGCGCTTTTTTGCGGCAGGACCCCAACGTGATCCTGGTGGGTGAGATCCGCGACTTTGAAACGGCGGAAATCGCCATCAAAGCGGCGCTTACCGGTCACCTTGTGCTTTCCACGCTCCATACCAACGGCGCGCCGGAAACCATCAGCCGTTTGATGAACATGGGAATCGAGCCGTTCCTGGTGGCCACCGCGGTCCACCTGATCTGCGCGCAACGCCTGATCCGGCGTATTTGTTCGGAATGCAAAGAAGAAGTGCCGTTGCCACCGCAGGCCAAGATCGATGCCGGATTCACCCCGGAAGAGGCCAAAACGGCCAGAATTTACAAAGGAAAAGGTTGCCCCAACTGCAATGGCACGGGGTACAAGGGCCGAGCGGGTCTTTATGAAGTCATGGAAGTTGACGATGAGATACGTGAGTTGATCCTGATTGGAGCTTCCGCCGTGGAACTGAAGAAGAAAGCGATTGAGGCGGGCATGATCACTCTGCGGCGTAGCGGGCTGGTCAAGGTAGCGGAAGGGGTTACCACGCTGGAAGAAGTGTCGCGCGAAACGCTGCACTAATTTAAGGCGCGGGCGGCCCATGGGCCGGGAAGATTTTTATCGTGAGGGGAAGAGAACCGCAACATGAATGTCACACTAAGTGATTTGCTGAAAAAAATGCTGGACATGGCAGGTAGCGACCTCCACATCACTACCAATTCACCGCCGCAGGTGCGCGTACACGGCCATCTGCAACCGCTGGATATGCCTCCGCTGACTCCATCGGAGACGAAACAACTGGCCTACAGTGTGCTCACCGATGCCCAGAAGCACCGCTTTGAAGAAAATCTGGAGCTGGATTTTTCCTTCGGTTTGAAGGGGCTGGCGCGCTTCCGCGGCAACTGCTTTAACCAGCGCGGAGCGGTGGGTGCTGTCTACCGCGTGATTCCTTTTGAAATCAAGACTTTTCAACAGCTCAACCTGCCGGCCATCATTTCCAAGCTGTGCGACAAACCGCGCGGGCTGATCCTGGTGACCGGCCCTACCGGCTCCGGCAAGTCCACCACGCTGGCCGCCATGCTGGATAAGATCAACGTGGAGCGCCACGACCACATCATCACGATTGAAGATCCGATTGAATTTGTGCACCAGAACAAGAGTTGTCTGGTGAACCAGCGCGAAGTGCATTCCGATACCCAGTCGTTTACGAATGCTCTGCGCGCGGCCCTGCGCGAAGATCCGGACGTGGTGCTGATCGGCGAAATGCGTGACCTGGAGACGATTGAATCGGCCCTGCGCATTGCGGAAACTGGCCACCTTACTTTCGGCACCTTGCACACCAATTCGGCCGCTTCTACGATTAACCGTGTTATTGACGTTTTCCCCGCGCACCAGCAGTCGCAGATCCGGGCGCAGCTTTCCCTGGTTTTGGAAGGGATCCTGTGCCAATCGCTTCTGCCGCGTGTAGGGGGCAGCGGTCGCGCGATGGCCATGGAGATTTTGGTGCCCAACGCTGCCATCCGCAACCTGATCCGGGAAGACAAGATCCACCAGATTTATTCGGCCATGCAGTCAGGCCAGGACAAGTTCGGCATGTCAACATTTAACCAGTCTCTGGCCACCCTCTACTTCCAGAAGGTGATTACCTTGGAGACGGCGATTCAGCGTTCTTCCATGCCGGACGAATTGCAAGACATGATTAACCGTGGCGTAATCGCCACCAAAACGGCGGCGGCTGCCGCCGGCGCGCGCAAGTAAACGTAACAACACTCCCGTGAGTGGCAAGCAAAATGGACGAGAGGAGTTTTAGCCATGCCGGTATTTACATTTAAAGGGACCGATTCCCAGGGTAAGAAGATTGCTGGGGAGCGGTCCGCGGACAACAAGTCAGCAATGACGATGCAATTGCGCCGGGAGCGCATCACGCCTGGGGCCATCAAGGAGAAGGGCAAGGAGTTTACCCTGCCCACCTTTGGCACCGGTAAAGTACCGGTCAAGGACACAGCGGTCTTTTTCCGCCAATTTTCCGTGATGATTGACGCTGGTCTTCCACTGGTGCAATGTCTGGAGATTTTGGCTTCCAACCAGGAAAACATGGTTTTCCAGAAATGTCTGACCGCGGTGCGGACCAGCGTTGAGGGCGGCTCCACCTTGTCCAACGCCATGCGGCAACATCCCAAGATCTTTGACGATCTAACCACCAACATGATTGAGGCTGGCGAAGCCGGCGGCATCCTGGATACCATCCTTCAGCGCCTGGCCCAGTACGTGGAAAAGGCGGTGAAGTTGAAGTCGGCGGTGAAGTCGGCGCTCATCTATCCGGTGTCCGTCATCAGCATTGCCTGCCTGGTGGTGGGCTGCCTGCTGAAATTCGTGGTGCCTATTTTCGCGAACATGTTCAGCGCCATGGGTATTGATCTGCCGCTGCCCACGGCCATCGTAATCGGGCTGAGCAATTTCGTCAGCCGGTTCTGGTGGACCTTCTTCCTGTTCGGGATCATTGTGTTTGTCTCCGTCAAGTACATGCGCAAGGACCCCAAGGGGCGTTATTTGTTTGACAAGTTCCTCTTGAACTTGCCGGTCCTGGGTTCGGTGCTGCGTAAAATCGCGGTGGCCCGCTTCACCCGTACCCTGGGTACCTTGATTACCTCCGGCGTGCCGATTCTGGAAGGACTGGCGATTACCGCAAGAACGTCAGGCAACGCCGTTCTAGAAGATGCATTGATGAAAGTACGCAAGGCGGTGGAAGAAGGCCGCACCATTGTTGACCCGCTCAAAGAAAGCGGTGTGTTTCCCAACATGGTCACGCAGATGATCGGCGTGGGTGAAGCGACCGGCGCAATGGATGCCATGTTGCAGAAGATCGCTGACTTCTATGAAGATGAAGTGGATGCGGCGACGAAAAACATGCTCACCTTGCTGGAGCCGATCATGATCGGGTTCCTGGGTATAGCGGTTGGCGGTATTGTTATTTCTCTGTACATGCCGCTGTTCTCGATGATTGCCAAGCTTTCTGGATAACAGTATTGAGATGTGACCGCCTCGAAATTGCAGGTGTGTCATCGCGTAACGGCGTAAGAACAGGCGGAGATGGGGGACACTCGATTCAACGAACGGGCATGGCTGGCATGGCTTGTGAAAGTCCGTGTCATCATTATTTCTTTTTTGCTCGCCGTGGAATTGCTGATCGTCAACCTGACACCGAACAACGTCAACACCCGCCTGTTCATTACCTTTATCCTGGTCTGGTACACGATTTCGGTTTTCTTTATCGTCCTGCATTCGCTGTGGCAGGAATTCAAGCTTCAGGCCATCGTCCAGATTTTTGCTGACCTGGTATTTGCCACCGCTGTGGTCTACGCCACCGGCGGCATTGACACATTTTTTAACTTCCTCTATCCGCTGGTGATTATCGTGGCCGCCATCCTGCTGCCACGCTATTGGGCCTACCTGACGGCGGCGGTTGCGTTCATTTTGTTTGGCGCTGTGGTGGAACTTTGTTACTTTGACCGTCTCCCCACGTTTCAATTTTCTCCCAGAGGCGACTTAAAGTCGTTGCAGGTCGTGGTCCTGGTCAACTTCTTTGCCTACCTGGCGGTGGCGCATCTTTCCAGCGCGCTGGCAGCCAAGTTGAGGCAAGCGGGCGTGGAGCTGCGGGACAAAAGCGGAGAGCTTCTCAGCCTACAGGCTTTACATGAGAACGTGGTCCACTCCATCCACAGCGGACTGATCACCACTGATCTTGATGGCCGTATTACGTTGCTGAATTCTCCTGGGCAGAAGCTGCTGGAGCGTACGGCTTCTTCCGTTTACGGCATGCATATTTCCGATCTATTCCTGGACCGGCCGCCGAACCTCGAGTCAGTTTCGGCGCAAACTGAGGTACGTGGCCTGACCCCAGCGGGTAAAGAAAAAACCTTTGGCATGACGGTGACAGAACTTGTCGTCCCGGACCAGGGCACCATGGGGCACGTCTACACTTTTGAGGACCGCACGGAGCTTCGCCGGCTGGAGCGCGAAATACGTATGCGCGACCGGTTGGCTGCCGTAGGACGGCTGGCGGCCGGCATCGCCCATGAAATCCGTAACCCGTTGTCCTCAATTGCTGGCTCCATCAATGTGCTTTCCCAGATCTCTCCCTTTAACGATGAGCAGAAGACGCTGGTGAACATCATCACCCGTGAGTCTACCCGGTTGAATGCCATCATCTCTGACTTCCTGGTGTATTCGCGGGAAAAGAGTTTCAAGTTCGTCCGTATGGACCTGATTCAACTTCTGGAAGATACGCTGGTTCTTCTGGGGAACCGGCCGCAATCCAGCGGCCTGACCATAGTCAAGGATTTCCGTGTTCCCGACGCGTTCGCCGCCATAGACGCGGACCGGATCAAACAGGTGTTTTGGAACCTGCTGGAAAACGCCGTCCGGGCCATGGATGGAAAAGGTACGATCACGGTTTCCGCGCAAAGTGCTGGAGGCTTTCTGCGAATCGGAATTCGAGACACCGGTCCGGGCGTTCCGGCGCATCTAACAGAAAAGATTTTTGAGCCGTTTCAGTCGCAATTTGAGGGCGGCACGGGGTTGGGGTTGGCGATTGTTTACCAGATCGTGCAGGCGCACGGGGCCAAGATTTTCGTACAGTCCGCCCCAGGCGGTGGCGCGGAGTTTATTCTGGAAATACTGCATGCCAAAGCAGCGGAGAGCGATGCGGATTCTGACGCGGTGAGCGCGGAGGTGACGCATGGCTAGCATTCTGGTATGTGATGACCAGCGCTCCATCTGCGAAACGCTGGATATTTCCCTGCGCAAAGACGGCCACAAAGTAGAGACCGTGAACGCTGGGGAAGCGGCCAAGAAAAAGCTCAGCTCCGCCAACTTTGAAGTGCTGATCACGGACATCAAGATGCCGCAGACCGACGGCATTGAAGTCCTGCGCTTTGCGCGGCAGTCGTCGCCGGAGACCTCGGTCATCCTCATCACCGCGGTGGAAGACTATGAGGCCGCGGTGCAGGCGGTGAAAAGCGGAGCGTTTGATTACATCCACAAAGGCCCCGGTCTTCTGGAAGAGCTCAAGATTTCCGTGGGTCGCGCGCTGGAGACCATGACGCTGCAACGCGAGAATTTTGCTCTAAAGCGCGATGCCGCTACCCGCAACTCTCTCGACAACATCATCGGCAACAGCCCGCCGATTGAAAAACTCAAGGCCACCATCCGCACGGTTGCGCCCACCGGCAGCACGGTGCTGATCTACGGAGAGAGCGGATCGGGCAAAGAACTGGTGGCGCGCGCTGTCCACGCATGCTCGCCGCGCGCGCATGATCCTTTTGTCTCTATCAACTGCGGCGCCTTCCCGGAGACGCTCCTCGAAAGCGAATTGTTTGGGTACATGAAAGGCGCGTTTACCGGCGCCAGCCAGAACAAGCGTGGTTTGTTTGAAGTCGCCAGCGGGGGGACTATCTTCCTGGACGAGATCAGCGAGATGAGCGTCTCCATGCAGGTAAAACTGCTGCGCGTCCTCCAGGAGCGGTCCATCCGTCCCGTGGGCGGCACGCAGGAGACGGCGATTGACGTAAGGGTCATTGCCGCCACCAACAAAGATCTGCGGAACATGATCGCGAGTGGCACTTTCCGCGAAGACCTTTTCTACCGCGTCAGCGTGATTCCCGTCGACGTGCCGCCGCTCCGGGAACGGCGTGAGGACGTGGAGCTTCTGGCCGCGCACTTCCTGAAGAAATACGCCGGCGCAGCGCAGAAGAGCATCTTGCGGATCAAAGACGAATCGCTCTGCGCCTTGCGTAACTTTGAATGGCCGGGCAACGTGCGCCAGCTGGAAAACACCATCGAACGCGCGGTGGCCATGGAGACGACGGATGAACTCAAGGTTGACCTTGACGCGGACCGTCCCCGCCCGCGTGCGGGTACCGGCTCCGAAAACACCAACGGTTCCACCAGAGTTCCCGCCGACGGAATGGATTTTGAGAAATATGTGGCGGACATTGAACGCTCGCTGATCGAATCAGCTCTCCAGCAGTCCAGCGGAGTCCAGACCCGCGCGGCGGAGCTGCTCAAAGTTTCCTACCGGTCATTCCGGCATCTGCTGAAGAAGTACGATATTTAGCACTCGGCACTCAGCAGTCAGCCTTGAAAACCTGTTTTCCATCCTGAGCAGTTCATTTACCGCAAAGGTCGCAGCAAGCGCACAGTCGGGCATGCTTTTTATTCCCTTTGCGTCCTTCGCGCACTCTGCGGTTGGCTTTTTCAGGACTGAGTGCTGAAGGCGGAGTGCTGAGTGCTATGGATTTTTCGGCTTCGGTCTCGCATAGTTCTCCATGTCCGCGGTCCATTGCAGAAACCGCTTTAACTGTTTTCGCTCCCGGAACATGAATCCCCAGAATTCCACAAAGCCGATCTTGTCCATCTTGAGGCCGGAATAAGTTTCCATGCGCCAGCGCAGATAAGGGCTGCGCCAGGGAGCCAAATGATGCCCCCGGGTCGCGTTCCACAGAAAGCGGATAAGTTGGCGCATGATGAAATGAGTATAACCAAGCGCGTGATGTCACGCTTCGGGTCAGTCCGCGGTGGCGCCTCCCGTGAGAGTAACTGCAACCTCGCCGCCTTTATCGGCCCCAGCCAGGCGCGAGGCCGGGCCTCGATTGGCGGAGATTTCCAGGAAGCCCGTGCTGCCCAGGAGCGCGAATAGTTCGCCCTGTGCGCCTTCGGAATAACTGGAGCGGAATTTTGTCACTTCCGCTTTGCCAATGGTGATTTTGAAAGTCGACGAGCCGTCAAAGAGCTGGGGAATGTCCCTAGGCGAGATGTTGGTAATCAGGTTACCGAACTTGTCGGCTTTCAGCACTACGCCCTTCCAGGTATTAGGTGCGATAGTTTTTGGTTTGGGCGCAAGAAAACGCACGTAGTCGGTGATCTCATCTCCAAACTTGTCGGTGTCCACGCCTTTGCTCAACCAGGCAGCTACGGGCGCAAAGATGTCGCGGCCATGGAAAGTGTTGCTGATCGGCTGACGAAAATAGTGCTCTGATGTGATGTGGCGTACCAAGATGCGCTCTTCCCGTTCGTAGACCAAAGAGAGGACTCCATTGTCGGGTGCAACGAACAGATGTTCTCCAATCGTCGCGAGGATCGGCCGGCGCTGGCCTCCCACTCCAGGATCAACCACCACCAGATGAACGGTGCCGTTAGGAAAATAGCTGTAAGCCTGTGAAATGGCGATTGCGCCGTCCAGAATGTCGAACGATTGCACGGAATTGGTGATGTCCGCCATTTGCACAACAGGGTTGATGCTATGAATAACTCCTTTCATTGCACCAACATAGTGCTCTGTTAACCCGAAATCGGTTGTTAGGGTAATCATTCGTTGATAAGGCACTATTTGCTCCCTGGTGTGGACGACAGCATTTCCGCGAAGGTATCGCGTGCCTTCCTGCTAAGTCAAGTCACGATCGTGTGGAGGAATCTACTCAAGACAATGGCTCTTTGGGCGATTGGCCTCACTGCGCACTTCACATTCTGTTCTGAAATTGGAAATTTTTCATTCGTATTGTGAAAAAAACGCGTCCGCCATTTAAGTTGCAAGTGCAGGGGAGGCCGCTTCCTCCTGATGAGTACAAGCCTGATTCGGAAGATGACGGTGAGTTAGAGCAACCCTTAAATGGCTTGTAATGTGCATAGTGACCTTGTACCAAGAACGATAGCAGGAGCCACAGCGGCCGAATTGCTTGCAAGCTCCATGCGGCTTCTTCCCGAAGCGTTACTTCTTACGGAAACACGGGCCGGCATGCAAACAGCGATTTTTGCCAACGAAGCATTTTTGCGGCTTAGCGGGTATTCCATGACTGAGGTCCTGGACCACGACCTGCGTTTCTTGCAAGGCCCGGAGACCGACCCTTCCGCATTTACCGGTTTTCTTCAACCGCCCAAAGCAGAACAAATTTCAGGGCACGAAGTGGTGCTCTACAAAAAAGACGGCACACCTTTTTGGGACAAGGTGAGCGCACGCGCTTTTGCCGACTACTGCATCCAGGTGCACCAGGAGATTGGGCGGCAGAAAGAGGTCGAAAGGCAACTGATAGTTTCCCAGAAGCGCGAGGCGGTCAGCCATTTGGTAAGCGGCATTGCGCATGACTTTAATAATCTGCTCACGGTCATCATGGTGTATTCGGACCTGCTGCTTCCGAAATTAGAAAGCGGCGGGCCGTCCCAGCGATATATCAACGAAATACAGATAGCCTCAGAAAGAGGAGCGCACCTGGTGGCGCAACTGCTGGACCTGCAACGTGAGGAGACCACGGAAGAGAAACTGGTGGATACGGGGCAGCTGATTACGGAAATGTATGACCTGCTCAAGCGAGTGCTGGGGGAGGCAATACGCCTCAGCGTCCAGGCAGAACCAGGGCTGGACCATATCAGGGTGCATCCGGCAAGAGTCCAGCAGGTGCTCCTGAATCTGAGTATCAATGCGCGCGACGCCATGCCGGACGGCGGAGAACTGGTCATCAGTCTTTCCAACCAGGAGCTGGACGAGAGCAATCTGGCTTCTTTACCCGGGGCCTCCCCCGGAAGATACGTCCTCCTGGAGGTACGTGATACGGGCAAAGGGATGGATGCGCCAACCATGGCCCATATCTTCCGGCCCTTCTTCACTACGAAAGCCACAGGCAAAGGCACGGGCTTGGGCTTGTTCACGGTAAACACAATCGTGAAGCAGTGGGATGGCCACATCTGTGTTGAGAGCGAGATAGGCAAGGGAAGCACCTTCAGAATTTTGTTGCCTGCCGCCCTCGGCGCGCAACCGGCGCCACAACCAAGCCCCACGCTGTTGCTGGTGGAAGATGATGAACTGGTCCGCCGGTCATTAGCCGCCGTGCTCGTGCTTCGCGGGTTCAAGGTTTTACTGGCAGCCAATGCTGAAGAGGCGATGCATGCTTCCGCACGCTACCGTAATGCGATTGCTCTCATGTTGTCAGACTTGGTCATGCCGGGCCGTAGCGGCCTGGAATTGGCGCAAGAAATCCGCCGGGCAAGGCCGGAAACCAAGGTGTTGTTCATGTCGGGTTACAGCCATGACGTTGGCGTGAACGATCCCGACGTATCCAATTTCTTTAGGAAGCCGTTTTCAGCAGAAGCGCTTGTTTCCAAGATTACAGAGCTTTTGCGGAAAACAACCAGCGTATGACGTTCAAAATCGGTGAAAGGGGATTTATGCCAACAGTTGTTCCGGCGGTGTCGCGCGAAGAAGCGTACCTTGTTCCGCGCCATTTGTCGCTGCTGATTGCGGATGAGGAAAGCTGGGCCCGGGACCTGTGCCAGGAAGTTGCCGGGAAGATGGGCCTTTTTAGCGTCTTTACTGCTGACAGCGCCGGCGTTGCCTTGCAGCTCACGGGCAGCCAGCCAATGGATGTGGTGCTGCTCGACGTCGATTTGCAAGGCCCGGACGGACTGGACTTGTTGCAGAAGATCAAGCAGCAAAACCCGAGAACAGAAGTCGTCATGGTCGGGAAAACAGCGGGAGATTCCATGTCCCCGGCCGTGAAGAGCAGCACTTACGACTATCTGCGCAAGCCGTTCAAGATGGAAGAGCTAAGGCTGCTTCTCACGCGAGTGGCCAGCCTGCTCCGCAATTCATTGGGGGACCGCATGTTGAGGGAACGTTCGCAAAATGATCTAACGTATGGTGGCCCGCTGGGCCGCTCCGCGGAAATGCAGAAGCTCTACCGCATTATTGCCAAAGTAGCCTCCAGCCGGCATCCGGTGCTGATCCAGGGTGAAAGCGGGACAGGCAAGGAGATGGTGGCCCGCGCCATCCACACGGACGGCCCCTTCCATGACCGCCCGTTTGTGCTGGTGGATTGCGCGTCGCCCGCCCCTGGTCTGGTGGAGAGCGAGCTGTTCGGATACGTACGAGGCACGGTTGCCAGCCCAGCCAAGCCAGGGATGCTTTCCATGGCAAGTGGCGGCACCATCTTCCTGGATGAGATTGGAGAAATGCCGCTGGACCTTCAAGCCAAGCTGCTCCGGGCTTTGCAGGAAAGAGAAGTTTATCCTCCGGGCAACGCAAAGCCGGTTCCCTTGGACGTTCGGGTCATCGCGGCTACGAACCATGACTTGGACATGGCAATTCAACAGGGTACTTTTCGCCGTGACCTGTTTTTCCGCTTGAATGTGGTTGGTCTGCGCCTGCCTCCGCTGCGCGAACGCAAAGAGGACATCCGGTTGCTGGTTGACCATTTTCTGGAACGCATCTCTGGAACCAAAGATATTCGGTACATAGTCAGCCCTGAAGCCATGCGGCTGATGTTTATCTACGATTGGCCGGGCAATGTGCGTGAACTGGAGAACTGCCTGGAACGGGCGGTAGCCATGAGCGCAGGAGGAGCGGTACTGAATGCCGCCGACTTGCCCGCGCAGATCCGGGCAAGCAGCACCTTGCGGGTCACACCGGGCGGCAAGCAAGGCCGGATCGTGCCTCTAGCCGAGGTAGAGAAGCAAACGATTCTTGAAGCCCTGGAGCAACTCAATGGCGACAAACTCATGACCGCCAAGCTGCTCGGAATCGGCAAAACCACCCTCTACCGCAAACTGAAGGAGTACGGAATCAGAGAGCAATGGGTAGCCGCGCAGGCCGCCGGCGAGTAGGGTTACGTCATAAGCGAGCAAGGAGCTGTCGTCGGCAATCAGGATGAGTTTCCTCCCAGCAGATGACAGCTCCGTAACCCAAAAGCTAACGCGCAAACCCGATCACGGCGATCACCCGATCTTCTCTTATCTTTCTGGGCGCCTCGGGAACAAATGCCTCGCTTACTGAGAGTCTAGACGCGCCCTGATTCTCGATCACGCGCGATCACCCGATCGCCAGATCACCCGATCTTCTCTTGCGCCCTCTACGCGAAGCATTTAGATTGTTTCAACGTAAGGAAACGCTCTGGAGGGAATTACATGGCAATCAATATCGTGCCCAAGAAGAACGGGCCATACATCGTGACCGGGGACCTAAGCGAGCTGCAACTCGCGGACGCCGACGGCAATAAATACGACATCAGCGGCAAGCAGAGCGTCGCTCTCTGCCGTTGCGGCGCTTCGGTGAACAAGCCTTTCTGTGATGGACAGCATTCCAAGATCGGTTTCCAGGCCGCTGAGGCCGCGGTGAAGGCCGGGGGATAAATCAGCCTTGGGCAAGAGATCAAAGGCAGGGGGACCTTCAAGGTCCCTTTTTCTTTTTCGTCACAGACGCACGAGTCAGGACATTTACCACATCATTTGGAGCACCCAAACTAACCTTCCTCGATGGCTTGTAAATTTGCCGCAATGAGTTTAGTACGCGGGTGCTCTGACCCGAGGGCCCCCGCAGCGATCTTTAGAGCTCGCTCAAAACATTGTCGCGCTCCACTCAGATCTCCCTGAGTGTGCAGCACTGCGCCAAGATTGTTAACGTCTTCGCCTACTTGGGGATGATCGGGTCCGTAGGCCGCCTCGTCGATCTTCAGCGCTCGCTCATGGCATTGCCGCGATCCTTGGAGGTCGCCCTGATCCTGCATCACCATGCCAAGATTGTTGATGATTGTGGCCACGGTGGGATGGTCGCATGCGTAGGCCGCTTCAATGATCTTCAGCGCCCGCTCAAAACATTGCCGCGCTCCCGGCAGGTCGTCCAGATCCCGCAGCACCAGGCCCAGATTGCTGACATCTTGGGCTACCTCGGGATGGTCGGGTCCGAAGGCCGCCTCGTCGATCTTCAGCGCTCGCTCAATGCATTGCCGTGCTCCCAGCAGGTCGTCCAGATCCCTCAGCACAGTGGACAGATTACCGATGATTCTGGCCACGCTAGGATGGTCTGGTCCGTAGGCCACTTCCATGATCTTCAGTGCTTGCTCATAACATTTCCGCGCTTCCTCAAGGTCTCCCAGATCCGACAGCACCACGCCAAGATTGCTGAGGTCTTCGGCTACCTCACGATGGTCGGATCCGTAGGCAGCCTCGTCGATCTTCAGCACTCGCTCAAAATCCGCTTTGGCCTCTTGCAAGAGTGCCAGCATATTGCCATGACGGCCCAGGGCGTTGTAGAGACTCGCCGCTAACTTGGTTTTGGAGCGCTCAGCCTGCTCAGCTGCCTCGCGGAGATGCACTCGCTCCCTGGATAGCTCCCGCGGCAGCCCGCCGGCAATTTCTCGGTTGGCGAAACCCAGCAAGACCTCCGCTACTTTTGCGGCAGCTTGTTCCTGGGACAGATCAACGAGCGTTTGGGCGCGCACAAACTGCCGCAGCAGGCGATGCAGCAGCGGCCTGCCATCGGGTTCCTGGCTGATCAAGGCAAGTTCCTGTAGCCGGACCAGCGCTTCATTGAAGCGGCGTTTGTTGGCTCGTGCCGCATAATCAAGTTCGGCGGCCTGCGCCAGCAAGGTGCGCGCAATCGAGACAGGAGCAAACTGCCCAGCAAGATAAAAGAGCCGGAGTGCCAGAGCGTCGGTCTTATCCGTCGGCTGCAATTTCCCATAGCTGCGGGCGAAGCAAGCCCAGACATCTTTGAGTGAAGGATCCTCGATCGGCGTCTGCTTCAGATCCTGGAGATAGTCTGCAATTCGCTCGGTGGGAAATTGTTGCAGGTAGGCGGCGGCCACTTCGAGCGCCAGGGGCAAGTCCCCAAGATAGGCGCAGAGTTGGTCCGCAGCGTGACTCTCATCTGGATTGTGCGACAAACCCGGCCGGGACTTTTCAATCAAGGTAAGGCTGTTGGGGCGCGGCAAGGTCGTAACGGCCAGGGGCTGGACACCCATGGCCGCCGGCCAGTAGTCGCGCCGGCTGGTGATTAAGAGCGCACAGCGCCCGGTCTTGGGTCGCCATTGCTGAATCAGTGCGGGGTCCTCGGCGTTGTCGAAAATCAGCAGCCGCGCAGCCGCGCCTTCCTGCCAGTGCTTTTGTACGTGAATGGCCTGCTCGCGAATCGTCAGAGCAGCAAAGCTAGGCAGGTTCATTCCTTCCGGCCCGACGCAGGCGGCGATTTCATTCACGGCGTTGTCCGCGCTCTCCATGTTCATCCAGAAGACGCCTCCGGAATAAAGCCAGCCGTAGCGGTGGGCATACTCGATGGCCAACTGGGTCTTGCCTACACCTCCCATACCCGTGACGGCGGCGTGCACGCCGACCAGGGCACCAGCGCCGGGCGTGAGGCGAGCGGCAAGCTCCCGCAATTCCTTCTGGCGGCCGACAAAATTGCCGCTGGCGGAGCGCGGCATGCGCGAACCGGGGGGCAGAGGACGGACCGGAGGAATCGCCACCGGGTCTTGCGGTAGCTGATTTTGTTTCTGCGGCTGTTTGTGGAAGAGTTTAAAGTCGCCTTCAAAGGGCCGCGAATTGTCGAGGTTATGTACCAGGTGGTGATAATGGAATTCAAACTCGTCGCTGCCGTGGGGGCAGTCAGTGAAGTTAAGCGCCTGGCGGAAACTCCACTTCTTGGGAATGTCGCAGCGCGTATGGAGTAAAGGGATAATGCGTTGCTGGCGGCCAATGGAATCCATTTGTTGAATCACGCTGGCTTCAAATTCCGGCCAAGGTTTGGTGAAGAACTCCGGGGACCATACCAAAGCAACTTTGCGGCTCGCTTCGACGCCTTGGGCGAGAGAATCAATCCAATTGTCGCCGGCGTTGCGGGGCAAGACCCACTCATCAAACCAAACCTTATAGCCATCGTCACGCAGGCGGCGTGCGAGGTCGCGAGTCCAGTCTTTCTGGGCGCTGTTGTGGCTAAGAAAAACGTCAAACGGGAAAGACGCAGTGTCTGGCATGTTCGCTCTTACGTCTGTAAGTATGCCCTGACTGCTAAGAAAAAAGCTCGTGAAAAATAGCCAACTTCGATTCTTAGTGGATCGTCTTCATCTTCCGTGACATGTAATCCATCAGCAGATACTGCCCCAGGCTTTGCGGCGTTGTGAAGTAAGCTTTGCCTTTGCACATGGCGGTAACTTTCTGCACGAACTGCACCAGGCCGTAGTCGGAAGCGAGCATGAAGGTATTGATCATGATCCCGGCCCGCTTGCAGCGGGAGACTTCTTCCAGCGTCTGGCTTACGACCAGCGGGTCAAGCCCGAAGGCGTTCTTGTAAATCCGTCCATCTTCCAGCGTCAGCGCTGAGGGCTTGCCGTCCGTGATCATGATGATCTGCTTCATGTCTTTGCGCTGGCGTTGCAGGATGCGCTGGGCCAGCCGCAGGCCCTCACGCGTATTGGTGTAATACGGGCCGACTTTTACACGGGCAAGCTGTGAGATCGGCATCTCTTCCGCGGAATCATGGAATAGCACCAGCGACAAAGAATCGCCGGGATACTGCGTCCTGATCAAGTGAGAAAGCGCCATGGCGACTTTCTTGGCCGGCGTGAAGCGGTCTTCACCGTAGAGGATCATGCTGTGGGAACAGTCCAGCATCACGACGGTCGCGCAGGACGATTGGTACTCGCACTGGTGGACCTGTAGGTCAGAATATTCAATGTTCAGCGGCAGGCTGAGGCCCTCGCGCTGGAGCGCCGAGGAAAGCGTCTCCGTGATGTCCAGGTTCAGCGTGTCCCCGAACTCGTACTGCTTGGAAGCGCCGCTGGACTCGATGCCGGTGGCCTGGTCGCGTGTGTCATGGCGTCCAAAGCTGGAACGTCCCAGGGAGCCGAGCAGGTCGCGGAGTGTTTTAAAGCCAAGAAAGTCCAGACTCTTGTCTGTGATCTCAAAGCGGGCATTGGTTTGGGTTTCACTGGTCTGTCCCGGCGTGGTGGACTGGCGCGACGGGTCATGAGGCTGGTCCACCGAGATAAGCTCTTCCTGCTGCATGCGCTCGATCAGCCGCTCGATCAACTCTTCCATCGTGCCTTCCGCCTGCATCTGCTCCAGGCGCTCGCGCATATCTTCGTCCAGGAAGTCGCCCATCTCCAGGGCCTGCTGGATGGCCTGGCGTAAAGCGTCAAGCGAGTGCTCATCCATCTGCTGGAAATACATGGAGTCACTCTGAAAGCCGGACTCCAGCAGATAGTCGGACAGAGCGCCGAGCAGATCTTCCAGACTCATCTCGTCCGCCAGATTGCCGACGTATTTGGAATAGCGGGTGTATTTCATTGTTTTTTTGTCCCGAGCGTAGCGAGGGAACCCTATCGCTCTTCAAATCTCTTAACTTACATCAACACCTCTCTGTAGGATGCCGGGAGCTTCAGGTTGTCTGTTAACCCAACGTACAATGTTCCGCTTAAAGCTTGCCAAGATGTAGACATAAAACATATGGTTGGATTTATATCCCGAGCGGAGCGAGGGGCCCTATAGCTACGAAACTGCTCAGTCCTCTACCTAAGAATTCTCTTGGCTATAGGGTTCCCTCACTTCGTTCAGGACAAAAAAACAAATACAAACCTCAGTTATACGGTCTCCGATTCCTAAACGGCGGCGGCTCATCTTCACTGCGCTCCAGCGGACGCTCGGCGCGCTTGGGTTGCTTTTCCGCGCCGAAGACGCGTTCTTCCGTGCGCCCAATCCGCCGATGCGCGTGCAGTCCCTCCAGCACGAACTCTGCCGCTGATACCAGCATCTCAGGTTTGTCTTTGGTCTTGATCCCCACGGGCGATAGCTTGTCCGTCAGCCCTTGAATGTTCTTCAGGCCTTCCATGATCTCCTGCGCTCCGGCGGTGTCAGCCAGTTTGATCTCGCCGCCTAGTTCAAACCACTGCACCACTTGTTGCATGTTCAGGTCTTTGAAGTAGACGTCAAAGGTCTTGGCCACAGCGGTGCGTATCAGTTCGCGCGCAACGATATCGGCGCCGCGCATCTCGCCTTCATATTCCAGTTCCAGCTTACCGGTGATGGAAGGCAGCGCGGCGTACACGTCGCCGATGCGGGGAACAATCGTCTTTTCGTTGCTGCGCAAGGCGCGCCGTTCCGCGTTGGAGATCACATTTTCCAGCACGCTGATCGGCAGGCGCTGGCTTACGCCAGAGCGTTTGTCGATCTTCTTGTCTTCGCGGGCCAGGAAAGCAATTCTTTCCACTACTTCACGCACGTACTTGGGCACATGCAGTTCCAGGCCGTCGCGACGCAGCCATGCTTCCTGCTCGGTGATGCTGATGCCTTCTTCCAACGTGCCGGGATAATGTGTGCGGACTTCCGAGCCGATGCGGTCTTTCAGCGGAGTCACAATCTTGCCGCGCGCGGTGTAGTCCTCCGGGTTGGCGGTGAAGACCAGCGCCACGTCCAGCGGCAGGCGCAGCGGATAGCCTTTGATCTGCACATCGCCTTCCTGCATGATGTTGAACAGGCCCACCTGAATTTTGCCCGCCAGATCAGGCAGTTCATTGATGGCAAAGATGCCGCGGTTGGCGCGGGGCAGCAGCCCGTAATGCACCGTCATCTCGCTGGAGAGGTCGTGCCCGCCGCGTGCCGCTTTGATGGGATCAACGTCGCCAATCAGATCGGCGATGGTCACATCCGGCGTAGCCAGCTTTTCCACGTAGCGCTCGTCCGGCGTAAGGTACGCGATCGCGGTCTTATCGCCTTCTTGGGCGATCAAATCACGGCAGCGTTTGCAGATGGGGTCGTAAGGGTTGTCGCGAATCTCACAACCGGCTACGTAAGGCAGTTGCGGATCGAGCAGTACGGTGAGCGCGCGCAGTATGCGGCTCTTGGCCTGTCCCCGCAGCCCCAGCAGAATAAAGTTGTGCCGGGAAAGCACGGCGTTGACCAAATGCGGCACCACGGTGTCGTCATAGCCGATAATGCCGGGGAACATGGTTTCGCCGGAACAGAGACGTCCGATCAGGTTTTCCCGGAGTTCATCTTTGACCTTGCGGGCGCGGAGCCTCTGTTCGGAGAAAGTGCTTTTCTTGAGCTCGCCCAGAGTACGAGGAAGGTTCATGAAGGGGCCTCTTGGCGATTATACGCCGCAGAGCGAGCGACTCAATGCACGTGACCATTCCCGGCGGCCTTATTGCGGACGCGTAAAGTCTTTTCCACTTTGGGAATGCTTGCGCGGTAATACTCGATCAGCGTTTCAATCCGCTCCGATTCTGATTTCATCTCCAGAAGCGTTTGTTTGAAGTCCAGGTCCACGGGAAGTTCGTGCGCCAGATAGAAGGAAAGAGACGGGACGTTCAGGTCGGCTTCCGCGGTCTGCCCCAGAACTTCAAAGAACTCCTGGTGCAATTGAACGGCGGTCTCCAGCTTGGCCTTGGCCACGTGCGAAACCCGGTCTTCAAAGAATTTGACTTCTCCGCGCAGGAACGAGCGCTCTTGGTTCAGTTGCACGATTTCAAAACGCTGTTTGCCTTCGGTGGCAATGTCCAGCCGGCCGTCGTCATACTTCTTGATGACGCTGAGGATCACCGCAGTGCATCCCACTTCCGCCAGCGCGTTTTCGCGCACGCGCACCATACCGAACGGGATACCCTGCTCTACGCATTCGCCGATCATCTCTTTGTAGCGTGGCTCAAAGATATGCAAAGGCAGAGGCGCTCCGGGGAAGAGCACGAGGTCCAGCGGAAATAAGGGTAACAAATTCACCAGCACATTCTACAGCTTGACTTGAGATTGTGTGATGGCCATTCGGCGATCAGGAAGAGCGAAGCCACCACGGAGGCACGGAGACGCGGAGGGCCGCAAAAACAACAATAAACAATAAACACAAACGTGGACCGCAGCCGCCCCCGGCTGCGTCTTCTTTGTCTGCCTCGAAAATCGTTGCGAAAAGGAAAGGATTTAAGGAATAGTGGCACAGCCCCGGCTGCGTGCAGGAAAGAACACCGGCGAGGGGCGCCCGGTGCCACCCGATTCTGCCCAACAGACGCACTCCCCAACCCAATGCGCCTTGACTTATACCCGCTTACAAACTACAAAACTGGCATGAAACTTCAAGATAAAGTTGTTGTGATTACCGGTGCTTCCATGGGGATCGGTGAAGCCATCGCCAAATTATTTTTGCAGGAAGGCGCGCGCCTGGTGCTGTGTTCGCGCGATTTGGAGCGGACGAAAGCCGCGGCGCGGCGCATCAGCAGCGGCCAGGACATCCTTAGCGTGGCCTGTGACGTAAGCAAGCGCGACCAGGTGGACGCGCTGGTGCAAGCCGCCATGAAGAAGTTTGGGCGGATTGACGTCTGGATCAACAACGCCGGCTTCGGTCTGAATGACTCCGTCGAAAAAATGGACATGGTCCAGTTCCGGCAGATGTTTGATACCAACTTCTTCGGCACAGTCGATTGCATGCAGGCCGTGATCCCCATCATGCGACAGCAGGGCGGTGGTGACATCATCAATGTGTCTTCGGTTTCCGGCCACATTTCCACGCCTTACATGTCAGGTTATGCCGCTACCAAGCACGCCATGAATGCCATCGGCAAGGCCGCGCGCATGGAGCTTGCCCGATACAATATCAACGTGCTCACGGTTTGCCCAGGGTTCATCGCCACGGACTTTTCTAAAAACATGCTCAAAGGCAGTAATCCCCAGCGCGTGGGCGGAGCAGTGAAGTACGCAGTGTCCGTTGACGTGGTGGCCCAGGCTACCTTGCGCGGGCTGCTCAAACGGAAAAGGGAAGTCGTGGTTCCGGGGATCTATTCAATGTTTATCAAGATGTACCAGGCCCTTCCCGGCGTGGTGGAAAACAAGATTCGCAAAGCGCTCAAGCCGACGTCGCAGGTGTTGGCGGAAGCGAAAAGCCAGGAGTAATCGGACTTATTTCTTCGGTTCTTGTTTTGTTGTTTCCGGTACTTTAGCTGCCTCATGTTTTTCGGGGTTGTACAGGAAGCTGCTGCGCAGGAGCAGGTATTCACCTTTGAATTCTTGTGGGAGTATCGGGAATGGCAGCGAGCCTGTGATTGCGCCCCAGGCTGCACGGTCCATCGCCACGTCTCCCGATGTTTTAATGAGTTTCATAGCAGTGACTTGCCCACTCTTCACAATCGCGAACTCAATGACCACGGTGCCGGATTTATTGAGAGGCGGCATCGCGCTTTCGGGAATCAATGGTTGCCAGTGGGTTTGTATCTGAGCTCTAAGCTGCTTCATGTACGGGCCGAAGTCAACGCCCATGGTGTCAGAGAGGATTTCCAGGCCCCCTTTAACGGTTGTGGCGGGCTTCTTTTCATCCGGCTTTTTCTCTTGTGACGCAGCTTTGTCCTTTTCCTGATCAGCTTGAGCTAGCGTGTGGGTTGGAATACTGCAAGCAACAGCCAAGACGAGCAAGCAGGTCATCCGTTGTGGAAGCAGGTTGGCGATATGCATTTGCTACTCGAACCTCAATTCGTCAATTTGTCCGCTGGCATTGAAGATTATTAGGGATTCCTCGTTGGAATGTTTTTTACGACAATTCGTCCAACATCCCCGCCATCTCTGACAGCGCATGTTTGTTCCCCGTGCGCTTGGCGGCTTCAATGCCGTTCTCCAGCATCTTCTTGGCTTCCGGCGTCCGGCCCAGGCCGGCGAGCGTCTGCGCCGCCATGAAGTAGCCGTTGGTGTAATCCGGATGGAGTTGCAACAGCTTGTCGAACTGTTCCAGGGCCGTTGCGGTCTGGCCGGCTTTGGAGTATTCCATCGCCAGTCCGTAGCGCGCAAAGGCGTCACTGGGGTTGTGTTCCAGAAACTCGGTCAGCATCTCAAGTCGGGTGGTTTCAGCCATAGATAAAAAATTCTACACAATCTTTGCCGTCGGCACTAAGATGGGGGCTGCCGTGGCGTGCCCGTTTTTCTTTCCCGAAGAAAAGACTTTTCTGATTGGCTGGCCTTTTCCGCGCCGTTTGCCGCTGGGCGCCGGCTTCTGCGGGACGTGCCGTGCAGGCACTGAACCCGTTATGCCCACGGAAACGGAACTCAAAGACTTCTGCAACCTAGGCTATGCCAGCCGATGTGCCAAGCTGCCGTCTGAGCGCCGCGCGGACTGCCTGCGTTTCGCGGTGGGCAAAGACAAAGGCGAGCGGATCACTTTGTACTATGTTTACGAGCGCGATCATGCTCCGGTGGAACACGGACGGTTGGAATACGATTGCGCGGCACAACGCTGGCTGGCCCCATTGCACGACACTTGCGCGCAGCGTCAGGCGGAATGCTATCTGGAGGTTTACCTTGAGAGGCGGACGCGGGACTAAGATCGGGTGATCGCGCGTGATCGGGTGATCTGCCGTGAGATCGCAAATGATGCGTGCGGTCTCGTGCTTCGAGAACTTGGTGGTCGAGGAACCTGGCAACTGCGAGTCGAGTTCTTTCTTACCGTAAATAGACAAGGCCAAATAGACAAAGCTGCCTTTCGCCCCGGTTTTTCGATCACCCGATCACGCGCGATCACGTGCGATCACCCGATCCCCCGTATAATGAGTTCCCTATGGCTCATTCACACGGAGCGCCGCCGCAGCAGGGACCGTTCCCGCTGCCCGGCGTTAGCAACATCATTGCGATTGGCTCAGGTAAAGGCGGAGTCGGGAAGACCACGGTCGCTGTAAACCTGGCGGTGGCCCTGGCCAAGATGGGTTACAAGACCGGCTTGCTCGATGCCGACATCTACGGCCCCAACGTTCCGCTCATGATGAACACCAACCAGCAGCCGCGCGTGCTGACCGAAAACCGCATTGAGCCGTTACAGAATTTTGGCGTCAAGGTGATCTCGGTTGGCCTGTTGAATCCGGGCGACAAGCCGCTGGTGTGGCGCGGGCCGATGTTGCATTCCATCATCCGCCAGTTCCTGCAACAGGTGGAGTGGGGCCAGTTGGATTATCTGGTTGTTGATCTGCCTCCAGGAACCGGTGACGTAGTAATCTCGCTCTTCCAGACGGTTCCGCTTACGGGGGCCGTTGTGGTTTCTACTCCATCCGATGTTTCTTTACAAGACGGACGCAAGGCCATTGAGATGTTCCGCACCGCCCGCGTGGACATTCTGGGCTTGGTCGAGAACATGAGCCACTTTGTCTGTCCGCATTGCCATCAGGAGATCGATATTTTCTCCAAGGGCGGCGTGGAACGTACAGCGCGGGAATTCGCTGTGCCTTTCCTGGGTACCATCGAGCTTGATCCGGAGATTCGCAAAGGCGGTGACAGTGGAAAGCCCGCGGTGCTGGCGGGTGAGACTTCTCCTCATGCCAAGTCGCTCTATGATTTCGCCAAGCTGGTAATCGCACGTGTCGCGGAAGTGCGGAGCAACAGCTCTCCGGGCGACGTGATTCAAGTGCAGTAGGGCAAATGGCAAATAGCAGATGGCAATTAGCGTAACCCGCGAAATTCAAACGACCGATTTCGATGACCAAATTCTTTGTCGGTTGATTCTCTGTCGGTTGAATGAGCTTGCAGTAGGTTCGATGCTCCAGTCCCGGCTCTGCCGGGACGGTTGAAAATAGCCCGCCGTTTCAACGGCGGGTGAGCTGTTTCCCGTTTTGTGAGTCCGGCTTCAGCCGGACGACTGAATTGGCACTCCATCGTCACTCCTGCCAACCCTTGACAATACCTCACTAACATTCCTACAATCAAAGCTGTGAAGAGCGTTGCTTGTGGACAATAAATTATTGTAAACAAATGACTTAATGATATTTAAGGGATATGCCAAATCCGGGACAAATCGGGCCGCGTGAGCGGGATATCCTCACCGCCATTGTGGAAAGTTACATTTCTACAGGTGAGCCGGTAGGGTCGCGCACGCTCTCGCGCCAAAACAAAGATGGGCTCAGCCCCGCAACCATCCGCAACGTGATGGCGGACCTGGTGGACGGAGGGTTTCTGGAGCAGCCGCATACCTCCGCCGGCCGCGTGCCAACGACCCAAGCTTACCGTTATTACGTTGACCAGATTTCCGGCAAGGCCGTGCTCTCACCCGCTGATCAGACATTGATATCGGACACCTTGCACGGCACCATTGACGTGCAGGAATTTCTGGAGCGCACCTCGCATGTGCTTTCCTTGGTTTCCAGCGGAGTGGGTGTTGCCATCGCCAGCAATGGACCGCGGAATGCCCTGGAGCATGTTTACTTTTCCCGCCAGGGTGCGAACCGCGTGCTGGCCGTGGTGGTCACGCAATCAGGTGTGGTCCATGACCGCATGATGCGCATAGAGCAGGACCTGGACCAGACGGACCTGAATACGGCGGCGAATTACATCAATGAAAATTTCCGCGGCTGGACCCTCAGCAGTTTGAAGGCTGAGTTGGGCCGCCGCATTGAGCAGGAACGCAGTGAATATGATCGCTTGATGCAGAGCTTGGAAGAGCTTTACAAAAGCGGAGCGCTGGCAGCCAATGAGCCGGTCAAGAACATCTTTGTTGAAGGCGTGGCCAACCTGGTGGGTAATGATGAAGACCGTGAGCGCCTGCGCGATCTGCTGAAGACGCTGGAAGAGAAAGAGCGTGTGGCTGATCTGCTTTCCGCTTATCTTGACACGCGTCAGGAGGCGGTGCGCGTGGTCATCGGCTTGGAAGAGACCGTGCCGGAGATGCGGAACTTTGTGCTCATCGGCGCGCCGGCCCGTGTGGGTGAAGAGATGCGCGGATCGCTGGCCGTGATCGGGCCCACCCGAATGGATTACCAGCACACCATCACTGCGGTCTCGTATATGGCGCAGCTCTTTGACAAGCTGCTGAATGAGAACCAGTGAAAATTCCAATTAGAAGACCGGGTCCAGAAAAAATGAGCAAGTCGAACGGACAAGCTGACATTCATATTGAACAACAGCCAAGCGAAACGCTGGAGCATGAACTGCCGCCGGCCGATCCCAACGATCCCAATGATGGCTTTGACCAAAAAGGGGCCACGGCCACAGCCGCTTCCTCCGGAGTTGCTGCTACGGAGGCGCCTGCGGAATCGGAAATACAGAAGCTCCAAATCGAGCGTGCCAGTTTAGTAGACCGCATGGCGCGGCTCCAGGCTGAGTTTGATAACTATCGCAAGCGCGCCGCCAAAGAAAACGCCGACTTCCGCGACTACGCCGTGGCCGATGCTGCCCGCTCCCTGCTGCCGGTGGTCGATAACTTCGCCTTGGCGCTCAAGAATGCATCCGCCAAGCCGGAGGATTTCCGCACAGGCGTTGAGCTGATTCACAAACAGCTTCAGGACGTGCTGCAAAAGCTGAACGTCCAGCGTGTTCCCGCTCAGGGCCAGCCGTTTGATCCGCGTGTGCATGAGGCCATTGAAGTGGTTGAGAGTGACGAAATCCCGGACAATCACGTGCTGGAAGAGTTGCAGTCCGGCTATCGCATCAAAGACCGGCTGCTGCGTCCGGCCATGGTGCGGGTGGCAAAAAAGAAGTAATCATTTCCCTCGAGGGTTCTCTTGGCAACACAAGCAAAACGCGACTATTACGAAATACTGAGCGTGACCCGCACGGCCACGGAGCAGGAAATCAAGAGCTCGTACCGTAAGCTGGCTATGCAGTTCCATCCGGACCGCAATCCCGGCAATCCGGAGGCCGAAGAGAAGTTCAAGGAATGCACGGAAGCGTACAGCGTGCTCAGCGACGCAGAGAAGCGCGAGCGCTATAACCAGTATGGCCATGCCGCGGTCAATGGTGGTGGCGGCGGAGGCTTTGATCCATCGAGCTTCGGCGATTTTAGTGACATCTTCGGAGATATCTTCAGCGACTTTTTCGGCGGGAACGCTGCCGCTGGCGGCCGAGGGCGCAGCCGGCAGCAACGCGGCGGTGACGCGCGCGCTGACCTGCTTCTAACTTTTGAAGAAGCAGCTTTCGGCAAGAAGACCCAGATCAAGGTCCGTCGCTATGAAACCTGCGAGCAATGTAAAGGCAGCGGTTCGGCGGCAGGGAAGGGCCCTTCGGCGTGTCCCACGTGCGCGGGGCGCGGCCAGGTTCGCTACCAGCAGGGCTTCTTCAGTATTGCCCGCACCTGTCCATCGTGCCAGGGGCTGGGCCGGGTCATTTCCGATCCATGCAGCAAATGCAAAGGCGAGACGCGCGTAATGCGGGAACGCACCGTGGACGTTTCCGTCCCAGCGGGCGTGGAAGATGGCACCCGCATACGCTATCAGGAGCAGGGCGATTTCGGCGTCAACGGAGGCCCCGCGGGCGATCTCTACGTGATGCTGAACGTCAAGCCGCATTCTTTCTTTGAGCGTGACGGCAAGGACCTGCACTGTTCCATCCCGGTTTCGTTTGCTCAGGCGGCCTTGGGCGCGGAAATCATGATCCCAACTCTAGACGGCGGCGAACACAAGCTCAAAGTGCCGGAGGGGACCGAATCCGGCACCACATTCCGTTTTCGTGGCAAAGGCGTGCCCGCGCTCCAGAGTTCCGGCAAGGGCGATTTGTTTGTGAAAGTACGTGTGCAGACTCCCCACAAGCTGACCAAGCGCCAGCGTGAATTGCTGGCGGAACTGGGGACCACCTTCAATATTGAAAACAAGCCTGAACCCCGCAGCCTGTTTGAAAAGGTGAAAGAGATCTTTGGGTAAGTTCTACATTTGGTTTGTAGTCATCGTGGCCGGGCTGGCCGGATTGATTCGCGTCCTGCTGCCGCGCCGGTTTGCCGAGTTACAAGCGCAAAAACTCACCACCCCTGGCTCTCTTTCCCGTGCGCGCTTCCGCAGCTTGATTTTCCTGGCAGTCGGACTAGTATTTGGCTCTCTGTATTTCTTGCCCTGGGGGCACCAGGCGTGGATCGTGACTGGGACCATTTTCTCCGTGCTCAGTGCGGCGGAATGTTTCCTTCAGGCCAGGTTTCCCACCCTGGACACGTTGGTCTTCATGAGCCGCCTGTTCGGCATTTTATATACCGGCCTTGCCGCCGGATCGTACATCATACTGCCGCGCCTATGACTCGCCGCCGCTGGATCGCCGACCGTGTTGAGGGTGACCGCGCCTTCCTGCTCGACCAGAATGCTGACCATCTTTTCCGCGTGCTTCGCGCCAAAGTGGGCCAGCAGTTTGAAGTGGCCGCCGGCGGCGTGTTGCGTTCCGGCACGGTAATTGTGGCGACCACGGACTGTGTTGAATTCCAGCTCGGCGCGGCCGTTGAAAGTGTTGCCTTGCCGGAAATTTCGATCTATCTTTCCATTTTTAAATTTGACCGCATGGAATGGGCGCTGGAGAAATTGACGGAATTGGGCGTGGCCCGGGTGATTCCCATCGTGGCACAGCGGACTGGCGCGCACTTGTCCAAGGCCGCTCAGACCCGCCTGGAACGCTGGCGCAAGATTGTCCGTGAGGCATCACAACAGTCGCGGCGTATCGCTGCACCGGAGATTGCCGCTCCATTGGCGCTGAAAAAGGTCCTGGTGGAAGAGAAGGGAAGCCGAATTGTGCTCTCTGAAGCGGAAGAGAGTGTTTCTCTGAAAGCAGCGCTATCTGGCTCCAATCCGCCGCTGGCGCTGGCATTCGGTCCGGAAGGTGGGTGGACGCAGGAAGAACTGGCGTTGTTTGCCGGAAGCGGCTGGCGCTCCGTCTCACTCGGCCACACCATCCTGCGCGCCGAGACGGCGGCGATTGCGGCAGTGGCCGTGACGATGGCGGAGCTAGGAGAAGACAAGATCGGGTGATTAGAGAATCGGTAGATCGGGGGATCGCCGTCATCGGGTGATCGGAAATCAAAGAAGTTGTACGTATTGACCTGCTCTGAACTTCCCATCCCGATTTTCGTTGCGCCCTTAGCGTCCTTCGCGGTGAAAGCAGTTTCTTCAACGTTGGCTCATACGGGACCGCTTCCTCGTTTTCCGATCCCCCGATGACGGCGATCACCCGATCCCCCGATCTTGTGAAGATTTCCACTTGCCCCTTTCGCCTTGCTTTCGCGATAATGGCAGGTACTCTCTTTTGTGGTGGCCACATTCATCCCCAATCCGCGGCAGAAACTTGCCATTGAACATGCGCTTGGTCCTTTGCTGGTGCTGGCCGGCGCTGGTACCGGCAAGACCACGGTGCTGGTGGAGCGTATTGCCTGGCTGATCGAGCAAGGACATGCCCGCCCTGACGAAATTCTTGCCATCACGTTCACCGACAATGCCGCCGAAGAGCTGAAGACCCGCGTCGAAAGGCGCTTGCGCCAAAAGGCCCCGATCTTTGCCGGCACCTTCCACGCCTACTGCTATGGTGTGCTCAAGCGCAGCGGCAAAGATTTCCGCCTGCTCTTGCCGGAAGATGTTTGGGTCTTTCTGCGCCAGCGAATCGACCAGGTTGGACTGAAACGCTTCATCAAGCCCGCCGACCTTGGCCAGTCTCTCCACGATCTGCGCGAATTCTTTGATCGCTGCCATGAAGAGCTGATCGGGCCGGAAGAATTCCAGGCTTACGTGGATTCGTTGCTGCCTGGATCGGCCATGCCGCGTAATTGCCGCTCCAAAGATGTGGAAGAGCTGGGCGAGCAGGAGATCCTGGAGCGCTGGCGGGAGATCGCCCGCGTCTATACCAATTCCATGCGACTGCTGGAGCGCGAGAACCTGGGCACCTTTGGCATGATGATCCGCAATGCCGTGCGTCTGCTCCAGTCCGATGCCAGCTTGCTGGAGCAGGAGCGCAAGCGGGCCAAATTCATCTTGATTGATGAATTCCAAGACTGTAATTCAAGCAATATCATCCTTGCCGGCCTGCTGGCGGGAGAAGACAAGAACATCTTCGCGGTAGGCGACCCGGACCAGGCGATCTACCGTTTTCGCGGGGCATCCAGTGCGGCGTTTGAAGAATTTCAGCGGCGCTTTCCCCAGACCATGGGCGTCGTCCTGGATGAGAACCAGCGTTCACGGGGCAACATTCTTCGCGTGGCCTATGCTGCCGTCAATGAAAACCCGCCGGTGCCTTCATTGGGGGAGAGAGTCAAGTTCCAGCGCACGCCACTTCAGTCCGGCCGTGACCTACGTGACCAGCAGGAAGGACGTTTCCCCTTCGATGAGCCGGTCGCAGTCGTAATCAGCGCGGCGCATGAAGGCGAGGCTGTGGTCATCGCCGATGAGATTGAGCAACTGCGGCGTGACCAGCGCAAGGGGGAGAAGTACTCCATGGCGGTCCTGTATCGCCAGCACATGCACCGCGAGAAGGTGATGGAGGAGCTGGCCGCGCGGAATATTCCATTCATCGTGACCGGGCTCAACGTGCTGGAAACGGCCATGGCCCGCGACCTTCTTGCCCTGGCCCGCGCCGTTAACAACGATAATGACGCTGACAGCCTGTTCCGTGTATGTGCCTTGCCGCGCTTCAACGTGGCCGGCCCTGAGCTGCGGCAAAAATTAGGTGAGCCGGGCGTGCCAGGCGCGCCGAAGAGCTTCAAGAGCGTGCTGCAAACCATGGAATCCACCGCGCAGGTGCTGGCGGCGCTCCGCCAGGCGCGTGAGTTCATCCAGGGAGAGCGGCTCGGCGCCGCTGGAGCGTTCACGTATCTGGTCCGGCAGTTTGGGTTGGCGGAGAAAGATCCCGTTGTGCAGGCAGTCCTCCGCTTTGCCAGAGACTGGGAAGACAAGCCGTTCGTTACCCGCGCCGCCTTGCCCGATTTCCTTGAGTATCTTGGCTTTTATCAGCAAGCCAACGGCGTTGTTCCTATGTTTACCGTAGAGCAGATGTCTGAGTTGGAGCGCCAGAACCCGGACGCGGTGCAACTGATGAGCGTACACGCCGCCAAAGGGCTGGAGTTCACGCATGTATGGCTGCTGCGCGTGACCTCGTCGTCTTTCCCTACGAACTATAAGGAAACGCTGTTTGAATTCCCTCCAGCGCTGCGCAGCTCCATTGCGGCGGGTGAAAGCAAGGACGTACACGACCAGGAAGAGCGCCGGCTGTTCTACGTGGCGATCACGCGCACGCGCGACCGGTTGAGCATTGGCTCACGCGCGGGCCGCGGGCGCGATAAGGCTCCGACAGGTTTCCTGCGTTCGCTCTTATCGAATCGAACGTTGAAAGCTGTTCTCGCCGTCCGTGACAGCGTGGAGACGGTTTCCGCCAAGTTACCGCTGGAACCTTCGCCCGTCGGCTCCTGGATGCTTCTGCCGCCGGCCTTTGCCACGCGTGACATGGCGCTGAGCGCCAACGCCGTCCAGAGCTACTCCACCTGCCCGATGAAGTTTAAGCTGGAACGCGACTGGAGGATCCCCGGAGAGGCTGCCGCGAACTTGCAGTATGGTTTTGCCGTCCATACGGTGCTCAAGAACTATTACGATCCCGCGCCGCATGCTCCCGAGTTGAGCGTCGAAGAGCTGATTGCAGCGTTCAAAAGAGAGTTCGCCAAAGGCGTAATCGACGATCCTGTGCAGAAAAAAATGTATGAAGACTATGGGGCCGCACAGTTGCGGGCGCTGGTAGAGTCGTGTCCCAGAGGGTCGGTCAACGTCCTTGCCGCCGAGCATAAGTTCAGCTTCAAGATCGGGGAGCAGGAGATTCGCGGACGCATTGACCGCATGGACCAGCTTGAGGACCAGACCGTCCGCGTGATCGACTACAAGACCGGTATCCCTAAAGACCGCAAATTTGCCGACGAGAGCCTTCAGCTTTCAATCTACGCCATGGCTGCCCGCCAGATGGGGTATGTGCCCCGAGACCTGGTGCTGGTGAATGTGCAGGATAACAGCCAGGCCCTCACCTGCCGCACGCCGAAACAACTGGAGTCGGCGCGGCTGAAGATTGAAGACGCGGCGCAGGGAATTGCGCGGGGTGAGTTTGACGCCAAGCCGGGTCAGCATTGCCGCTGGTGTGACTACCAGCAGCTTTGCCCGGCCACCGAGCAGCGCGTCTTTTTGCCGGTCAACCCATTGCAGGTCAAGTTGTTTGATCGGGAGAGTGAAACCCGAGAGAGCGAAAACCGGGAGAACGAAAACCAGGAGAACGAAAACCAGGAGAGCGAAAGCAAAGTGGCTGGGGTGAAAAGATGACGGGTGAAAAGATGACGGTGACTGGATGACTCTGATCGCGGTGGTGGTTGGTGTGGTGGGTGTGCTGATCGCCCTGGCTGTGTTTCTGCGCAAGCCGCCGGGAGAAGACCCGTCCGTGCGCGATCTTCGCAGCGACGTGCTCCTGCTGCGTGAGGCAACAGGGAAATCTGTGCAAGACGTGAATGCGATGGTTTCCAGCCAGTTGCAGGCAGTGACTTCTCAGGTGCAAGAATCCCTGGCCAGCGTGACTGCCAACCTGGGCAACCGGCTCGACAGCATCAACCGCCAGGTCACCGAGCAGTTGAACCAGGGCTCCAACGCCATGAACGCCAGCAGCAACGCCGTGAGCGAGCGCGTGGCCGCTGTGCAAAGCACATTTGCGGGGCTGCAAAAGCAGGTAGGCGAGATGACGGCGCAGGCGCGCCAGCTTTCCGAGCTGTCCAAGTCGATCAGCGCGATTGAGCATGTGCTGAGCGCGCCCAAGATGCGCGGCCAATTCGGCGAAGACCGGCTGGAAGGACTGCTGGCGCTGGTTTTCTCCCGCGAGCAGTACGCGCTGCAATACCGTTTTTCGTCGGGCGAAATCGCGGACGCGGTGCTCTTCTTTCCCATGGGCAAGGTGGCCGTGGATTCCAAGTTTCCGCTGGAAAATTTCCGCCGTATTACCGAACTCGCCTCGGAAGACGAAAAGAGAGTGGCGCGGCGCGACTTCCTCCGCGACGTGCGCCGGCGCGTAGACGAAGTTGCTGCCAAGTACGTGCGTCCGGACGAGGGGACGCTGCCGTTTGCGCTGATGTTTGTGCCCGCGGAAAACGTTTATTACGAGACCATTATTCGCAATGAGGACGACCCTTTCCAGCTCTATCGCCATTGCCTGGAGAAGCGCGTCATCCCGGTTTCACCCAATTCGCTCTACGCCTACCTTCAAACGATCATGATGGGGTTAAAAGGGATGCAGGTAAACCAGCAGGCGGAGGCGATTGTCCGCGATATTGAATCGCTAAAAATCGAACTGGAGAAATTCACCAAGGCCTACGACACGGTGGGCCAGCACATCCGCAATGCCGCGTCCAAGATGGAGGAAGGCTCCAAACTTCTCAACAAGGTGGAACTGCGCGTGGAAGGCCTGGCCGGCGGTGACGCCGCCGACCAGCCCACCCTGTTTGAGGAGAAGAAGAAAGTCCTGGGCACGGGATTTTAGAGCTAATCGCCCTGGTCCTTCCCGGCACAGCAAATCTTAGCAAAACTTGAGGAATATACACGGGTTGATGAAGGAGAATCTCTTCTTTGAAAAAGGAAGCGCTTATTCATCTCTAAAGAACATGGGATTCTTCATCAACGGGCAAAAAGGAGAAGATATGTTGATTTTTAAACTGCCAGTCGTGGCGATAGCTCTGGTGTTGGTCTTTCTGCCGGTTCCTGGATTGCTAGCACAGCAAGCAAATACAGACAAAGCAAAACAGGATGCCGCCCCGCGTGCTCCCGTGCCAACACAGATATTTACCGCCAAAAGGGTGTTCATCTCCAACTCCACCGGAGAAGACAACGACATCGGATACGACCACTATAACGGGGGGCCTGATCGGGCTTACAACCAATTCTATGGCGCCATGAAGAGTTGGGGGCGATATGATCTCGTGTCGATTCCCTCGGAGGCTGATCTGTTTCTTGAGCTGCATTTTAGTGCTCCGCCCGGGCCGGTAAACGCTTCCCGAGGTTCAACCCACCGTCCCCAGTTCAGATTGGCCATTCTAGACCCCAAGACGCACGCTGTCCTATGGACATTCACTGAGTATTTGGGTAAGGAGCGCGGGACCCATGATGAAAGTTTTGACCAGGCCCTCACCAAGATCGCTGACGATGTAAAGAAATCGGCTGACCGGCTCCAGGCGAAATCTGAGAGCGGCAAGTAGGCAACTGGCCCACTCCCTCGTGGAACAGTGATTTGGGGTTCACCCAAAAACCGAAGGGGACGCTTTCGCGTCCCCTTTGATTTTGATGTGAAGAGCAGTTACTTCTTTTTGGAGCCCTTCTTTTTTGCCTTTTTCTTAGTTGCCATGTTTCTATTCTCCCTTTCCATTTTTCATGGATGCGGTCATGAGTAAAAAACCGCAATTGATGAATGTATAGAGTTATTGAAAATCGAAGTCAAGAAAAAAATTGATGTCATTCTTGATTGCCGCTTGACAGAGGTCGACCAAATTTGATTTCGAGTGCACTGAAAACAGATTTTTGTGCGTGCGACGAAGAGAATGGTTCGCGAAAAAGCATCGTGTCATGCGTGTGCCATCGCTCTCTCGCATACTTGATCGTGCATGGTGATGCCAGGTTGAACGTCGGGATGAAGAGTGAAAGGGCGATGGCGGCGAGTACCTTCGTAACCACGGTCCGAGGCCCCGCGCTACGGCGGAATCAAGCGTGAGCGGCGCGTTTCCTGTGAGCATTACCGGGCAAGAAAGAAAAGGGCGAGTCCGGCATATGCATCTTGGGTCGCATGCGCCATCATGCCGGGGCGCAGGCTCTTGCGGAAGTGAGCGAGCAGCCCGAACATCGCGCCGAAGACCCCGATAGCAATCATCATGCGCCCACCCTGATAGCCGTGGCCCGCGCCGAAGATGACAGCGGAAACCACAATGCCCGCATAGGCGTTGCGGGCAATCACGCCAATCTGGCGTTGCAGGTACCCGCGGAAGATGATCTCTTCAAATAAGCCCGCAGCCACGCTTAATAGCACGAAAAGCCCGGCCTCAAGCTTGCTGCGCGGGATGAGAGGGGCAAGCATGCGCTTGGTGTCATCCAATTGCTTGTTCAAATTGTGCAAGTCCAGCGTGCCCAAGGCCACCCGAACTCCGACGAGGATCATGTTGGCAAAAATAAAGAACCCAACGGCAAGAGCTACGTCCAGAAGAAAAGATTCCACCGAGTCCCACCGTCCGCCGATCAGGTTGCGCATGGAAACGCCTGAGCGGCGAATCCAGAACCAGATCAACGCGACGATGAACAGCTCAAAGATAAAAGTGCCGCTGTACAACACGATCCTGGCGTTTGGACCACTGACTGTAGGCAGCTTAGTAGAGCCAAGCAAAGAATTGCCGAGGAGAAGCGCCACAATCATCACGGTATGCCAGACTGGCGCAATCATGTTGTTTTTTGGGGGAACTGGTTCGGCTGATGTTGTGCCGGTGCTGAGATCTGGTTGCGGGTCGGTTGGCATGGGTTATAGAAGCGTTCTTGGCTCCGTTAGCCATCTTATAATGAAACACTTGATTGGCCCAATGTGGAGGGTGATGGCACGCTCAGATGTGGAAAAAATATTTACCCGGATCTATACCAGGAATTCCTGGCGTGACGCGGAATCCAAGTCTGGCCCCGGCTCCACGGTTGTACGTACGGATCTTTTGCGCTCGCACTTGAGCGAGTTGGTGAGGGAATTGGGATTATGTTCGCTCCTGGACGTGCCCTGCGGCGATTTCAACTGGATGCGTTTGACAGAATTGCCGGGCGTTGAATACGTGGGAGCAGATGTTGTTCCGGAGATGGTGCGGGCCAATACTCTGCACTATGGAAGTCCCGGCAGAAGATTTGTCCATCTCGATATGCTCAGCGGCCCATTGCCCAAAATGGACCTGATCTTTTGCCGGGACGGCCTGGTTCATTTTTCGTTTTCCGATATTGCCGATGCGTTGCGCGCGATCAAAGAAAGCCAGTCGACGTACCTGCTGGCGACCACATTCACTGCTTGCGACAGGAATACCGATGTCCCCACCGGAGACTGGCGGCCTTTGAATCTTCAATTGGCGCCATTCTGCTTTCCTCCGGCGCTTCGCCTGGTGCCGGACGGCCCGCGTCCGGATGGCACCTGTCCGGACAAAGTGTTGGGCCTGTACCGCGTCCAGGATATTCCGGATCAGCTTCTTTTCGTTCCTATGATTGCGGCCTGCCAGCGTGTGGTCCGCAAGCTCCACGGAGCAATTGGAAAAGCCCGGCGGCGTTTCTAGCCGCAATAAATAAACATGGAGCGCAGCCGCCCCCGGCTGCGTCGTCTTCGTCTACTAGAAATTTTAGCAGGACGGAGAGAATTTTGAGGCATAGTGGCACAGCCTGCCCCGGCGCGCCGTGGGCCGCCCCCGTCCGGATAGGGGTTTGGCAAACCCGACCCACTCCGCCGGGCCCAGGTAGTGGGCTACTTTGACTTTTTGATGATACGGAAGCGGCTTTCCTTTCCGCGCCCACGTCCATCACGCTCAACCCGACCTTCTTTTTCGAGAACATTCAAGATCGAGTGCGACAAATAGCCCGTATGATGTCCTTGTAGAGGAAGGCGAATATCCAAATCATCTTGGATTTTTCCATGCGCCACCCAATCACCGCTTCGACTCAAATACTCTATGATTGCGTCGCGGATAAGTTGGAGTCCTTGCTTGGCTTTTTCGCGTAGATCTTGCATGGCAGAATGCTACCACGCCATTAAAGCTAGGCCGCTCTTGCCGTATCACGTTCATAATCCTTCCCACAACAGGGTCACAAATTTCAAAGTAGCCCACCGCCCGCCCAAACGCGATTGGCTAATTTTTTTGATTTCACTATCATGGATTGTTACGCATTAAGTGCAAGGAGATTTCATGGAAGACGTGGTGATTATCAGCGGAGTGCGCACGCCGATCGCAAAGTTCCAGGGTGCGCTGGAAAATTTTTCCGCAACGCAGCTTGGCGCAATCGCGGTGCGTGAAACGGTCAAGCGGGCCAAAGTTGCTCCCGAGCAGGTTGACGAGTGCATCATGGGCCTGGTGATCGCAGCCGGTCTGGGGCAGAACCCGGCGCGGCAGGCGGCCTTGAATGGCGGCCTTTCGAACAGCGTTGGCGCCATGACCATCAACAAAGTCTGCGGTTCCGGATTGAAAGCCGTGGCCCTGGCTACGCAGGCCATCCAGACGGGCAATGCGGAAATTGTTGTGGCCGGCGGCATGGAATCCATGACCAATGCTCCGTATCTGCTGCCACAGGCGCGCAAGGGCTACCGCCTGGGTAATTCACAGATCATCGACTCCGTCGTTAACGACGGCCTGTGGGACATCTATAACAACTATCACATGGGCATGACCGGTGAGAACGTGGCGCAGAAGTACGGCGTCACGCGCGAGCAGCAGGATGAATTCGCGGTGAACTCCCATCGCAAAGCGGTGCAGGCCTGGAGCGAGTGCCGGTTCAAGAGCCAGATCGTTCCGGTAGAACTTCCGGCAAAGAAGAAGGGCGAAGCGCCGACCCTGTTTGAAAAAGATGAAGGCCCGCGCGCCGACACCACGGCAGCCGCGCTCGGCAACCTGAAGCCGGTCTTCAAGAAAGATGGCACCGTAACGGCCGGCAACGCTTCCACGATGAATGATGGCTCGGCGGCTGTGGTCGTCACATCGGCGGCACGGGCCAAAGCGCTCGGTGCGGAGCCCATGGTACGCATTGTGGCGCAGGCCACCAGCGGCACAGCTCCGGAGTGGGTGATGATGGCGCCGGTGGAAGGCATCAGAAAAATCTGGGCCAAGACCGGATGGAAGCCCAACGAAGTAGATTTGTATGAGATCAATGAGGCTTTTGCGGTGCAGTCCGTGGCGGTGATCAAGGAACTTGGCATCGATCCGGAGCGGGTGAACGTGAACGGCGGCGCGGTGGCCCTGGGACATCCTATTGGCGCCAGCGGCACACGCGTGCTCGTTACCCTGATTTATGAATTGATGCGTCGCAACGGCAAGCGCGGGATCGCCGCTTTGTGCCTGGGCGGAGGGAACTCGGTGGCGATGGCGGTGGAGCGTGTTTTCTAAAAACTCTAAGCAGGCTTTATCTGAAACCCCGAAGCGTAGCGAGGGGTCCCTATTACACAATGGATTTGTGGGTCGACCGAGACAACGCGATGGCGATAGGGATCTCTCGCTCCGCTCAAGATTTCAGAAAAAAAGCTAACGCGGCTCTTCCGGTGAATCCATCACAATCTTCCGCAATCCGCGATAAAGCTGATGGATCGCCTCATAGAGGTCTGATATGCCCTCGGTCATGCGGGTGATGCTGGCGGAGTCGATATCGGCGGTCACGTTGTGGGCCAGCTTCCGTAACATGTGCATGCGTTCTGCTTCCAACTGCGGTAGGACCTCAAAAGGATCGCCGCCGCTGGCGTTCAGATCAACCCACTGCACCGCCGACCACGCCGTCTGGCGGATGTGTTCCACGGCGTCGTGAAACTGAGCAATCAGGCGGGGATCGATACGGTCTTTGACCAAGCCTACTTCTACATCATTCAGTTCGCTGATGGTGCGTGTGATCTGGATGGAAAGATCGGTAGACTCCGGCAGTGAAGCTGGACGCGCAGGGGCTGGAGCAAGCGGGCGCATCGGCGGCACTGGGTCCTCATGCACGATCTGGCGCCTGTCTTCCGGACGCATCTCCTGCGTCCCGCTGAGCGTGCCAATCAAGAATTCAAGTTTCTGCTGGTCTTGCGCTGCCAGGTGCTGAAAGATCAATCCCATTCCCACTGCGTGATGTGAGGCTTTTACGATGGCCCGGCCGCGAAAGATCGTGTCGCGCACGCGGATCATGAAAAGCAGCTCTGAGCCTATCTCAAGGCTGGAGACCGACTCCACATAGCATCCGGTAAGACTGATGTCGCTCAGGTTCCCAAAGACAGGCGCAGCGCCTTCATTGCGGCGAAGCTCAACCCCGCCGGTGCAGTGGTAGCGTTCTTGGTCTCTCCTGCTGGCTGGTTTGTCTGGCATAGCTCTCCTTGTCGAGCGCGGGGCCGTCACGGTTTCCAGCCCATCACCCAACGGGGTAACGAACGGGCGGACCGTCGCGGGGACTGGGCCTTTTCTTACCGTATCAAAAAGAGTTTTCTTAGGCTCAACGCAAAAGATCCCAATCTGTCTTGCGATGGGAGTATTGTTACGTCCAACCCAGATGACCTTGCAGCGCGCATTGCGGTCGCCGTGCTGCATGGAAATAATCTCTCCCTTACGGACGCAATCGATGCCTGCCAGACGCGCCCCCACGGACGTGGTGTTCACGGTACGGGCATGTTGCACAAAAGGCTTACCGTACAGGTCCAAGCCCCATACCTTCACGTCGAGGCTTATTTCAACCCGAGGTTCGAGCGGATGAATCATAGTCCCTGACAACCCTCTGGGAGATTGAATTGATGATACTTTTAGATGCCTGCCGGATTCAACAGAAACATGACTTCGGTAACCAGCGGAAGTCCTGTAGAATTTGCCCTGCCCCAAAGAAAGCCCAAAGAAAGCAAGAAAGATGGATAAATGCTCTTTAAGACCCAGAGCGCCGCGGTTTACGGCATAGATGCCAGCATTATTGAGGTTGAAGTCGATGTCAGCCCAGCCAGGGCTGCCGAAGACAACTTCCAGACCGTAGGCCTGCCCGACGCAGCCGTGCGGGAAAGCCGCCAGCGCATCCGCGCCGCGTTGCGGAACTGCGGTTATGAGGTCCCGCTCACCCAGATCACCATCAACCTGGCCCCAGCGGACATCAAGAAAGAAGGCTCGGGATTCGATCTGCCCATGGCCCTCGGCATCTTGGGCGCGTATGGCGGGCTGGTGAAGAAAGAGCTGCCGGAGTTCGTGATGGTAGGCGAACTCTCGCTCGATGGCGGCATACGCGGCGTGCGCGGTGCGTTGCCCATTGCCATTGCAGCGCGGGCCAAAAAGATTGCCAACCTGATTGTTCCCGAGGTCAACGCCCGCGAAGCAGCAGTGGTCCACGACGTGAATGTTTATCCAGTCAAGTCGCTGATCGATGTTGTGAATCTGCTGAACACCGGCAACGGCGTCTCACCGCTCAAGGTGGATACCGCGGCCATGCTGAACAACGCGGATGCCGGCGACGACGGGCCTGGTGGCCGCCCGAACTTCAAAGAAGTCCGCGGACAGTTTACCGCGAAGCGCGCTCTGGAGATTGCCTGCGCCGGCGGACACAACATTCTGATGATCGGGCCTCCAGGCTCGGGCAAGACCATGCTGGCCAAGCGTATTCCCGGCATTCTGCCGCCACTGGCATTTGAAGAAGCGCTGGAGACCACAAAGATTCACAGCGTGGCCGGCGTGCTGGACGCCACCGCGGGCCTGGTGAGTGCGCGTCCATTTCGTTCGCCGCACCATACCATCTCTGACGCCGGGCTGATCGGCGGCGGAATCATTCCCCGTCCGGGAGAGGTTTCTCTTTCCCACAACGGCGTGCTCTTTCTCGACGAGCTGCCGGAGTTTCCCCGCAACGTGCTTGAGGTCATGAGACAACCTCTAGAAGATGGAACGGTCTGTATTGCTCGCGCGTCGATGTCATTGACGTTCCCCGCGCGCTTCATGTTGGCTGCGGCCATGAATCCATGTCCGTGCGGCTACCACGGCTCGGCCCAGCGTGAATGCCAGTGCTCACCCACCATGATCCAGCGTTACGTATCAAAAATCTCCGGGCCGCTCATGGACCGCATTGACATCCACATTGACGTTCCCGCAGTGAACTACAAAGAGCTCCGTGGCAGTGACAGCAAGACAGAAAGTTCAGCCCAGATTCGCCAGCGCGTGGTCCGCGCCCGTGAGGTCCAACTCAACCGCTTTGCCGCCGCCGGCGAGCGCAACTACTCCAACGCGCAAATGAGTTCGCGCCAGATCAGGGTGTATTGTGATCTGGGCAGTGAAAGCGAGCGCATGCTGGAACGCGCCATGCAGCAGCAGGGACTCAGCGCCCGCGCCCATGACCGCATATTAAAAGTTTCGCGGACCATCGCGGACATGGAAGGCAACCCGCAGATCGAGAGCAAGCACATCGCGGAAGCAATCCAGTACCGGACGCTGGATAGGACGTACTGGGCGTAGGCGTGCTGTCGCGTAAACTTAAAGCAGTTTTACTGCAAGCGTGAAGCAAAAGGTGTGACACAGCGCGGCAAGCCGCAAAAAATAACATGGACCGCAGCCGCCCCCGGCTGCGTTTTCTTCACCCCTTAGAAAATCGTTGCGGGAGGGAAAGAATTTAAAGGCTTAGTGGCACAGGCACACTCTTGCCTGTGCAAAACATCCTTCTAAGGCAGCCGCAGCCAGGAGTGCCCTACGCCACAAATGTTGTACAGGTTCGCGACATTACTGCGTGCCCCGGCATATACTCCCGTCTAACGTATTTCATGCGGTCCGCAGTGCTGCACACAAGGAGATCATAAAATGTTCGCGACAATCGCTGTGATTCTAGTTGTCCTTTGGGCGTTCGGACATCTTGTGTTCAAGATCACCAAAGGGGTGATTCACATCCTGCTCGTGATCGGCGCACTGCTCTTGGTGATGCATTTTATGCGATGAAATCTTTACTATGCTGGCCCACAATTTGCCAACGTGGTCGCAGACGTTAGTGCGAGCATTGGTGGTCCCGGCAGGATTCTAACCTGCACCCATCAGCTTTAGAGGCTGCGTGTTCTGACATTGAACTACAGGACCATTTCTCAGCAACTATTTCAATCTTGCCCGTTTTGTTTTACCTTAACGTTCGGTCACTGGGAACACATGGGACTCTACGAACTTCATCAAGCCGTAAAAAAGGGAGATCTGGATCGCGTTAGAGAACTCCTAAGCCAACCGTTGCGAAAAATAGATATGAACCAGCCCGACCACAAAGGCTGGACGCCGCTGATGTACGCGGTTACCAGCCCTGAGTCGGGTACAGAGCTGCTGCGAACGCTCATCCGTCATGGCGTGAATATTGATGAGACCAGCGTTTCGTTTGCTCTGAGTGATCTGCGGAAGCTTGCCGTGCTGATCGAAGCGGGCGCGGACATTCGTTACCAGAAGGAACATGGTTACGATGCCCTGATCAATGCGGCTTACGGGCGCGATGTGCTTCATAATCCGCAGTTGACCGAGATTCTGGACCTGCTTATTGCGAACGGCGTGTCTCTCAGGGGTATGACGACCTATGGAGAATCGTGCGTCCGCGTGCTATCGCGAATCGGGCGTTTCGATGCCGTCCAACTGCTGCTTAAAGCAGGGGCCAATCCTGAAGACATAAAATTCACCAGGCTGATCGAGGCTGTTGCGTTCGGATCACTAGGCGATGTTGCGGCGGTGGTTGAAAGCGGAGCAGACCTGGAGGAGCGAGATCATTGGGAGAGAACGCCCTGGCTCATTGCCATCCAGACGGGCGATATTGCCAAAGCAAAATTTCTTCTTGAACACGGCTCGGATAAGAAAGTGCGAGGTCGTTGTGGCCAGCTCCCTCTGTTTTATGCAGTCAAAAATGGTCATGTGCCGATGCTGAAATGGTTGCTTGAAATCGGGACCGATATTGAACAAACGGATGATTTTGGCCACACGGCGCTGAGAACTGCGGTCGAATACTGTCACGACGAGAGTGTCGACATACTCCTGGCGGCGGGAGCAAATGTAAATCAGGAAAGTGAGACCGGAACAGCTTTGGGGTATGCCGACACGCGCAGCATTGCGATGAAACTTATAGAAGCCGGGGCCGACCCGCAACATCTTGCTGGCGAAGGACGGCGAGCGATACTGGGCTACGCTTCCGAACCCGACCAGGATTTGCTGGAGGCTCCGGCCAGCGAATTCCAGCAGAACCATTCACGCCGCTTTGGTACGCACAATCCAGAAATAATGAGCAATCCATTTTGGGAGGGAATGATACGGTCAGGCATTAGCGCCTATCAGGCCGGTAAACTGTTTGGGGTTGAAAACAAATTTGATGGGAAATACACACCAATCTGGTGCGCTCAGCGTTTCGGGCAATCCATTACCTTCCTGCCGGATGGCCGCATCGTCCAGGTCGCGGGCGAGCACGAGGATGGTTATGATCCGGATTTCTGTATCTACAACGATGTCTTTGTTCATGCCCCTGAAGGAGATGTAACCATCTACGGCTATTCGGAATCGGTATTTCCGCCAACGGATTTCCATACGGCCACTCTGATTGGTGACAATATCTATCTGATCGGCTCATTAGGGTATCCAGGCACGCGGCAATATGGGAAGACACCAGTTTATCGGCTGGACACAACAACGTTTCAAATCGAGCGAGTGGAAACAAGTGGTAAGGAGCCGGGTTGGATCTACAAGCACCGAGCGATTTTATCCACGCCGCACGAGATTAGGATCTTTGGCGGTGAAATCGTTTCCTTAGCCGATAATCAGGAAGTCCATTCTAATCATTCGAAAGCATTCATTCTGGATATCGAACGCCGTGTTTGGCGTAGTGAGTGAGAGACCGCGCGCGCCTGGGAATCAGAAAATCGCCATTGCGATCACAACCTCGTTCTGAGCGCTATGGCCTAGTTTCAACTAGCGTTCAAGACGAACTTGCTGACGTTTAGCACCAAGCGCGCGAGATGAACAACATCGGTTACGGTTAGCCGTCAGTACCAAAGGCCCATGCCAAATGGCCATATCCCTCCGCCATGGTCATGACCATGTTCATCGTTCCATTCGGCTGTCAGGACTGCTAATATGCTCGAAAAGAGCGCTACTTTAAACCCGATCTCAACCACTTGTTGACGGAGCTGTAAGGGATGGTAAAACAGAAACGAGTTCGTTCACCCCGGTACTCTGTGCCTAACAGCGAGCAAGCTGTTGTTTCAATCGGCTCTGAACAATACAAAGGCACTCTTCATCTTCTGTCACTTACCGGTGGCGCAATTCGCTTAGACAGACGATTTGCCTCGGGCACATTAGGGGACATCGGGATAACTACCGTGTCCGGCAAGTTCTCGGCCGCAATAGAGTTGTTGCCAATGGTAAACAGCAAAGCGCAGCCTTTCCGATTCCTCGCTATGGGACCTGTCGCGCGAGAGCGTTTGGACGACGCGTTAAAAAAGATGCGTGGACAAGGACTGGGAGTCGAGAAGAGCCCGCTGGATCAGTTCCGAAGCTTGGCGCGTCGCGTCCTCTCTCGTGATCCTCGGAAATGAAGTTGTCCCCTATCAAGCATTAAGCCAAATTCCGAGGCTGTGCACCGGGCAGGGGTCCTTATTGGTTGTTGGCGCAACATCGCCATAGTGCTCGTTGCCGTTGACGGATAGGGAGCACTATGGCCTGTTTGCAACAGTGTCGCGCCATGGCTATCAATCCTGCTGCGTTCCGACGAGTTCGTCTTCCAAGCGCTCGAGATCGCGGGCATTCTGATGCCCTCCGAAAGAGAAGGTGCTTGGCCAGTAGATCTTTCGAAACACGAATACTACGGGAAGCGAGGATTCTAGACGAAATGGTTGTGGTCCGAGGAAGGAATAGAATCTGAACACCTGAGGGCCAATCGACCAACGGTTCCAGGTACGCCGTTTCGACCAGTTCAGAAACACCGCTCGCGCTTCGATAAGCGGAATTAGTTCGCGCATTCTCCCTTGACAAGAAGGGGTGTCTGCGAAAACCATCAGTACGTCCTTGCCGTGTTTGCGCCATTGATGCTGAATTCTCCAGCTTAGGATGAGCGCATGTACCAAGATGATCGGAGAGAGCAGTAGAAGAAGCGCAAACGAAACAACAATCAAGCAGTAATAAAGAAACGACATCAGCCCGAGCGGAATATTTAATCGCACGCCTTCATGGTGCCATAGCGCAGTCAGCTTTGCTAGGCGTAGCCGAGTTACCTATTTCTTGCCGTAACATCGCCATAACGCTCACAATCCCATTGAAACGCCGGCGGGTGGGAGAAGAAGGAAATAATACGCCAGTCACTTCTTTAGGTTCTACGGGACGGACGCAGTAATGCTTTATTCTTTCCCACAGACCGCGTTCAGCGAGTGAACCATTTCGCACTTGATCGCCGAAGCACATTGCCGTAAAGTGAGTGATAGGCGCAACGGAGAAATTTTCCGCATGCGCCGTTTGTATTTGCGGTAAACCTGCTCTTTGGGGATAAGAAGTCTGTCTCACCCTAAAGGGTGCACCCCGGATTATTGGGACACCCCTGGGATGTTTGGAGCTAAAGTCTTTGTTTATTGGGATCAAAGGGGAGGGGGGCACCCCTGATTTAACGTCGGCAAAAAGCAGCCTTCCGCAACATGTGAAGTCAGGCCCTGTTACGAATCGCATTTTGGAGCAAGCTCTAAGGAGATGAGGACAATATGATCTTTCGTCGGCTCTTAAGCGTCGTCTTGTTGGGAGGCTGGAGCGCGTTTGCTGTGAGCCAGAACGCCGCTCCCTCGCAGGATGTTGCCGCCGCTGTCGCTCGCATGGCGCGGGTGGGAAGCGCCGCTAGTCCGCATTTTTCACCTGACGGCAAATGGGTGAGCTTCATCTCCAACATCAGCGGTGTGCCCCAGGTCTGGATGGTCCCGGCGGAAGGCGGCTATCCGCGTATGGTCACCAACGGCGACGATCCCGTGACCCAGGCGGAATGGTCGCCGGCGAGCGATTGGATTGCCATCGCGATCGCTCCGGGCGGCGGACTGAACACGCAGATCTACGTCGTCAAGCCCGATGGCAGCGGCATGAAGCTGCTGACCCAGGGCGGCAAGGACAATAACGCCTTCAACGCATGGATCGAAGACGGAAGCAAGATTGCCATCGACTCCAACCGGAACGATCCGGCAACCCGGGATGCATTCCTGGTGGATCCGGTTTCCGGCGAGACCAGGCTGGTAGCAAAGAACCCGGGCATCGGCAGCATTGACGGCATCTCGCGTGACGGCAAGCGCGCGTTGCTGAGCCGTCTGCGCAATCGTGGGGACAACAATCTTTATCTGCTCGACCTGGTCTCCGGGAAAGACACACTGATCACCAAGCATGATGGCGTGGCATTGTTCTCCGGAGAGATTGCGCCGGACGGGGCAGCCGCCTACATCGCCACCAACAAAGACCGCGATCTGTTTGCTTTTGCGCGGACCAAATTTGCCGCGGACGGAACGCCAGGCCCGATTGAGATATTGGCGGAGCGCCCGGATGGTGAACTGGATGGGGTACGGTTAAACAAGCAGGGAACCATGGCGGCTCTGCTATGGAATGTGAAGGGCAGTAACGAACTGTCTTTTTACGATCTGGTGCAGAGCAAACATATTCCCGGCCCGAAACTTCCTGGAGAGCTTGCCGGAGGATTGGCTTTTTCGCACGATGGTTCCAAACTCGCGCTCAACGTCTCCGGTGCGGCGCAGCCAGCGGACGTATGGATCTTAGATGTGAAGACAAAAGACGTGAAGACCCAACAGTTTCGCCAGCTTACTTTCAGCCCGCATCCCGGAGTGGAGATGAATGCGCTGGTCCGTCCGGAGTTAGTGACATTCAAGTCTTTCGATGGGCTTGAACTGAGCGGCTGGTTGTATCGCCCCAAGGGCCAGAGCGGTCCGGGAGCGTATGTGGTCAGCTTCCACGGCGGGCCAGAAGGACAGGAGCGGGCGCCGTTCCGCAGTGACTATCAGGCGCTGCTGGCGGAGGGCATTGGCGTGTTTGCGCCCAATGTGCGCGGATCGTCGGGCTTTGGCAAGAAGTTTGTGAACCTGGATAACGGAGAACTGCGCGTCAATGGCGTCAAAGACATCAAAGCGTGCGTGGATTACCTGGTGAACAATCACATTGCCGATCCCAAACGCATTGGCATTACCGGTGGATCGTACGGCGGCTACATGACGATGGCCGGCTTGACGGAATATCCAGATATGTTTGCCGCTGGAGTTGATCTCTTCGGCATTGTGAACTTCATGACCTTCTTCCAGCATACGCAGCCATGGATGGCGGCCATCTCGACCATCGAATATGGCGATCCGGCAACGCAGAAAGATATGCTGGACCGTCTCTCGCCCATCTACAAACTCGATCGCATCAAAGCGGCAACGATGGTGCAGCACGGCGCCAATGACACCAACGTCCCCGTGATCGAGGCCGAGCAGATCGTAAAAACTCTCAAAGATCGCGGCGTGCCGGTGGAATACATCCTCTTTCCGGATGAAGGCCACGGCTGGCGCAAGACTCCCAACCGCATCCGCTCCACTGTGGAGATGGTGCGCTTCTTCAAGGAGCATCTGCGCGGCGCAGGGCAGTAGATCCCTCGCTGTAAAAACAACATAAGAACGAGCAGAAAAACATTAAAATTTTCAAATAAATACAGACCATCTGCCGCGACAAGATACATTTGGTGCGCCATGCGGAAGTATGATTTCTCCAGCAAAAATGAGGGTATAAGCCTTGGATGGAAAGATGTTTACCGGCGAAAGTTTCGTGCTCGGCGAGGTTACCTTCGTCCAATGCAGAGCAGCTTTTTGGGAGTGTGTGGATGAGTTGCGGTAATATAGCGTCAACTGGCCAAAGGTTCTATAGTTTCCTTAAATCTAAGCGCTTCGCAAAAGATTTATGCAGCAACTTATTGGCAATGAGCGAGCTCGTAGAAGCTCTCGGGTGCTGGTTTCTTTGGCTTTGGCTGTTTCCGGGCAGAAGAGCGATGGCTCACACGTAAGCGGTTCCGCTGAAACCATCCTGGTCAACCGGCATGGGGCAAAGATCCGCTCGACTGTGCCTCTCGAGCCCAAGATGGAAGTGCGCGTAGCCATGCTGGCGCCCTATAAATGGCGTGTGGGCCAGGTGGTGTGGGCCGACTCGGGCGAAAAAGAATACGGGATTGAACTCTACCGTCCGGAAAACTTCTGGGGAATTTATTTTCCGCCGCAGGACTGGGAATTGAGCGTTCCGCAGGTTACTGTGATGAGCGGTACATCTGGCGGTGCAACGCAGCCACGCAGTGAGGCCAAGCCGCCTGAAGTTGCTCCCGGCCCAGAGCCGCTGTACATGCCGGAAGGCGGCACAATCGCGATACTCAGAGGCATCGCCAGCAACGGCATTCCATTTCAGGAGCGCGACCTGATTCTTCCCGTGGGCGACCGTCACGCCACCATGCTGATTGGCCCGCTGGTTGGCCTGGGCTCTACCTTGAGTGTGATCTTCAGCAAAAATTGTGCGGAAGAAGCCGTAGTCACTGCCATCTCTCACAGCCGCGAGTATGACCGATGGAGGATATGGCTCAATTTTTCGCGCGTGCTTCTTCTGGCCAAACAGTGATCCTTGTCACGCGACAATAATCTTCCACGCCCGTTTCCGCTGGAACGTTTTTTCTACGTTTGCTTGCCGCTGACCTTTATACTTTGCGTTGCTTTCCAAGGAGTCCGCAAAGATGAAACGCTTTCTCAGCCTCGTAGTTATTTTGATCACTAGCTTGCAATTGATGGCCCAGCAACCAGCTAAGCCCGCATCCAAGCCTCTCTACATTCGCGCTGGGCACCTGTTCGACGGCACGGGTGACACTGTTCGCGAGAACATGGTCATTGTAGTGCTGGAGGACCGGATTCAAAGCGTGGAGCCGGCGGCTGCGATCTCCATTCCGGCTGGCGCAAATGTGATTGATCTTTCGCGCGCCGTCGTTCTTCCCGGACTGATCGATTGCCATACTCATCTGGGTGCGCGCGCGGACCGTTATGACGAGATTTACAATTTCAAAGACACGCCGTTTCAAAGCGCCTTTGCTGCCGTGATCAATGCGCGCAAGACGCTGGAAGCGGGCTTCACCAGCGTGCGTGACGTGGGCTCGGAACCGTTTTTGGCCGTGGACTTGAGAAATTCGATCAATGAAGGTTTTATCCCGGGACCGCGCATCGTGGCCAGTGGTCCGGGGATTTCCATCACTGGCGGACACGGCGACCTGAACAATTTTTCTCCGCAAACGCGCGTCAGCATGTTTCCCGAAGAGCGCGACTTTGCTATTGCCGACGGCGTGGATCAGATTCGCCATGTAGTGCGGGCGCAGGTGAAGTATGGTGTGGACGTGATCAAAATTTTGGCCACCGGAGGCGTGCTCTCCAAGGGTGACAGTCCGGGAGCGCCGCAGTTCACACCGGAAGAACTGAAGGCCGCAGCCGACGAAGCCCACATGGCGGGACGCAAGATTGCCGCGCATGCCCACGGCACGCTGGGCATCAAGAACGCCATTCTTGCCGGCATTGATTCCATTGAACACGCCAGCCTGATTGACGATGAAGGCATCCGTCTGGCCAAAGAGCGCGGCGTATATCTGGTCATGGACATCTACAACGACGACTACATCCTGGGCAAAGCCATTGAATTTGGTTTGCCCAAAGAAAATGTTGAAAAAGAAAAAATGGTCGGACGCTTGCAGCGCGAGAATTTCGCCCGAGCGGTAAAGGGCGGCGCAAAGATGGCCTTTGGCACAGATGCGGGCGTCTATCCGCACGGCGATAATGCCAAACAGTTTTTTTATATGGTGAAGTTTGGTTTGACGCCAGCGCAGGCCATCCGCACCGCTACCAGCAACGCGGCTGATTTAATTGGCCGCGCCAAGGACGTGGGCACGGTTGAAGCGGGAAAATATGCCGACCTGATTGCGGTGACCGCTGATCCTTTGCAGAATGTGACCGCTCTGGAGAACGTGAGCTTTGTGATGAAGGGCGGGAACGTAGTCAAAGACGCGATCACAGCCAAACCCGCGCACTAATAAAATGTTTTATGTGGCATTCTTTTCAACTGTCATCTTGAACGGAGCGCCTTGGAACTGTTTTCCCATGAGTGCAGATAGGCGCGGAGTCGAAAGACCCGGTCAAGCTTCCTCTACCATGCGGCTTCGGGGAGTTCTCCCCCTGCTATCTGGTGCGAACTCCTTGGATCTGCATTTATGCTGCGCACATTATCGCGATGTTTCGGTTCCGCGCCATAGAACACGTTCATGCGATTGCCCTGGCATCCAGAGTGGGCCGCTCCCGCGCGTGGCGCGAAGCATATACAATCGTGGTCTCCGCAAATTTCTGTCTGCGAATCGAGGAGCATGATGAAACATAATTTGCAGCACACAATATCGCTTCTCACTCGTACCCCTGCTACGCTCAACGCGCTTCTGCGTGATTTGCCGGAAATGTGGACCTTCCAAAACGAAGGTAAAGACACTTGGAGCGTGTTTGATGTCGTCGGCCATCTGATTCACGCCGAACGCGCGGATTGGATGCCACGGGCGAAGACCGTGTTGCAATTTGGCGAGACGCAGGCATTTGAGCCTTTTGATCGTGCGGGACACGCACAGGAGATTCAAAGTAAATCGCTGGGACAGTTATTGGATGAATTTGCTCGCTTGCGATCAGAAAACCTGGGCGAGCTGTGCGCATTGAATTTGCGGCAAGAGGACCTTGATCGGCGTGGGCGGCATCCTGCCCTGGGAGCAGTTACTTTGTCAGAGCTGTTGGCGACGTGGGCTACCCATGACCTAACTCATCTGCACCAAATCTCAAGAATTATGGCCCACCAATACCGTGAAGCCGTAGGTCCGTGGAGCAAGTACCTTGGGGTGTTGCAGTGTGGCGGCCACAGCGCTTCTTAGTGAAACCACGCCCTCGCGGACTATTTACTATGGAGATAAGCGCCAGCACCATGGGGAAGCCAGGGATAATTAGAAAATTCCAAGGTGACTCGTATGGCAATGTAGGCGTTTCGAAGATTATCGCAAGGCTTCAGCCTATATCCGAAAACGACCGAGGTACACCGTCCGCTGTACCGTTGAAGTTCGGTCGAAGACTATCGAAAATCACAAATTCGGACGATGGAAAGCGGAATGGAATCCCCCATGGCGCAACCCGAAGCTAGTGCAGATTCACGACGCTGGATGCGTCATCGAATCGATGTCCGCCTCAAAGTTCTGTTTCCCCACGCCGGGAACAAGACTTCTGCGTTCGGACGCGGTAACAGCATCAGCCATGGCGGCCTGGGCGCATATATTCCGTGTTCCATTCCCGTCGGCACCACGGTGTCTCTGGAAGTAACTTTTCCTTATTCTCCCAGTGAAGTGAAGATACAGGCGGTGGTCCGGACCTGTGAAGGGTTCCGCTATGGGTTGGAGTTTTTGGAATTGCCGGAAGACGTCCGGAGCGTCATTGTGAAAAACTGCGGCAGTTCCACAAAACCGCACTAAGTTCAACGTTTCAATGCCAGTGCCTCTTTGCGCAGAGGAATCGAATCCAAAGAGTCCAGCCACAACTCCACGGCGCGATCCAGTCGGTCGCGGTCCCGCGAGGCGCAGTAATCAAGCATGAAGCCGCGAAAGCCGGCCAGAACAATCGTGGCGAAAGCGCGCGCTTCACTCTGTGCGTAGCCCTGGCGTGACAAGGGGGCTGCTAAAAATTCCAGCCAATCTTCCACAGCCGTGTGCAGGAAGTCCGCGAACTCCTGCGGGTGGCGCAACCCAAGCGAGTAGGCTTCAAAGAAGAGCCGAAAGAGCGGTTCGTAATCGGGCGCGCTCATGTGTTTCCAGATTGCGCGACAAGCCGCGGAAGGTGAAGCGAAGCTGGCCTCTTTCATTTTGCCGTAGGTCTCGCTCTGTCGCTCGCGCAACCGCGCCAGGGCTTTGACGACCAATTCTTCCTTCGAGCCGAAGTAATAGAGGAGCACACGCGGGCTTGAGCCGACAGCCTTAGCCAGGGGCCGCAGCGATAGCTCAGCAACGCCATGCTTGGTCAGATGGCCGACGATCGCGTCAAGCAACTCCAGCGGACGCTCTTTGTTGACTGTGCGAACCATGTTTTAGGACACGCCGCTTACAGTGTTCCATGGGAAGGTAATCGACGCAAACCTCTCCGGCAGACATGCACGCTCAAAGCGGCGCTCAATCAATCTCTTTGAAACCAGTCCAGCACGGAGTGCAGTGCCGCCGGGCTGGTGATCATATCAAGATGTCCCAGACCGGGCAGGATTGTGACCGCAACATCCTGGCGCTGCGAATGAAACACCGGCGCAAACTGCTCGGCAATGGAGAACTCATCCGCTTGGCCCACCATGACCGCCGTTGGCTTGTGTATGTTGCGGATCTCTGCCAGGTAGTCAGTACGGGGCGCCAGATTGGTCACCATTCGCATTGAGTATGTGGGAGTCAGGTAGTTCTTCCCTGGTGGAACGGCAAACGCCACCACCGGCAAGCCGTCAAACCAATGAACGCCCACTTTATTGAGCAGAACCAACGCAATAATCCGGCCTGTATAAACGGCTACCCACGATTGAATCTCGGGTTTCTGGACCTTGCCATTCCCGTCTGTCACCGGCTTGGATGCCGTGCGCTGCGTTGGCCCGTTGTAACTCACGTTGGGTGAGAGCAGCAGGTAGCGATCAAACAGATTGCCATAAGGCCCGCCATCGATGCGCAGCGCAAATCCACCTCCGGAAGAAAACCCAACCAGCGACCACGGGGTTGCGGGATGCTTCGGCTTCTCTTGCTGAACAAAATCGGCCAGGTCATCATCCAGTTGGCCTATGTATCCTATGTCGCCCAGCGGCTGGTTGGTGCCGTGACCACGTAAATCCGGCACAAAAACCGTGACGCCTGCTTGGGCGAGCATTTTCGCCATGGCGTGCATTCCCAGGCCGCTGTCCGACGATCCGTGGATCAGGACGGCGATTTGCTTTTCTCCAGTGCCATTCGGAATTGGATACTCGCGATAAGAGAGCGCGACGCCGTCTCTTGCGATGTATCGATGGGATGCCGGCAAATCGCTGAAGTCCACGGCGCGAAATGGATCAATCACGGATTGCCCCCGCTGCGGAGCTTTGGCCGTGCCAAAGGCAATCATCCCCGCGAGCGCCATCACACAGAGGAGCACAACAATAGCAAGTCTTCGTAACCAACGCATGTTTCACCTCGGTTTGATTGGTATCTCTGCTTGAACGCTACGACTGGGCTTGCGTCCGCTTCTTGAATTCTTCCGTGGCCCTGCGCTCAAACTCTTCATCGGAGACATCTTCAATGTGGGTGGCCATCCACCACTGCACGCCGTTGGAGTCTTTTACGCCGGCATTTCTGTCGCCGTAAAAATGATCGGCGGGCTGCATCACCGTGGTTGCGCCGGAGGCCAGCGCTTTCTGGTAGGTAGCATCCACATCGGGGACGTAGAGGTAGATCGCGGCGGATGTCGCCGGCCAGTGTTCACTGGATTGCCCCAGCATTACCACGGAGTCGCCGATCTTGACCGAGGCATGTCCAATGCGGCCCTGCGGGTCGCGCGAAACATGCATTTCTATGGCCGCGAATGCTTCTTTCACGAACGAAAGTTCTTTCTCAGCGTCGGGCACTACCAGATAGGGAATTGCATTTTGGTGATCTGCGGGTTTGTAGTTTACGGCCAATGTAACCTCCTTAAATTGTTGGCGCGGATGATGCCTTTTTAGTGATCTATTGAGCTGCGCGAGGGAGATTATCATACTTGAAACAATCGTTTCAAGTATAAAATTGCCCATTTCCGTATGGCATTCAGCGGGTGGAGAGCGGCGAAGAGAGAGGTCCGATCCGGTTAGGGCGATTTCCAAAACAGCCGCCTAAGCTGGTTGTGTACAATTTCGTCGGAGATCTCCAAACATGCCAGCTCGATTTGCCACTGCTCTACTTTCAGTATTTCTCACCATGGGAATGGCCTGTGCTCAGACTGCTACCAGCGCCGTTCCATTGCCGAAAGTCCGCACCGTGACCGCTTTTATACGGCTCGATCGACAGGCGTATCGTGCGCAGGTGGCCGATGCCTTGAAGATGTTGCGGGCGGCCAAGGCCGAGTTCACCAAAGCTGGCTATGAAGTTGAAACCATCCGTATCACTACGCAGCCATTTCCGGAATTTACCAAGGGGTTGACTCCAGAGCAGGCGCTTGAATTTTTTCACGAGTACGACAAACTGGCGCAGCAAGAAGGATTCACTCCCGATATTGGACCGGCGATGAGCAAGGACAACGACGATTCCAGCCAAGCCGATCTGCTGGCCCGGATCATTGCTTCTACGCAGTCCATCAATGGATTTATCACGGTAGCCGACGATGCGGGGATCCACTGGAATGCTGTCCGCGCTGCCGCGCGGGTGAATAAATATCTGGAGGAACATACTGAGCACAGCGAAGGCAACTTCCGCTTTGCCGCCGGCGCGTTTCCTCCGGCGGTTGCGCCGTTCTATCCGGTCTCGCATACGTCAGGCGCGGGCCATGGATTTGCTGTTGGGCTGGAGTCGGCAAACATCGTTAGCCAGATCGTTGCTTCGCCCCAGGGAGATTTGAATTCCTTGGGTGAAAAATTGACTGCCGCACTGGCAGAGCAAGCTAAAAAGGTGGAGGAGATTTCTCGTCGCGTGGCTGCGACTACGGACTGGCAGTATCAGGGAATTGATCTGACGCCGGTGCCGCTCAAAGATATCTCCATCGGCGCGGCGCTGGAGTCGTTGCTGAAGAATCCAATCGGCTCACCCGGCAGCCTCAGCGTGGCGTTCACCATCACGTCCGCGGTACGCCGTGTTCCCGTTCTGCAAGCCGGCTACAGTGGGCTGATGCTTCCAGTGCTGGAGGATTCAGTGCTGGCGAAACGTTGGGAAGAGGGTACGATCAGCCGGGACTCGCTGATGTCATACTCTTCGGTGTGCAGCACCGGCCTGGACGCCGTTCCGCTGCCGGGCGACATCTCTCAGCATGACCTGGAGAATATTATTTCTGACATGGCCAGCCTGGCAGTGAAGTGGCACAAGCCTCTCTCCACACGGCTGCTTCCCGTTGCGGGGAAAAAAGCTGGAGAGATGACTGAGTTCGGCAGCCCGTATTTAGTGAACATCAAGATCCGCTGAAGTCCTTGGCCTTGCTCGACTGAAAGCGCGAATTTACTATTTGGCGAATGGTTTCTTAGCCAGTGGGTGCGTCAACTGAAGAATAATCAAATCAGAGAAAATGCCAAAACACGAAGTCCAATGGCCCGCGCGCCCCGGGTCTTGTATCTGGTTAGTTCTCCGCTGACCACGGTCCTGCTGCGCGGACAGTTGCGTTATCTGTCTGGGAAAGGATTTGAGGTCCTGCTGGCTTCTCCGCCAGGCCCGCAACTCCAGGAAGTTTCTAAAGCCGAACAGGTAGAAGCGATTGAGGTCATGATTGATCGTGAAATTTCTCCCGGCAAAGATTTTCTTGCGCTCTGGCGTCTCTTCCGTTTGCTGCGGAGGCTCAAGCCGGACATCACAAATGTCAGTACGCCCAAAGCAGGCCTTCTCGGCGGGCTCGCCGCCAGTCTTGCTCGGGTTCCATGCCGGGTATACACGCTCCGGGGCTTGCGTTGGGAAACCGCGACGGGGCCAAAGCGGGCGTTGCTCAAGCTGACTGAGTGGATCGCCTGTCGCTGTGCCCATCGCGTCATCTGTGTTAGCTCCGGCGTGCGTGACAAACTGGTTGCGGCCCACGGCTCTCTGCGGAAGCGGACGGTGGTCTTTGGTTCAGGGAGCAGTAATGGCGTGGACACTCGGCGTTTCGTGCCTCGCTCGCAAAACCAAACCACCGCTGCGGCGCTGCGCGCTCAGTTGAAGATTCCGCCTGATGCCTTGGTGATCGGCTTTGTCGGGCGTCTGACCCGCGACAAGGGCGTTTGCGAACTGTACGAGGCCTATACAGGATTGCGGCGTCAATTTCCTTCGTTGCGGCTTCTGCTCGTGGGTGACTTTGAAGCAGGGGACCCATTACCGCCGGAGATTCAGCGTTCGATTGATTCTGATCCGTCCATCGTCCGCCCGGGCTTTGTCATGGACATGGCCGATTACTATAAGGTCATGGATGTTTTTTCTCTTCCAACATATCGCGAAGGTTTCCCAACGGTTGTTTTGGAAGCGCAAGCGTCAGGGGTTCCTGTGGTGACCACCATGGCGACAGGGGCAATCGAATCCGTGGTCAACGGAGTGACCGGGCTGGTAGTCCCAGTGGCGAATGTTGGACAGTTGATGTCAGCCATGGGCGCCTTGCTGGCTGACTCTTCACTGCGAGTGCGGATGGGCGGCGCCGGGCGGGAGAGGGTGGTCCAGGATTTCCAACCCGAGGGAATATGGGCGGCACTCACAGAAGAGTATTCCCAGCTTCTTTTGGCCAACGGGTTTGCGGTTACTCTTCAGGGGATGGCTCCGACAAGGATCGACGGGAGTTTTCGCCGGGAGTACCGTTGACTTGTCTTCTGGTGACCGGTGCAAGTGGTTTTGTCGGGCGAGCTGTCTGTAATTCGGCCTTGAACCTCAAGATGACGAACCTCAAGATGGCGGTCCGCGGTTCGCATCGGTCGGCAGCATCGCAATCACTGGTTCCCAAGGGTGTTGAAGCGATCGAGATTCCGTCCGTCGACGGCTCTACGGATTGGTCTCGCGCTCTTATCGGGGTAGACGTGGTTGTACATTTAGTTGCCCGCGCCCATGTGATAAGGGAAACGGCCCAGGATCCATTGGCGGCTTTTAGGGAAGTCAATACCGCGGGGACAGAGAGACTGGCGAGAATGGCCGCCGCTGCTGGAGTTAGACGGTTGGTCTATCTGAGCTCGATCGGAGTCAACGGCAGGCGGACATTTTCCGTCCCTTTCACGGAAGAGGACACACCGGACCCGAAAGAAGCGTACGCAATTTCCAAGTGGGAGTCGGAGCAGTTGCTGCGCCAAGTAAGCAGAGAGACCGGACTGGAAATTGTGATCTTGCGTCCCCCGTTGGTTTACGGGCAGGGAGTCGGCGCAAATTTTCTTAGGCTTCTTGACCTGGTTCGGAAGAGGATTCCACTTCCGTTGGCCTCAGTATCGAATCGCCGCAGTTTTATTTATGTGGAGAACCTTAGCGATGCGATCCTGAAGTGCGCCATGCACGCTTGTGCAGCCGGCCAGACGTACCTGGTTTGCGATGATGAATCGATCTCGACGCCGGAACTGATCGATCAGCTCGCGCAATTCATGCGGGTTCCTGCCAGAATGTTTCCCTGTCCTCCGCGTTTGCTTGGCCTGGCGGGCAAGCTCATGGGCAAGTCCGCGGAGGTGTCGCGCCTCCTTCATTCGCTTGTCGTAGATGCCACAAAAATTCATTCTGAAATCGGATGGGCGCCGCCGTACACTTTGTCACACGGGTTGAAAGAAACAGTCGACTGGTATTTAACGGCCCGTGCAGTCCATAAACCACGCTGACCGCCGCCAGGATTGCATAAAGCTGTCTTGGCCGTTTGCTGGAAGTTCCTCGGGGATTCATCTTGATGCTGCGAAATACAAAAGAAGCAGATGCCAGAGAGCGCTGTGCAGAACAGGCGCGCTGGGGGCAAACGGCGATTCACGCAAAACGGATTTTTGATTGTGTGTTTGCGGTCTTGTTACTGCCGCTTCTTGCTTTCCCCTTTTTTCTCATCGCGGTTTTAGTCAAACTCACCTCAAAAGGCCCCGTGTTGTATTGGTCGGACCGGGTTGGACGCCATAACACAATTTTCAGCATGCCAAAGTTTCGTACCATGAAAGTGGATACTCCTGAACTGGCAACCCATCTTCTGGGCGCCCCGGAAGCTTACCTGACCAAGCCTGGAGGTTTTCTGAGAAGGGCGAGTCTTGATGAGTTACCGCAGATTTACAGCATCCTGAAGGGCGACCTCAGTTTTGTCGGGCCCCGTCCAGCGCTATTTAATCAGGATGACCTGGTAGCTCTGCGGACAAAATTCGGCGTCCATCAGCTCACGCCAGGTCTCACAGGCTGGGCCCAGGTAAATGGCCGAGACGACCTTCCAATTCCCACCAAGGTAGAGTATGACCGCGAATATCTGCAAAACCGGACTTTCCGGTTCGATTTAAAAATCCTGATGCTGACCTTGTTGAAAGTGGTGCGTCGCGAAGGCGTTTCCCATTAAGACATGAAGACATGCTTTTAAACAGCCATTGACAACCCTTTCCGCAAGGTCTATGGTTTCCGCTGCCTGTTCTAAACTCCCCCGTTGGAGGTCCATCCCCATGACCCGGCCCATCACTGAACAAAATTCATTTGCACGCCGCGCAACTTTGCTGCTGGTTGCTGCAATCTTTCTGCTGCCCGCGTTGGCAGTAGCTGCGACGCACCCGCTGTTCAACCTGGATTCAACCACCCAGTCGCCGTTTCCCAGCGACCGGTTTACCAAGTTTGATCACCAGCAAATCACCGGGTTGCGCGTAAACCTGCCGTTTCCGAACTGTACGACCAATCCTTCTGATTGCGCCGACATCACGCTCTTGAACCAGCTTGACGGCTTTAATCCCCAGCCGCGGCTTTCCATTCCGTTTGATGGCCCGATTGATCCCAGCACGGTGAACAGCCACACGGTTTTTCTGGTGAAGATCCGCGGCGTTGAAATGCGCGAAGGGGAGCATGAGGGCGACCGCGACCGCGAATTTGAACATTCCCACCACGCAGTGGAGGTAATCGGCATCAACCAGATTGTATGGGACCCGGCGACGCTGACCTTGTTCGCCGAATCCAACGACCATCTGGACGAGGACTCAAACTACCTGCTGGTAGTGACAACTGGCGTTCACGATGCTGCGGGACATCCCATCGCGCCTTCCTCGGACTTCCAGCGGCTGCGGGGCGATGACGATGATTTCCGGCACCATGCAGACCGCGATCTAAGGGCCTATCGTGATTTGCTGGAAGATGCGCTGGGCGAAGAAACGCTGGAGCATGTGGGCCTCTCTCGCAGGAACATCGCGGTTGCCAGCGTGTTTACCACGGAAAGCGTTACGGCGACGTTGCGCAGCATCCGCGAGCAGATCGACTTTTCTGCTCCGCCCGTAGTGAATTTCATGCTGGGCTCCGGCGGTGAGAAGACGGTATTCGGTCTTGGTACTGTGACCGGACTTTCTTTCCAGCCGCAGGTGGCGGTGGTTGGCCCGAATCCAAATGTGCCGCTCTCCTTGGGGGCTTTGCAGGTCTTTCCCGGAGCGATCGGCACCCTGGCTTTCGGTAAATTCACAGCGAAGCACTGGCAGAATGCAGGCGTGTTTATCCCCGCTGTGCCAACCCGCAGGAGTGTGCCGTCACAAGGTACGGAAGAGGTGTTCTTCAATCTGTTTATTCCTTCCGGGCCGCGGCCCAGCAATGGCTGGCCGGTTGCTATTTTTGGCCACGGCTTTACTGACAGCAAGCAAGGCGCGCCGCTGGCCGTGGCTTCCACGCTGGCCCACAACGGAATTGCCACCATTGCCATTAATGTTGTTGGCCACGGTTTTGGCCCGAACGGTACGCTCACGGTAAACCAGGGCGTTACCACGGTGGTGCTGCCGGCGGGCGGTCGCGGAATTGACCAGGATGGCAATGGCAGTATTACGTCCTCGGAAGGATCGTCGACTTTTGTGCTCAGTCCGCAAGGGCTCATCGGTTCGCGCGATGCGCTGCAACAGACCGCGGCTGATCTCATGCAACTGGTGCGCGCCATCCAGGGTGGAATCGACGCCACGGGCGATGGCCTACAGGACCTGGATCCGAACCGCATCTACTACTTCGGCCAGTCCTTCGGTGGCATTTACGGCGGCATCTTCCTGGGAGCTGAACCGGATGTCCGTGCCGGCGTGCTCAATGTTCCCGGCGGATCGATCATTGACATCGTGCGGGAAGGCGGCTTCCGTCCGCTGCTGGTCCAGTCGCTGTCTCTGCGCGTGCCCGCACTGCTCAACGCGGCTCCGCCAGCATTTTTTAATGACAACTATCCTCTCCGCGACCTGCTCACGGTGATCAACGCTGTGCCCGGCGCGCTTGCAATCCAGACCGTGGAAGACGACAGCCGGTGGCTGGGTCAGGCCGGCGATCCCGTGGCTTGGGCGCCGTTCATACGCAAGTCACCGCTTCGCGGCGAGAGGGCGAAATCTATCATTGTGCAATTTGCCCGCGGTGATCAGACTGTACCCAACCCGACCGCTACCGCGCTCATCCGCTCCGGCGATTTTGAAGACCGCGCAACTTTCTTCCGCAACGATCTGGCTTTTGCAGCCGGAGTTGGCTTCGGCAAGAACCCGCATACCTTCATGACCAACATCGGCGGGACACCGCAGGTGGCCGCTGCGGCCATCGGAGCGCAGAGCCAGATCGCGATATTCTTCGCCACTGACGGAGCGCTGACCATTGATCCCGATGGTCCGGGAGCGCTGTTTGAAGTCCCAATCACCGGGCCGCTTCCGGAGGATTTGGGCTTTATTCCGTAAGACGATTGGCGATTGGTGATTGGTAATTTGAAAAACGGAGTCGACGGCGCTTGTAGGCATCGTTGGCTCCGTTTTTGTTATTTTCAGCGCAATTACCCAATCACTAAAGCGGTTCTTACGTTGGTGTACCCTAAGTTTTATGGTGTCTAAACCCGGCCGAGGGCGGCTGGGCCACAAAACTTTCGTTGTCCATCGTGCTTGGTATTCCTAGAGTCGTGTGGCACCGCCGCCCCCGGCGGTGAGTTCCAGCACAGCAACTCTGGAACTGCTCTAAATCTCACCATCGCCCGATTTCAAATCTTCGCTTTACCACTTCATTCGATCGCGTAGGGAGGTGATGTGCGCCAGGTGGTGGTTCCCGTGCCATCCGTATAGGGCCAGAAGCCAGTCCGCATCGTGGATGCCCGATTCAGGATGGTTTAACTTGCGCTGGAAATCCTCCGGGTGCAAGGACTTCAAAAGCACGACCCAGCGCGTGTGGAGAGACTCAAGCAGGCTGAGCGACACCTCAACCGGAGTTCCCTCAGTGTCTTGCAGGCGGGCCCAGGCGGCTTCATCATAGGGTTTGATGGTGGGCGTATTTTCGGTCATGGTTAATTTGAATCGGATGTAAGCATTCAAGTGGCTGTCCACCACATGGTGGACAACCTGCTTCACTGTCCAGCCGCCGTTACGATAAGGCGTATTAAGTTGGTCTTCTTTTAGTCCACCCACGGCTCGCCGGATGCGCGACGGCAGTCCCGCAATCTCATCAATATGGCGGGCACGGGTTTCAGTGGTCGGGGTAGGATCAGGGGAAAAGCGCCCTATGGGGTAGCGTAGATCGGTCATGGAACCTCGCGGAACTGGGAATAAACCAATAGACCCGTTAATAGATGATGCCGGGCCGGAGTTAGATGAAGAAAAATAAAGACTTAGAGATGAATTTGTCTGTAAAAATATCTTGACGATTGGGCCATTCGCCGTATACCGTAGTGTATCCCACGGATGGGAATCATCCGAGCCCTAGTGATTCCGGTGTCACTGCTGCAAAAAATTGTGAGAATTTAAGCAACTAAGAAACCACCTATTGCGTCTAATATTCGCATAAGGGTCTCTGTAACTCCCACAACATCAGTTTGGATATGCCTTCGGGAACGGAGGCTTCAGAGGGTTTACGATTCACCCTATGCCTGGGGTTGGCGGTAAGTGTAACAATTTGTATTCATTCGTTATTGCAAGATGTTGAATTCATACAAGGTTTTGGACTAAATAACTAATAAAGGAGAAAACAGTCATGCGATCTGACTTGATTTATGACGCACTTGATACCGTGCGCAACCGTTATCTTCTGTGCCAGCTTATCTCCAAGGCGACGCGGAAATTCCATAAGCCGAATACCCGCGTGCAGGAAACGATGAATGACGTCCTGGTCCTGGTGGGTCAAGCTGTCGAAGCCGAAGAGGTGCTTAACGCGCCAACAGATGAGGTTGCTGAAACCCAGCAGCGCGCTGCATAATTGACTTTCCCGAAAAATCCCGCTGGGCCTGGCCGCTCAGCGGGTCTTCGGACCGTTCCCGAAGAAAGTAATTCTCGCCTTTTGAAAAGCCCACGAATCCTCCCTATCAATCCAATAAAAAATCCCGTAGGTGACTGAATGACAATTGCGGAACTAAAAGAAAAAAACATTACTGAGCTAACCAAGATTGCGCGCACCCTCGACCTTCCTGGCGCCAGCGGCCTGCGTAAGCAGGACCTCATCTTCAAAATCTTGCAGGCTCAGAGTGAAAAAGAAGGACACATCTTCGCGGAAGGTGTGCTGGAAATCCTGCCTGATGGCTACGGATTTCTCCGGTCTCCGGATTACAACTACCTGCCCGGCCCGGACGACATTTATGTTTCGCCTTCACAGATACGCAAATTCGACCTGAAGACCGGCGATACCATCAGCGGACAGGTGCGCCCGCCGCATGAGGGTGAAAAGTATTTCGCGCTGGTCAAGATTGAGGCGGTCAACTTTGAGTCGCCGGAAGAAGCGCGCAATAAGATCCTGTTTGACAACCTGACGCCGCTCTATCCACAAGAACGTCTCAAGGTGGAAACGGTGCGGGAGAACGTGAGCGGCCGTGTCATGGACCTGCTTACGCCCATCGGCAAAGGGCAGCGCGGACTGATTGTGGCCCCGCCGCGCACCGGCAAAACCATGCTGTTGCAGAACATCGCCAACTCCATCACGACGAACCATCCGGAAGTGGTGTTGATCGTCCTGCTGATTGACGAGCGTCCGGAAGAAGTCACGGACATGCAGCGTTCGGTCAAAGGCGAGGTCATCTCCTCGACCTTCGATGAACCTGCCGCCCGCCACGTTCAGGTTGCGGAAATGGTGATCGAAAAAGCGAAGCGTCTTGTCGAACACAAGCGCGATGTGGTGATTCTGCTGGACTCGATTACGCGCCTGGCGCGCGCTTATAACACCATTGTTCCGCCTTCGGGCAAAGTGCTCTCCGGCGGCGTTGACTCCAACGCGTTGCAGCGGCCTAAACGTTTCTTCGGCGCGGCCCGCAACATTGAAGAAGGCGGCTCGCTCACCATCATTGCCACGGCGCTGGTGGAAACCGGTTCGCGCATGGATGACGTGATCTTTGAAGAATTCAAAGGCACCGGCAACATGGAAATCATCCTGGACCGCAAGCTGGTGGACAAGCGCGTGTTCCCGGCCATCGACATTCAGCGCTCCGGTACCAGAAAAGAAGAACTGCTGATTGCCAAGGAAGACCTGGCCCGCATCTGGGTATTGCGCCGCGTGTTGAACCCGCTGTCACCGGTGGAAGCGATGGAACTGCTCATCGACAAGATGGGCAAAACGGCTTCGAACAGCCAGTTCCTGTCGAACATGAGCTCGATCTAGTTCGGCAGCACTCAGCCGAAAAATCGACCGCAAAGGACGCAACGGGCGCAAAAGAAATCGGAACCTTGTTTTCCTGATTCCTTTGCGTTCTCTGCGTCTTTTGCGGTGCAAGCCCAGTTGTTCTAGCGAGTCTCGCGAATGAACACGAATCAAACTATCCCTGAGTGCTGAACGCGGAGTGCTTCCTGCCAGGGAAGAACATCGCGTTGCCGCAGATTACCGAGTCCATGTCCTTGTGCTCACACAAATGAACCAACATGGCTACTACTACAAGCCTTGTTTTCTGCTTTAATTTATTGGGTTTGGCGAGGAGTCGAGCTGGCGCAAATCTCTGCTTAGCACGCTTAAAGACTGGCCTTTGGGCACGTCTGAGGACTATTGGATTTGTGGTACTCTTAATCAACTAGACACTCCCCACAGTTCAACGGCAGTGGCACAAAAGCGAAAATCCGGCTTTCAGATTTCTTATGTCACCATCACCTATCGCAGCGTGTTCATGGGGCTGCTGGGTATATTGGTATTGGCCGGCATCGTCACGTACTTTGCCTTCCCTGATACAGCCAATAAGCTGATTTTGTCCGGGCAGGGTGGTTTGGGAAAAGCGCTGGTCAAGCTTGGCATCACCACCAACCCCGGCGGGGCAACGCAGGAACCGGGACCGCAGCAGGCCCACTTCACCAATATTGACGGAACGGTAAGGGTCAGGAAGGCCGCCACCAACACCTGGGTGGTGGCCGATTACAGCCTTGCCCTGGAAAGAGGCGATGTGGTGCAGACCGCCGCGGAAGGCATCGCCAAGGTAGTTTTCACAGACGGCACCAACTACACGGTGAAGCCGGATTCGCTGATCGTGATCCAGGAAAACTCGGTGAATGCGGCGCAACAGACCAGGGTCGCCGTCCAGGTGACGACCGGTACGGTTGATTTGGCCACCACCACGCTCGTCTCCGGCTCCAAATCGCAGGTGATTGTGGCCGGGGCCACGGCCAGCATTGCGTCAGAAACCACCGCCCAGGTCATCAACGATCCCAGAGGGGACCAGCATGAAATCATGGTGAAGAAGGGCTCCGGCGAGGTCACGCGTGAAGGGCAAACCGTGAATCTGGAGGATTACACCAAGGTTACTTTCAATAATGACTCGAAAAACCTGGCGAAAACCAAGGAAATCACCCCGCCGGTGCTGATTAACCCTAAAGATAAGGAGTCACTGGCGCTTGGCCAAGGTCCCAATGGCAAGGGGGTTAGCTTTACCTGGTCGCCGGTGGACAATGTTCAGGCATACCACCTTCAGATCGCCGCCAACGCGTTTTTCTCTCCCCTGGTTGTAGACGACAAGAGGGTGACATCGACCCAGGTGGTGGTCACCGACCTGGCCGAAGGGACGTATTACTGGCAAGTACGGTCGATTGGCGAAAACGGGAAAGAGTCAGTGGAGAGCGAGCGGGACAAGTTTACTATCATCCATAAGAGCGCGGACAAGGGAAGCATAGCCCTGGAGGTTGGGGATTTTGTGCAGCACGGGCATGTGATTGAGGTCCGCGGCCGTACCGAACAGAGCGCCCGGGTCATGGTCAACGGACAGGAGGCGGTGGTCAGCACCGACGGCACCTTCCACCATTTCACCAATCCGCTCCCCACGGGAGAAAATGTGATTACTGTTACGGCACAGAACGCAAAAGGCGGTTTTAACAACATATCAAGGCCGATCAATATACAGTAGAATCACCTATTGTTCTTCTGGTTTTTTTGGTGAACACTATTATGTCCCCCGAAAAAAGTTTGCAGCAGGCGCGAGCCGTTGAACGATTTTGATGGAGCGGCCTAAAGCGGGTTATGAATTAGGCAATAATTATTTGATATCAAAGGTAGAAAGAAGCAGGTATGTCGTCCAACGGTTTTAAGTCAGAGAATTCGCGCATCCATAATCTGCGCTCCTTGTTCAGTATGTTCTCCAGCGATCTTGCCATTGATCTGGGGACGGCCAATACGCTGGTGTTCGCCAAAGGCAAAGGCATTGTGGTGAACGAACCGTCGATTGTTGCCATCAACAAAAACACCGGAGAAGTTGAAGCCGTAGGCAAAGAGGCCAAAGAGATGCTTGGCCGCACGCCCGGTAACATCGTCGCCATCAAGCCGATGAAAGATGGCGTGATTGCCGACTTCAAAGTCACGGAAAAAATGTTGAACTATTTTATTCAGAAGGCGCACAACCGCAAGATGCTGGTGCATCCGCGCATTGTGATTGGCGTGCCGTCGGAAATTACGCAGGTGGAAAAGCGAGCGGTGATGGATTCGGCTTATCGCGCCAAGGCCAGTGAAGTGCACTTGGTGGAGCAAGCCATGGTGGCGGCCATCGGCGCCGGATTGCCCATCACGGAACCCAGCGGCAACATGGTCGTGGACATCGGCGGCGGGACAACGGACATCGCGGTCATCTCGCTAAGCGGCATCGTGTACTCGCGTTCCGTCCGCATGGCGGGTAATCAGATGGATGAAGCCATCATGAATTACCTTAAGCGCAAATACAATCTGCTCATCGGCGAACGCACCGCGGAAGCCATCAAGATTGAGATTGGTTCCGCCTACCCGCTGGACAAGCCGCTCACCATGGAGATCAAGGGGCGCAATCTGATTGAAGGCGTGCCCAAGACCATTACGATTGATGACAGCGAGATCCGTGAAGCATTGAGCGAGTGCATTAGCACCGTGATGAACGCTGTTCGCGTCGCGCTGGAGCGCACTCCACCGGAACTAAGCGCGGACATCAGCGACCGCGGCATTGTGCTGACCGGTGGCGGCGCGTTGCTGAAGAACCTGGACAAGAGAATTCGCGAAGAAACCGGGTTGCCGGTTTCCATTGCTGACGATCCGCTGGCCAGCGTGGTGTTGGGCACGGGAAAAATGCTCAGCGACTTCAAACTCTTGCGTAAGATTTCAATTGAATAAGACAGGACGGGCGTGGGCAAGTCCGTCCTCAACTGGCCCTCCCTAGCGCGGCAACATGGAAAATTTTTTCTCCCGGTACAAGAACCCGCTCGTGCTGATGGCGGTGTTGTTCATTCAAGTGATCGCTCTGGCCACCCAGGTCAAGCGTCTGGAAAATCCCAAGTCCGCCAACACCGGTGGCACCCGGCTGATTCGGGTTTGGACGGTAACGGCCTTTACTCCGATCGAGCGACTGTTTGTTTCCACCGGCCATTTTTTCCGCGGCACATGGCACGACTATATTGATCTTCATGACGTCCGCAAAAAAAATCGTGAGTTGCAGGATGAAGTAACGCGCTTGCACATGGAGCAAATACGGCTGAGAGAAGATGCGCTCCAGGCCCGGAGGCTCCAGACTTTGCTGGAATTCAAGGAGCGGTTTGTCGTACGGACGATCCCTGCGCAGGTGATCGCTTCTAGTGGGACCGAACAGTCCCATGTCATCACGATCGACAAAGGTTCGCATGACGGCATCCGTCAAGATATGGCGGTCATCACGCCGGATGGGATCGTCGGCAAGGTCAAAGACGTCTTTCCCCTCAGTTCGCAGGTCTTGCTGATCAACGACCACGACAGTGGCGCGGGAGTGATCCTGGAGCGTTCGCGCCTGCAAGGAGTACTGAAAGGCGTCGGCATGGGAGAAGTACAGGTCATGTACATCATGTCCGACGAGAAAATTGATGTTGGAGATCTGGTGGTAACCAGCGGAGGAGACCGGGTCTATCCCAAAGGCATGCCTGTGGGGAAGGTGAGCAGTGTGGCTCCTGACCGCGACAACGATCCGTTTCTTGCCATCAAGCTCACGACCGCTGCCGACCTTAACCGGCTGGAGGAAGTCCTGGTGGTTGTCAAAACAGCCGAGGAGACTCCGGCGGTTTCGACCGGGCCGACGCCGACGCGCGCCGCGGACATCATGTCCCAGCGCCTTCCGAGCGTACCCAAGCATGACAAGCCTTCCGCCGATGCTCCCAACGGTACGGTGGCGGATCCGTCTTCCGGAAAAAAGAAGGCAGCCAGCCCTGGAGCGGGACAGAAGAATGCAGCAGGCACGGACCAAAAGCCAGCAATCGTTCCGCACGGTCCGGCTGCAAGTCCTACCCCCACGCCCAAGCTTGATGGAGCGCAGGTCAAAAAGCCCAACGCAGCCACCCCCCCAGCCGCGGAACCCAAGGGCACGCCTGAAACCAAGAAACCGGACAACCAAGAGTAGCCGCCCCGATGAACACAACCGTTTCGATGACATCCCGGGAAGAGATTGAGGTACATCGGTTTAGCTGGTTCATTTCCATTGGGATTCCGGTGCTGGCGATCTTTATCCAGGTATTCTTCCGGCTTTCATTCATCAAGATACTGGATCTGCCGTTGCTGGTGACGATCTTCTTTGCGGTATCGCGCCGGCGTCCTATTCCCGGCATGATTACCGGTGCGCTCATCGGTACGTTGCAAGACGCCTGGACCGGCCAGCCGATCGGCCTGTACGGGATTGCCAAGACCATGATCGGGTATCTGGCGTCGTCGCTGGGCGTCAAGCTGGATGTAGAGAACCCCGGATCGCGCTTTCTCATGACGTTTGGGTTCTATTTTGTCCACCGGTTCATCTATCTGGCCATAAAACTTGAACTGGTGGGTGGAAATGAGCATTGGAACTGGGGATATACCCTGCTGTCCGCCCTGTGCAATGGCCTGCTGGCGGTCGCGCTCTTCGCCGTCTTAGACAAATTCAAACAGAGATAGGCTCCCGGCTCAGGATTTTGCCCTTCGACTGCGCCGGGGCAGTCTTGCGGGCTCTCACTGCCGCTCACGTCCGCAACCCTCAAGTAATCCTTCAGTAACCACTTTTCAGGTTTTTGCACTACGCTGTTGCGGGTGCAATTGCGGTACTCTAGATAAGGTTCCCGACAAAGGAAATTTCAATCCATGTTCTGTCGCACCAGAGACAGATCGTAACGAGCATGCCCGGTCGCGACGACAAAATCACGCAGGTCAAATTCACAGTTGTCCAGTACATCATTGTGGTGGTGTTTGTGGTGCTCGCCTATGGATTGTGGAGCCTACAGATCCGCAGAAGTGATGAGTTCCTTACGCGCGCGGAGCAGAACCGGATTCGCCAGGTCCCCATTCTGGCGCCGCGGGGTAAACTGCTGGACCGTGAAGGCCAGCTGATCGTCGACAATTATCCTTCGTTCTCCGCACTGTTGCTGCGCGACCAGATGCGCGACCTCAATGCGGACGCGCAGAAGATCGCGGATGGACTGCACATGCCGGTCGCAGACGTGCTGGATAAAATCCGCCGCTACCAACTGGCGCGCAAGCCGGCTTTCGAACCCATCATTATCAAAGACGACATCACTCCTGACGAACTCTCTTTTATTGAGTCGCACCGGGATGATTTTCCCGAGTTGGAAACTTTGATGATCCATCGCCGTTCGTACCCCAAAGACGGCTTCATGGCACACCTGATCGGCTATGTAGGTGAGGTGAGTGAAGAGGAACTCAACTCGCCTAAATTTGAAACCTATCAGCGCGGCGACATTGTGGGTAAAGCCGGAGTCGAAGCGCAATACAACGATCTGCTGAAAGGCCAGGACGGTTCGCAACGCGTGCTGGTGGACAGCAAAGGCAAGGAAGTCGGCAAGCCAAAGGACGCCACTATCTCCGCGGTCCCGGGACGGAAGTTGCGGCTGACGATTGACCTTGACGTGCAGATAGCGGCCGAGCAGGCCCTGGAAGGCAAGAACGGCGCGATTGTTGCCATGGATCCGCGCAACGGAGAAATCCTGGCCATGGTGAGCCGGCCCGCGTTTGATCCCAATGATTTTGCCGTGCATATCTCGCGCGACGAGTGGAGCAAGCTGACCAATGATCCAGACCATCCTTTGCTGAACAAAGCGATTCAGGCGCAAGTGGCCCCGGGGTCGGTGTTCAAGATCATTGTGGCCACAGCCGGGATGCAGGAAGGCGTTGCCCAAAACTTGAGAGTCAACTGCCAGGGTGGAGGCGAATTCTTTGGGCGCTATTTCGCCTGCTGGGTGAAAGAAGAGCACCGCGTCCATGGCCCTGTGGATATATCCAAGGGTATTTATCAATCGTGCGACGTCTTCTTCTACACGCTGGCGGAACGGCTGGGAATTGAAAAGATTGCCAAGTGGGCCGGCGCGATGGGCATCGGGAAAAAAACGGGAATCGATCTTCCTAATGAAGTCAGCGGCATCATGCCTTCGGAAGAATGGAAGATGAAAACTTTCCGGCAGAAGTGGTATGCCGGTGAAGTCATTTCTGTAGGAATTGGGCAGGGCGCGGTGGCAGTGAGTCCCATCCAGATGGCGCGCACGATTGGCGGCATAGCCATGGGCGGCACGTTCTATCGTCCGCACGTGGTGAACCCGGCTGATCTGCCGAAAAATTTTCCCGCACAAGAGCTTTCCGGCGTTCCGGAAGTGGTGCACGTGCCCATTGAGCAGCAGAACTGGATCACCATTACCAACGCCATGGCTGACGTGTTGAGCCCAATTGGCACAGCGAATGCTTCACACATACAAGGTGTGGATTTTGCCGGCAAGACGGGAAGCACTCAGAAGGTCAGCCACCAGTACCTGGAGTCGCACGGTTTGAAAACCAAAGGACTGAAAGGCGACCTCAGAGGGAATGGATGGTTTGCCGGCGTTACGCCACGACGCAATCCTGAATTGGTAGTGGTGGTCTTTTTTGAAGGCGGCGAGCACGGCCCTCTGGCGGCACGCGTTGGGGCACAGGTGGTGAAAGCCTTTGTGGAAAAGCAGCGCCGCGTCCGCAAAAATCCTACACTGTTCAGTGACAAGGTTGATCCCGGTTCAGTGCCCATGGCTGGCGTCTGGAGCACGCCCGAGCCAGGAGACGATCACGATCAAGAGGCCACGGAAGCCTCCGACCATCTCCAGGCGGGAACGTTTTTGGTGAAGATGGGCCGGCGCAAGGCTGCGCGCATTAAAACCACGCGATCTTTTGCACTTGGTGTTGGTGGGGAAGACTGATGCGGCGACTGATCTCTTTTCGCGATTTTGACTGGTTGCTGCTGACCTTTGTGCTGCTGATCTGCTCTTTGGGTGTCTTGGAGGTATATAGCAGCACCTACGGGACAAAGTTCGCCAGTACAACGGGCATGCCGCTGTATATCAAGCAGATTTACTGGATTGCGGGCGGGCTGGTGCTGATGTTTATGGTCAGCATGATTAATTACCAGGTATTGCTGGAAAACGCGCACTGGTTCTATGTTGCTTCCATTGTCAGCTTGCTGGCGGTGACTTTTCTGGGCACGAAACATCTGGGCGCGCGGCGCTGGATCATGCTTCCCCACGGACAGCATTTTCAGCCTTCGGAATGGGTGAAGCTCGTGCTCATCATCGCCTTTGCTAAATATTTCAGCGGCGAAAACGACCGCGCTGCTTCGTCGTCGGATGTGGTGAAGGCCGGATTGATCGCGGCCGTACCCATGCTTCTGGTGCTGAAGCAGCCTGACCTGGGAACCGCGTTGACCTACGTGCCGGTGGCGGTGATGGGGTTGTTTCTGGGGGGCATCCAGGTCCGGCATACTCTGATAATTCTGCTGGTGGCCGGAGTGCTGGCGCCGACGGTATGGCTTAAAGTTCTCAAACCTTATCAAAAAGAGCGCCTCACCGTTTTTCTGCACCCTGACGCGGATTCGCAGAAATCCGGATACCAACTTGAACAATCCAAGATCGCCGTGGGTTCCGGCGGCATCTGGGGCAAGGGAATTCGCCAGGGAACACAGACCCAGGGATCGTTCCTTCCCGAGCCTTTTACCGATTTCATTTATGCCGCCTGGGCGGAAGAACACGGCTTTGTGGGCGCGGTTGCCCTACTGCTGCTATACTTCTTGGTGTTGATGCGTTTGATCCACAACGCCCAGACCGCGCCGGACAGTGCGGGAGGTTTTGTGGTGATGGGTGTGGTTGCGGTTTTGTTGTTCCACATTCTGGTCAACGCGGGAATGGTGGTTGGGTATATGCCCGTCACCGGAATTCCTTTACCGTTGATGAGCTATGGGGGCTCGTCATTGTTGTTCATGTTCCTGGCGCTGGGCGTTGTCATGAATATTCGCATGCGCCGATTCGTGAACTAAAGATTCGTGAACTAAAACGGGGAATTCCTAACGCGCCAAGAGGCGCGATAGAAACAAAATTTAACGTTACGCCCTTACGTGTAAAGAGGGCGACCGGTCTCAAGAAAGCGGGCCGGAGAGAATTTAGAGAGCATGACCGGGCGGGTAACGGCCCCGCGGATTGCAGAGTGGCCACAACCCCGGAATGCAAAGGTGCCAAGATTTTTCAAACAAGTCATAGGCAGAGCGCAAAGGCCCCCCGGAGGGACATACCCCCGGATGCCCTCGTGCGTTTCCTGCATAAGATCAAAATTGAATCTCCTAGCATCCAAAGCCAGACCGCCAGCGTGGTCCACACGCGGGTATCCTGACACTCTCTGAATCCTCTCCTTATAGCTCCCCTTCTCTGGGCCGATTGAAAGCGGAGAGTATCCATGTCGAAAGAACTATATGTCTCTTCCACGCCGCATGAAACGAAAGTAGCGGTAGTTGAAGAAGACCAGCTTGCGGAAATTTATTACGAACGTGAAAACGAATACACCCTGGCGGGTTCCATCTATAAAGGCCGGGTGACGCGCGTGCTGCCGGGAATGCAGTCCGCATTTGTGAATGTTGGACTGGAGCGCGATGCGTTCCTCTATGTCACCGATTTCCTTCTGGAAGAAGACGAAGACGCCGATGGCCTGGAGCAAGTCGTTGCCAGAAGCCGGGTTGAAGTTTTTCCTTCAGGAGAGACGGACGACCAGCGCAAGCCGATTGAAGCCGGAGAGATCATCCCCTCACGGGAACCAGAATCATCAGAAGAAGACGCGACGGAAGAGGGCGCGCCGGAAGCGGTTGCCGGAGAAAGTACGGGCAGCCAGGAACCGGAGCGTGAAGGAGCCCGCAAGTGGCGCGGACGCCGCCGGCGGGGAAGAGGGCGTGACCGTTTTCCCGATCGCGGACCTAATGATCGTGGCGAACGCGAGCGGCCCGCTGAAGCTTCTCCCGAAGGCCGGTCTGAGAGCCGCCCGGAAGCCCGATCGGAGCATCACCGTCCAGAACCGCCTGCCCGATCTGAAAGTTCGCGGGCGGAATCAGCCCCCAGGCATGAGCCTGCGCGTCCGGAGCCTATTTTGCTGCCGGGTGAATCGATCTCCAAGTATCAGCCCCACTCGGCTGCGCCCGCCGCAACGCAGACGCATAGCCATGCTCCATCTGTGCCCCGGCCAAGACCATCCACCGAGTACTCGATTGAGCCTTCGCAATTTGCTTCGGGTTCCATGGTGCTTCCCGGCGAATCGCTGGCCAAATACGGGCAGCAGAGCCAGGCCGCGCCGGTAACGGCAACGGCGGAACCAGCAGAACCGGAATATCAGGAACGTGGTTTCTTGCAGGACGCGGAATCGGCTGGTCCCATTCCACACCGGACCGAGCATAAGATTGAACACCGGATTGAACACCAGATCGAAGACCGGACCGAGCATCGGATCGAACATCGGATCGAACATCGGGAAGAAGAGCGCGTCCATCCAGAAACTCATTCCGTGGCTATTCCCCTGATTTCTCCGGTCGAAGAACCTCGGCAGCCAGCGCCAGCAGAGGAAGTGCAGCGATTTGAGAGCATGAACGTGGCCAGCGTTTTTGGCGGGAGCGTCGCTGAACCCAGCGAGGAGGTAGCCGAGCAAATCGATGCGGTGGAAGAGCAAATCGAAGAAATTGTTGACTCAGCTTCCATCGCAGAAGCAGCCGCATCTCCTGCATCCAGCGATGACGTTTCCGGTCAGGACCGGCAGCAGTGGCTTGCCGCGCCGGGCGTGATGGAAGAAGAAGAGATTGAAGAAGAAGAAAGTGATATCCCTGGGTTTGAAGAAGACCCGGACCTGGCGGAGTTTGACGAACTGGAAGAAGAGGTACTTGGGCCATCGGGTGACCAGATGGTTCCCATGGGACGCGAGTTAACGGAAGCGGTGCGCGACGCCCACGTCAACGAGCGGGCAACCGGACAATACGAAGCGGAAGGTCTGGAAGCGCCAGATGAGCTTGATGAGTCCGGCGAAATCTTTGGCTTGGGTGAAGAAGACCTGGGTGCAGAAGAAGACGCAGGTGAGGAAGGTGAAGAGGGGGCCCACGATCCAGAGGATATGGAGGGAGCAAGCGCGGAACAGAGAGCTCCCGGCACCGCGGGTTATCAGCAACGGACTGACCGCAGACCGCAGGACCGTCGCGGTGGACGACGTGGCCCCGCCCGGCGCATGCGCGGACGCCCGCGCCAACACACTCAGCGTCAGGTACCGGTCATCAGTGACCTGCTCAAAGAAGGGCAGGAGATCCTGGTGCAGATCGCCAAGGAACCCATCGCCAAGAAAGGCGCGCGCATTACCAGCCACATCGCGCTGCCGGGCAGGTATGTGGTTTACATGCCCACGGTGCATCACACTGGAGTTTCACGCAAGATTGCCACAGAAGAAGAGCGCCACCGGCTGAAACGGATTGCCATCAGTGAACGCGGTGAAGCGCCAGGCGGCTTTATCGTGCGCACGGCTGCCGCCGGCGCTGAAGAACAGGATCTGCGCGCCGACATCCGTTTCCTGGTCAACCTGTGGAATGAGATTCGCGGTCGGGCGGAAACATCCAAAGCACCGGCGTTGATTTATCACGATCTGAATCTGGTCGAGCGCATTCTGCGCGACCAGGTCAGCACCAATTTTTCCGCCATCTGGGCCGATACGGAACAGGAATACGAACGCATTCTGCGCTTCGTCAGCCGCTTCCAGCCTTCGCTGGTCAAGCGCGTCAAGCTGTACAGCAAAGACACGCCGCTGTTTGAGCAGTTCAACATCACCGATGAAATCAACAAAGCGCTCAAGTCAAAAGTCTGGCTGCGGAGCGGCGGTTACATCGTGATCAACCAAACGGAAGCGCTGGTGGCCATCGACATCAACACCGGCAAGTACGTGGGCAAGACCGCGCGGCTTGAGGACACCATCGTCAAGACCAATATTGACGCCATCAAGGAGATCGTGCGGCAGATACGCCTGCGCGATCTGGGCGGCATTATCGTGATTGACTTCATTGACATGGACGAGCGCCGGAACCGGCAGAAAGTCATGCAGGCATTGGAAGAAGCGCTCAAAGCCGATCGCGCGCCTTCCAAGGTCCTTCAGTTTAATGACTTTGGCCTGGTGGCGATTACACGCAAACGGGTGAAGCAGTCTCTGGAACGTACTCTGGGACAACCCTGCCCCACGTGCGCAGCGACTGGCATGATCAAGTCGGTCACCACCGTGTGCAATGAAATCTACGTGGAGATGCGCAAGATGGCCCGGCACTTTGAGCGCGATGTGATGGTCCGCGTAAATCCGGAAGTAGCCAAAGCCTTAAAAGGGAACAATGGGCGCTGGTTGCAGGAGATGGAAGAGCTGGTCAAACACACCGTGCTGGTGAAGTCTGACGCTTTGTTGCATCCTGAGCAGTTTGATATCCAGTAAGGTTTTTGAGATAGACGGAGAGGACGCAGCCGGGGTCGGCTGCGTTCCACGTTTATGCTACTGTTGCGGCTTGTCGGCAGCGCCACGCGCCTGCACAAGGGTGCTGTTTTTTGCGTCCATCGCGCCCTTGGCGGTAAACTCTCCGGTCAATCCGTTGATTTCAGCGAACGCAATTACAAAAAATGATCAAAAAGTTTAAAGGCACGCCAGCACAGGAGCGCGCGCTAAGCGCTTACGTAAAGTTGGAGCGCGCCGCGAGTGCGGCCTTTGCCTACGCCAGGGTTGGACTGGAAGAAGAAGGTCTGACGCTAAGCCAGTTTGCCGTACTCGAAGCTCTTTACCACCTGGGGCCGTTATTTTTAGGCGACCTTGCCCGGCGCATCCTTACCAGCAGTGGCAACCTCACGCTGGTGGTGGACAACCTGCAAAAACGCGGCTTGGTGAAAAGGAAGCAGCAAGGCAAGGACAAACGCTTCATCCTGGCGGCCATTACCCCTGCCGGCAGAAAGCTGATTGCCCGGATTTTCCCCGAACATGCCCGCCGCATTACTGAGATCATGGCCCGCCTTAAGCCCGACGAACAGGAACGGCTCGGCGATCTTTGCCGCAAATTGGGCAAGGGCGAATAAAGCGTCATTTTCTGTTGGCGCTCGCTTTGCCGCGCGCCAGCCTCCGGCAAGAAGGATCGACCAACGACTGTCCGTTAACGGCCCGACTTCGCTGGCCGTCGCTTTGCAAAGCTCGCTCCGTCTAGAGCGGCTCCAGAGTTGCTGTGCTGGAAAAGACTCACCGCCGGGGGCGGCGGTGCCACACGGCTCTAGGAGTACCAAGCACTATGGACAACGAAAATTTTGTGGCCCAGCCGCCCTCGGCTGGGGTTAGACACCATAAAACTTAGGGTACACCAACGTAGGGACCGCTTTAGATCACTCAAGTCAGGCCCTGTTACGTGTGTTTTTGAAACACGGAAACTCTGGGTCTTCCAGACCGCGTTGTTTTAGCCAGTAATTTTCCCTCCATGTTATCTTTGGTTCGCCTATGCCCAGATCCCGTTTACTCTATGCAACCGCGATCTTCCTCAGCAGCAGCCTGCTTTTTTTAGTGGAGCCGATGGCCGGCAAACGGCTCTTGCCGCTGTTAGGAGGGTCGGCTGCCGTGTGGACAACTTGCCTGGTTTTTTTCCAGACCACTTTGCTGTTTGGATATCTTTGCGCGCATTGGATTGCCACCCGCCTGCGGCCACGAATGCAGGTGATCGCGTACGGCAGTCTTCTCGCCGTCAGCCTGGTGCAGATCGCCAGCAATCTTAACCCCAGCCTTCATGCCTCCACGGTGCATCCCATCGTGAGTGCACTGTGGGTGCTGACCACGCTGATTGGGCTGCCGTTTCTTGTGCTCTCGGCCACCAATCCTCTGCTTCAGGCTTGGTACTCTCGCGGCTTTGCTGAGAAGAGCGACGCGACGGGCACCGCTACTGCCAGCGCTCCGCCATACCGGCTGTTTGCGCTTTCAAATTTTGGTTCAATGCTTGGGCTCATCCTCTACCCAGTGTTGATTGAACCGTACTCCAGCCTGCACGTGCAGACGGTGGCGTGGTCGGCTGGGTTCCTGGTGTTTGCCCTGGTCTGTGGAGCGATTGGGCTTGGCCGAATAAACATCCCTGAGACGAAGGCAGAAGTCGTCACCGATCCGGTCGCCGCCGGTGCAACGCCAGAATCCGCTCCCAGCAATGCTGACCGGGTATTATGGCTGCTGCTTGCGGCCTGCGGCTCGTTGCTGCTTTGCGCCGTGACCAATCACATCAGCAAGAATATGGCGGCGATCCCGTTGCTCTGGATGATCCCGCTCACGGTGTATTTGCTCAGCTTTGTGGTGGCGTTCAATGGAGGAAAGCTCTACTCCCGCTGGCTGATGTTGCGTCTGTTGCCGGTCTTCCTGGGAGCGGTAGGGTGGTTGCTGGCTGATATCCACATGGATGTCTCCATTAAAATCGCTATCCCGTTTTTCTGCATCACGCTGTTTGTGGCCTGCCTGGTTTGTCATGGCGAGCTGTACCGGCTGCGTCCTTCGCCGCGCTATGCAACATCTTTTTATCTGTTGATTGCGGCCGGCGGAGCGCTAGGCGCGATTTTTGTGGGAGTGATTGCTCCCGTGATTTTCCGCGCCAGCTATGAACTGGCGTGGAGCCTGGTCTTCACCGCGGTTTTGGCGTTGGCTGTGACCTGGAGCCTGGGGCTTTTGTGCCGTTTGTTCTGGTTTGCCTCGATTGCGGCCCTGTTCGTGGTGGTTTTCTTCCAGGTCCACGAAAGCAACAAGGACGCGATCGTCCGCATGCGCAGCTTCTACGGTACTTTGCGCGTTGTCCAGGACAACATGCCGGACAATATGGGGTACACCCGCACGCTGACCAACGGAAACATCGAACATGGCACGCAGATTTTTACCGACGAACTTCGCCATGTGCCCACAACCTATTACGCCCATGATTCCGGCGTGGGGCTGGCCATGGACCTCTGCTGTGGAGACAGGCCGCGTCGTGTGGGCATCATCGGGCTGGGGGCTGGGACCCTGGCTGCCTATGGCCGCCCCGGTGACGTTTTTCGTTTCTATGAAATTGACCCGCAGGTGGAAACGATCGCGGCCAATGTTTTCAGTTATACCCGCGAATCGAAGGCGACCATCCAGATTGCTCCGGGGGATGCTCGACTTTCTCTGCTTGCCGAGGAGCCTGAGCACTTTGACATTCTTGCGGTGGACGCGTTTTCCAGTGACGCCATTCCTGTACACCTGCTGACGGCGCAGGCTATCGCGCTTTATCAGCGCCATTTGCAGCCTGGAGGAATTCTGGCAATTCACGTATCCAGCCTATACCTGGATCTCCCGCCCGTAGTTGAAGAGCAGGCTGAGCATGCGGGACTCCAGGCCATTCTTGTTTCCTCCGCGGACAACGAAGATGTGGGTGAGGACAAGGCGGATTGGGTGCTGGTCACCTCGAACCAGGATTTCCTGGCGCGGTCTGAAGTCCAGGGCGTGGGGACGAAAATCCTGCGGCTCCCCGGCCTCCGCTTATGGACCGATGATTACAGCAGCCTTCTGCCGGTGCTCAGGCTGCACGGCTGGAAAGAAAGCGGAGAATAAAATGCTGTGTTTACAGGGGTTGGCGGCCATCTTGAAACTATTTTGATATCAAAGCATCTAAACCCAGCGAGCCGGACAAAGCGCAACATTTGGACGCCGGCCGGAACTGGGGGACACATGATTCAAGTCAGACGGGCGAACGAACGCGGCCACGCCGACCACGGCTGGCTGGATACGCACTACACCTTCTCATTCAGCGATTACTACGATCCAAAGTTCATGGGTTTTCGCAGCTTGCGGGTCATGAATGAAGACCGCGTCCAAGGTGGCCACGGCTTTCCTACGCATCCGCATCGCGACATGGAGATCATCACCTATGTGCTGGAGGGATCGCTGGAGCACAAAGACAGCATGGGAACCGGTTCGGTGATCCGTCCGGGCGAAGTGCAAAAAATGAGCGCGGGTACGGGAATCCGCCACAGTGAATTCAATCCTTCCAAGACTGAGCCGGTGCACCTTTACCAGATATGGATTCTGCCGGAGCGAGAGGGCATCAAGCCCAACTATGAGCAGAAAGCCATCCCTGCGGAAGAGAAGAAAGGCAAACTGCGGCTGGTGGCCTCACCCAGCGGCGGCAACGGCAGTAACGCCGTGAAGTTGTATCAGGATGCGGAGATCTACATCGCGGCATTGGATAAAACGGATGCTGTGGAGCACAAACTGCGTCCGGGACGTCATGCTTGGATCCAGGTGGCGCGCGGTGCGGCGACGGTCAATGGCAAGGATCTCAAGGCCGGCGATGGGGCCGCAATCTCGGAAGAGGCTGGCGTCCAGATCACAGGCAGCGCCAGTGCCAGCGAAATATTGCTGTTTGATCTGGCGTGATTCGTGGTGAGTCCAGAGGGCTCCTCCGCCTGGAGGGGCCCTCGATTTTTTAGAAAGTCTGGCCATTCCGCGGTGGGGTAAAGAATTTCTCATCCGCACCGGCGGAAAGCATAACGTACCCTACGTTTACAGGTGTTTTCCGGTGCTTTCCGTCGATTAAAGTTACTTTAGGCACAAACCTCGGAGATTAGTCATAGTGCCTTAGTAACTTCTAGGGCGAAATAGCGAACCGTGTGCATCAACACCACAATCGGTTGTGGTGCACTGGTCTTGCTAGTGCAGGATTTTGATGTTCCTGCGGCAGAAGAATGGTGCTAATACCAAAGATACCCCCCAAACATGGGTAGAAACCGGAAGTTACCTATTGACCTACCTGTATTAACCCGGATATAACTCGCATCGACCTGAAGTTTTCCCCCCCGAGAAGACAAAAGGATTTTTCTCCACAGGCCTTTTTGGTGAGGCCAACAACCCACTGTGGGAAGGCTACATTTTATGGCAGCAGATTCGCGTGAAGTAATGAACATTCGCCAGGCTTCGCAGTACCTGGGAGTCAGTCCCGATACGCTGTACAAGTATGTAACGGAAGAAAAAATTCCTGCCTTCAAACTCGGGAACCGCTGGAAGTTCAAGAAGACCATCCTGGACCAATGGATGGAACAGAAAAGCACAATCAACATGAGCGGCGCCAAGAAAAAGCCGAAAGCGGCAAAGGCGGCGTCAGCGCGGTAGCAAGGGATTCAGGAAACCGGGATTCGGGAAACCGAAGATGAGGTGGACGGTATGTTTGGATTAGGGTCGGGAAAATCGATTGTTGGACTGGACATAGGCTCCAGTTGCATCAAGGCGATTGAGTTGAAACGCGCAAAAGGCGAAATCATCGTCTCCCATCTGGGCGTGGAACCGCTGGCCAGTGACATCGTGGTTGACTCCATGATCGTCGATTCGGGCAGCGTGTCCAGCGCCATCAGCAAGATCTTTGCCGAACACGGTATTAAAACCAAGAACGTGGCGACTTCCGTGAGCGGCCACTCGGTGATTGTGAAACCGATCAAAGTCCAGCCGATGACTGAGGCGGACCTGGCGGAAGGCATCACGACGGAAGCCGCGCAGCATATTCCCTTCGATATTTCCGATGTGAACCTGGATTTTGAAATCCTGAACCCGCATGACACGGGCCCGCAGATGGACGTGCTGCTGGTGGCGGTCAAAAAGGACAAGATCCTGAACTATACCAACGTGCTGTCCCTGGCGGGGAAGGCGCCCGCGGTGGTGGATATTGACGCGTTTGCCCTACAGAACTGCTACGAATACAACTATCAGCCTTCCCATGATTCCACCGTGGCGTTGTTGAACCTGGGCGCCAGCGTGATGAACATCAACATTGTGAAAGGCACAATGCCTCTATTTACGCGCGATGTCAGCGTGGGAGGCAATCAGTACACCGATTCGCTACAGAAAGAGCTGGACTTGAGTTTTGACGACGCGGAAGCACTCAAGCTGGGCAGGAAAGTGGGCACGGTGAGTGAAGACGCCAAGTTGCCGATCCTACAGCAAGTTACGGAAATCATTGTTCTGGAAATCCAGAAGACTTTTGATTTCTTCCGGGCTACGGCGTCAGGCGAGCACATTGAGCGTATCTACATCGCCGGCGGATCTTCCAAAGTGCCGGGATTGGTGGAAGCGTTGCGTCAGGAGTTCTCGTTGCCGGTGGAGGTATTGAATCCGTTCCAGCGCATTATGCCGCCGACGGACTCCATGGAGAACGAGATCCTTGAACAGAACCCGGGACAACTCGCGGTTGCGGTGGGTTTGGCCCTTAGGAGCTTTGAAGACCTATGATTCGCATCAACCTGCTTGGAATACCAAGAAAAACGCGCGGGAAACGTGCCGCTGCCGTCTCCGGGGGCGGTGAGGGGTCCAGTACTGTAATCATGGGCGTGCTCTTCTTGATCGCGCTCACGGTAGCGATCTTTATGGCCAATCTGTGGGTAACCCGCGAAAAAACCCGCTTGGAAAAAGACATGCAAAAGGCCGTCGCGGAGAACCAACGGCTGGCCGATGTCAAAGCAAAGTATGAGGCCAGCAAGAAAAAAGCCGATGTGTATGAGCGGCGAGTCAAAGTCATTGATGATCTTAAGGAACAGCAGTCCGGGCCGGTCAATCTGCTGAACCTGGTGGCTGATACCGTCAACAAAACGGAAGCGGTATGGCTTGAAACCATGACGGACGACGGCAAAAACCTGAATTTCACAGGTACGGCGCTGAGTCCGAATTCAGTGGCGGACCTGATGACCAATCTCAGGAAGACCGGTGCGTTCAAGACGGTAGAGATCAAAGAGACCACGCAGGATAGCGCGATCAAGGAATTGCAGGCTTTCAAATTTGAGTTGATTTGCGAAAAGGCTTTTTCCAGCAAGGTGCAAAAGCAATCGTAAGGATAAGAAGTCTTTTTGTTGGGACGGTTTGTCTATGGCTAAATTTGGTGAAATGTCGTTAGCAGCTAGGGCGGGCATACTGCTGATTGCCGCCGCCATTGTGGGCGCAGCCTACTACTACATGTATTTCAACCCGGTGTATCAGGCCAACCAGGAATTGCAAACTAAGGTCACCGAAAAGAAGGCGGAGAACGACAGGCTGAAGGAGTTTGAGCCAAAACTGGTTGAGGTCAACCGGAACATGGCAATCTTGCAGCAGCAACTGGAGATCCAGAAGAAGATTGTTCCTGACGACAAGGATGCTGACCAGTTCATCAAGCTGCTGCATGACACCGCCGCAACCTCCGGCATTGAGATCCGCAGATACACGTCCATGCCGGTCGGCAACCATGAGTTTTATAGTGAAGTGCCGTTTGCCATCGATATTGACGGGCCGTACTACTCGGTCCTGAACTTCTTCCAACATGTATCTGAGCTGGAGAGGATCGTCAATATCGGCAACCTACAGATGACCAATACCAAGACCACCGGTGCGGCCAAAGTAAAAGGCATATACACGTACTCGGCTGGTGAGTCTGTAGTTGCCAGCTGCACCGCAACAACTTTTTTCAGTCATGATCCGGTACCGCCAGCCCCGACGGGGACTGCGGGAGCAACAGGATCGGCCGCAACACCGAAGAAGTAGCTGAAGTAGGTAAGAGATTTTGTCTGAAAGCTTGGACCAAAGGGAACTGAGATGAAGCTGATTAAAATTCTTGCGCTTGCAACTGCCATGGCGACGATGGCCACGGCGCAGAATGCCGGCACCAACAATCAGAAAAAGGGCGGGCCAACGCCTACCCCGACACCGACTCCAGCTGGTTCCACCAAGGCCGGCAGCAAGCCGCCAGCAGGAACAAAGACTCCTGTTGCTACAGGTCAGCCGGTTGTTACCAAGACGGGGACGCAACCGTCTGCAACTAAACCAGGAACCACCGGTCCCGTAACTACTAAAGCAGGAACCTCGATGCCTGCAACGGCGAAGACAACCGGCACGCAAACACCTGTGTCTAAGACCGGAGCCACCGGTCCAAGCGCGGTACACACTCCGTCACCCAGGCCACCTGTAAAAAGCGGCAGCTTGCCGGAGAAAGCGACGATTAAAGCCAAGCCTGGAGTAATGCCCTTACCGCAAACAAAAACCGCCGCGAAGCCGGTGGTGAAGACGAAAGCGGGCGTAGTTGCGGGCAATCCGAAGCCACCGGTCACGAAAACCCCTTCCGGCGCGAACGCTGCCACAAAGAGCACGCCGCCGAAGGTGAAAGAGACTGCGACGGGGGAAAAACCCAAGCCTCCGGCCGGCAGAACTCTAGGCGCACGCGGACGGAGAGACCCCTTTATCAGCCCGATCCGCAATTTGGGCAACGTCACGCCAACGCCAGCTTGTACGTCGGGTAAGCGCTGCCTTGCTATTCCGGAACTGGTGTTGCAAGGCACGGTGAAGGACCTTACCGGCAAGATGCTGGCAGTGGTCGCCAACACCGCGCATCACACTTATTTTTTGCGGGAAAACGACCAGGTTTTCAATGGCAGCGTGGAAAAGATCACCAGTGACTCCATCATCTTCCGCGAATTCGTGAAAGACCCTTTAGGGCGAGAGACCGCGCGTGAGGTGGTAAAGAAATTGGTCCCGCCGTCATAACCGGGACAAAGCTTTTGTTTGGGAGGCAGCCGTAACAAGGCTGGATTCCAGGGTAGGTAGTAGGGCCGTCAAGAAACGAATGGGCTAGTTTTTGAGCGGCTGCAAGAGATGTTATGTGAGGCGCCCAGCAACGCCGCGCACGTCCGGCGGAGCAATTTGACCGCCGCATGGGAGACAATGAGATGAGGCTAAAGCAACTGCTAGGAATCGCTCTGTTGGCCATGGTAAT
>Ga0137407_10000014_pt1 | contig 172967 bp, 131 predicted proteins | sample CZOMad2_2_16fung_FD_108410 | JGI IMG/M metagenome (GOLD analysis project Ga0137407, IMG submission 108410) | Vadose zone soil fungal communities from Angelo Coast Range Reserve, California, USA - CZOMad2_2_16fungal (Illumina Assembly) | ecosystem: Environmental > Terrestrial > Soil > Vadose... | reverse complement strand
CGCTCCCTCCATTCGAAAGCTTTGAAATCAACTCCTAACTCAACGTTGTAACACCAAGCTCTCTACTTGCACCCGCATATTTACTGTCTAATAGTGACTATTTTTGCGCTGAAAAGTAACTAGAGCTCGCTCGCGCTAAGAGATCACCACGTTATGAATCCTTTTTTTAAGGGTGTTTGAATTCCTGGAACTCGATCTTGAATCAGCATGTTGGGATTTCGAATCCGGGGTCGCCACTTTAGAATTAAGCACTACCTTCTTGGAAAAGCGCTTCTTAGGGTTATAATCTTGACATCTTGGCAGCACACGATGAGAGGCCGACAAAGGGCGAAGATGACTAGATGATAATGGATAGAGGCTCCGAGGAGAAGGAGTTCCAGCAGCTTTTGCGACGTCGTCCGGACTATGGCAAGGGTGTATTTTGGCACGGTCTTGAGTAAGAAGAGACGAATGGAGCCACGCCGGCGAGAGTGCTTTCAAAAGAACCATAGCTCCTTTCCGAAAACGGAATGCGAGCATTTAGCGGATTGCTATGGACCGAGCCAATATGCCGCAAAAGCCCCGCTCAGACTCAATCAAGCATAACCGTCCAGACAAGTCTCGCCGCGTTTTCGTCGTCCATGGTCGAGATGAGAGACTGCGAGTTGGACTATTTACTTTTCTTCGGAGCATCGGGCTGGAACCATTAGAGTTTCTGGAGGCACGAAAGCTCACAAAGAATCCTTCCCCTTACGTCGGAGAGATCCTCGAGATCGCGTTTCAACATGCTCAAGCAGTCGTTGTTTTACTGACTCCTGATGATGAAGCCCGCCTTGGGGCAGATTTTCAAAGGTCTAACGACCCACCTCACGAGAAAAACTTGACTCGCCAGCCTCGCCCAAACGTCCTCTTTGAGGCTGGTATGGCGGTCGTCTCGCATCCAAAGCAAACGATTCTTGTCCAAATCGGGGAAGTCCGGCCCTTTAGCGACGCCGCAGGAAAGCACTTGGTTCAGATGGACAACAGTACACAAAAGCGCCAAGAGCTTGCCAGCCGTCTGGAGGATGCAGGATGTCCAATCAATCTGAGGGGAATCGATTGGCATACAGATGGGGACTTAACCGCGAAAGCCAACAGCCCTGAGATCAATGCCGATCATTTACTGGAACTCGGCCCAGGTGTCTCCGCAACCCAAGATGTCTTCCCAAGGAGCAATAGCACAGAATTCAAAGAACATGTCCAGAAGATGATGCTTGATGCACATCACATAATCTTGATTGGAATCGGCTTAAACATTCTTCGTGATGATCCGTTTCGTCATGATCTTATGGAACGTGCAGCCAAAGGAAAATGCCATCTAGAGATATACATGGCGGATCCGCAGAGCCCGGGGGTTGAGATGCGTCTAACTGAGGAAGAGCTCGGGACCCCAAAACCAGCAAGAGGAGCGGCTGGAATTCAAAGCCTTTTAGAAGTGCTTTTGCAGACATGCGGACAGCTTGAAGGTTCCGAACGGATAAAGATTGGCCTGTTTACTCAGTACTTAACTTTCGCATTGATCATCATAGATAGCCACTATTATGTCTATTCGTATGGGTTTGCAAGGTTGGGTGATTTCAGCCCGGTGCTTCACTTCTCCGCAGAATTCCCTCGAAACAAATCAATCATCGAGTTTCTCGACCGTCAGTATCAGATGGTACATCAGTACAGTCTCGAGGCTCACAGAGTTGTTCGCATTCGCCAGGGTTCTTGCGGGAAGTCAGAGAATAATCTGCTCCCCTTGGCGATATATTTTGTACCTACAGAAGATTCTCAATTATATAAGTTCGGATGTGGTGTACTTGGATATGATATTCGCCGACAAAGGGACTGCACGTCTTTGTGGAAGACGGAAATCGGAGATGCATCTGATTACGGCTTTCACATAACAATTTGCGATGTTCTTTACTTCCTAACGGCAGCGCATCGATCAATCGCTGTCGCCGAAGCCAAGTATCTTACAGGCTGCCTGAGGAGATTCGCCTTTCGACTGTTGGGCATAAGGAAACAGTTCCCTAACACCCAAAGAGTGTCAATTGCAATCGATGACTATGAAGGTGGCCTGGAAACACTCCATAGCGAATTTGTACACAGGATTTACAGGCGCGCAATTGGGTCGGCGTACACATTGGGTTCTTTGAGTCTTCCCAAAAAACAAACCTCGAGGACAATGTTAATGCTCAACAGGTATCATGCCCCGTATGTCCTAGCACAATACATGCCTCACTTCACGCTTGCGAACGGCGTTGTGGAAGCAAGGCAGTTGTCTCTCGTTAATGACCTCGAACGAAGTTTTGCCAGGTCTGGGAGCGAAGAAATCGTCACCGTAGAAAAAATCGCAATCATGACAAAATCTTCGCAGGGTGACAAGTGGGTCATCGAGGAAGAATTACCCTTGGCAAGATGAGCGAGAAGAGAACGAGAACAACTGCATTTGCTAAACAGCTGCGTTTGTAGCGATGATGCTGCAAGGCTGTGCCCCGCAAAAACCTTGTCGGTGCTCGGTTAACCAACAGAAATCCCAGTCAGAATCGACATTTGTTGCAAGTCCGAGGAACGACCCCGAAGATGCAATCGGAACCTAAATCAGGCGAGGGTTCATCCCATGGGCTTTGAAAGAAAGCAGTGTCGGAAACTGTGGAAAGTCGATTTTGTCTCACGTGAAGGGTTTAATAATAATGATACTGCCAAGTGTCGCAATGAATTTTGTCTCAGTGAAGGGTTCACTCTAACAGGGCGTAGGTAAATTTATGACAGCTAAAGCCTCCAATTTCAATCAAGCGCAACGACTTTCCACGAACGGTTGGCATCAGGTTCAATATCAATCACTTAGAAATCAAGAAAAACAATAGATTTCAATATGCTCTGGAATCTGGTTCGGGACCAGGGGGTCGGAGGTTCAAATCCTCTCTCCCCGACCAATATTTTCGATGGCTTACAAGAGATTTTTGATATCCCGCCCATGTCGATGTAGATGATTTTGAGGCTGCGAAAACCACAGAGATCAATAACCGCGGATGCCCGTTGTGACTGTTCCTTATTTTTTCATGCACGCACCTGTGATCTCTTTTCCAAACCTTAGTGGCTTGCTACCGTTGTAAATGACACGATTGGAAGATGTCTTTATAGACAAGCGCAAGCGCTTCTTGGATTTCTTCATACCCAGCAAATTGGTTACACTCTTGAGTTGCTCAATCGCGGCTGACGCTTGATCTTGCGGGCTGGTTTCAAATATTGCGGGGGTAGCATTCGCCAATTTGGTCGCTTGCCGCTTGGCATAGATGCTGAAACCTCCTTGGCAGTTGGAGTCCTAATTCCGTCTTGAGCAGTCTGCAAGACTCAAGCAATGGTAAGATTCCGTAACCCCCTTTGGTTAGAACCTTATTAGTGTGAGAGTCGAGCTGCAATCAGACGCTACCGGCAACGTATCCTTGGGTAGACAAAGATGACGAATGAGTTTTTTGAAAAGCCGATTCTGAATTCGCCTTATGATTATCCACGGCGACATTGGGAGCTCGATGACCAGGGCCAGCCGACGCAAAAGACTATAGAGAACCGTCGTCGGGTTGAATTCATCACGCCGATTCCTCGACCTCGAAAACGCAGAGCTGGAGGGAAGCAAGAAGAAATTGTTTTTGATGAAGGCAAGGGACTCTCGACCGCAGAGCAACAATATGATCCAACCCCGATTATCAATGAGTTGCGCCTTCAGGTAGACCAGTGGCGCGTTCTGCCTATTCCCAATGATTGGAACGTAACGCCGGAAACAGCACGCCTGCTGCAGCATTGGCGACACCATAAGTTCAATGACATTCGTCCATTTTTTTGCCAAGTGGAAGCGGTCGAAGTCGCAATCTGGCTTACTGAAGTCGCGCCTCAACTCGGCAAAACTGGAAGCCGGTTTCTAGAGCATTTAGCCAATGCCAACCATGATGCCAATCCCGAATTGATGCGATTGGCTCTCAAACTGGCCACTGGTGCGGGCAAGACTACTGTGATGGCGATGCTGATTGCGTGGCAGACTGTCAATGCGGTCCGTAAGCCCAACAGCAAAAAGTTCACACGGGGATTCCTCATCGTTGCTCCCGGCTTAACCATAAGAGACCGTTTACGCGTGCTTCAGCCCAATGATCCGGACAGCTACTACCAGAGCCGCGAGCTTGTTCCCAGCGATATGCTGGGCGATCTCGACCGTACCAAGATCGTGATCACTAACTACCACGCATTCAAGCTTCGTGACCGTTTGGAACTGTCCAAGGGTGGCCGTTCGCTTCTGCAGGGCCGAGGCGAAGAGCTGAACACACTGGAAACCGATGGGCAGATGCTTCAAAGGGTCATGCCTGAGCTGATGGGTATCAAGAACATCTTAGTGATGAATGACGAGGGGCATCACTGTTATCGGGAAAAGCCACAGCGGGTTCCAGAACCGGATCTAAAGGGCGATGAGAAAAAAGAAGCGGAGAAAAACAATGAGGCTGCACGCCTCTGGATCAGCGGACTGGAAACCGTCAACCGCAAACTTGGCGTAACCCGCGTTGTCGATTTGTCCGCCACTCCGTTCTTCTTACGAGGCTCTGGGTATGCCGAAGGCACGCTCTTTCCCTGGACAATGAGCGATTTTTCCCTGATGGACGCTATCGAATCTGGGATCGTCAAATTACCGCGCGTCCCAGTCGCAGACAATATTCCCGGTGGCGACATGCCGATGTTCCGCAACATCTGGGAGCACATCCGGGACGACATGCCCAAGAAAGGTAGGGGCAAGGCAGCAGTTCTCGACCCGCTGAAACTCCCCACTCGCCTCCAAACAGCCCTCTCAGCACTTTACGGGCACTACAAGAAGACCTACGACCTGTGGGAAAAGGCAGGTATTAAGGTTCCTCCTTGCTTCATTATTGTGTGCCAGAACACCTCCGTTTCGAAGCTGATCTATGATTTTGTCTCAGGATTCCACCGCACCAACGAAGACGGCTCGACGACCCTGGAGAATGGTCGGCTTGAACTGTTCCGCAATTTTGACGAGCATGGGAACCCTCTCGCTCGGCCCAACACGCTGCTAATTGATAGCGAGCAACTTGAATCCGGCGATGTGCTAGACGATGACTTCCGCAAGATGGCGGCGGATGAAATTGAACGCTTCCGCCGCGAGATCGTGGAACGCACGGGAGACCGCACCCTGGCTGAAAACATCACCGACCAGGATCTTCTGCGGGAGGTGATGAATACAGTTGGGAAAGTGGGCCGGCTCGGTGGAGGCATCCGATGCGTGGTTTCAGTGTCCATGCTTACGGAGGGTTGGGATGCAAACACCGTCACACACGTCCTCGGTGTGAGGGCGTTCGGCACTCAGTTGCTCTGCGAGCAGGTAATTGGCCGCGCGCTGCGCCGGCAGTCATACGAACTCAATGAAGACGGTCCCAACAAAGGCCTCTTCAACGTCGAATATGCCGACGTGCTGGGTATCCCGTTCGATTTTACGGCCAAGCCAGTGGTAGCACCTCCTCAGCTGCCACGCGAAACGGTTCATGTCAAGGCAGTGCGCCCAGACCGCGATGCCTTGGAAATCCGGTTTCCTCGCGTGCAGGGCTACCGTGTTGAGTTACCTGAAGAGCGTTTGATTGCGAGGTTCAATGCAGATTCAGTGCTGGCGCTAACGCCTGATTTGGTTGGTCCGTCAATCACTAAGAATGCTGGCATTATCGGGCAAGACGTGGAATTGAGTCTCGAACATCTGGGAGACATGCGGCGTTCCACCCTGCTTTTCCACCTCACGCAGCGCCTCCTTTACACCAAGTGGCGCGATCCTGGCGAGGAGCCCAAGTTGTACCTTTTTGGACAACTCAAACGCGTGACCAAAGAATGGCTGGATACTTGTTTGGTCTGCAAGGGCGGCACGTATCCGGCGCAGCTCATGTATCAGGAACTGGCGGATATGGCCTGTGAGCGCATCACAACCGGTGTGACGCGTGCCTTGGTGGGCAAGAGTCCCATCAAAGCCGTGCTTGATCCATACAATCCCACTGGATCGACCATGCATGTAAATTTCACTACTTCACGTAAGGACCGATGGGAAACCGACGCTCGCCGCTGCCACATCAACTGGATTGTTCTTGACAGCGATTGGGAAGCGGAATTTTGCCGAGTTGCAGAGTCGCATCCCAAAGTTCTTTCCTACGTCAAGAATCGGGGCCTGTGGTTTGAAGTGCCATATCGGTACGGCTCTGAGACGAAAACTTATCTCCCTGACTTTATTGTCATCGTTGATGATGGGCATGGCAGCAAGGATCCGCTGCATCTGGTTGTAGAAATCAAAGGGTACCGACGGGAGGACGCCAAAGAGAAGAAGTCAACGATGGATACTTACTGGGTTCCTGGTGTGAATAACCTGGCCACCTACGGGCGGTGGGCCTTCGCTGAATTCACCGATGTCTATCTGATCGAATCCGACTTCGCCACTAAAGTCGGATCTGAATTCAATAAAATGATCGACTCTGTGCTGTCGCAGCAGCTAACTCCAAGGCTTTCCAGTCCTGAAAAAGCCGCCGCTTTGATTTCAAGAAACTTCGGTGCGGATCAGAAGTGGTCCCGTCTCAATCGGGCCATTTGGGAAGTGATTAGATCAGCCGAGAACCACGTGTTCTCTCTATCCGATCTTGAGACAGCTGCAGAGACCGCTTCCATCGGAGGCGACGAAGCGCTGGCAGTACTCACCTTACTTTCGGCACCGTCAGCGGGAGTTCTCAGAATGGAGTTTCGTTCCGAGTCGCCGGAACAGGCCCAGGTTTCACCGGAAGAGGTCGTCCGCAGGCTAACCGCATGGTGGCGGACGAAATCGATCTCTGACGAGGAGTGGGACACGTGGGCTTCTAGCATTCAAGTTCGTTGGGCCCCTGCCACGGATGGAGAGAAACTTGAGCAATAAGAAGGGCAGTCTTCGCGATCTCGAAGAGCGACTGAAACGGTACTCGCCCGCCACCCTCGATCTTTTTACTGCGCGAACTGACGAGGAGTTCGAGAGCGCATTCGAGACAATTCTAGCAATGGTAATTACCGGCCTGGAGCAGGACAAGAATAATTTGTCCCAACTGAACGAAAATGCCTTATCAGGCATTCTAGTTATTGCGCTCAACGCTGCCGGTCTTAAGGCAACACGAGAAACCAACTCGAACGGGCATGTTGATCTGACCATTGACGCCGGATTCTGTACGCCAATGAGAAGAAAACTTGGTGAGGCAAAAATCTATGACGGACCGTCACACCATGTGGAAGGCCTTGAACAACTGCTCGGCCGATATACGACCGGACGGGAAAATCGCGGCTTGATGATTGCCTATGTAAAGAAAGCGGATATTGCTGGGCTCATAAGGAAAATTCGCGAAGAGATGGACGCTGATAGACCCATGGAGCAACAGGGCGAGACACAAGACAACGCGCTGAAGTGGTCATTCATTTCAGTGCATAGACACTCATGCGGCGATGACCTCCAGGTTGGCCACTACGGGTGCAACCTTTTCGTCTCTATTCGCTAAAAAAGGGAAGCCCCATGGCCAAAAAGACCATTTCAAAGAAACCCGCTGCACGCAAAGCCGTCAAGACTTTGACGCATGATGAGGCGACGCGCAAGAACATTCCTACGGCGGAATACCAGTCAGTACTGGCGAAGAATGAGCAGAGCGCCGTCCGTGTTGCTTACGACCGCCGGAACCGTGATCTGGACCCGCAGCTGGTCTGGCGCGGCAAAGATGAACAGGACTGGTCAGATTTGGTCGTCCACGCACCGCCGCTTTACATTCAGGAAAAAGTACATCCCAAGGTGCTGATCGACGATCTCCTGCGGCGCACCCAGAATGATGATCAATCGACGAGCCCGCAAACGGACCTCTTCGCCGACTTTAATGGCCTGCCGGACAATCAAGCAAAAACTGAGTTCTACCAGCATGACGCCAACTGGTCCAACCGTATGATTCTCGGAGACAGCCTGCAGGTGATGGCGAGCCTGGCGGAGCGTGAGGGGCTTCGCGGCAAAATCCAGTGCATTTACTTCGACCCTCCCTACGGCATCAAATTCAATTCGAATTTTCAGTGGTCTACGACGACCCAAGATGTGAAGGATGGAAATCTTGAGCAAATTACGCGGGAGCCGGAGCAAGTAAGAGCGTTTCGCGACACCTGGCGCGACGGGATTCATAGCTATCTGACTTATCTACGTGATCGTCTGACTGTCGCGCGTGACTTGCTTGCTGACTCCGGATCGATCTTTGTCCAGATAGGCGATGAAAATGTGCACAGGCTGCGAGTACTATTAGACGAAATATTTGGTGACGACAACTTCATTAGTCTAATTGCCTTCGTGAAAACAGGGGGACTGACACAGGACTTTATCAAGAACAAATGTGATTACATCATTTGGTTCGCAAAGAACAAAGGCAGTGCAAAAAAACGCAGCCTTTATCGTGAAAAAGAGGCTGGAGGCGAAGGTGGCTCCAAGTATACCGGAGTGGAACTTTCCGATTGCAGACGCATGACCCTGACGCAAGCTGAGAAACTATTTAATGGAGAAATACCGGAAGGAACAAAATCTTTTAGGCTTGATAAAACTACATCAGAGGCGAATCCGATTGTTGAAGTAAAGCTCCAGACCGGCACGTATGAGGGCCGTTGGAAAACTACAGTAAAAGGGATGCAGACCCTTGAGCGAGCAGGACGGCTCTCTCCAAGCACGACAATCCTAAACTATGTTCGCTATATCGAAGATTTCCCGGCTCAAAACATTTCCAATATCTGGGACGATATTGGCGGAATTCAAAGCCGTTCCGATCCAAAAATCTATGTAGTACAAACAGCAACTGAAGCGGTCAAGCGCTGCCTCCTGCTTTCCACAGATCCAGGGGACCTCATTCTCGATCCAACTTGTGGCTCTGGAACTAGTGGCTACGTTGCCGAGCAACATGGCCGCCGATGGGTATTGATAGACACTTCGCGTGTGGCGCTTGCTCTTGCTCGAACCCGGATAATGGGCGCGCGCTATCCCTATTACCTGTTAGCCGATTCGATCGAAGGGCGCCACAAAGAGGCCGAGCTTAGAGCTTTGCCGCCGTCAACTCAGCCAACGGCAGGAGATATACGGCTCGGTTTTGTTTATGATCGTGTTCCTCACATTAAACTAGGAGCTATTGCAAATAATTTCGAGATCGATGTCATCTGGGAAAAATGGCAAACCAAACTTGAGCCTTTGGGCGAAAAGCTGAATGCTACGCTCGCAGAGCAATGGCAGGAATGGCAGATTCCACGCCTTGCCGAAGATGCCTGGCCAGAAGCTGCCAAAAAGCTGCACGCTGAATGGTGGCAGGCGCGCGTCGGCCGGCAGAAGGAGATGGACGCATCCATTACCGCCAAGGCCGAGTTTGAGCCGCTCTATGACAGACCCTATGAAGACAAGAAGACGGTCCGCGTAGCCGGGCCCTTCACCGTCGAGAGTCTCTCACCCCATCGAGTGTTGGGAGTGGGTGAGAACGACGAGCTGATCAACTCGGTCTCAGGATCAGCGAATGGCCGCGATGATGAGCAGGATTTTGTCCGGATGGTCCTAGAGAACCTCAAGACCTCAGGCGTGCAGCAGGCTCACAAAGAAGACAAGATCACCTTCACCTCCGTTACTCCCTGGCCCGGTACTCTGATCTGTGCCGAAGCACGTTACGTGGAAGGCGAGAAAGAATCGGGCACGGAGAAACGTGGGGGTGTTTTTGTCGGCCCCGAGTTCGGTACTGTCTCGCGGCCCGATCTGGTCGCTGCTGCGCGCGAGGCTGGTGATGCCGGCTTTGATGTGCTCATCACCTGCGCGTTCAACTATGATGCCCACTCCACCGAGTTCAATAAGCTGGGCCGAGTCCCGGTGCTCAAGGCGCGCATGAACGCCGACCTTCACATGTCCGATGAGCTAAAGAACACCGGCAAAGGCAACCTGTTCGTTATCTTTGGTGAACCGGACATCGTCATCCTTGATGCGGGCAAAGACGGCAAACCTGGCCAGATCCAGGTCAAAGTAAACGGAGTAGATGTGTTTCATCCCAACACCGGAGAGGTCCGCAGCGACGGAGCTGAGGGCATTGCCTGCTGGTTTGTTGATACCAACTACAACGAAGAAAGTTTTTTTGTGCGGCACGCGTATTTCCTGGGGGCAAATGACCCATACAGTGCCCTCAAGACCACCCTCAAGGCCGAAGTTAATCAAGACGCATGGGAGACCCTGCACAGCGACATCTCGCGCCCATTCGACAAGCCCCAGAGCGGACGCATCGCGGTGAAAGTAATCAACCACCTGGGCGACGAGGTGATGAAAGTGTTTCGTATCCCTTGATCGGTCGGTATCGTGAATCGGGTCCATAAAGATCACTATCTATAATAAGAGAGAGTTGAACATGCTTGCCATTCACCCACAATACTTGTCACTGTCAAAGTTGCTCGATGGACGCCTCTTTAGAATCCCCGAGTATCAACGGGCTTATAGCTGGACTTCTCACCAGAGGCAGGATCTATTCGGCGACATACGACGAATGCATTCCAAGGGGCCGGAAGAGGGCCACTTTATGGCAGCGGTCGTGTGCCTTCGTCGTTCGAAGCAGACTCTGGGAACAGATGAGTTCCACGTCGTAGAAGTGGTTGACGGTCAGCAGCGGCTAACCACACTCATCATCCTTCTCAATTGCATCAAATTGGAGCTCAATAAAGAAGACAAAGCGGAAGAAAAGCTTGCTCGCGAACTGGGAGAACTCCTGGTCAAGACTGAAGGAGACGAACTGCTGCTGCTCCAGACGAACCACGATAGCAGTCAACATTTCGCTACATTTTTAAGGAAGGGTACAGCCCAGCCTTCGAACATAGCGAAAATGATTGCAGACCGAGAGATTCTCAAATGCATTGAGGATTGCCGTGAGTTCATCTTTGGCTGGATTAAGACAACCGACACACTTTCTTCTTTGGCAGCGCTCTTGAAGAACCGCCTGTTTTTTCTTCTGCACGAAATTGAAGACGAAAGATCGGTATACACAGTATTTGAAGTTCTGAACAGCCGAGGGCTAGACGTGTCGTGGATGGACCGTCTCAAGAGCATATTAATGGGCAACGCTTTTGAGCTGCAGAACACAAATACCGCTGGCCTGATTGCCGACCTGCACACGTTCTGGCGCGATATCTATGGCATCATAGGATTGCGGCAAGGGTTGAGCACAGAAGCTTTGCGGTTTGGGGCAACTCTCAAGATGCAGGAAGCACCAAGCCGCCCGTTGGGTGAACAGGACTCCGTAGATGTAATGCGGTTAGGTGCCGGCAGTGCGAAACAGATTCGGGACACTGCAAGCTGGCTGCTGAGAGTCACTCAGGCTTGCGATACTGTGATGGCAAATCCGCGGATCAATGCCGTGACGCGCATTTCACAAGCGCGCTTATTAGCCACTGCCATCTATCTTCGCGAAGACATAGAAGGGGAGGAGCGCGATGAGCTGCTGGCAGGCTGGGAGAAGGTGTCGTTCAGGATTTACGGCATGCTCCGCAATGACGCACGGACACGGGTGGGGGAGTACGTTCGGTTAGCCTGGCGCGTGACAAATGAAGATTTGTCAGTCAACGAGATTGGGGAGGCGATCAGGGATATAGGAACCGAGTTCCCTATCAAAACCGCTACTGAATTTCTGCGCGGCAAAAATTGCTATGAGGGGTGGGAGAGCCAATTGCGCTACTTCATGTTCCGATATGAGGAACATCTTTCCGCCATGCAAAAACTCAATTTCAGTAATGAACAGTGGGAAAAAATCTGGATGGTGAGCCCGTCAGAGTCTATTGAGCACATACTTGCCAGTAGTAGCGCTTCTGATAAAGTCAGACACCGGCTTGGAAACCTGCTGATACTACCACCTAAACTGAATTCCACACTGCAAGACGATGCTCCTAAGCACAAAGCGAAAGCGTATCGCAAGACAGGGCTGCTTGTTGCTGGCGAAGTCGCAGATACCATTGAGTCTCATAGTTGGAACAAGAAGTTGATCGAAGATCGAGAGACAGCCCTTCTTGAATGGGCCGCGATGGAATGGGCGGACTGAAGGTAAGACGTATGGAGTTTCGCATCGCCGATACTTTTACCGATAGCCTGGCCAAGCTGACAGGCGAGGAACAAAAAGCAGTCAAAACCACTGCGTTTGACCTGCAAATGAACCCCGCCAATCCGGGCATGAGCTTTCATCGGCTTGATAAGGCGAAGGACAAGAGCTTCTGGTCTCTAAGGGTGAACAGTGACATTCGGCTTATTGTGCACAGAACCGCTACAAGTCTGCTGCTCTGCTACGTGGGCCACCACGATAAAGCATATGACTGGGCTGAACGACGCAAGCTCGAAATTCATCCAAAGACCGGTGCAGCACAGTTAGTAGAAATTCGAGAACGGGTTGAGGAAATCATTGTTCCCAAATATGTTGAGGTTGAACAGCCTAAGCCTCCCAAACCACCACTGTTTAAGCATTTAGGGGATAACGATCTGCTTGGTTATGGCGTTCCTGCTGATTGGTTGAATGATGTGCGGAAAGCCGATGAAGACTCAATTCTAGACGTGGCCAGCCATCTTCCAGCGGAGGCTGCCGAAGCCGTTCTGACTCTTGCCACTGGGGGAACACCCAAAGTTGTCCTCTTGATGTGGCAGACTCATGACGCAGCGGTCAGTGTCCCGAAGGTTGCCCCAAAAGCTACATTGGCTCTCGCAGCAGTTGATCCATTCAAGCACCCGGATGCTCAGCGCCGTTTCCGTCTGATAGGCAACGTGGAAGAACTGGAGCGCGCATTTGACTATCCATGGGAGAAATGGACCATTTTCCTCCATCCAGCGCAGCGCAAAATGGTTGAGGCTAATTATTCTGGGCCAGCCCGCGTTGCGGGATCAGCAGGTACGGGCAAAACTATTGTGGCGCTGCACCGGGCGGTGTTTCTCGCTCGTAAAGATCAAGATTCACGGGTGCTGCTCACAACTTTTTCTGAGACCCTGGCCAATGCTCTTCGCACTAAGCTGAAACGGCTCATAAGCAACGAGCCAAGTTTGGGTGAGCGGCTGGAAGTGCACGATGTCAACTCCATCGGAAGGCGGCTCTACGAAGCAAATTTCGGTCGACCTCGGCTCGCATCGAGTGAGGATATTCGCAAAATTGTTGGGCGATGCGCAGCCGATGTGGCCGGCCACAAGTTCAGCCCGCAGTTCTTGGTGGCCGAGTGGGAACAGGTGCTGGATGCATGGCAGTTGGACACATGGGAAGCATATAGAGATGTATTGCGTCTCGGGCGTAAGACTCGTCTCTCAGAAGATCAACGGCACACGCTCTGGTCAGTCTTTGAAAAAGTTCGCGCTGGCCTAAAGGCACAAAATATGGTGACCTACGCGTACATGTTTAGTCGGCTCGCGTCCCACCTCTCGGGAGCCAAGAATCCCCCGTTTGACTACGTCGTGGTGGATGAAGCTCAGGACGTTAGCGTGCCCCAATTGAAATTTCTTGCAGCATTGGGAAGCGAACGACCCAACGGCCTCTTTTTTGCGGGCGATCTTGGCCAACGGATCTTTCAACAAGCATTTTCGTGGAAGACACTCGGCGTTGATGTTCGAGGTCGTTCAGCAACGCTTCATATCAACTATCGAACCTCGCATCAAATCCGAATGCACGCTGATAAGTTGCTGGGTGCTGAAGTTTCTGACGTCGATGGCATTACAGAGGAGCGACGTGGCACAGTTTCGGTGTTCAACGGTCCGCAGCCCTCAATTGAAGTGTTCGGCAACCCCGAAGCCGAGGTTGAATCAGTTGCAAAATGGATAAAACAGCTGGTCGAAGATGGTCTCAAGCCGCACGAGCTAGGCGTGTTCGTGCGCTCAGCACCTCAGTTGGACAGAGCTCGCAAGGCTGTTGAACTAACGGGTCTGGTATACAAAGTTCTCGACAGTAACGTAGAAACGACAAGCGGGTACGTGTCAGTGAGCACAATGCACCTCACCAAGGGGTTAGAGTTCCGCGCGGTGGCTGTTATAGGCTGTGACGACGAAATAGTCCCGCTACAGGAACGAATCGAGACGGTTGCAGATGACTCAGATTTGGAAGAGGTCTATAACACCGAACGGCATCTGCTTTACGTTGCGTGTACCCGTGCTCGCGACCGTCTGCTTATCACTAGTGGCGACAGACCATCAGAATTCCTTGACGATCTCGCACGTATTGCTGATCCCTAGGCGACATAGACTACGCCAACTCGGCAACCACACGCTTCACTTCAGATATGACATTTTCGAACCATTCCCCACGATTGGTAAGAGATAGTCAGAAAGCGAAGATGAATCGGAATCGTAAGAGAAGTGCTGCCCATCGATAGTGAATTCAGGGCCCCTATTCGGTCCCACCCTGCCTTGAATAGATAGGGATGGAATAGATGCTCCGTCACAGTTAACACTGCACCAAACTTGTCCGGTTCGCGTGGAAATATCTCTCGGAGCCCAAACCCTCTTTGCCTGTGCGGGTACTCCGCATGATGCTCAAGCAGTTCTCCGGGCCCTTGTCCAACGGCGCGCCCTCATCGTTATTGACAACCTTGAGACTCTTCCCCAGATCGCCGCCAGTGTTTATACGAGTTTCTCAGTGCGCTGCCCACAGGATGTAAGGCAATCATATGCATCACCGACCGTTGATGCCCGGACTTAAGAGACGTGTTGAAATGTTGAGTTCGCCAAGGCTTTGACAACCCCAAAATTGTCTACAGCGGAGCAGAACGCAAATAAATTGAAAGCAGAGTCCGAACCTCCGGTTTGCCGACGATTCGACAACTGGAGGTCACTCGACCGCGATATGGTAAGCTCGCCTCATCGCATCCTTCCTCCTTCTCTAGTTCAAGGAAAATAGACCATTGACTCGCCGTGCAGAAGCTTCTATCGTTCAGGCAAATCCTTCGAGAATGGAGCCGCTCACTGTCCAAAGGGCGGCGATAGCGAGGGCTGTCGAATCAGCGACAAAATATGTTCCATTCTTGATTTTATGCAGGTACGATAGCAAACATTTGTTGATGCAACCAAGTGTGCATTCAGAAGACGATCATTTGAAGCGGGACACTCACTGGGGGTTCCAATGACCAGGTCGGAGTTCTTGAAACTGCTGGGTGGCGGGGCCATCCTGTTTCTTTGTGGATGCCAAGAAGGTAAGGACAAGAAAGAAGAAAGTCCCAAAGAAGGTGCTCCACCGCCGGAGACAAAATGCATCGCTGATTTTGTCGACGGAACCAACCTGTCCAATCCTGATTGCGATCCCAAGAAGAAAACTTTGGATAACCGTTGCACCGGCAAACTCTACAAACTCATCTATCCCGGCTCGCAATACGACAACGCCGCTGGCCGCAAACTTGCCGACGAAGAACTGAAGCGCGCCACTGATTTCTATGCGAAATACTGCATCGACTTGACAGTCGAAGAAATCACACTCCCGGCCAAAGTTGCCGCCGGATTCAAAAACTCGTATGCTGCATGGTTCGCTGATCTCATCAGCGACATCGGGGGCAAGGACAAGCTCGGCAAGACTTCCATTCCCGCTGGTGATTGCGCCAATTTCCGCAAGATTGCCGACACCATCCAGAAACACGCCCAGGACGAAGTGAAACCCAAGGGTCTGAAGTTAGTGATAGTTTTCATGGACGAATATATCGGAGGCTCGGACGGCCGAGACACGCTGGTTTCCAGCACACAACAAGACATCATGCAGATTGGAATCAACTGGATCGACAGCGGCAGCAAGTACATTCTCGCTCACGAATTGATTCACGCGCTAGGCAAATCCGGTGCTGCCGCCGTAGGAACGATTACCTGGCCGCACGAATCGAAGTGCCCCGGCAAGGCGCTCTCCCATGTCGAGCGCACCGACAGCCGAGTGACCATCGATCTTTCGAACCGCTTTCTAGACATCCAAGAATACTTAGAGATCGGCGCGAACCGTGCCGCAGGTATTCTCAAGTGCCACAAAATCAAGTGAAACCGTGCCGAAGGGCAGATGGTCCAGAATTCGAGTACTCTTGATGTTCGGGGGCAAATCACCCGACTTCCCCGCGTGACCCGAGTGCTCAGTCCTTGGGTATTGCCAACACTCATCTTACCCGCCAGAACTCCAACAATTGTGCAGTAAGCCGTGATTAACCGGCAAACCGGAACTTGAAATAGCCTTCATAAGTCGGCCCAACCCACGGGGCCCAAGGCATGTCACTGGATCGCGAAATTCAGTCAATAGGCCCTGATGGGCGGGAACACTTTTTGTACCAGCTTCGTGAAACGCGGCTCTGACCGCAAGATGTCCAGCGCCGGCTCAACTCTCAGTAGATCCAGGCCCGGGTCACCAACGACATCCGCCTTGTCCAGCCAGGTCAATGCCTTCTCCCTACCATCGCGTCCAAGTCCGGCATAACCCAGCGCTACGGCGTAGGGGGATACATAGCGTTCCTTTTCCGAGGCCTCCAAACGGTCTAAGATCTGGCGGGCTTGGCAGGTTTTACCCAGCCGGCCATAGGCAAAGCCCAACCCCGCCCAGAAGTACGGATCTCCTCCGGGAAGCTTTGCAGCCTTTTGAATTTTGTTCTCCGGCTCCATGGCGTCACATGTGTTCTTCAACTGCGATAGGATATTCTCGACTGGTGACAAACCTCCCTCGTCCTTATCTTCATCTTCGTCCGCAGACATTCTCACCGCGGACCTAAAGCTCTTAACCGCTTCGTTTAGCATCCCCTTATGCGCATAAGCGAAGCCAAGCCATGAAAACGCGTATTGGGACTTGTAGCCCATCTGAATTGTCTTGTTGAGCTGTTTGATTGCGTCGTCATCCCGTCCCATCCAATATAAGGTCCCTCCAACCTCAGCGTTCAAAATGGGAGAGCTTGGTTCCAGGCGCTGTGCCTGCCTGATTTCCTTCAAAGCATCCTCTTTCTGTTCGTTCCGCAACAAGTACTCGCTATACCATTGGTGAGCCGTAGTAGAGTTCGGACTGATCTCGATGGCCTTCTTGAAATGTATTTCAGCACTCCTCCAGTCGTGATCACATTCCTCCTCAATGTTTGCCAGCGCGGTGTATGCTTCGGCAGGCGTATCGTCTCTACCGATCGCTTTCATCACTGCGTCTTTCGCCAACGCGCACGATTTTCGAGGGTTGCCTAAATTATAGTCAGGATATGATACATAGACTTGAGATAGCCAGGCCGAGGCCAGCACATAGCCCGGATCATTGCGAACGGCCTTCTTGAAAAGCTCAGTGCTTTTCAGTAGGTTTGCTGGCCCGATCCGATTTCTCCACTCGTACTGGGCCTCAAGGTATGCTTGATAGGCGTCGGGGTCAGGTTGGTATTTCGACAACCGTTCCCGCTCCTGGGGTGTTATCGTGACTCCGCACTCGCGGGCGATGCTCTCCGCGACCTTACCCTGTAAGGCAGGCAGTTCTGACATCTGGGGATCATAGGCTTCTTGCCATAGGACCTGCCCTGATTTGAAGCGGCGCAGACTTATCTCTATCCTGATATGCCCCGCCTTTTGGGACGACTTCACTGTCCCCTCAATGACTTTGTCAATACCCGGCGGAAGCGTCCCATCGTCCGCGGGTGCAATGATCGGAAATTTCTTGAACTTGACCAATTCACGGATCAGGCCATCGTGCATCTCCTCGGCGACGTACTTCTGGTTCTGGTCATTGAGATCCATCTTGAAGGCCGACACCGCCACTGACGGCTTCCAAAAAATCAGCCACACAGCCAGGACAATTCCAAGCGGCACCAAGATGCCAACCACCACTAGCGGCCACCAGATGCGTCTTCGCCGTTCAAAATTGCGCCGGACGGGTTCGGCCAAAGATAGTTGTGATGTCTCAGGAGTTTCCGCAAGTTCCACGACTTGCGCCGAAGCATCCGCCGAGCGAGAACGGCTGGGCAGCTTAACTTGCGGGCCATCCATTCGTTCAGCAATGGAAACAACTGCGGGTCCGCCGCGCGGGGGCGGCGAAGAAGCACGGTACGCCGGCACGGTCTCAACTGGCGTGATGAAGCGGTAGCCCCGCCGCGGCAGAGTTTCAATGTAACGAGGTACTTCTGCGTCATCGCCCAGTGCAGAGCGGATCTTCCTTATGGCAAAGTTCAACCCTTTTTCAAAATCAACGAAAGTCCCGTCACCCCATATCCGGTGCCGAAGCTCTTCACGGGTCACTAGCTCTCCGGCATGACTTGCAAGCAGGGCCAGGATTTTGAATGGCTGGGGCGGCAGATTGATAAGCATTCCGGCCTTGCGTAACTCGCTGGTCTTTAGATCCAGATCGTATACACCGAAGCGAAGGTGGGATGCGGAAGGATCGTTCATGACTGACTAGACTGACAAGCTGGATATTCTGAGTCTTCTTCGCAAGCTTCTGATTATACATTCGAGGACAGGAAGGCACGCTCATATCGTCCACTAAACCCTTGTAAGTGAGGCGGTTAGCTGCTCACTTCAAACTCATCCGAGACTGGCTTGCTTGCTGTTGCCTGAAATCTCGTAACGGTGCTAGCGTTTGCGCAGAAATGCCGTTTCATGAGCAACGGCAATATCGAAGCCGGAGAATTTGCCATGCGCCATATGCAGAGTATCATTGGAACACTGTGCCTCGTCCTCATCCTACCGTTCGGGTTACCCGCTTCTCCGCAGCAAACATCCATGATTTCGCTGCCTGCAACTGCGAAACAGAATACTTCCGCACCCAAGCGTCGGAGAGCTCCCAGAAAACAGCCAGTGGCAACAGTAGCCGCAGAGAAGCCGTCCGAAGCCCCGGTCAAGTCGGAGACACAAACCGACCAGAAAGCTGCAGCCATCCCCTTGGAGTCCAAACTCATAATCTTATTTGACCAGCACCTAAAGCTACTGCTAGAGCTTCCAAAGAAAAAAAGTGACAAGTATGTTTTCACACTGCCGAAATCAAGTCGGTGCATTGGGCCAATCGCGTCTTTGATCAGGGAAGATGAGGCGGTCATGGTCTATGAAGCCTCAGGAGAGAAAGTCACAATTACCTGTTCCGGACTGGATGGCCGCCCGACCTTCAAAGCGACTGCCATCGAGCCGTACAACGCGTGGGAGAGCTCGCAAGACGCTCCGTTCCTGGCCTCGAACCAAGCGCCCAAGCCGCAGATCAACACAAAGACCGTAGCGTTTGCTGACGGCCCGCGCACTAAGTGGGAATACACTTCGAATTTTTCAATTGTCTTCGATAACTGTAGTTCCATAGAGATCAACGGCACCGTATACCATAAGCCGCCCCCGCCCCTAAGGCAAAACAGCTATGAGGTCGAGGTCGAAGGCAATATTCTGTCTGTTGCCTGTTTCAAGGGTAACGGGCCGGAAGCGGCGGAGCTAATTCCGTGTGAGAGAAAATCAAAGGCAACAAAGCCATGCGCCACCGAGCCGGAAGGGTCCAACCCGGTGTTGGACAATGAGAGCATTTACATTTACACGACCAAGTGGATTAAGGCATTTGAAATCATCCCCAACAAGCAAAGCTCAAAACTGAAGGCTGGGAACGATGAGTTTCGTGAGGTTCTTAAAGATCCACATCACTATCACTCACTGGCAGTCAACGGGATCAGGCTCACGCCGAACAATGTTGATCTGCTTTGGAGCCGCACCAGGCCACCCTACCACATTGACCACTACGTTGATTCGGACGACTGCCGCTTCTACAGCGTCCAGCCGGAGCACCATTCCGTGGACGTGGGCAGGTCGTTGCTGCGTGTTGTCAGGAAGGCCAATGGCATCGTGGTCGGCCCAAGCAAGATTTATGATGTCCATGCTCTGCAGCAGATGCTGAACAATACGGCGTCCCAGCTTGCGTCCATTTCGGGTTTCGATCAAGTTTCCATCGTGAAGGCATTCGGCAGCATCCAAGGTGTCACCCGCGATACTTCTTTTGTGAGCGGGCAGATCACCACCGCACAACTGCCCACGGTAGACAAAACCGTCGTCAGCGATGCGAGCACTGCCCCCAGCGGCAAGAGCACCGACGACAAGACCACGACGGATGCAAAGAGCGGCGGCTTCGGCGGAAACGCACCCAGCGCTCCAGTCAGCTCGCCATTGACTCCTCCTTCCAATCTGTCGGTATCCAGTTCCGACATACTGGCGGAACAGGTGCAGTTAAATTCACAGATCACTAGTCTGCGTTTGCTCCTTCAAGGCGCATTGTCAGACCGCTTAGTGGTGAAGAGAGGTCGGGCTGTGGGTACCCGGGCCCAGACCACGTTGGGATTTCCCATCACACTGAATCCGCCGCGCCAGTACAAGCACGCGGCGGCGGAGGTGCGCATCATCATCAGCCCACCCTCATCCCTGGATGAGCCAGTCCGCATTGTGAACCTGCTTCCCGAGGAAAAGACCTACAATGTTGCCAAGGTCACCGGTCATCAGGATCAGTTCGGAGCCGGTGCGATCGTCGAAGCCGTGAATCTCGGATTCAATACCGGTCGCGCCAAGGATCGCCTTTTCCTGGCCAAGGACAGCGACACCATCGCGATGCAATATGCCTTTCCTACCGATCCCGACTTGGAACTGGGCTTTTGGAACAAGATCCGGCACGGAGTAGACGAACCTCTAAGGGCCGAGCCCGCAGGGGATTGTCGTGAAGTGGTGCAGGACATCCCTATTAACTCCGTGGTCTTCGGGTGGCAATTCCGACCGGTGTTAGGTGCCGACTATGTGCAAGCGGGACAGCGGCAGGTCTTCGCCCAATTGGCGCTGCCGACTGCCACCGGACAGCCATTCATCGGAAGCGTAAAGATCCAAACCCTATGGCGGAACTATGATCCGAAGAAGCACGTAATGGGGGAGATTCTGTCATTGAGCTGCGACTCCTTTGATGACCTAGACGCAGTTGCCTTGTTTGCCCCGACCCGCGTTCATAACGTGAGCATCTCTGACCTCGGCAACGGTTTGCTGAAGGTTGACGCCAAGGGTGAGTTCTACGCTCCTGGGCTAAACGTTCTTTCTGGCAATTCCATTATGCCTGCCACGAATTTTGATGGCAGCCAGATCGTCTTCTTTGGAGCGGCCAAAGACCTGTTGCAGAATGACGCCCTGCAGATTGTGGGCGCAGACGGCACTCCAACTACCTTAGCAATTGCAACGAATGACCGGCTTCGGCTGGAGGATAGTGCGTGCGGGCTGAAGAAGGCCATAGTGGTGGCCGAACCACACCCGGACGAAAACTCCACCGTCACCCTTTCACTCACCTACGGGAGAGCTGACATTGATGCTCATTCTCCGCTGGTAGTGATTGGCAACAAAATATTCGGCCTCAGAGATTCGCCTTTCTATCAACCGAACCTGCCAAACCAGGATTCGCCCTGCACGCCCAATTCACAAGGCCACCCTCTCACCTGCAGTTACACATTCGACGCTCCAACAGACTTGCTTCGCAGTTCGCAAGTCTTCGCAGTAAAGGACTTGGCCTGGGGGATGCATTACGGCTACAGAGGCACGATCTCGATACACTCAGCGATTGATAACCTCTCGCTCATTTTCGAGACCCCTGCCAAAGAGCTGAAGACATTCCTCATGAGCGGCAAGAACGTTAAACAACTCGTCAATTGTGGAAAGGACTGCCCGGTCATCTATGCAAAGGGCGACCCAATCAAAAAGCCTGAAATGACCGCAATCTCCGATGACAGCGTATTCGTCACGCTGCCGTCGAAAGCGGTGAATGATCTAGACTCGGTGAAGATCAATGTCGGAAAAAATGTTTTTGATATCTCCCTCTCCGGGAACCTGAAGCCGCCGGATCTGTCTCCTACCCCAAGTTTCCTGAGTGTTGGGGACAGCCTGGAGGTCTCTTTTGCCTGGTCCAGCGATACGCCCATTCAAGTGAAGTTTGAAGATACTGCGCTGATCTTTCATCTGGTCAAAAAAACTCTGAAAGTAGGAGTAACCACAGTGGTTACCAAAAGCGGCGGCCAGAAACAGTTACGTGCCACTATGCCCAACGGTTCGACCGTGTTGCTTCCAATCAGAGTGGTCGGCTCGGGAGGATAACTGCTCTAAGTGTCGGCCACACAATGAAGTGTGGTATTCGTGCAGAATCTGAGACGTGTACGCTACGATGCCTATTGTTTTTGAAGAAATCTTATCTCCACAAAGATCCTGCGGCTACAAATTCATACACAGGAAGCATCTCGACACCGCGACTGAGCGAAGGTAGCTTCTTGTATTGCAAACTCTCGGGCATGAACGTGACAACTCAGGCCCACTGGGCCCAAGTCAAGAGCACTAATCACATTGGAAAAGATGGAGCGCCCCTCGAGGGGTAGCCATGTGGTCCGCTAGACCGTTCGTCCCTGGAGCGAGTGACCTATTGAACGGCGCAGTTCTTTAAGGCTTTCGCAGCTACAAAACCGTATACATCGCGGTAACCGGTAACCCAAGATTGAACCCAGCTGAAAAGCTGAAAAGCAAAGAGACTCAAGCCAGAGGCTTTTAGGCATATTGGCCTACCAACACACCGGTGAGTGGGAAACTTGTATTCCAGATTTGGCAGATTGGGGGCATTGAATTTTGTAACAATTTGCCAAGAACGGGCCGCCAGAAACGGTGTCAAACACCCTTGCTCCATTACGGCGACCGAGTTGCGTTTAGGTCTTAGTCTTGTCAGACCTAGGAAGCGCGACGATACTCAAAGACCTCTCTGTTGATGGTAAAAGCAAATGGCTAACAACCAAGGCAATTGGCCCAAGCGCTAATCACTTCTTCAGACGTTGTGGTCTGGGGCGATCCAGATAGTTTCGATTCTGTGGTCACCTCAATTTGGGCGGCCTTGTGGCCCTCCTTGCGTGAAAACTTTTCATTTCGAATGAGTTTTGATCCAGCTGACATCGATAGCGAGAAACCGCCTACCTTGGTTACCAGTCCAAAACAAGTGAGTGCACGTTGGCAGAAACACAGTTTTATCGTACCTGGTTCTGACTCGCAAATGTCTACTGAAGCGGAAGCCGAGACGCTCTTAAGAGGAGAATCTTCCGCTCTCCAGGGATTCAGGGAGGAACTGCAAGCCGATATAAGAGAGTTCCGTCAACTCAATCTGCTCAATTTGCTCTATCGGTCTCGACAGCAAAAGAATCAGACCTTTAGTTCTCTTCGGTCGCAGCTGCAGCTTGCGGGCAAGTTATCACTCGATCCTAACCAGGGCTCCGGATTTAAAGCCGTGATATTGCAGGAGCTTGCCGCACAAATCCCACAGCAGTCCACAGCCGCTGAGATTCGTGGCCTGCGCAATATTCCGTGGGAATCGTTTGAGAAAGCAAGAGTCAAGGTGATTTTTGACTCTGTGGCGCACTGGATTGAAACTAATGCAGTGGATAAAACGTTTGCTGGGGATTCCGTTCCGACGCTGCTCTACGACGGCATGAGCGAGGAAACCGAATGGGGGGGTTGCAGTACAGGCAGGGTTGATTGGATGTTTGAAGCGGAACACGGGCCGTATAGCCCAAGCGATGTGGGCGTGGGTTCAAGGAGAGTTGAGAGCTTATTCTGAAAGGCTTCTAACGCTTTACGTTACCGATTCTGAACGGCAAATCGCATTGGCAGACGAGACGCCAGATTTAACTGCAAATCCAGAACTCTCGAACAGGTTAGCTGAGGTTTCGCGAGAAAAAAAATGGTTCGATCTACATGCAGCGGTGTTGAGCCACAGGTCGGATTCACATCAAAGCGTCGTTACAGCCCATCTTAATGCGCTCCCACAAAATGACATGAGAGGTATTGAGAGACTCAGGACTTCGTTTGGCAGCCGAGAGTTTTTCAATTTGAGTACAAAGCTCAAAGACGTTCGCTTGGTTGATGCCGCCATGAAATGTCTGGCCGATGCTCCGGAGCTCTGGGCCAAGTACGATGCACAGGAAGCGTTTTTTCGTCTTCTGTTTATGCAGTGGCTTCAAACCTTTGGCTTTACTGGCCTCGAGAGCGAAATGGGGCGGTCGGTTCTTGCGAAATCTATTGAAGCCGCCATCGACACCCCCGACAATCCATTGATCAGCTGCATTGTTAGCGTTCAACCTGACTGGAGCAGCTGGCCTCTCCGACCCAATATTTGGGGCAAGATACCGAGTTTACATCGTGATACAGTCTTGCAAAGTACCGCTAATGGCTTGCTAGCCAAGTTCCTTGATGGTAAGGCATCACTTCCTGAATCCAAAGACTTGCTGCCGTACTTTGTGGAAGAAACCAATGTGCGTGCTGCCCTTGGACGCACCTCTAATCTCGTGGCCTCAATTGAACTGTTTGAACGATTTCCAGAGCTGTCCGAACGGCTACTGATGTCGTGGATACGTTCAATTTCACATTCGGGCAACGAAATCTCCTTCACGGTTGCTCGACGAATAGGCGACCTCATTCTTTCCCGCAAATGGAGCAGTGCAGCGGATGAACTGAGTCGCCTTGCGGAGAATCGCAGAGAACTGCGTCCTGCGCTGGATGCTTCTCGCTCACTGCTCGGAACGATGCGACGAATTCAGCTGCTCCTGATCGGGCTATTGGCCGGGAAGGATGAGATTGATTTGTGGTCTGCCTTGGAGAAGCTCGGGTTGCATTTATACCCATATGGACCAGGGGCCGATGATCTGTGGCAGCGAGCGGGCGGGGAGGTCTCTGACCTAAGACGATTCAGCACAGGTCGGGAAGCATGGTCCACAGTGATCGCACAAGCGCGGGTAGGGCGTTATCAGGTCACACTGGGGAGTTTAACGAACGCCATGCTCGAAGATTTTCCATACAACGACGATTTGAAGATGATCGCAAGGCTAATAAATGAACGCTAAATCACAAGGAACAGCAATCGTGGTAGCCACGGCATTGCCAGTCGAGTTTCGAGCAGTACATCAGTATCTCATGAACACTGCAACGGAGGTAGGAGAGCACGGTACACGTTATGAAACAGGCTCGTTCAAGGATGCGAGGATCGTGGTTCTCGAGACTGGCGCAGGGAACGTCGAAGCGGCTATTGAGGTGGAGACTGCCGTTTCACGTTATGGCGCTCGTTATCTATTCTTTGTTGGAGTTGCTGGCGGACTGAAGGACGTAAAGATCGGTGATGTTGTCGCTGCAACGAAGATTTACAGCTACGAGTCCGGGAAATCTGGCGAGGAGTTTTTGCCGCGTCCAAAGATGTCTGAATCCAGCCATTATTTGGTGCAACTAGCGCGATCAACAGCGCGCTCCGAGCGGTGGGTCAAGAAGCTTGCGGGAGAACAACCGCAACCAGCAGCGCTCGTTGGGCCGGTGGTTGCGGGTGAGAAAGTCATAAATTCGCTCGAAGCTTTAGAATTACAGACAATCCGAAAATCGTACAGCGATGCTTTGGCGCTTGAGATGGAAGGATACGGTGTATTAAGGGTGGGGTACTCGCGAGAACAAGTTCGGATGATTGTGATCAGAGGGATTTCAGACCTCTTAGGCGGGAAGGACGCGGCGGATGCCAAGGGCTCTCAACCGAGATCGTCGGCCAATGCTGCCGCATTTACATTCGAGATGATCGAGTCTCTGTTAAGTGAGCCCCGTCCGATTCGGAGCGAAAACTGGGATACCCTTGCGAGGGTCTGTGCCAGCTTGTACCCCCTTGGCCCGACACAAGGCGAGATATGGAGCCGTGCTGGAGGGGACTTGGCGACGCTGGATTTGGGCCAAAGTGGAAAGGCGAATTGGCACTCAGCGCTTTGGAGGCTTCGAAACGGCGGCGGGGGCCAGAATATCACTTTGATCACCCTGATTGCTTCCATGATCGAAGACTACCCAAATAATATTGAGTTGGCTGAATTGGCGGCGTTAGTCATGTAAGAAGAAATCGCGGTTGTCAGAGCGTCACCCTGTCTCTGATTGCCGTGATTGCTTTTCATCCTGCGACACTATTCTCCCTTCAATTCTGAACATACAAAACAACAACGATTGTCCGATTGTCCGAATGCTTGGCTCAGCACAGGCCATTAACTAGGTAATCTGTGTGTTCCACCAATCCACCAATCGTCTACAATCACCAGAAAATCACAGCCTCAAAATTATCTACAGCTCAGATGCAAACGCACCAGGAGGTCTAGCCATCTGCTTGAAAAATAAACTGTTTTGAAAAGATGGTCTAGGTAGACCCACTGGGCCCAAGCGGGAATTGCTTCCGAGTTGTCCCACTACATTCAGCAAATGGGAAAATTCAGTGATTCGATCCTTCGCAATGTAGGAGGACTGGAACACCCAAACAAAGTATTACTCAATCAAGCACTGATCGTACTGCCAGATGTAAGTAAATGATCACGTCGTTCAGGGTGCTATTCGTAACTGTGGGTTCAAGGAGTGTGGCGTTCATAGATTCATTATTCGCGGGGTTATCCGTGATTTTCATGGGTTGAAACGCAGAGGTTACTCCAAGGCGCCATTTACCGATAGGACTGACATTATGGAGTGCCATTAGTCCCACAACGTCGGGAGATCTCGGACTGTCCAATCTTTGGATTCTTCCAATCCGGATAATCGGAACCATGCTCTGATCGATTCCAGGTTGTTGCGAAACGCTACCGTCAAGATAAGTTACCATTCCGCGCTGGGGGACACGAATGATAGCTTGAAATAATCCTCCCCCATTCGAAGAATCAACTGTAACGCTCACACCTCGTAGTCTTACGTTCCTTTGTTGGGGGAACAAATTCGCGCTAATCTCGAAATCCCATGCTCCCGAGCGTTTGTCGGAGCCGAGACCTAAGCTCCACGCAGCAACCGCCCTTAGAGAAACGGGGAACACATAGTTTTGCTCCTGTCCACTGAACCGAACGAGCCACTCCATTGCCTCCCTGACTGCAATGATCGCATCGTCAAGGGCGTGCCCGGTATCCGCAATCTGCCAATCATACCCATAGATGTTCTTGAGACCAAGGCGTATCGCGGAAAGACGAGTGCACGCATCACGGAAATCAGCACAAAAGCGCACTCGAAGAGGCTGGCGTCTCGCTTCGTAGTTGAGTGCACCAGATTGCTCAGTGAAAGCCATCATCTTCATGGCGTTGATCCTCCGGGCCGCTTCAGTCCTAGCACGACGAAATCCTATGTTGCAATTGTCGTAGGTCGCTTTGGCCGCAGATGCGGTTGCACGAGCTCTCGCAGCCAGAGCTTGGCCAGAATACGACCATACTGATGCGATCTTATTCCCCCGTTCTTCATTCGTCATATCTATGGGAGGCCTCACGACCTCGCCAGTGTGCTCATTGGTGGCCTTGGGGACTTCGGGCTTGTTCCAAACATTCGCAGCGTACCAGCAGGCTTCAGCCGCAGTTGTTGCAGTCACGTCCTCTGCCTTGCTAGCAGCGGCCGATTGCAACGTAGGGAATGCGTAAAAACCCGCTGTTACTTCTTTCTCGTGAATTGCCTCAAGATCGTCGAACTCCTTCAGCTCCAACCAAGTAGTAAAGCTCTTCTCGCCTAGAGTCAGGTCCTCTGTTCGGGTGGCGATACCGCGCTCAAGTAATGTAGCGGCCTGAGATAATAACTGCTCAACTTGGTGGTATCGGAACTCCGAGGACACGCTCGGAACGGCCTCTCGAATCGTGATCCCCGCGTCTATGTGATTACGCCGGATGGCCATTCCAGAAAGTGTCGTGCGCGCCTCTGCAAAGGAGGAGAACTGCGATGATTTGTCTTTAGCGGGAGATGAATTCGATGCCGTTGCAATGATAGGCTTGGAGCCACACGAAATATCATTTTCAGGTGCGCCTTGATCCGGCAAGCTGGGGGGCGGCTCCAGAGGAGCGAGTGGATCGACGTTCGGGCATCCGAGAGTCGGAATCGCCGGCGTTTTCAACTGGCTTGGGCTTGGAGATGTGGTGTTAGTTGAGGGTGTAGCATGGGACAGGGGCACGGCAGCCCAGGCAACAGTGAATCCAGCTGACTTCAACAGGTCGCGACGCGTATTGTCCAATGGATCCTTTTTCATTGGGCCCCTTCAGTTTTGTATTAGGTTGTCTTGCGTTCGCATGTCTGGAGTCGATCTCGGCGTAGGACCTGGTCGCGGAGAGGGAACGCCAGTAGATGGAAACATATTGTTTTCAAGGTCGCAATCTACATTGTTCACAACGCTCTCGAGACCAGTCACTCGGGTGTTCCATTGTTCCAGGAATTCGTGCAAGTCATAGCCGACTTCAAGCCCACTCGTGCCAAGGAAGTCCGCGGCGACGGTGGCAGCTGCTAGGCTTCGGCCAGCTGCCGCTCCCAGGAGGAACCCAACTACCGTACCCGCTTCCAGCCCGTAGAGTGCCCAATCGAGGGTCTTTTCGCTGGGCAAAGGCGAAAAATCAACGTTTCCAGTGCGCGCCATGTAAATCGCCTGAACCGTGCCGTAGTACTCATGTGCGTGGCCGGAACATCTTGTCAGATCGCTAATTGGCGAGGCACCCTGCCGGTTTTCGCGACTCATCAATTGATACCCTGATGACTCACGTCGGTTAGGCGAGGGGGAGGGTTTAGCCGCGACTTCGGTCGGGCGCTCGACTGCTGTACCGTGATTTGCGGCTACGGTCGGACCCTCTACTGCTCCAGCGCTGCGCTCATTCAATGCGGTAGTACTATTTTCTTTTGCTTTCGTAGAAAGAAAGTCTTGTGTGCGGGGAGCAAACGTTGGATCCTTTTCGTGTGCCGGAGTGGCTTCGTGACCCCGGCCGCGATCGCCGCCCTTATCTTCATTACCGCACCGGGTTATGATCGAAAGTGAACTCACAAAGTTCGAAACACCGTACTGCTTATAGAGTCGAGGTCGACGGTTCGCCCTATTAGGAAGGAGCCTTACCTTCTCGCGGTTTCTTGCAAAAAGATTTTTACGATTATAGTCTCGAAGCTCAGAGCAATGTGAGTTAAATGTTAGGCTGGACGTCCCCATGTTCCTACCTCTTACGATATTTCTTTCTCTCTGCGTGTTAGAGATTTCAAAGGTTGGCTTGCGCATTTGTGCCGTTGACGATACGGAATACAGTCAAACAGCTTCGTTACTACCAGCACTAGAGGGAGCCACGGGGCGCTATCTTCGTGGCTTCCGCGTGAGCCTTACGAGTGACCGGCACTTTAATTTCGAGTTCCTTTTCTCCTTCAGGTGCCTTTTTACCAGCGGCCTCACCAGGGCGGTTCTTTCGCCGGATGCGGTCATATACTCCGACGTGGTACAACGGCCTTTCAACCCGAGCCTGCTGCCGGAAACACCTTTGTGGCCGACGAATCTCTCAACCCAACGTCTTCAGAAACGTCGCATGCGAAATTCTGGATTGTTCGGCTGCCCTTCCACCATTGATTGAATGCTGTGGCTCGCTGAGGGTTCTGCAGCGACAAATTCATATACAGAAACGCAGCAGAGGCAGATCAGGGCATTACAAATTGTTGAATCCCAATCGCAGTGGGTGCAAACGAGGAACCCCAAACCACTGAGCCCAAGCGAAGTGCACTAACGGAAGGCAAGGGTGTGCGAGCTCGCTACCCGATCACTCTAAGACTCAAGAAGTCAAACAGTCCAGGCCACAGAAAAACTATGGAACCGTGAGGTTCTTTGAGGCTCTGACAGCTACAAAATCATATACAGTGCACACCTTAAGGTGCAGGTCAATACAAAACTGAATTGAAGAACGAGTCGATTTCCGGGTTGCCGACCAGCTGTCCGGAACCTCTGCCCATTACTTCCCACAGGCCCGTTTCCGAACCGATAAACGTAGCCCGATGGCAGCCGCTAGATTACCAATGGTCACTTAGCCGGTGGCTGTGTCAGACTGTCCGGCGTCACCGGCGCGATTGTACCGCCAAGGCCCGCCGGGGCAGGGCGAGGCGCGGGCGTTGGTGGGAAGCCGGCAGTTTCCTTCGCCGGCGTCTCCCCAGACATAGCTGCGAGCACGTTTCGAATGTTTTCGACTATGATGTCCTTCCAGCCGAATAATGTGAGCGGGCCTCCCGCCTGCGGGTACAGTTTCAAAAGCAACTTCTCTACTTTGAGGATAATGTCTAGGCCCAGCTTTAGAACGGCTACCGTGCCGAGCGAGTTCGCTCCGATCTTCTCATTGGCTGTGCCGAGCATTGTAAGAACGCCGCTGAGTTGGACAGTTTGATTCAACGATGTCTTTTCGTCGTCGGGTAGCCCAGAGTATTGCTGGCTGAGCGTCTGTGAGATACCGGCCAAGCACGCATTAAGGCCTGATTCATAGATGGACAAAAGCTTCTGATAATCTGTGTCGGGAGCCAGCTTCTTGGCGTTCACACAATAGTTTGCCCCAAGCTGCCTGTAATCCGAAAGTAAAGCCAGAAATTCATCAGCCATGACAACCTCCACGTTCACGTGATGTGAACTTCACACAGTGCCTCTGCAGCACCTCAGCTAGCGCCGGTATGCCGCATTGCTCTTATTGAGTTGTTCGATTCTAGCGTGGTCGATTCGGGAAGGCAATTGTCTTTATTTCCTCCTTATTATTTTTCCATTTGGTACTTTGGGTCAGACGAGCTCATTTTTTCTGCTCTGGGCGGTTGACGGGCTACTCTGAAGTGTTGGGCCAAGACTAGCGACGCGGGCCTCAGTGCCCCTTCTGGGAAACTGCGGTCATTGGTCGACCATGTCTTGGATCATTCCGGATTTAAATTAGACCCGCGGGGCCCAAGTCCTGGGCACTAACAAACACAAAGCTGCTCGACTTCGCTATCAGGTCACACCGAAACTAACAAGAACTTAAACTGTCAGATCAGAAGAAGACTTTTGAACCGTGGGGTTCTTTGAAGCTTTGATAGCTACAAAATCATATACAGTGCACATCAGCGACCATATTTTTAGGGAAACTGTAGCAGTTGGGCGCAATTGGCTTTCTCAGACCCGACTTTGAGACTAAAGGGTCTAGTCACCTTCATTTCGTCAAGACCGGTATAAAACGGGTATTACCATGGTCAAAAGAGACGGCTTTCCCCCACGATGTTCGAAATATGGATAGACCGGTGGACAGATTCGAAAGCTCCTTTCTTACGAGTGGCTCCCACTCATCGACTCGGAGATGCTCGGCCCAAAGGCGAATTCGAAGGCGAACGACAAAATTGGAACTATCTGCCCTGTCGTCGACTGCGGCCACCGACAGCTCAGAATCGGTAGATTTTGACTGTCCAACCGCTCTGAGACGTTCGGCGAGTTCACTAGCATCTTCGGCGTCTGTGAGCGAGCGATCGTGAAAGTTTGAAGAACCGATGACCACAAATTCGTCGTCGACAAGCATTAGCTTTGAGTGAATGACGGTATTCTTGACATGTAGGATTGCAATATTCTCGGCGGCACTTCCAAGATCGCCCAAGAGCTTCAGGGTTGTGGGATCGGTGACTTTCGGGTCGACGGCATTCTGAGTATCATCATCAAATCCACCGAGCACCGCGATAATCTTGATACCTCGTTGAGCAGCTCCGAGCAGGACGTTGTGCAGCGAAGGCGCACTAAAATATTGATCTTCTATATATACATATTTTTTTGATGCGTTGATGGCCTTTTGGTACAACTCACCGGTAGTGTGGACGGGTTTTCCTTTAAAAGGATTTAGGCGAAGAAGTGGATTCGGTTGATGAAAAATCGGGCTATCTCCGCCCACATCGTAGTCAGGCAGATTTGCGGCTAAGAAAACGCCCTTCTGAGGTGGCGATGTAAGAGGAGTCTTTTGTGGTGATCTTAATTCTGTCCAGTCATTGGTGGGGTTTAATGAGGGAATGGCGGTACCGTCTTTCAATTGAAAGTGTCTGTCTCGAAACAAAGAGCACGCGTCTCTGCGTGCGCGAAAGTAGAAAAACAGTTCGCCTACAACCGGCCCCTCGAGACGGGCACCTGCGTCGTGCCAATAATAGGGAAATGCGTTCTTGTGAGTCTGCTCATCTACCTTGCGAGCTGGATTTGGCCGTGGAAGTGGGCTGTCATGGCGAGCATTGTCAAGTCGATCCTGTAGGAAGTCGATACCGGCAATAAATCCCACAGCTGATTGTCCGCGGCTTACCAGTACCATTTTTTGATGATGAGTACCCGTGACCTCCCCGGAATAATCAAGCAGTATGCGGCCAGCAAGCGGCGATGAGCCGCCAGGAACTTGTTGCTTGCGCAATAGATCGGCATGCAGCATGTTACCGTGGGGACCAAACCGATCTAGTTGATCCCTAAAGTTGGAACCATTCTCGTTTCTAAGCTCTGCTTCTGTCTTGTCCTCAAGAAGATAAAGCAACTGCCACTTCGTAGGCATTATGATCCTGACATCGACACCGGCGGCGGCTTTGTTGGCGAGAACAGCACCGAGTTCCGAGGGGTCGTTTGAATCCGTGTTGAATCTGAAGGTGGACTCAAAGCGCCATCCGAGCATGTATATTGCGTCACCTGGACCCTGAGTTTTGCCGATCTCCATTCGAACCGCCCAAAAATATTCTTCGCCATCAAGAAGTGGAATCATCCTCGAGTCATCTTCGTGACATGGGCCGGGGAAATAACGCGCGTTAATGGGATATTTCATCGTCTTGTTAGTGATTGCCGCTCAGAGCCGGGCCGTGGTTCTTGATATGGGTGACTACATCGCGTTCTGCCGCAAACGCACGTCATGATCGCAGAGTCCTAGATTTGCATCCCAGTCTTCGGGTCGTACTTGACTTCCACCGGCACGATCTGATCGGTGGGTAGGACCTCTATCCACTGATCGAACGGTTTGAAGGGTTCGGTGCCTGCCGCACTAAATCCACCCTGGAGCGGATCGAAGCCGCGTTCGAACACTTCATCGGTGGGCAGGTAATTCATCGTCGGGTCGTCCGGGTCAGGTATTGGCTCGAGCGACCGGGCATACCGTTCCTGAATGTGGACAATCAAGTAGCGAATGGCGTCGATGATCCGTATCTTGTTTGGGTCGGTCATGCCGACATAAAGGCTGGTGAGACCAGGATCGTCCCACGCGTGCGTCTGAAGTGCTGCCAGGATCTTTAGCTTCTCGGCGGCGTCTGTCGCCTGGTAGAGTGCTTCCAGCCCAGCACTGCCCTCAATCGCGTCGCTTGAGAGCCATTCGAGCGCTTTCCACTCATGGCCGGCACGGATCGGAACCACCGCTTTCACCCACGGTGCGTTTAGAAAAGCGTTGCGGAGATTGTCCCCATCGAGCTGCAGTAGCCAACCGAGCGAGCTGCCTAAGCGCGCGGGGGCTGAGTCCTCCGTGACGTAGTAGCTGCTCCAGCGATCTGCACCGCCCCAGTCGACGGTGGTGGACCGATCGAAATCGCCGTTATTGCTAGAGTCAAGCCCGATGCTCTGGTGGGCATTGGGGTCCTGGCTGAATATCCAAAATTTGTTGCGGACTTGACGCGGCATCCACCACTCCGGTGCCACGAAATAGAGCATCTTGTCGACGTCGAACATTGACTGCACCAACTCCGCGAACACATGGCGTAGCTTAGGGTCTTCGTTGGTAATTCCAGCCACTTCGAGCAGCTTGCGGATGAGGCTACGGTAAATGACGATCCGTTCTTCCTGGCGCAGATCCTCAAACTTCCGGGGCTCTATGTTGCTCGCGACCTTGACTCGGTCCCGCGCTGCCTTATAGATCGCCTCTCGGAATGCGCGCTCCTTCTCGGCGGTGAAGTTCGCCATTGCCTTCATGTAAGTGGCCATCACTGCTTTCAAGTGTTGTTGTGAAGGCTTCCAAATAATCGTCACATCCACGTTCCAATACCAATGTTGGTCGCTTACGTTTTGCTTAAAGTCACCTGCAAGCAGAAAGCCGAGCACAATGGCCCGAACGCTGGTTTCGTTCGGGCTCTGCGGATTCCCGGTGGGAATCAACTCTACGCTAGGTGCGTCCGAGTTACCGTGGTTGTTCGCTTCGTTGACGTCGTTGGGATACGTTCTCAAAGTGGCGAAGCCTCCTTCGCCCGTCAGAACTACCTCCGAACGGCTATAAATGTAGCCCGGCGGCGGAGTGAGCTCAAACGGCGGCGTCAACGCGTAGAACTTGCCGCCGGGGATCACGGTTCCGTTCGGAACAGTAAAAACGACGTTTGGGACGGGAAACGGCTTATCCCTGATTTCGTTCTCCGGCATTACCGGTGCCTCCGGCTCTTTTATACCTTGGAGATCCGCTGGGGCCGCAATGTGAACGAGCTTTGCAACCCCAATCTCGTCACCCGGAAGGTCAACATATGCCTGCCAGCAGAGTTGAACGCCATAGTCTTGGACTTGGACCCCGACTTGGCGCATCTTGCGCCGAAGCTCGTAGTTGATGAGGTCCTGAGTGGTGTTGTTGATGACATAGCGACGGCTCTGGGTGTCGGTATTCTCCGTGACTGTCTTGAAGCTCGACTTGAAGCTCTTTCTGATCTCGCTTGAGAGCTTCTCTGTCTGCTGGCGCAGCGACCGATGGGTCTGCTCGCGTGCCTCCTTGCTGGACCGTTCGACATCGAAGCTGGTACCGACCGTAGTTGATCCGTCTACGAAGCCGACGACACCATAGCTGCCAGTCGAGTTGAGCGTGACCCCGAGCTTGGTATTCGCACCATTCTCGCTACGTACCGCGTCGCTCAGCTCATCCTCGGTGGTCGAGGATTTTTCTGACTTCTCGATCGATTCGAACGCCTGCTCGGTCGTGCGTTCGTTGAGCGTCCGGCGGGTGCTGGTTTCGACCAGTTCGACGACGCCTCCCGGACTGAGCCACAGGTGCTGAACCGGTGGGCCGAGGAAGGTGTCGAATTCAAAGAAGTACTGGCGGTAAAGGCGCACTAAGCCGATTGGCGAGATCGTCGCATCGGCAAGATCAGACTGAGCGGGCGTGAGGAGGTCCAGCAGAGATAGGAAAGGCATCTCCTCACGGGTCTCGGATGGCCTCATCAGCTCTGCAATCTGCTTGGGTGAACAATCTTGGCCGAGACGCTGGAGCGCGCCCGCAACCTTGGACTCGCGAGCCAGGATTCCGGAGAGCGCGCCGTGGATGTCTCCCAGACTGGTCTGCGAGATAGCGCAATTAGGCTCACCATGGTGTGCAGCGACAAACTGCTCAAGCTCCGCCTGTATATCGTCCCGAGTAGCGGCAAGGATTTCATTTAGTGCCTGGGCAGAGGTGTACTTGTGCCACGCGGCCTCCCCGAAACCTGCCTTGGAGACAAGTTCGCTGACCTTGCGGGCGACGATGCTGTCAACGGCGTCAAGCGCGGACAAACCCGTCGCCCTCTCCCCCACATTGACCTTGAACTCGGCCTCAACGAGCTTCCCCCGAAAAGTAGGAAGCTCGTAGATCGGTTTAGTGTTGACTTGCAATATCTGCAGGTAGCTTCGCCTCAGAGAGTTAGCCCCTTTGGCGAGTTCCTGAGTTCTGATCCGTGATCGCCAACCCAACAGGGGCTGGTAAATGCCGTAGACTTCGCTTGCGTAGGGCAGGTTATGCTCGAACTTTGTGAAATCAACCTTCATCATAATCCTCCTGAAGCCAAGGCTGTAGGCATTGGCATTTTCTGTCACAGTCCACAAACTTGCCGCTCTTCCCACATCCGTTAATTCGTCACTTACTTTTGCTTGATCCGCCAAAGTGAAACAAGCAGCAGCGCGACAACGGCTGGAACAGTTTGCAGTACCAGCGGTACCCCGCTCCTAAGAGTCACGCTGCCAAACACTCCGGCGACTATGACGCATATCAGAAAGAAGGCATTGATAGAGGTGTGGTTCCCCCGCGAAAGTAGTCCCCATACCAGTCCAGTAGCTACGAAGCCGTTGTAGAGACCTGCATTGGCGACGATCGGCGTCGCCTTAATCGCGACGTCAGCACTAAATAGGTTGTTGAGGTGCACATATATGACCGGATTCTTCCAGAAAGATATCTCAATGATGGAAATCCCCACCTGTACCAGGGCAACAAAATCTACGACGATCCTTCCGGGCTTGGATAATATATGCACTGCTTCACTCCTGGCTCCTTGGCTGCACCTAGGTACTCTGCATGGGTCTTCTCAGCTCCACGAATCCGTTTCCAAATTCATAAGAATTCGACCCAGAGAACACAAGATGCGTGCCATCGTAAACAAAGTTCCAAACCGTCGACTAGTGGAGCGCAATCGGCGGTATTGCCGCGACCGTTACAAAGGGCATAGAGAAACCCATAGAGGCCCAAAAGCCGTTATGGTCTTCCAGTTGCGAAGTCGTCTGCCAACACCAAACCCAAACAAGGTAGCGCGGTCCTGGTACCATATTCACCAGGGCTGGTGCGAGAGGCACAGGTCCGAAGCCGAGCGTCGGTGACGAAGCATCTGCGATTCGCCCACTGCCCTTTTGGCCCGAAAGCATCGTCATACCGCTGGTGCTCCAAAGTATCACTTGACTTGACATCGTTGGCTTCGGCTCGGAGTTCGTATAAACTGTGAGTCCCATGCCGCCACTGCTTCGTGCGAAGGGTAAATCCTTAGGTGAAAACCAATTGTAGTCATAAGTTCCCTGGGGCGTGATCGCTGCGAGAACTGGTTCATCTGTAGTTAAGTAGAAGCCGATTCCCGCTGCGGAAAAGGCATTGTCTTTCGGAATGGTGAATACGTTACCATCGACGCGTGCGGAGATTGCCACGCCATCTCCCACGGACCAATCCAGATCGTACGGTGTTCCAAAGAATCTGCTACCGGTTTGCACAGTAAAGTCGAGCGTCTTGAGTGGCTTGGCAGTGTCCAGACCGAACTGCTCGACGAGATGCTTTTCCATCTGGTGACGTGTGAGTAGTCCGCCAAAATCACGAACCACATCGCGGGGTTGCGCGGCAGCCTCAGCCGCGTCTTTGTCGTCATACATTGCGCGCATCCGTTGCTCAAGCGTAGTAGTAACATGTGCAGAAATGAGCGCGATATCCCGATCGTCATATTCTTTGCCGATAGCAATACGTTCTATCTTTAAGCGTGACTGCCTCTTGATTCTCTCTTCGATTCGTCTTTTGATTTCGGGGTACATGATTCTGTTCCTTTCGTCACGCATATTGCCGCTATACCCGCAAAGCTTCAATCCTCCTGAACTCCACTCTGGATAATTTCTCAACTGCATAATGAGTCAAGTACTTACGAAGGCATATCCTCAATTGACGTGGCCCTTCGTGCAGTTTAGAGTGAGGGTTGCTTGTGAACAGCTCGTCGCAATCTCCGCACGGTTTACGGTTCGGTATCTTTGAGATCGATCTGGACGCCCGTGAATTGAGGAAAAACGGGCTCAGCGTCAAGCTCCAGGACCAGCCTTTCAAGATACTGGTGGCAATTGTTTGTCGTGCTGGAAAAGTTATTTCCCGCGCGGATCTATATTCGGAGCTGTCAAGCCACAGTACATATGACTTCAAGCATGGGCTGAACAACGCCATTCAGAAGATTAGAGAAGTCCTAGATGATTCGCCGGAAAACTCGCGCTTCATTAAGACAATCCCTAATCACGGATACCGTTTCTTGCCGGAGGTTGAATTTGTTTACGAGCTCCCTGTGCTTGGCATTAATCGGACTCCAGTCGCGGAGGAGGGGCGTTCTGGCGCGCCAATTGCGGAGCTAAGCCTTGTCCCTGCCGGTATTTGTGGGCCGGAACCCACACCTAACGTTCTATTAACTGCTCCTCCCCCCGAAATTACTACAGCCGGAACTGGGACACGGAAGCGCTGGCGCCTTAGGCTGGGAGTCGCTGTTCTCCTCATCATCGCTGGATTCTCAGCGTATCTCTATCATGTGTGGAACTCCAGGCCCCTAAACGGCAAACTTATGCTCATCGTAGTTCCATTTTTGAACATAAGCGGCGATCCAGGCAAGGAATACGTCGCGGACGGCATGACTGAGGAGATGATCACGGAGCTCAGTCGCCTGAATCCACAACGGCTCGGGGTGATTGCCCGCACTACTTCCATGCGGTACAAGGGCACCAATAAAGACACCGCCCAGATCATGAACGAGCGGCTCGTGAATTACCTGCTGGAAGGAAGTGTTCGGCACGAAAGCAATCGGGTTCGCGTTACCGCCCAGCTCATCCAGGCGAGTGACCAAGCCCATATCTGGGCCAGGAGTTATGACGGAGACCCCAGCGATGTGCTGAAAATGCAGAAAGCTGTAGCACGAGCCATCGCTGATGAAATCCAAATTACGATCTCGAAGCAGGTCCAGGAACATCTTGACGCCGGATCGAGTGTCAAGCCTGAAGCGCAATTGGCGTATTTTCGAGGACTTCAAGATTTAGCCTTGAGGACTAAAGACGGGCAACTGGCTGCCATTGGCCATTTCAAAGAGTCCATCGCTCTTGACCCTTACTATGCGGCTGCTTACGCCGGACTCGCACGCGCGTACAGCATTGCTCCCGTAACTCGCGCAGCTCCTCCTGCGGAGTCGTTCCGTCAGGCCGCTGACGCAGCCGCCCACGCGCTAGCCTTGGACGACACACTTGCTGATCCCCACAGCTATTTGGGCTTTGCGAAGGCCCACTGGGAATTTGACTGGCCCGGTGCTGAGCGGGAGTTCAGGAAGGCCCTCGATCGCGATCCCAACTCGTCTATCGCCCATATATATTTCGCACACAGCTACCTTACTCCTATGGGGAAACACGACGAAGCCATAGCCGAAATAAAAAGAGGGCTCGAACTGGATCCACTTTCGCCAACCATTCCATCGTTCCTCGGTCGGACTTACATGGTTGCGCGCCACTACGATGACGCGCTTACGCAGCTCAAGAGGGTAGGCGACATGGATCCGAACATCGCGATCAATCACGAACGACTTGCCCAGCTTTATGCGCACTTGCGTAGGTATGCTGAAGCGATTGCCGAAGAAACCAAAGCGCGCGTGTTTAGCGGAGAAAGCCTCCAGAAGGCGGAAGCCCATAGGAGGGTGCTTATGGAGACATTCCGATCGGACGGCGCAAGGGGATATTGGCTCAAGGAGCTTGAATTTGCGAATGAAGACGAGAATCCTCCCGAGGCCTATGTCACCCCGTTTGGCAAGGCCATCATTTATGCAGAGCTGGGAGAGAAGGGCAAAGCCCTTGATTGGCTGGAAACGGCTTATGCTGAACGTGATCTCTTCATGACAGAACTCGCCGTAATTGAAGAGTTCGGCTCTTTGCACCAGGAGCCTCGGTTTCAGAGCCTGCTGCGGCGTACCGGATTGGGAAAGTGAAATGAGAGTCGCGTAGACCCGAAGGACAAAGCCCTGCCGCGCACGGGACTCACCCGAGCTCCTGGGCCCAAGCCCGGAGGATGAGTTTTTTGAAGACTTTCAAAAGGTGAACACAATGCCCGCGGTCAGACCTCTATGGCCGCTTTTGGTGGATCTCCGGCCGCCCGGAGCCTCGCATACACAGAGATCGTGTGTGAATAACCGAAACTTGATTCTCCCTGAGAACCGCTTAATGCTGAAATGAACGGTTTCCAGAAATACTGGGGTGAGTGAGCATGTGGCCGAAAACTGTCTCAATCGCTTCTTCGTCAGCGAACGGTCTTCCAGAACACTTGAAGAACACGCTTCTTAGGCGTCAAGCTGATTCCAGTCAGAATGGGACACAACAATCCGTTGCAGGTCTGATTATTTCCCTGTTTTTTTTGCCTTCTGTCGCGATTTGGCAGCACCGCCCAGAGTTATAAATCCTACAAGCGTGCCGAAGAAAAGCATGGTGCCAAGATAAGAGTAGAGAAGGGCCTGCTGTGCGTGTCGGATGCGGGTTTCGCCGAAACAACTGGCGATGAGCGCGGGCGTTGGTAGTCCTAGGATGCACTCTTCGTTCGAAACCCCAGGCGGGCATTTCGTGCAGGATGTCGGGCGTTCTCCGAAGCCCGTTACGTATGGCACCCGAAGCTGACCGCCCTGATATGTCACAATTGTGATGGATTCGGTGTAGACCTGCGTAAGCACAAGCAAGGAAGTAACGGCGAGAACCCCGCTCAAGACGAACCAACCGGCGAATGACTTGCCCCGCGCAGAAGCAAAGAAGAATTGCACGAATATCGCAACAATTCCCATTAGAAACGAGGCAATGGAAATTGCGGTTGCTCGCAAGGACTCTGGATATAATTCCAAAAGCGCGGTGAAGCCCGGAACGTGAGCCTTCCCTAACAGCGGCGCGAGTCCCAATGCAACTCCCACGCCAAAACCGAGCATTGCCCGAAGCCAACGTCCAGCAGCGGGTGGCGGAGCAGGCACGAGATGATTCATGGCTGTCCCTTTCTAAGTCCGCAGGACGAAGTACCAAGTTGGCCCTCGGATATGAATCGACAATCAAGCCGATCGTTTGCGGAGTCAACGAGGTTAATTCGCTGAAGCTCGATGGGCTTGAAGCCATCAAGTGTCATCGAAATGCGATAGATGCCCCTGTACACGCCGTTGAGCTTCGCGTTCGTCCGATCCTCGAATAGATTCTCTTCTGATCTTAGTGGCTTCAGGCTGAACGGAGCGTCTTTTCTCGGATAGCTGACAATTTGTAGGTCAATCACCAATGAGGGCTTTTGCGTAATGTACCTGACTCTATCACGCAGTGCGTTCCATAAACTATCTACAGCGCCGACACTTGCCACAGGGATGCCTTTTGAACATTTCCGCAGATTTTCCTCTTCTGAAATGCCGGATGAAGGAAGGGTTTCCGCTAACCAGTCTCGGAGGGGCCAGGATTCTTTCTTGTTTTCAAACGCATTGAGCACCTTGGTTCGCATCAGGGCATAATGCACGTTGGCTTCCTGCACTGAAATAACCTGTTTATCCTTACATTCTTGACCCGTAAAGCCGCTGGTCTTAATGACCGTCAGACTGGTACGTTCCTTGGCTGCCGTTGTTTCGAGGGCAGCCAGCGTGCTGCGAAGCTCAGCAGCACTCTTCGGCTCATCCGATGCTGAGATCGACTGGACTGTATAAGAAAGCAGCAACGCAACTGAAATCCAAAATATTCGCATATCCAGTGGCCTCTAGACGTGTCGTGAGTACTAAAGCCCTGTTGTTCCAGTGTGTATTTTGAAGCCAGACACTTTTAATTCCTGCCCATTATTCCAAACTTTTCTTAAGACCAAGCTCGGGTTCGAGTGCTTCTGTTTCCCTTCTGAGAAACGCGATCACATCCAGGACTTTCTTGGCTCTAGGCTCTGAATCGGCTTGGGCTTTTGCACTGTCCCTAATCTTACGAATGGTCAACAAGACCCTTTGGCGATCGCCAAAAGTGCACCAGCGAACGATGTGGTTTCTGGCGACCACCCACTCTTCCTCTGGGTGGTCCGCAGTTTGCTTCAATAAGCTAAATATAGGCAACGGTACATTGTCAATCCGAGAAAGAAGTTGGCGGAATGTTTGCCAATAAAATTCTCCCACCCCCAAATCCTCAGCAGTAAGCATACGCAGTTCAACACTACGCCGACCCCACCATAGGAGCCTTGACATTCTTAAATACGCATTTTTGATTCGACGTTTCCCGTCCGGCTGAACATCTGCAAACTCCTGGGCTGCAATCAAGTTTAAGGCGAAAGTAATCCCAGAAAATCCTACAGCCTTGAATTCAGGATGATGGCGCAGTTCGAGAAGGATCATACCAAAGGCAAATTGATCTGCGAGGATTTCGTCAGCTACATCCGCTTCTTCGGGCAGTAACCATGTGGGTTTTCGCTTATTTGCGTTAGAAGCCAGCGCTAAATGCCCTAGCTCATGGTAATAAATAAAGCGTGTTGCCATGACAACGCCACCGCCCCAATTCGAATTCGTCTCGTCGAAATACCCAACTTCCCCCACCATTCCAATAAAGTGTGCCAACTCTGTGGCAGCTTGGTCGAGTCGTGTGCGGTCTAGCATCATCTTGGCGTCAGGATCGGAAGATTTCGGCGGAACCAGAATACTGTTGGTGATCTCAACGAGCGCACGCAGGAAAACGGGAGTGGCAATAGGAATCGCGACTATCTTAGCTGATTCTCCAGGAACGCTGAACCCAAAATCCGTGGCTCCTTCAACGGTTCCAGCGGCCGCCTCGCGCAACTCGCGCGGCCAGTCTTTTCCAGTAACCGCAGAATGCAGAGAGGACAGCCAATCTGCTCGGACAGCCACACTTTGCCCTACGTAGGATGGTAAGGAATTCCAGGCTTGTAACTGGCGGTAAAGTTTCTGCGGTACTCGCAATTGATCTTGATACAGAGACAATAGATCCGAGCTTGGGGAATTTGGGGACGGAATCGGAGAAGGATTTTGAGCGAGCGATTTGGGCACACACGCAACAGCGGCAATGATTCCCATTAGAACAACTCGATCCAGAGTGTTGGTGGGCTTAAATTTGAAAATGCTGACCGCCATGGGAATCTCCCGTCACTGAACCCTATTTATTGAGAAGCAGGGTCGCAAGTGTTGACGCGCTGCAAACATCATCATAATAGTCTTACGACGACAAAAAGCTAGAGGCTGACTTGTTCCATTTCGGGATTAATTCCCGATTTGCTGCAAACAGATTTGCAAGGCATTTTTTAGAAAAATACCAGATTTCATCTAGGGACTGTGAGTGCTTCATTTTGCCCTGATGTCAGGTAAACCTTAAGCGATCCGTCGGCACGATCAGAAGCTGAGCGACTGGGCGAGTCATCTCCTTGCATCGCAGTCTCTTGGGTCGAAGGCGATTCGGCAGATCCACTGAGCTCAAGCCAGGTAGGGCAGGCTAAGTTTGAGCACCATGACGATACAAAGTTGGTAGCTGAGCACGAAATATGTCAGTTTAAACATGGATGAAACACGACTTCCGTTGGGGCAACGCCCTCAGTCTTTTGTTGGAGGCCTTCTTGTCCCAAAGTGGGAAGGAGAAAAGCAAGGTACATTGGTTTGACAAAATATTCGCTCGCAAGTACGCTGACAATAGTTCTCTTAAAAGTCATCCGCTTTCTTTGTGAAGATCCTCCGAGTTCCGCTGGGCCCCCTGTACGATTTGCGATTACCACCCCCTTGATTAGGCACGATGTTTGACGCAGTAACCCACTGACACAATTCTTGGGAGAAGAATGCATACCGAAGAGCGCTGGCAACACAGTGCATTCCGCTGGGCAGATCGAATAGGTGGCCTCGATGCTAAGGCTCTTTTTACCCATCCGGGCCCGTTAAAGAAATATGATTCGAAGAGCGCTCGAAAACGTATTTGTGTTATTGGCGGAGGCGTTGCTGGACTCTCTGCAGCATATGAGCTTGCTAATCTCGGCCATGGAGTGACGGTATTTGAAAGCTCAGATCGATGGGGCGGACGAATACTTACACACAGATTTGGTGATACTACCTATGGTGAGTTTGGGGCGATGCGCATCCCGCGCGGCCACGGATGTGTCGACCATTACGTGGAGGAATTTAATCTCGAACGCCGTCCCTTTGTTGCCTGTAATAATAATGCGTTCTATTTTTTGCGCGGTGCAAAGTGTCGGATTCGCGACTGGCCAGAGATCGCTGGCTGTTACATGCCAGTTGACAGCATGTACCATCGTTCACCGGGCGACTTGTTGAATCAAATGTTGAGCTCGTTTCCCCCTTTTTCCGATAAGGCTGCTTGGGAGCAATTCAGCAACGAAATCACAGGTGACGAGCTCAGGCGCGTGGAGGAGTTATCGCTATTTCAGGCAATGACAACATCCCTCTTGCCAACAGGTCCTAGGCTCCCAGAGGAAATTTGGCGCTATCTTGGTCGCACTACGCATCATTTTTGGTTGGAGCAATGGTCCATGCTGCATTGGCTTAGGGAAGCAAGGGCCTTGGACGACGGTGGAAAGTACGAAATCGTGGGGGGCATGTTCGGGCTTGTGCAAGGGTTTCTAGACGGCCTAGAGAAATGCAATCCGCGTCCGATTCTCCTCAGTGGTACACGAGTCGTTGAGGTCAGAATTGTGTCTGAGGGAGTTCGGGTGAGCTCTCTTCGTTGTGAAGCGGCTCCTTCACCTGTCCAAAAGGAGACCTTCGACTATGTCATTTGCACAGCGCCAGCCGATGGCACCGCGCAGATAGAGTTCTACCCCAAGTTGGACCCGAAGAAGTTTGAAGCCCTAACGAGCATTTCATATATCGCAGCTGGCAAGACGCTCATGCATTGCAAGAAGAGACATTGGGAATTCATCGATGGAATTTACGGTGGCTCAAGCATAACAGACCTCCCGAATCAGCAATGCTGGTATCCATCAGACAACAGTGAGCCCTGGTCGGATGATGATTCTGACCACCTAACGTCCTCACTTGAAGTATTCCCCGGAACCAATATTGACGATGCATCCACTCATCCCACTGATTGGAACCCAAAAGACAAAAATCTCTCACAATCTCCGGGCGTTTTCTTGGCTGCGTACGTCTGGGGTGGAAACGCGAGAAGATTTGCGTCTATGTCTGACAACGAGCGGACCGAGCTAATGGTGCGAGGCATCGAAGGCCTTCATCCGCGTAATAAGGAATATCTAGACGATATTGTCCACTGGTCTTGGGATGCGCAAAGAAGTCCTGGCGGAGGAGCATTTGCCTACTTCGCCCCGGGAGATCAAAGCAGATATCAAGAAGCGCTCTGCAAGCCGGTTGTAGACGAGAAGGGTCGACCGCGAGTCTGTTTCGCAGGGGAGCACCTTGGAGTTATTCAGGGTTGGATCCAATCTGCTATACAGACGGGCCTTACGGCAGCGATCACTGTTTTACAGGGAGAACAGTAAGCGAAACATGGCGCAGGTCCCCGGCCCACCACCCTACATAAGTAACGCACACCGAAGTAATCCCGAATTTTGAAAGCTACTTTCAGGTCTCTGTCAAAAACTGATATAGTTCGGTTTTTAAGCTGGTATACCAGTTTGAGGCGCGCCTGAACCCAAAGGAGGACGTATGAACTCGTCACTAAGAGAAGAAGCACTAAGTAAAATTCGTACTCTGATTTTATCTGATAAATTGAGCGCAGGCGCTTTATTTTCCGAACGAGAAATCGCAGAGCGACTCTCGATCTCACGAACACCTGTTCGCGAAGCACTAGCGGTACTTGCTTCTCTTGCGCTGATTGACCAATACCCACAGAAAGGCATACGGGTCAGGACCATCGATGTACAAGAAGCTTTAGAGGTCTTGCGGATTCACGCCGGAATACAAAGTGCTGTTGTCCAGGAGTTGGTTCAACTCCGACGACCTGATGCACTTGACCACCTACGTAATCTTGTGCGAGAAATGAAACAAGCAACCGACCCGAAGGCATTCTTGATAACGGAAACGTTGTTCCACTGTGAAATAGCCCGCTTGGCGAATTGCTCCTCTGCTGTTGCTGTCGTTCGGGGGCTCAGAGACAGATTGCACCTATTTAGGATTCAGCATCCTCGATTGTTGTTAGCTGATGTCTCCGCTATTGCTGAAGAGCACCTCAAAATAGTCGAGGCATCCGCAGAGTCTGCTGCCTCCGCTGAAGCCGCTGTAAAACAGCATTTCTCTAACGCAGAAAAACGGCTGATTAAGAGCCTGGAACAATACTCGGCCCACACGGAACTCGGGGTCGGCAGTAATGCAGCCGATTAAGTCTCAACGCCAGGACGCGTAAGCAGAAAAACAAAATTGGCCTTCAGATGAATTTGGTTCTTGAGTGACACTTTATTAGACCTTGGGCATTCGCACCAAGGTCTTTATTTTTGATGAGCACGCGAGGTTCTTTCTATTGAAGCCAGCCTCACCCAAGCGGTTTTCTGATGGATGCCAATCACTGTTTTGCATTTCGGGTTCTTGCACTGAAGGTGACTGGCTAATTTAAGCCCACGGGGCCCAAGGCAGGAGATCATCCGAGGCGTCCATCATTACGGGTCCAAGGCTTATTCATGCCTTCAATTTTTGATCTGGACTAGGCTCTCAATTGGGTGTTAAATGGCTGGCACCGCAAAATTGGGTTGCCGTCCGAAGTGAGGATTTTCAATGGCGCAGGCGAGTCAAGATCAGTCTGTCGAAACCAGTTCGACCACTGCCAAATCTCAAGGACCGAACAATTCTGAAAACGAATCTGAAGACAATCAGTTTTTGCATCAACTGGGAAAGCTGTTGTGGAAGTTTCCTGCCAAGTCGATGGGAATCTTGCTGGCCGCTATTTCTCTTATAGGCGGCGCTGGATGGGGCGCCGCAATGTTGCTTCGTCCGCCTTTGAGTCCGGAACGAGAGGCCGCTCGAGCGGCGCTCCGCACACATAAACTTGACGTCCCGAATACGGAAAGCGTCGTCACGCTCATTGACACGCTGTCAAACAATCTCGGCCCTAAGATCGAAGTGGCGCAGGCTCAGGATCCGGCCACGAACATCAGCGGCCACTGGCAATACACGTGTCATGCTCTCGACCGCAGATACTCCCATGGGGGAGATGCAACCATCGACACCCAGGTGACGCCTTACGGTCCGCAATGGCGTTTGACCGGTACCCGGCGATGGAGGGAGACAGATGGCAAGAGAGAAGAGGGTGTCAACTACAACTGGTCTACAGACTGGGCCGCGTTTACGGAAAAGGATCGGATCAAGTACACATACCGGATCGTCACCGACAAGGGAGCGATAGTTGGGTTTGCGGACGGAGCCATCACACAGCGACTAAACGGCATCCCCGTCCGGATTGCTGGGACTTTCTATCAGCTTCCACCACTCGAAGCGATGTACGGTGAATACGAATTCAAGCGAGAGTGAGCATGGACTTAAGTAGGATTCGTGTTTGTCTCGCTGGAGCAACTGGATGGGTGGGCAAGGAGCTTTGCTTAGCACTCTGTGAATCTGAGAAGTTTCACCTCGTTTCGGCTGTTGCTCCCAAGTCTGCCGGTCGTCGTCTTGGCGATGTTTTGGGGGTCAAGGCTCTTGACCTTGTCGTCAGCAAGACCGTAAGCGAAGCGTTGGTTACCCCTTGCGACGTATTCGTCGACTATACGAAACCTGACGCGGTATTTGATCATGTCCAATATGCAATCGAGCGCAGAGTTCACGTTGTAGTGGGGACATCGGGCTTGACTGAAGAACAATTCTCGCAAATTGATCGAACAGCACGCGCCGGAGAGGTCGGTGTCTTGGCCTGTGGCAACTTCGCCATCACAGCAATCCTTCTTCAAAAGCTTGCGGTTCTGGCGTCGCGAGTAATTCCTCATTGGGAAATCATCGACTACGCTACTGCCGCCAAGCCTGATGCACCGAGTTCGACGGCTCGGGAACTTGCTTTAAGGCTGTCGCAAGTTGCCACTCCGGTATACGAGATTCCGGTGGTTGATACGATTGGTGAAGCGGCAAGCCGTGGCGCTACAATCCAAAAATCGCAATTGCATTCAGTTCGCATCCCAGGATTTACGTTTTCCTTTGAGATTCTCTTCGGACTGCCAGGGGAGCGCCTTTTGCTCCGGCACGACTCGGGCGAGAGCGCGCGTCCCTACGTACTAGGAACTCTGCATGCCATTGAGGAGGTCTGCTCGTTCCACGGTCTTCGACGGGGCATCGAATCATTATTCTCAACCTAAGTCACCCGCAACCGTTTCTCGAAGAAATCCTGGAGCTCAGCCGGACAGTGGACTTGTCGGTTCACTCCTCATTTAAACTCGACGTACTTGCTGTTGATTGCGGACGGATCACAAACTATCCCAAGTCAAGGGGGTGTTGGTCGGTAGATAGATCCAGGGGGCCCAAGCCAGGCGCGCCAAAAACCAGAAATAGTGGCCGTTCCTGGCGATCTGGATCGGCCGGCAGAGCTGAGACCTATTGAACTCTTGATATCATTCTGGTTTTGGCAGTTACAAAATCATCTACACTTGCGAAATTTTGAGAAGAGTTCCAAACTTCCAGTTTGCCGCCAAACCGCGAAAGAAACGCTTGGATTGTGCGCGACCATGTAAAATGCGCCAATACGATCTGAAACGTGAGGGGCAAGCGATGTTTTCGGGAATACGTAGCCAAAACACATTAAGCGTCAATCCTGCTACAGCAATCCGCAAATATCAGGTATTTATCAGCTCCACGTTTCGCGATTTGCAGGAGGCGCGTCGGCAGGTGTCTTGGGAGGTATTGAAGATCGGACACATACCAGTGGGGATGGAAAACTTGAGCGCGTTGGACGAGCGGGGATGGGAAACTATCAAATCCTTGATCGAGCAGTCTGACTATTTCGTGCTGATCATCGCAGGCCTTTACGGATCGAAACTCCCTCATGGCAAGAGTTGGACACGCCGTGAATACGAATATGCACGGGAGCAAGGAATTCCGATATTGGCGTTTGTCCGTGAATCGAAAATACCACGCAAAATGGTTGAGAGGGGGCCTAACAAATTCCTTCTCAAGGATTTCATGAATGTTGTTCGCAAAAACCATCTCATCGAAACGTGGAAAAGTGCTGACGATCTTCGCGCCAATGTTTCTGCTGCGTTAACGAAGCAAATAGAAAGCGACGAAAGAAATAGCCGACTGCGTGCCGGGTGGTACCGTGGTCCCATGACGCCGTCAGCCGATGAAATAGCTACGTTATCAGACGAGAATCGGCGGCTGCGTGGACGGATTGCGGCGCTCGATAGCGGAGTTTTTCCCACGTTTGTTCCCGAGATCATCGATGCCATTAATCAAGCCCCCATTGATTCCGAGATTCTCATCGCCTGCGATTACGCTGCTTATGGCATCTTCAGTGCGGGTGCCATGTTTGACCAGTATTTCACCGCTCTAAGAGATGCGCAAAAGAGGCGCAAATGTAAAATTCATGCAATCATCTACGGAGACGACGCGCAGAAACGTCAAGTCGGGCAAAGAGATGAGGATTACTTCAGCAAACTAGCAACGACAGTCGAGTACAAAAAGCTGCTTGACGCATTGGCCAACCACATGGCTGCACTCCAACTACCAAAACCACTTGAATGGACAAGGGCAGAATTTGTGAAGGCGATGGCTCAAGTTCAAGCGCACTATATAAAGTTAATGAAAAGTTTCATCAAATTCAGGACCCTATCGACCCCGTTTCCTTTATATCTGTGGATTACTCAATTGTCAGCTGTTTGGTCGATTTCGCCGATCGAGCCAAACTTGCGCTTTCTGACACTCCACGGTGATCTTGCAACGACGGATCGGCTGGATAAAAAGAACTTCTGGGATGAGCATGGATATAGTACGCATGACAAGGGTCTCGTTGACCGTCTTATTTATGTCTGGAAGTACTATAAGCAACTCAGCTCCAGAGCAAGTTCAACTACGCGGTGATGGTACGCACTTTTGTGGAAAGTGCAGCAGTATGCTCAGTCGTGGCGGTTTTTATTGGAACAGCTGCAGCGGCTTAGGATCCGTCTAGACTGAACAATTCCGGTCACATAACGAGCAAGCCGAAAAATTAAAGATGGTAGGAACGAGCCAGACCCACTGGGCCCAAGCCAGTGGGATTGTCACCTCACGCGAATATTGCATTTTCAAATGGAGCTTCCCCCTCATGCCCAAGCTCGGTCTCCGCACCTTCGCAGCATGTGGATAAACTGAATTTGCCGAATAATAGAAAACATTGCAAGATGTAATTGACTAGCAATGCCTCGCCTTGATGCAAACCTCGACAGCATTTCAGAAACACCAAAAGCAACCATGCAACGGCTGGAGCGTTCTGCTGGAGAATGGCGATTCTGGGGATGGTTTTACATTATTCTCGCGAGTTTGTGTCTTTCCGTGATGGTGGTATCCGCCATCTGGCATCCGTTTCAAACACTAATTTTGCCAATCTATTGGTTTTTGTTAACATGGTACGACGTGAGCGGAATCATATTCCTCTATATTTATAAGGTGATCAAGGACCTAACACGTATCAGCACCCTCTCTCGGGCTGCCGTGCTTCCGATCAATAGAGCGAGGTTAGGGTTGCGTCTGTTTATCTACCTAAATATAGGCATGCTGGTGGGCTGCCTCATTTTTTATCCGCCTGCCGCGCCATTTATTATTGGACCGACGCTTATGAGTTGGAGTGTAGTGTCGAAAGATCGTGAAGCCCTCCTAATCTTTGAAAACAGCATAAGCAAAGCCGTATCATGACCTTTGATATGGTGCCAGACCCGCTGCGGAATACAGACGTATACGAGTGGAACTGGTGAGCTAGAACGCCCTATTATCTTGTAAAGAGATTGGAAAGCCAGCCACCCCAGTGTTCCAGAATGTCATTCTGGACTGCCTCTCGGTTAACTTGCAGTATCACGGACTCACCGATCAGAGAATAGGTAGTTCCAGGAGATCCTGTGGCCAAGCTAAGGGTCGATGCCAGAGTCAAGGTTGCGCTTATTGATAGATCGATAGATCCTCTTTGGAAATTCTCAAGTAATCCTCGTTCCGGATGGCTAATTGCATCCCTCGTGCTTTGGATGATTGAAAGAACCGGACCGATCAAAGGCAAGAGGGCGGCCACTCTGCCGACAGCAGCCGGCGTGAAGGGCGCACCATGTAGGCTCAATTCGACGCCGATCTCCCTGGCTAAGTCTTCGCCAAGCGGTTGACCAAACTCGCTAACGGCTTCACCCAAGTAACTTCTCCACTCGGGGACAAAGGTCTGGAATAAGGTGTTCGGGCTGAGTCCCGAACGGTCAGATAGCAGAGTCGGATTATTAAATGCGTACAAATAACGGTGGAACGAAGCAGGACGAACCGCCGATCCAGGCAGAGGGTCTTGACTTAAGAAAACTCCAAGCGCTGGATCATAATATCTGGCTCTCAGATAATAGAGCTGCGTTCCTGGATCAAAACCCTGAGAGGTAAATCGAAACTTATTCTGGGTGCCAACTTGCGAAGATGAAATTCTACGAACCATTCGGCCCCAGGCGTCGTAAGCATAGTTTTGTCTCAATCGACCATCGGTATCGGTGAGGCCGGTGACACTGCCTAGGCCATCATACTGATAAAAATAATCAAATGCGCTGCTAGACTCTGAGATCAAGTTAAGTCCATAAGCATAGCTGATATCACCGTCTGGCCCTGCTTCCTGAAGTGCGATTGGCAGGGCACTCGCAATATCATTCACATAGTTGTAGGTTCCAGAGCCCACAGTTTGAATCACTCGATTGCCGTCCCCGTCGTAGGAGAAACTGCTATTGGTCTCACCGTCGATAACCGAGATCAAGCGATTGGCCGCGTCGTAGTGATAAGCAATGGGGCTACCTGTTGCCGTCTTTTTTGCCGATGTTCGGTTGCCGTTTGAGTCATATGTAAAGCGAACGCTCCCCGCCTTGCGCAAACGATCAGCAGCATCGTAAGAATAACCGATCGTTTCATCGCGCAACGTCTGTTGCACGCGATTCCCTACTGCGTCATAGACAAAGCTCGCGACTCCGTCTTCGTCATCCTGGTCGTCATCATCTCGTGGCCGTTCCGTTGTCACGCCGGTGAGATCATAGAGACTGTCGTAGGAATAGCGAATGACCTTGCCGCGACGGTTGGACACCTGGAGCCTGTTTCCGACCGCATCGAGCAAATACTCAAAAACACCGAAACGTTGGGCAACGCCACTTTCCTTGCCGTTGGTCTTTACGAAGGAGTTACTCACCACGGTCAGCCGGTTTGCATCATCGTAGGTGAATGAGATGGCAGTCTGATTGGGATAGGCTAGGGACAAAAGATTGCCGGCTGGGTCATAGCTGTAATTCGTTACCCGGCCCAGCCAGTCCTGCGCGTGCGACAGCCGGTTCAATGGGTCGTATGCGTATGTCATGACCTTGCCATCCGGGTACGTGAGCGACTGGCGGTTTCCGACAGCGTTGTATTGGTATTTGATAGTCTTTCCATCGGGGTTCACGACGGAAGTCAATCGGTTCAGAACATCGTAAGCGTATCCGGTGGTGCCGTGGGCGTCGGTCATTGCGGCACGGTTCCCGTTGGCGTCATAGAGATAAGTGACGGTCCTTCCATCGCCATAGGAAATCTTAGCTAGACGATTCAAAGCATCATACGCAAAGCGGTTCGTATTTCCGTTTGCATCCTTTACAGCGGCCACGTTTTCCACGGCGTCATACGTGTATGCCGTGACGAACGAGAGGGGATCGGTGGATGTGCTCAGCCGGTTCAGTACATCATACAGATATGAGGTGGTGTTCCCCTTGGCGTTGATGAAGTTGGTTCGATTGTTATTCTCATCATAGGAGTATTTTGTCACATGGTGAAGGGCGTCAGTAACCGTCACTAGGTTATTGACCGCATCGTAGGCGTAGCTTGTCGTATTGCCATTGCCGTCCCTGATCTTCAGAAGATTCCCGACGGCGTCATAGGCAAACTGAGTTTGGTGTCCGAGCGGATCAGAGATTTTGATGAGGTGGTTCAGCGCATCATAGGTCGACGATGCAGTATGGCTGTTTGCATCCGTAACGGAGACCAGCCGGCTGATGCCGTCATAGTGCAGTGTCGTGTGGTGGCCGAGCGCATCGGTCACCTTTACAAGGTTCCCGAACATGTCATAGGCGTAAGTTGTGGCGTTGCTTCTTGCGTCCGTTTTGGACGTCATCTGGCCATGGCTATCGTGGCCAAACCCAGTTGCGTTGCCAAGCGCATCCTGTATATTCGTGAGATTTCCATTACTGTCGTAAGAAAAAATCGTTGTGTTTCCCTTCGCGTCAGTTGCTGAGAGCAGATTGTTTCGTCCGTCGTACACGAATGCACTGGCATTACCATTGGGGCCTGTAATGGCGATGACATTTCCTTGACCGTCGTAGGAAAAACTTGTCCTCTTGCTGTTCTGGTTGGTGACGCCGGTCCGATTGTTGTTGCCGTCATACGTGAACGAGACTGTACCGTTCAGGGCATCCGTTTTCTGCACGATGCGGAGGAGAGTATCGTAAGTGTGTATTGTTTGGTTGCCTCGCGCGTCCGTGACTGTTGTGTCTGAGGATGTTGGCGTACCGTAAGCAAAAGTCCATGTGCGACCCAGTCCGTTGGTTTGGCTGATGACGCGGCCATTGCTGTCGTATGTGTTTTGCAGGAGGCTTTGTCCGTTGGGAAGTGTGATTGAGAGCACCCGATGGCCTTGGTCGTAAGTGAACGTCGTGATCCCGCCGGCCACGTCAGTCATCTCTACGAGATTGGCACTGGCATCGTACTGGAATGATTCCGTGCGACCTACCGGGTCGGTGATTTGGGCGATATGGTTGTTTGGATCGTACGAAAACTTGAGACTTCGCCCGCTCGAATCGGTTGCTTTTGTCAAATTGCCGAACTGGTCATATGAAAATTGTGTCGCATTTCCATTTTTGTCCAGAATTGCCGATAGCTTTCCTAAACCCAAGAATATGAGGCTCGTCTGGTCTTTTTTAACGAGAACGAACGAGCCATCCGCATTCTTTGTAAGCGTGCTATGGACACTCCTCGGCGGCACATAGGTTGTGCCATTCAATTCGAACATCTCGGAATGGCCATCGCCCCATCTGATCGTCACGCTTCCATCTGGCTGAGAGACGAGGACGACGTTGTAATTATGAGTCCAATTTGCGCCTAAAGGCCCGATGTAATTATCCAAGGCGTTGTAGACACGCTGGAAAGTGAGAGGGGTGCCCCGTCCGGGTATCGTGAGATCGGTATGCAGGTAATAGTAGTTACCGGTTCCCGTGGAAACCGGTTCTGCAACTAACTCTTGTTGCCTTCCGTCCTGTCCCTGGGTTCCCAAAGTAAACTGCAATGGCGGCCGAACAGAGTCAGGCCGAACAACCGCCATACTAGGTGCAATCCCTATCGCCACCTTTGTCAGCAACGCCGTGGGGTCATGCGCCACGATCTTATCCACATTGATGACGGCCACAGAATCTTCCTCTCTCATCGGCAGATAGAGCAGCTTGCCATCGGGTGTAACGTCAAATATTGCGCCAATTCCGCTGGGCGATCCGAGGACCACAAAAGCTCCCAACTCTGCGAAGTCGTTCTGGGCAGGATTAAAGTTGAAAACCTCCACTGTGTTGCTGTTGCTGGTAAAGCTGAACAGACGAGCACCTACGATGCGGGGGAACCCTAAGAATTGCGCTGTTCCGCGAACCGTGGCGAACAGAGCGGGTGCTGTGGGAGTCGTAACGTCAAAAACGAGAAGGCTACGGGAATCCGCAGCAACCGAGACAAGGAACCTGCCGTCCGGGCTTAACTCAATGTTGGGGTTAAACCCTAGAAGGATGCCGAGTGTGCCGTTAGGAATCGCTGAGGAAGAACCATTACTGAGATCCAAAACAATTAGGTTGGGCACGTTGGCAATGAACGCAAAATGGCCGTCCGGAGTTACTGCGAGCGGCCCACTGGTTATCGTGCGTTGGGGAACACTCGTGGGAATTCTGGCTACGGCGTTAAAGGTTGGCGAACTCGGTTCAGCGTCTATCATGTACAGGTCCTGGCTCGTGAGCCCTGTGACTCGACGATTGCAGAGGACAAAAGCGGTAAGCTGGCCAGTGCTAAATCTGGGGGCCAGCACAATGCTTTTGGTTTGCCTCGCGGGAGTGCATGTCGGATCGAGAACGATGTTGTTTTCGAATGAGTTGGTGCTGAAGTTGTACACCGATACGGTGCCCGGGGTGGACTGGTTTTCCAGGTAAGCCCGCGATCCGTCTGGAGTTATCGCAAACCTGAGAGCGGGAGATCCACCGGCGACGCTAGGGACTGATATAGAGTTCACGCCAGTGCTTAATACGCTAAAATTTGAATCGCCGGCGTTCATCACTCCCACTTGGCTGACTGACTGGAATGTCGACGGGTTAGTAATGATGAGGGCATTGCGTAGGACCCCACTCAGTTGTTGGAGAGTTACACTTTGCCCGAGGTTGGGGTTAGTAACAATGATCGATGCTGTCTGAGCTGCGGAGTTTTGAGGAATCGTCGTTCGGAGCAGTGACGACGAAATGAATTGCGCGGCCACGGTGTCCAGATTCCCGATGCGAACTTGCGAATCGGGTGCAAAATCTGAGCCTGAAATTTGAATTGTGCGTGCCGCGTCGTTGCTCACCGACGAGGTAACCGCGGTGGGAGTCGGCGTACCGGCACCCGGGAATGTGCTTTGAATCATGTTCGCTGCGATGTTGCGCAAGCTGAAACCAACGGAGGCTTGGCTTATCAGAGCCGGAGCAGCCGCGACGCTTGTATCGAGCGCGAAGATATTGGGCCGGCTGCTTCCACTGAGAGTCAGGTAGGCGCGTGTGCCATTCGCGTTGGGAGCAATTTGGGCAAAAAAGTCTAATGGAAAGCCAGGGGGAAGAACGGCCTCACCTATGATTCCGCCAAAGGTTGCCGAACCACTGCTCAAGTCCAAAACACTGAAACGCCGATTTATACCAGTATCGCGCAGCAAGTAGGCGAATATCTTGGTCGGATCACTCGCGTCACGAGTAGCTGTAACGGAAAACACCGTCGAAGTGGACATTGGCAGCGTGGCAACGACCGTGTTGGTAGAGACTTCGATTACTAAGAGAGCCCCCTGTCGGATTGCGATCACAAATTTTCCATCTGGTGTAGCCGCGGTTGTAGCTTGTGTAAAGCTGGGACCAAAAAAGAGCGGCGTCGAAGCAATGTCTATTACTGTGCCAGTCGAGATATTCACGACTCCAACATCATGAGAAGTGTTTAGGTAAACGTTGTTGCCTATGATCACGGGGTTACCGGGAATCAGATCACCATTGCTAGCCGGGTTGTCACCTAATAATCCATTGAGTGAAATGTGACTCTTCACTGTGAGCGACTCTGTATCTATGACTGTGATGCCGTCGCCCTCAACATCTGTGCCAACGACAGTGCCTCCGTCGGCGCTCACAGCGAGCTGAGCCAGGCGCACGTTCCGAATGCGCTTGATTTCTGCGCCAATTGTGAGATCGAGGACAGAGAGATAATAGCTATTGAGGTTAGCGACAAATGCAAGATGAAGGTTGGGCGAGATAACCACTGAGGTAGGGCCTGCCCCCGCATGGACTGCCGTGACTTCGGTACCGGTTGAGGCGTCTAAAACGTGCGTAAGCGCCGTCGTGAAATCAACCACAACATACCTTTCGGGAGCTTGCCCCCAAGCATTGCCAGCCAGCAAGAAGAACGCCGTTGATACGGAAAGAAAAACCCAAGCGGCTGATGCAATGGAATTCCTGTCTGTTACGAGGAAGGCATCTCCTAGTAAGCTCAAAGGGCTCCGGCCAATAACGGTCCAGCTAGTCATTTAATGAGTACCTCCGGCTTGCGAGCGATGAACTCCAATCTTGCCAATGTAGGAATCTTTGTATACGCTGTCCGTCAACCTCGGCAATTGGCGTAAGCTGACAACAGATGACAAGACATGACATCGTCCAAGCTCTTGACTGCAGTGGGAGCGAAGATTAGAGCTGTTTAAGGTTTATCGAATGTCAGAGAGCCGGGACGAAAGTCGAGATGGTCTGACTGAACATGAGAAACGGTTAGCACCATCTTCAAGGTAAGACCATGCCTGAAAGTCGTTCCAGTAACACCAAGTTAGATTCCTGGAAGGAAATTGCAGCGTATTTAGGTCGTGATGTGCGTACGGTCATTCGCTGGGAGAAGAAAAGGGGTCTGCCAGTGCGTCGGCTGCCAGGCGGACAGGCGGTCTTTGCTTATCAACATGAGTTGGACGCGTGGTCGGAGCGAGGGGCAGGCGCTGATTGGGAAAGCCAGCGGCTGGTTTCAAATTCGCCCAATGAGCCGACTGAAAGAGCTCAAGAAGATCTGACTGTCCAACCCCCGGATCGTGATGCGTCAAAACCTCCGCCTGTCGCTCCAGTCACTCGGGCAATTCATGTCAACAAGTGGAAACCATTTATCGTTGGCTTATGCCTATTAGGTCTCGTTGGGTTCATCACCGTTCTAGTTGTGCGTTCCTATTCGGTAGCGGCGGTTCATCTGTCGGGTCCCGAAAAACTGACGGATGACGGGCATTATAAATTTAATCTTCGAACTGATGGCAGAGCACTTTACTTCAACGAATTCGAAGTTAGCCGAGAAGTGTTACTGTCCTCTCCCACTGGAGGGGGGCCGGTTCATCCCATCAACACACACTTTTCCAACGTAGACCTGCAAGACGTATCCAATGACGGTCAGCGGCTGCTGGTGATGCCATTCAAGGGGACAGAGCCGGAGAGAGAAGTCTGGATCATGCCCGCGCAGGGCGGAGTGGGCAGCCGAGTAGGCGACGTCCAGTGCCGCCAGGCCCGGTGGTCTCCTGACAATCGACGAATTGCTTGCCTAACTGGCACCATGATTATCTTGATTAACTCTGACGGTTCCAATACACGTACGGTGGGACCTTTTGGCTCAGTCCCAGTTCAGTTGGCATGGTCTCCAGATGGCGATCGGTTGAGGTTTGCTTTGGCGGCGAACACCGAGGCGGACCGTTCGCCTTGGGAGATCACTGTCAGGGAAAAAGACGATGCGCCATCCTTACCACGCAAGCTTGCGCTCGGCGGAAACTGCTGCGGGGATTGGAGCTGGACACAGAATGGCAAAAACTTCGTCTATATGAAAAGTAATGCCGCAGGCAACGTCGTACTCGCTACTAGGCCTGAAAATAGCGGACTAATCAGTTGGTTGGGGCGTGAGAGTGAGCTTCCAATAAAAATCGGAACCGTTGACGGATTCGCTCCCGCCATAACCGGGAACAAGCTCTACATTTTGGTTAAAGGCGATTTCCGCGGCCAGCTGTTGAAGTTTCATTTCCCGCAGCAGCCGCCGCAAACTATTCTTCATGGCTTATCGGCCATACTTCTATCCTTCTCCAGAGACGGTCAATGGATGACCTACACGACTCTCGATAACTCCTTGTGGCGTAGCCGGGCAGATGGAACCGACGCCATCCAGGTGACGACGCCTCCCATGGCCGTGCAACTCTCGGCCTGGTCTCCCGATGGCAGCCAGATTGCATTCATGGGGAAAAACCCGGGAAAACCGTGGCGAATCTTTCTGGTCGGGCGGGATGGGGGCATCGCTCAAGAGGCCGCTCCAGGGGACGACAGCCAAGGCGCACCAACGTGGTCAGAGGATGGCAAAGCACTCGCCTACGCCAACGTTGACTGCCAAGAAACGCAGGCTTGCTGGATACGGATCTTGACCCTAGCGACCGGAAGCATAAAAAAGGTGCCGGGCTCACACGGTTTCAGGACAGCGCGTTGGTCACCCGACGGGAAGTATATTGCTGCGCTTGTACCTGTCACACATGATCTGATGGTGCTTGACATCGCGAAGCAGCGCTGGAGCTTGCTGACCAAGTCAATCACCGGCGACAATATGAGTTGGTCGAGTGACTCACAATTCATCTTTGCCGACAGCCCCCAGGGGGAAAGGCCTGTAATCGAGCGTGTGCGTGTCAAAGATGGGCAGCGCATAACTGCGGTCAACCTTGCTCCGCTCCAGAAGATTCCCGGCCAACTGGGCTTTTGGTTCGGCCTGAATCCCGACAACTCGCCCATCGTGTTTCAGATGCTTTCTTCAAGTGAAGTCTATGCCATGGATTTGGTGGATCGCTAGCGAAGGGGGATATACGAAGACTCTAAAATTCCAAATGCTCCCAAGAAACTGAAGCCCGCAGACGATAACGAGTCTCGTTTGTGGTGGTGGTCTCAGAAACGAGAACGCGACGCGGATCAAGGCTAAGACCAGCCTTGCGAAACGCCCGCCGCAGGCCAGCGCGTAGGCGCATTACTTGCTGCTTGACCGCAGTTCGGCTCACTCCCTTATTCAACTTCAAGCTTGTTTTGGCATAGGCTCCATGCCGCCGGGAAAAGGGATCGACAGTGAGGCCCGCGGCAATATGCTCCGCGCACTGCCCTAGATGTCGGTGTCGCGCGAGGTAGTCGAAGAGAATCATGAGTCGTGAAGAAAGCGGAACTGAAATCTCTCGGGCGCGATGCTGAAGACGTATTTCGGCAATCATTTCTCCAGGGGTACATATCGTTTCCGGCTGCCAGAATCGATGACGGATACAAAAATATGGACCGCGCATGGACAACTGGGCTCGCTCCGCGGCGAGCAATGCAACCATCCGCACTACCGATTCGCTTTGCATAGGATAACTTTCGCTCCTAGTTTTATTTCAACGCTTCGCTGAAATTCCACATCGCAGTCATCTCGTAACCAACAGGCCCCCAGAACGGGGATGCCATCTCTCCTCCGCACGTGGAAAATGCGACGCAATTGCCGGAATCCGTTATCGTCGATTGGATGCGTGAGGTCACAGAATATGAAATCAATATTGCGTATTTCATCGTCCGTCACTTCCGAGAGGGACTTGCCTATCTCTTCAGGAACAATGACGTTGAGACGCAAGGCTCGAAGAGGCAAGACAAAGTGATCGCGACGGGGAAGCTCCGAATGCAAAAGGAGAAAGCCTCCCGGCGCAGATCGTTGTAGCGTGGTTGCGCAACTTTGACAGACGGATTGTGCCGTGTTATGAAGACAAGGTTGGGCGAAGTGAATAGACGCTGGTTTCCCGTCGGCTGGGGGCATATGGTCTTAATCTCCTGTATGTCCTTGGCCGCTCGCGAAAGCGAGTGTATCCGCCAGGGGGTCTTGTACACTCCCTGGCTTTTCGCTATCCGAGCGGTAAGACTTTTCTCACAGCCCGAAAATACAAGCATTTGCGAAAATCGCCACAGCAGCTAACTCTGCACGTAACTCAGCACCGTAGTTTCACATCTGGTGATTGGGGAGAGACATACAACTCTATGGGGAAGAAAAGAGAACAGTCGCCTCGCTATTCGCAATCAGTGGTCGCTCGGGAAGCGTTCAAGAAAAGCCGGCAACTGCGATTCAGTCAGACAGCGTTAGACGCAGACGCCGACGTTTACCCCGGTGCGGTCGCACGGATTGAGCAGGGTGGCCGTGTCTCGATAGCTGTCGCACAGAAGATAACCGCAGCCCTGGACCTCCCATTTAGGAGCCTCTTCATGAAGGCGGACACGGCACTTCCTAGTCCCAAGTCCTCTGTCCGCTCAAGAAAACTGCGTCGGCCTGTCCGAAATCGCAGAGAGTTGCATCTGGCGGAGGTGACGTACTATAAATACCGCGATCTCCATACGCCACTCATTGATTCGCCTCAGCTCATTCATCATTTGGAACAACGGTACCGGTGTACCGCCCTCTCGCTCGGCAAAATGCTCATTCCCGCGACGGTCATCTGGAAAAACGTGCGTGACGTCGTTCGGCCCGATAGCATTCTAGGGAAACTCGATCTGACGCCGCCCGTGCCCCTTAGCCGTTCTGCCACCCTCCTTGATGACTACGAGAAGGCACGCTCGTTCATCAAGTCGAAGTACGGATCTGGGAAGATCAAGTATGAAGGATGCGATTATTGCATGACGCGCATCCAGTTTGTCGATGGACGCCCTAAGATTCTCGGTGCCTTCGGCCTTTACTACGACAATATCCTCACGCAGTATGCAATGGAGTGGGAACTTAAGAAAGCGCTTCTTGCCGGCGGTCTCTCTGGCATTGCCACGCTTCGGAATAAAGGTGTGCTCCCGCTCCGCGAAGCTATTGAAGGAGAAGGAGATCCTCTCAAGAGTGGCCATGGTCGCTGTGCGGCGATTACTATTTCGACCCTGCTGATTTTCAAGAGGCGTTCGGGGAATTTTTCATGCCTGATCCGCAGAAGGTCGATTGAGGTAGGTGTTTCGCCTGGCATGTTACACGTGGTGCCCGCAGGGATGTTCGAAGCCTGTAACACGGGTGACAATTGGTCGGTGGAACTCAATGTCTGGCGGGAATTGTTGGAAGAGGTTTATAACGAAAAAGAATTGCTCGGTACCGGGTTTGCCGAAAATGTCGATCACGTGTGGCAAAGAGAGCCCGTAAGATTGGTGTGCGATCTCTTGGAGAAGGGGCCGACGGAATTCAGCGTGACGGGGATTGTTTGCGACCTGCTCAACCTTCGCCCGGAAATCTGCACGGTCTTGTTCGTCCCCGATCCAGCCTTCGTGGAGAAACGCCAAATGCGAGTGAATTGGGAATACGAGCCAGAGCATCGCTTTGGCATGTTTTCGGTCGACTGGAATCGAATTGATGAAGTGATTGGGACAGACGGACCAAAATATGGGATTGCGGCCTCTGGGGCTGCTTGCATTGCGCTTGGGCGAGAATGGGCCAAACAGCGCCACGATATTTAGACTATGTTCTGCTCGATAGGCCTGTGTATCGCACGATGCACTCGCCTTAATCCGGAACCTTCTTGGGAAGCGTGTAATTTGAGATCAGCAACTCGCTGTATTTCCTCCCTGCTTTGCGTTGTGAGCTATAGGTCATTTCCAGCATTTTAATATCGAAGTCCTTGAATATTCGCCGCATTTCCGGCGCATCGTTCAGGGAGAGCAAGAATTTCCCTTTGAGTTTTGCCAGCCGCTCTGCTAATTCAACGTAGTCTTTCTCCTCGAAATTGAAGCGGTAATACGGCCGGTTAAAATATGGCGGATCCAGGTAAAAGAACGTCGCCGGCCTATCCGCTTTTCGGAGAACCTCTTGATACGGCAGGCACTCCAATTGAACATTCAAGAGCCGCTCATGCGCACGTTCGAGCAGCCTTGGCAAAGACTTGGGGTTGTAATTCGAACCGTCCTCAACAGAGACGGTAAAGTTACGCCGGACGATTAATCCTCCATAACAATTCTTCTGGAGGAAGAAGAAGCGGGCCGCTCGTTGAACGTCGGTAAGTGTTTCCGGCGGTGACTTCTCAAATAGATCGAACCATCGTCGGCTTGCAATGCAGAAATGCAGATAACGCACAAGCTCTTGATGATGCAACTTGCAGACCCGTAGAAAAGTGAACACGTCGTCATTAAGATCATTCAGTATTTCTACAGCTGAGGGTCTTTTGTGAAAAAATATCTGCGCCCCGCCGCAGAACGGCTCAACATAAGTTGTATGTCCGGGGATCAGAGAAATAATTTTGCGGGCAATGCGGTTCTTGCCGCCCAGATAAGCTAGTGGTCCAACCATAAGGAAAGAAGATTTAATGATTAATTTATTTGTGGATTCAACGTGTCCCAAGGATGCGAGTGCCAGAAGTGCTTTCGTCGGCCCCCACGGCCTGACGGCCGCTCATTTCGGCTGTACGTCAGCGGGGGCCGGCGAAAGCACTTCATCTGTCTGGAGTTTTAAGGTTGAGGCTCCGATGGTCATGGGTATGAATCTGTTCGGAGCGCGCCAGATAGGTCAGTCCCACGGAGATGGCGTCAAAGACGGCCATACCGGGATGCTCGCTTTCGTAGCACTTGCGTTCGGGCGGCAGTTTCCAGGTGAGTTCAGGAAAGCATAGCGATACGCGAGCAGCAATCTGGTGTTTCCTCGTCCTGACAGGAACGCCAAACGTACGCCGTATTTCTTCTCTTTCGACAAATGACCATGCGATCGAGTGCTGCCGGGCTTCATGAGTGATGGTTCGTAGAATGGTCGCCCCGCGAGAATGTTCGGGACCGATGCTGCCGAGCGCCCGCTTTATGATCACGACAGAAGGGTCAAAGACCGTGAAGAGGGGGGAGATTCTCTTTGCGACGGTCTTTGATAGTTCGCGGACATCGGCAGAGGGATAGGTCCTCACGCCCCACTCTAAGAGATGTTGCACACCTTCAAACACAGCGAATCCAAATCGCTGCATGCGCAGGTCCAATGCCAGCACCCTCGTTTCATTAGAGTTCTTTTTCATGCGTCAGTGGAAAAGTCGATGGCAATCCGGCGCTCACACATCCATTCCAGGATCCGTGCGGTGGCCTTCGCGTTTCGGTCTCGTGCGCTCTTTTGCTGGAGCGCGGATTCCATCTCCGCTAGCCGGGTCTCCGTGGCGCTCTCGATGGCTTGGTAAACGCCGGGGAAGAGATCGGAAATGGGGACGCGGAAAATGGCCTCATATTGAAGGGCGATGGGCAGCGGTGGGACGCTGGCGGCGCATTCGTGCCGGGACACTGAGCCGCGGTGGCCATGGCCCAAGAGCAAAGCGAGTTGATGCTGGGTGAGCCCGGCTTTCTTGCGATGCGTCCTGAGATAACTGCCGAGTGGTTGCTGTGCCATCGAGTTGTAAAGAGATAAGTTTTGTATCGCGACTGCTTTTAGAATAGCAAGCTGAAAAGCAGAGTCGAGATACGTAAATGTGCGGATTATGCAACATTTTCCCGGTCATGGAGGGCGCTTTTATCCACAAGCCAGACAAGCAACGGCGTTTCTCTAGGCCAGTCTCCACCGGCATGACTGACACCTATAGTCCCAGCGTGCAACACTCTGCGGCCTCCCAAATTGTTGCCTTCTTGACGGCAAATTACCCCTTGTTATGATTCATCCACCCTTCACTACTACTCACCATGCGCAGCATTGGCCCTATTTCATCCAGCTTTTCACATGAAGAAATAGCCAAGATCCTTGCTGAGCAAATGCCCGGCTGGAAAGCAGCCTGTGAAAATCCCGGCGCTGAAGTTGTGCTCCTGACCCAGGCAGCCTTTGGCTACTCGCTCGAAGAGATAGTCTTACTCGCCGTCGCCGTAAAATATGCTGGAACATTCGGGAAGACGGTCACCATCGTTCCCCAAGAAACCGCGTAAAGGAATCGCTTCCACGGGCAGATGGACTCGTTGTCTTCCTGAGATGTTGCTGTAGCAGCAACATCTGGCGTCTTTTTTCTATTCCACACCGCAGTACCATCAAGGCTACGGCTAGTGCCGGACCTTCACTTATGGATATCAGCAAAGAGCCTGGGGCGGAGATGCGGGAGCAAGACCTTCGCGAGCAAAAGGAGTTGGATGAGCTCTTGCCCCTGCTGCGGCTGTTACTGCGGGATCCTCCTGAGGGCCACGATTTCAAGACCTGTGCCATCTGCCAGCGCTATGGAATCACGAGTATTTGACCTGTCCACTTGGGCGGTTATAGTGAGGACGAAAGGTCGAAAAACCAATATTTTCCCAATGTCTTGAATCAATATTTTGCCTATTGCCGGAAATCTACGGAGGACGAAGATCGCCAGGTCCTCTCTATTGAATCGCAAGGTCAGGAATTGACACGCCTGGCTGAACGCCTCGGCCTCCGCGTCGTTGACGTGCAGGAAGAGGCGCAGAGTGCGCGCACACCGGGCCGCCCGGTCTTTGACGACATGCTCAAGCGCATCGCCCGAGGTGAAGCCAACGGCATTCTGGCCTGGCATCCTGACCGGCTAGCGCGCAACGCCATGGATGGTGGCCGCCTCATTCACCTGGTTGATACTGGCGTCCTTGTGGACCTTAAGTTTCCTACCTACACCTTCGAAAACTCGCCGCAGGGCAAGTTCAACCTGGGTATGGCGTTTGTCCAGTCCAAGTACTATGTCGATCAACTCAGCCAGAACGTGCGGCGTGGAAACAGGACCAAACGAGAAAGAGGCTGGCTGCCTAACATGGCACCCACCGGTTACCTCAATGCCGAGCGAGGGAATGAGAAAATTATCGTTTCCGATCCTGAGCGGTTCTCGCTGGTGCAACGGCTCTGGCAGCTTTTCCTCACGGGCGCGTACTCAGTGCCGGAGTTGGCGAAGGCAGCAAGAACGATGGGGTTGCGGACCCGCAGGCGAAGGCGGTGCGGCGGCGGCCTCATCACTAAGAGCGCATTGCACCACGTTATATCCAATCCGTTCTATGCTGGATATATCGTCTACGAAGGTACTTGGCACAAGGGACAACACGAACCGATGGTCACGCTTGATGAGTTCAAGCGCGCCGAAAAGCTCTTGCACAAACCAACCCGTCCCCGTGCTGAGCGGTATGAATTCCCGTACATCGGACTGATTCGCTGCGGCACCTGTGGCTGTGCGGTCACGGCGGAGAACAAGGTGAACCGCTTCGGCTCTCACTATGTGTACTATCGCTGCACGCACAAGAAGCCAAAGGCCGGCTGCCGTGAAAGAAGCATCGAGGAGCGAGTGCTTCAGGCCGAACTCTTCGCGATGATAGAAAAGATACATCTCCCGGACCGGCTCACCCAACGGTTTCTTGCTCTGCTGGACGAAGAATCGGGTCGCGAGCGGAACTTAGAGGATCAGGTGAAAGCAAGTGTGGCCAAGATGATGGCCGAGACAGAGCGCGGCCTGGCCAATCTTACGAGGCTCCGCTACCGCGAGCTCATCCCGGAGGAAGAATTCATGCGCGAGCGGTCTCTGCTTGTCCAGGAGCAATTGCGTCTTGAAGAGAAGCGTAAGGCGCTCGATGCCGGGAAATGGCTCGAACCCCAGCGCAGGCTATTTTTGTTCAGGAACCGTGCGGGTTTTTGGCTCACCCACGGTACGCCACAGCAAAAACGGGAAATCCTCGCAAACCTTGGTTCGAACCTTAGTCTCGCGGGCAAAAAAGTCAGTATCAACGTGCGAAAGTCGCTGCTCGTTACACCCCGAAATGGCACTCTATCGAGCCTGCTGGCCACCTTGCACGATGTTCGGACCTTTGTGCAGACGGAAGAGGGATTCATTCCGCTTCTGCCGCCGCCCGATGTTCGCCACGTCGCAAGGGGATAGCTGTGTTCAATCTCCACAGCACGCTCAGAAGAAAAAACTCACTGACCGACTTTCTCCATGCTACTCCCTCCACCCATCATCACAAGATGGGTGGAGGTGCATGGGATGCAACATGGGTTCCACGCTTGTCATCTTCAGTCAGGCGCGATGTGCATTTCGCGCAACATCTGGCGTCTTTCATTGTTTCACTCCAGCGCTAAACTGAATCCACGCTTCGCGTCTTGTATCGATTCGAAGCGCAAAGGTCGAGGCTTGCTCGCGCAGACAAATGCAAAAGCAAGCCCGGGCCCTTTCGTAGTTCCTTGAAACGTCAATAGGCGGGACAGGCGGGATGCCTTGTGCCTCCTTTCACATCCTGTCCGTTCTGCCGTGCTGACCGAAAAGGGGAGAGTGGCTTTCCCTGTACCTCCCCAGGTGCTTTGCTGCGTACGAATAATCGCACTCGATAGCGAAATCTCGTCGCAGCGGGAGAGCCGCCTTCCCCTCATCGTCCCTATCCGCTGGGGCCGGGAGTGATCCCGGCCCCAGCTTTTCTCTCATCTCCTGCCCACGCGCTTGTTACCGTTTTTGGCGGACCACCCTCCAAAATCTCTTTGTCATGATCCATCTCTTTGAACAACTCATTGCAGCGATCTGGAACCGCCTTCGTAAGCGCGGAGGCCGAGTGCGGGAGGAGCGGAGCGGACTCACTCTTGGCTATCGAGTTATCGATGGCCAGATCGTGGGGCAGCGAGTTGCCCTGAGCAATTCGCGGCGAGCGATGCATCTGGCCGTGCTGGGGAAGACCGGGACGGGGAAGAGTTCCTTCCTGCGCTACATGGCTCAGCAGGACATCGAGGCCGGCCGCGGATTTTTGTTCTTCGATCTCCACGGTGATTTGACGCCGTTTCTCCTGCGGACGATCCGGGCACACGAAGAACAGGTTGGCCTTACCCTGAGTGACAAGCTCATTATCATTGACCCCACTGACCCGGTAGTTTCGGTGGGGTTTAATCCGCTGGAAGCCGAGTCGCCGGATTTTGTTCGTATCGCGGAATTCACCCAGGTTCTGCGCCAGCGCTGGGGTCTCGACCATTTCGGAGCGCGGACCGATGAGCTTTTGCGGAACGCGCTCTTTGTTCTCTCGTCCAGTGCCCACACGCTGCTCGAACTCGCTCCTCTTCTTACGAACGGCGACTTCCGGGCCACATGTCTCAAGAAAGTGTCAAACCCCGAAGTCCGCGACTACTTCGAATCCCGTTATGACCAGTTGAGTGATGCCATGCGGGCCACGATGCGGGAGCCGATCCTGAATAAGACGTCGGCTTTTACTGCCGACCCGCATTTCCGGCACATTGTGGGCCAGACCAGCTCCACCTTTTCCGTGAAAGATGCGATGGATAACGGGCAATGGATGATCGTGAACCTCGCCAAAGGAAAACTCGGAGAGCAGGCGATCACTTTGGGGAGCCTCCTCTTCACCGTCATCAAGAATGCGTTGTTCACCCGCGAAAAGAGATCGATCTTCACTCTCTACTGCGATGAGATCCAGAACTTTGTGGCCTACGGCGCGGGCATTGAGACGGTACTCTCCGAAGCCCGCAAGTTTGGCGTCGCGGTCGTGTCGGCCAACCAGTTCCTCGACCAGTACCCGCCGGAGATGAGGGCGGCCATTCTTTCCGTCGGCACCCATGCCTTCTTCCAGCTTTCGAGTCTAGACGCAGGCCAAATCGCCAACGCTCTCGATGGCGGGAAGCCCATGGCCGAGCGATTGAAGAACCTCTCGCAGCGGCACGCGATTGTGAAAAGCAGCGATGAACGATGGACGGAAATCATTGTGCCCACGGTACATGAGCCAAAGGCCGATTACGGCGACCTGGTCGACCGTTCGCGGTTCCAGTGGGGACGAGCGAGGGCCGAGATTGAGCGTGATATCCGCGAGCGGCAACAGGTCGTCCGCCACGCCGAAAAGGAGGCACTCGATGACTGGGAATAACGGCAGGGGCATGGTGATCCAGGAACGGGACCTGCACCTGCTTCGGGAACTCTCCGTCATGCGGGTGGTTGATCGCGAACAGGCAAAGATTGTTGCCGAATTCGGATCGACAACGCGGGTCAACGCGCGCTTGCTGGCGCTCACCCGCGCCGGACTCCTCCGGCGATTCTTTCTTGGTACGACTGCGGGCGGCGCGAAAGCCCTGTATGCCCTCTCGGCCAAAGGTGCGCAGCTCATCGGTGTTCCGCTTCGCGGGCCGCAGCGCCGCAAGGACGAAACGCTCGCCGCCGACTTTTTCGTTCAGCACCAGCTTACGGTGAACCAGATCTACTGCGGGTTGAAGTACGGAACGTTGCCGCCGGGAGTTTCCTTCCGACAGTGGATGAGCTTCTTCGCGCCCATTGCCGATCGACTTCGCTTGATCCCCGACGGCTATGTGGAACTGGAGACGCCTTCCGGCTTGGTCGCCGCATTTCTGGAGGTTGACCTGGGGCATGAACGCGGTCCGGTATGGGGCAAGAAGATTGAGCACTACCTCCAATTCGCCCGCATGAGCGCCCCAGCGGGAAAAGCCTTCCACCGTCCGTTCCGCGTGCTTGTGATTGCCCCCACGGAACGCCGGGTGCGATCCATCCGCAAGGCAGTTGCTGCTCTTACGGAAAAGATCTTTTGGTTTATGAGTCTCGAGTCCATTCACAGTGACGGCCTCTTCGCTCCCGTGTGGCTCCGGCCCAGGGGTGAGGAGCGGCTGCCGCTTATTCCACTTGTCAAGAAACCCAAGGAAATCTCATGAAACATTGTTATCACTGCGGGCGAATTACGGCGGGAGAACCCCTCTTCTGCAATTCCTGTGGCCGGAGTTTTGATAAAAAACTCTGCCCCCGGCATCACCTCAATCCCCGGAGCGCCGAGGTTTGCTCGAAATGCGGCAGCCGGGAACTTTCGACGCCGCAGCCCAAAGTTTCGCTCGGCTGGTGGAGCCTCGAATGGCTCGCACGGATTGTTCTGGGAGCTTTCCTCGCGTTGCTTTCTGTCTTCCTCGTCTACGAAGTTCTGAAGGAAGCTCTGGCGATAGAAGTAGTGCAGAGCGGGTTGCTCCTGCTTGGACTCCTCATAGCCGTGCTCTGGTGGATGTGGTCGAAGCTTCCTGAATGGTTTCGGAAGTTTATACGCAAGCAATTGCGAAAGAGGAAGGAGCGCCATGAGCAGGAATAGCGGAGGAGCAGGAAAGAGAGTGACGGATAGGCACGAGTCACATTTCGGAGAGGGCGCGGGTCCCGCGGAATCGTTGGTGCTTTCGCAGGTTACCCCAGGGCAGATCGACCCTAGGCATTGCCCGTACCGAGATGAGAGCGCGAAGCTGCTGCATGGGTCGCCGCTCGGAGAACCGCTGACCATCGACGACGTGGCCATGCTTCTCGGTTGCTCGGCCTGGACCGTCCGTCAGAAGTACCTGCCCCAGGGACTCCCCCATCTGCGGGCGAGCATCGCGGGGAAGTTCATCTTCTTTCGCGAACAGATTGTGAAGTGGATCTTGAAACGACAAGGAAGAGGAGAAACAAAATGAGCCTGTTCAAACGTGGCGGGGTCTATTGGAGTTATGTCTTTGTGGACGGCGTCCGCCACGCTCGGTCCACCAATACCGGCAACCGCCGCCTGGCCGAACAGATCGACCAGAAGCACAAGGAAGAACTGCGCCTCAAGAACACCCTGTGTCCAGAACTCGCGCCCAACATGCGCTTTGCCGAGCTTGCCGGGCGGTTCCTGGGTGAGAGCACGGCCAAGCTCTGGCACCGGGACCGGCTGAAGGTCTTGTTGCCGTATTTTGCCGATTACGCAATCGGCAAAATCAACAAAGCGGCAATCCGGCAATTCCGCCAGGAGCGCCATCGGCAAAAGACGCTCACCGAAACCACGGTCAACCGTGACATCGAGTGCCTGCGGCACTTGCTCTACTGGGCGGTCGATGAAGGATTGCTTGCCGCAAATCCCATCGCCCGCATCCGCATGGAGCGCGAGCGCCGCAAGAAGAAACCGGTCCTCAGTTTCGGCGAGGAAGCACTGCTCTTGCCTGCGGCTTCGCCTCATCTGCGGGACATCACGATGGCGGCTCTCGATACCGGCATGCGCCGGGGCGAGGTCCTTCACCAGCGATGGGAAGACGTGGATTTTCCCCGGCGGCTTCTCTATGTCACCCATAGCAAGACGCCGGAAGGCGAATCGCGTGAGATTCCCTTGAGCGAGCGACTGTTCACCCTGCTTTCCATCTTGCGAAAGGATTCCGGTCTGATCTTCACCTACGAAGGCAAGCCCATCGGAAGCCTCAAGACCGGCTGGAAAGCCGCCATCCGTAGGGCGGGAATCCGGTACCTCCGGTTCCACTACCTGCGCCACACCTTCAACACCCGGCTGCTCGAGTTGAGTGTTCCCCGCGAGGTACGCATGGCGCTTTTGGGCCATACCTTCGGGGACACCCATGAAAGTTACGAGCATGTCGAACTGCCGCTGAAACGTGAGGCCATCAAGAAGCTCGAGGCCTGGCGGGAAGCGGAAATGACAGCCAATCAAAAGGAGACACATGGACCAACAGCAACGCCAGCAATTCACGGAAGCCTTGATGCAAGTAGCGCTGATTGAGAGCAAAGCAATTGCGGTTAGCCTTGCCGAGATTACTGCCTACCTGCAACGAAACCAACACCTGGCCGCTCTCGGAACCTTCCAGGGCCTCGATGAGCGGTTCAAATTCTTGGGAACCGTGCTCGAAGCTGCCGCACGGCTCCCGCAGAAGTAATCGCACCTTTTCACCGACGGCGAAAGCCAATCGCCAATCTTGCAAAGAAAGGAGGAAACCCAATGCCAGAGACCCCGCCAAGTCCTCATGTGCTCTCGGTCTTACGAGACGCCCATGCGGAAGCCGAGTCTGCCGGGCCGCAGCTTCGGGAAGTCGCCGAGCTTTTGGGCCAAGAGGACTACACCCGCGCGCTCGGCGCCTTCAATGGCCTCGAAGACCGCGTCCACTACATCGGCATTGTCCTGCGGCGCTTCTCGCGCTCGCTCGGACTGCGCCGATAGCCAAACATTTGCAACAGCACTTTGAAAACCAAATAAAGGAGAACCAACCCGCCATGACTGACAGTGCTTTGAAAATCGTCGTCGTGCTTGATCCCGAAACCCATGGGTACAAGCCCGCAGCCCATAACCTCGCCGCCACGCAGGCGGTCGATCTTGTCCAACAGTTCTCGCTCGAGGACCGGACGGCCAAGGTCATCGATCAGCTACAGCACCATCGTACGCCTGATTACATGAAGTGCCGTGCTTGCACAAAGGCCGCAGAACAGGCCTCCGAACAAACTGGAGCTGACGCTCGCGATACCGATCGTGATGCGGAAGCTTCGTAACCAGGAACCAAGAGCAGAAACAACACAGAACCGAAAAGGAGAAAGCGATCATGGTTGACAAGAAACAACCTCCGTCAACGTCCACGGCCAAACCCGGCCAGCCGCCACAATCAACGGGAGCTTCGACTTCTACCTCCACCCGGAAACCATGGGTGAAGAAAACACCGGTCGATGTAGTCCTAGAACAAATCGCAAAGCAGGAAGACAGAGTGAACGACCTGCGCGAAGAGCTGAAGAAAGAAGAACGTGAGTTGCAAAAGCTGCAGCAAGCTAAGAAGGTCCTTGAGGCCTCGTAAGTCTATAAGGAGTTTGCCATCGTGCAGGCTCCTTTTTTGTGGCGGAAGCTTACCAATAAAGGGGTGGTCTTATGAACAGGGAACTGCAAACCGAAGACATCGCTGAGCAATTGGGCATCGAAAGCCTGACAGGGGTCGTCAAGAAAGCCGAGGAGTGCTGTGCCTATGAATGCCAGCGCATTGCCCTTGTGAACGAATCCCGGATCAATAGTCTACGTGCCGAGTACTCCTTGATGCTCGAAGAGGAACGCGAACTCATGCACTGGCTGCGGCACGCTCCGCCTCCTGTCCAGTGCAACCGCAAGCGTCCGGCGGTCTATACCTGGGGCGTCGTGATCGCGCTCACGCTCGCAGGTTTCATCTTCTCGCTCATCGCGTTCGATCCCTTCCGCTTCGGCTGGAAGAGCTTCGTCTATTCGATCGGCATTGCTGTGGTTACTCCTTACCTTGTCGATAAGGTCCTTGCGCAGTGGGACGCCCGAAGGCTGGTGAGGTCATTTGCCCTGGTTGCTTTCGTCGCGGCGATCACAAGTCTTGTACTGCTTGCCGTGGTCCGCGGCGATCTGCTGGCGCAGCAATTCGCAGCCCAGAATTCGGTCGTTATCTTCGAAGATGCTACGCCGCAACCGCCACAGAATGACTTCTACGGCACGACGCTCGGCCTGCTCCGCCTCACGATGATCTTGCTTGCGGTGGCGATGGAATTGGGAGCCGGACTGGCACTCCATGATGCATGGCCGGTTCACAACGACGCAGAACAGGGTTGGGAAAGGCTCCGCGAGCGACTCGCCTTGGTTCGTCGCCGACTCTTCGCCCTTACGGAAGAAATCACCGCGCTCAAGAACGAGCCGGGTATCTTCGCTGCCCGGTTCTGGCGGAACTTCTACCGTGCTACACTCGCGCATATTCCAAGGAGCGTGGGTGCGAAGCTGTCATTGCTCCTGATACTTGCGGTCTCGCTCGGTCACGCTCGGGCGAAGGCTCAAGAACATGTCACGATCATTGCGGCGATTGATCTCACCCAATCGGTTGCCACTCCCGGATCGGACGGGCAAACCGATTTCGAAAAAAACATTGCCGGCGTTACCCGGCTTCTGGCGCAGGTACCAGCGTCCTCGCGGATTACCGTACTGGGCATTACCGACAGAAGCTTCGTGCAACCTTATATCTTACTGTCGGCCAATGTGCCCGATGATCCCGGTTACTTTGGCGAAAGGCTCCAGGCCGCGCGAAACCAACTCGTTCGCGCCTGGACGACCCGCGCGGGACAACTGAAACCACAGTTTCAGTCAACCGATATTCTGGGCGCGATGCTTCTTGCCGGTCAACTCTTTGACCAGGACAGGAGCCGGGGCCGGAAGATCCTGGTTCTCTTCTCCGACATGCGGCAGCATACCGCCGATTTGGATCTGGAATCAGCGACGGCGGTACCGACCTTTGCCGTCCTCCAAGGGAATAAATCCGGAACACTCTCCGTGGCGAGCCTCCCCGGAGTTCAAGTGTTTGTCCTGGGAGTGGACGGGGCAGGAAAACCGTTGTCCTATTGGCAAAGCCTGCAAGAGTTCTGGGCGGCGTATTTCAGGAAATCCGGGGCCACACTCGGGGCCTATTCGGTGCTTCGGGAATTGCCCGCCCTCCAAGAATAAGGCACCTGGGCTCCTCCTGGCAGTTTCCTCCTCTATATATAAGGAAGAAAGCCTGTCTAGTGTGAGGGAATTTACACGCTCTTGAACAATTCGGAGAGGCCCATCTTCAGCGCCTTTGCGATCCGATCCACCATCGCCAGCGTGATGTTTTTCTCGCCCCGCTCCACGGCCCCCATATAGCTGCGGTGAAAGCCGCACTCGTGGGCGAACCCTTCCTGGGAAAAGCCGCGTTTCCGGCGCAGTTCCGCGACCCGTTTACCAAGTCTTTTATGGACCTCTTGCATTTCTTCGATTGTCGGTGTAGGCTCGGCCACGGTCTACCTCCTATAGGAAGGCTATCTATAGGGAGATATCGGCAATTTCTGACAATTAAGGAGAAGTGACATGAAAGGAAAGCGGTTGATTTTAAAAGGCTTGGTCGTTTGCTTCATTCTTCTTTTGTGCGCCGTCGCCGGTTGCGGCGGAGGCGGATCACAACCACCATCACCACCAACACCGCCGCCGGTGACGATCACCTCGGTCGCCGTAAGCTGTGCCAGCTCTACTCCGAGTGCGGGTACGAGCAACTGTTCGGCGAATGTTCAGGGGACAGGCAGTTTCAATCCGGCCGTGAGCTGGTCAGCGAGCGCAGGCACCATTTCTTCTGCTGGCGTTCTCACGGCACCATCGGTTGCTTCCCCGGTTGTCGTAACCGTAACTGCGGTCTCCGTGCAGGATGCAACGAAGTCCGGGAAGGCGACCTCCAATATCATCCCGCCGACCATCACCCAACTAAACCCTTCGGTGGTCGCGATTGACTCCAATACTCCGAGCGCAGACATTATGAATATCACTCTCGGCGTGACCGGGGTCATTGCCAGCGACACGCTGAAGATCACACCCACCTTGCCAATTCTTGGTAGCCAGTTCGTAAACTCAACCCAGGTCATCATCACCGTAGGGTTTGACACTCCTCACCAGTCCGATGGAGAGTACGCTGTTCAAATTTGCACCCCGGACGGAGTGGCCTGTTCCAATCCCGTGAATCTCATTCTTACGCCAAACCAGAACGCCCTCACGATCTCTCCTTCGGGAAGTCTCTTCATGCTCGATTTGGGGACGATCTCCAAATTTAATGCCGACGGTACCGCTGCCGGAAGCTTCTCAATCGGAAGCGGGATCGGCGGAGCGGCAACCATCGCTTCCGATGGCAGCGGCAATGCAGTCGTAGGCTTCTCTACGTATAACTCATCGGGGGCTTTCGTCGGGAGCACCAATAATGATGGCAACGGTCCTTTCATGGGGACCGACGCCAATGGCACCACTGGATGCATTACACGGCAGAGTGCAAACTTCCTGTCCTGCTTCACGACGGCAGATTTGACAGCAACTTTACGTTCCTCAGCGGCCTCGGGAGAACAGCCGTGGCTTGTGGAGTTGCTCAACATGCCGGTATTGAGTACCTCTGAGCTTGATGCGGTGATCTTTTACCGTCAGACGACTGAACTGCGGCGTTATTCCACGGTGGACATGACCATGAAAGGAACGGCGCTTGTGACGACTGGCGTTACGCCCAAGAGCCAGCTTCCGGTCGGCGTGGGTGTTTGGCGTTTGGTGGTGTTCCGATCCGGGTCTGCCGTAAGAACCGGCGCGCTCCTCAGCGAAGTCGATGGACTGCTCATCTTTTTTGACATCAATGCAATGACGGAGTTGCGGCGCGTGACGCTGGCCGGGGCCCCGGCTGTGAATCTTGCCGCCGATGAGACACACGGAACCGTCATCGTGGCGAAAGCCGACAAGTCGCTTGTCCGGGTGGACGTTACAACGGCAACTCCTGCACCGCTCACATCACAATCGCCATTTCCTGCAATGGGGTTTATTGTGTCGCCTGACGGTACGAAGATTTTCGCCAGTAGACGAGGACAACTCGTAGTCCTGCCTAATCAGTAGGACAACGGTCGTCTTGCAAAGGCGGTCAACAAACTAAACGGGACGCGCCCGGTGTTCAGACCGAACGCGGCCCTAACCAAAGTCGCCTACAGAGGAGGCAACGATGGCTGTTCTTGAAGTTACCAAAAAGCAGCACATTTATCACACGCTGTACCGTCTCAATCTCTCATTTTCGGCAATCGTCGCACGTTGCCGGAAATTGCAAGAAACCGGTGTTTTCAAGTCGAAGGACGCCCGGCTATTTCAAGGTCTCACACAGGAGTTACAGTCCGAAATAAACGAAGTGCTGCTTGGCACCATGCACGACATTGAACTGGAGGACTACAACCGGTTCGGCAAGATCCGGCTAGCGCGCGAAAAGGAGCTTAGAGACTCCAAAGATGTCTTGGTTCGCGCTGAAAAATCCAAACGCAAAGGAGAAAACAGAAGCGATAAGAAATCCAGAAGGTAGCAAGGGCTCCTTGTTGAGCTTTGGTGATTCTGTCGCTACAGAATTGCAACACGGCCTGCATCTCGTGCCGTTCCATTCGACAGAACTTCTTCAAGCTAAAGGATGAACTATATGGCTCGATTAGTAGACCACCTGCTGTTGCACCAGTGGGTTGAGGAGTGTTCGGCTGGCTATTTGAAATAAGAGACGGGAGCAACGAATCATTTTGTGTCACATCGCCACGTGATGGCAGTCACAGCATCCGTCCTTGAGTCGTGCCAGTTTAAGAATGATTCAAAACAATTTCGTAGATGCGACTTTACGCGAAGCTAGTTTTTTACTTGCTTAACCTTGGTTCAGAGTTTACATTTATTGTCATTACAACCCCCTTTAGGAAATAACTCTGATTTCCTACGTAAGTTAAAGGTGCTTCTTCGTTCAGCTGTTTTAGCGACTGTCCGGTACCGTGTCCCTCTGGGTCTGCGGTAGAGTTTTCTGTAGGTGAATTTTAAAAACATGATCGACAATATCACAGCAAAAAGCTGGGCTCTGGAAATTGAGGCTCTTGAGAGCAATTTGAGAAGTTTTTGAGGACTCGATCTTGTCTGCGGTGTATCGTCGGGCCGGTTTGACATGCAGCTGGTGAAAAGCCGGTCTGACGGTGTCTAAGTTTAGACGAGGGAAGCGCCACAGACGCTACCCGCCGGGTTGGTACACGTTGTAGCCAAAGTATTTTAGATCTGTTGTGCAATTTGCCTTAAGGGGGCGATGCAAAATGAAGGAACATTTGGATCTAACGATTAGCAGTTCGGCCCGCTGTAAAGCCGTGAAGATCGCCGGCCCATACTCTGCTTGGAGGTTGTTGCTAAATATGACTTTTCGCTGTGGGCAGATCGTCGTAAGACTGCGACATGGAGTTGGATATCAAATGAAATTAGAGCATCTAGCCTTACTCTTACTCTGCCTGCTTGCGTCAGGCGTTGCACAGACCGATCCGAATGGAGGAGTACCGCGTTTTTCCACCCAACTCGGAGGGCAGTACGACAGCGTGAACCCTGCCACGAGCAATATTTTTGTATCCATACCATTGAGGAGCAAGCAGGGGAAGATTCCCTTTTCTGTGAATTTGGTGAGTAACTTTCATATGTCGATTACCACGGATGGCAACGGATTTTGGTTCTGGAATCCTCCCTTGCCAAGTCCCTTCGTTAATAAGGGCCATTCTCTGTTTGTTCCTCAGATATCCGCTAGCAACCTTGGCGCTACGCTCGATTATTCCTTTCACTCGGTTCCCTTTGCGTGCAAACCCGGCAGAAGTTTCTTGCAATTCGACAACTTTGCGGTGGTCGACGAGACCGGCGCCCGCCACCCGACAGCTTTCACCATTATCTATACCGATCCTTCCTGCGGTGCCCAGCAGGCGACGACAAAGACGATAGACGGATCAGGATATACGGTGAATCTCGCCATTACGAACGACGCTCTTGGCGGATATACCTTCAGCTACACCCTCATCGACAAATCCGGAAATGTCAACACGCCAACGACAACTAGCACCTATGGCGCTACTGTCACAGACCCAGACGGTGTGCAAGCAACCAGCACCATAACGATCCCGGGGCCTTCCGGTCCGACTGGCCTGATGACTGATAGCCTCGGCCAGACACTGATGACCGTGAGCTACCCCAATCCCAATACTCCGGGCAGTCCTGCAAAGTATGAATATACTGACGCCAATGGCCAGACGCAGACGTTTACGGTAAATTACTCGCAATACACGCTGCAATTAAATTTCGGCTGTACACCTCCTCCGGTTGGGAATTACCCTCAGGATGGTGGTGCAGTTACAACGTTTTACCCCTCAAGCGTCGTGACGCCCGATGGTGGAATGTTCAGCATAGAGTATGAACCAACTCCTGGACACCCTTCCAATATCACCGGACGGATAGCGAAGCTTACGCTCCCACTGGGTGGATCGATTTCCTATACATATTCCGGCGGCAACAACGGCGAGTACTGCATCACTAGTCCGCTTTCTCCCGTGGTTCCGATCTTGACCCGCACAGTCAACGATGGCAACGGAAACATCAGCCCATGGACCTACGTCAACACGAACACCACCGGCAGTCTAGGAAATTACACAGTCACGGAAACCGATCCTCTGAACAATGTAACTGTTTATACCTTCACGGGCACCTACGAAACCCAAAGGCAGATTTATCAGGGATCAGTCAGCCCACAGCATCTTCTGAAGACTGTCGTAACGTGCTACAACGGAAACTTTTCCAACTGCCCGGCGGCTTCGATTCCATTTGTTTCTGGTCTCGGTGAAGGAGTCAGCCAAACCGATGTATACACATACTTGAATGGTTCCCCAAGCGGCTCGTTAGTTGAGACAAAATTCAATTTGTCGTCCAGCATACAGACTGGCACGGTAGCGGAAGTCAAGGAGTACGATTTTGGGGTGGCTATGCCTCCCTCCGGGCCACCCGTAAGGGACACCACAACGTCTTATGGTAGCTGGAATGGAAGCTCTTGTTCGTCCATAACAAATATCGTGGATCATCCGTGTGTGGTAACTGTGATTGATTCTTCGGGCAGCACGGTTGCGCAGACAAGATATACATACAATGCGGCAGGGCATCCGACACAAATCTCGCGCTTGGTCAGTGGCTCGACTTTCGTAACAACATCAGCTACCTACGCGACGAATGGGACCCTGGCCACTTCGACCGATGCCAATGGAACAATAACCCATTATACGAACGGTGCCTGCAACGGGATGCTGCCCACACAAACCTCGGTCGCCAATATCACCACTTCTCAGACCTGGGACTGCAATGGCGGCGTTATCACCTCGACTACGGACGCTAATAGCAAGGTAACCAGCTATGATTATCAAGGCCTGTACACGACCGGCCACCCAGATCCCTTCTGGCGAGTCACTTCAGTTACATATCCTGATACGGGTCGAACTACCGGTACTTACCATCCGTTATCCACACCTCCGAATATTACTACCACTAAATCGATCGATTCAACCCACACGCTAACGACTCAGGCGACCTTTGACGGTCTTGGGCGAGTCGTGCAGAAGAGTATTACATCTGATCCGGACGGCACCGATATGATCGATACAACATATGACGGACTGGGTCGGGCCGCTAGCGTAAGCAATCCTCATCGCTCTACCGGGTCGGCCACAGATGGCATTACATTGTCGCAATACGATGCCCTTGGGCGCGTCACACAAACAACGAGACAGGACGGCAGCATTGCCATCGCTTCGTATGTTGGCAGTTGTGCAATCACGACCGATGAAGCTGTTAAGCAGCGCAAGGCGTGTTCGGATGGTTTGGGCCGTTTGGTCGAGGTCGATGAACCAGGCGCATCTCCTCCTGCGCAGAACAACTACCTGACCATGCAGACGGATGGGAACTTTGTCGAATACAATTCCTCGAACGCTGCGGTCTGGTCCACGGGCACAGCAGGGACAAATGCGGCGAACTTTGAGGTGCAAGACGATGGTAATTTGGTGGTGTACATATTCAAATGGCAAGCTGGTGTCTATGCGACACCAAGCCAGGGCCCCTTTACTCCACAGACGTGCACGATAGGCGGAAGCCTGAACGCGCCGCAAACGCTGACGTCGGGCCAATGTATCACCTCGCCCAAAGGCCAATACATGCTGTATATGGCCCCAGACGGGAATTTTTACATTTATGATATCGCTCACAATATCGGAACATGGGGAGCTGGAACCTCGGGAAATCCTGGCGCGTATGCGGCCATGCAAACGGATGGAAATTTCGTGGTTTATTCTGCTGGCGGCACTGCGCTCTGGAACAGCGGAACCAACGGAACATTCTCTGAGCGGCTTCAAATGGAAGATGACGGGCGCATCATCATCTACAAGTCGGCATGGAGTAGCGGAACGGCGCAGGGGGCATGGACGGGAAGTATTAGTCATCCTGGATGTGATGTTGGCGCCAGCGTTGGGCAGACGGGTGTTGTCAACACCGGTCAGTGCCTTGTCTCTCGCAACGGTCGTTACGAACTCTTAATGCAGTCGGACGGTAATTTGGTCTTGACTGATCGTTCGGTGTCTCCAGCGAGTTCAACGTGGTCTTCAGGAACAGCAATTACGCCACTGACTCCTGGGATTGCGTTGCAAACCCTTTACACCTATAACGCGCTCGGTGATCTCACATGCGTCGAGCAACATGGAACTTCATCTTCAGGTACGGGTTGTAGCTCTCCGCCGTCTTTGGATGCAACGAGCCCGTGGCGCATCCGGCGTTTTACATATGATGCTCTATCACGGCTGTTGAACGCCTCCAATCCAGAATCCAACACGGCGACCGTGAACGGTGCGCCGGTCCGGGTGAATGCGACATATACCTACGACGCCAACGGCAACCTACTACAGAAGACATCGCCTGCACCAAACCAGACCAGCTCAGCCACACAGACCATCAGCTATTGCTACGACACGCTGAATCGCGTTACGGGCAAAGCGTATTCAGCTCAGACGTGCCAGAACGGACAGTTGCCGCCAGGGACAGCTGTTGTCAGTTATACGTACGATCAAGGCGCGAATGGCATCGGACGGCTTACCTCACTGACCGATCAAGCAGGATCAGGTAGTTACAGTTATGACACGATGGGACGTGAGGCAACCGAGCAGCGGACGATTGCAGGAGTGACCAAGAGCATTAGCTACGTCTATAATCCTGATGGCTCAATCAAAAATCTCACATACCCAAGCAACCGGATCGTAAATTACACATACAATTCTGCGGCACGCGTCCTCAGTGTCATCGACGGCAATGGAACGCAATATGTCAGTAACGCAACCTACTGGTCTAACAGCCATGAGTACCAGCAGTTCATGCCCAACATTTACCTTCGCACTGATCTTAATAAGCGCCTCCAGATCAGCGGTTTTTACTCAGATAATGGACAAGTTACCGGCTATTACATAAACAAGACATACAGCTACAATGATGGACATAACAATGGCGATGTAATGTCCATTGCCAACATCAAAGACAGCAATCGGACGCAATCATTCACATACGATGCGTTGAATAGAATCGCGTCTGGTTCATCACAGTCCAATGCCGGGTCGCTTTCCTGGGGCGAGACGTACTCCATTGATGCGTGGGGTAATTTGCAGATTGCACCCATGGCAGGCAAAGCCCACGGCGGTAACTTCCAACATGCGGGTGACATAAATAATCGCCCGACAGGATTGAGCTATGATGCCGCGGGAAACCTCACGAGCTACCTCTCTACCGCATATATCTATGACGCTGAGAATCGCCTCCAGTCTGCCGCCGGCATGAAGTACACCTATGATGCAGACAGCAAACGCGCCCTCAAGTCGCAAAACAGCAACAATGCACCAGTTAAGCGCTATTGGTCAGGAGCGGGCGACGTGCTGGCCGAAGACGACGGTACGGGAACGCTCGCCTCAGAGTATATCTATTTTGGTGGATCGCGAGTGGCCCGTATTGATCTGCCCGGCAACGCTATGCATTACTACCTCTCGGACCACCTAAACTCGACCAGCATCGTCGTGAATGCAATTGGAGCCCCTGAAGAGGAGTCTGACTATTCTCCCTACGGTACCGAGGTGGTAGTCACCGGGCCGGGAGCAAATCATTACAAATTCACCGGCAAAGAGCGCGATTCGGAAACCCAACTTGATTACTTCGGGGCGAGATACTACTCGAGTTCTCTTGGCAGATTTGTAACACCGGACTGGAGCACCCAGCCCATCAACGTACCGTATGCCCAATTCGATAACCCACAGTCACTCAACCTCTATACTTTTGTTAAAAATGATCCTGTTACATTGGTGGATAGCGATGGCCATCTAGCTGACGAAAGCTTTGCGGTGAAACTTCACGTGATTGATTGCACCATACAAAGAGCACGGTGCGACATGAATATCGAACTAAAGAGGGGGGAAACCGCAGCCTTTCACGCTTATCTTATGTATGGCGAAGAATCACAAAAAATTGCAGGCATCCCAGCAGATTACCCCAGCGTCTCAGGCATGGAATTTGTGATGTCTTGGGAGAAGTATCGCGCGACGCCTTACGATGATGGACTTGGTATCATGACCATCGGATATGGCCACGTAATTCTTGCGAAAGACAGTTTCACCAGTATGACACAGAAGCAAGCTGAGGATCTCTTCTATCATGATACGGAGCGTTTTATTAAGCAACTGAATGCTCAGCTTACACGACCGGTCGATCAAGCTCAGTTTGACGCGTTGTTTAGTGTGAGATTTAACGGACCTCGAGGGGGCGGCATATTGACAAACTTTTTCAATGTGACCGGCGCGTTAACTCTGAAGAACTTCACTGATACAATTGAACATCACCAAGGAGATAGCGTCTATAACGGCTTGAAGAACCGCCGGAGTTCTGAGTATCGCATATGGTCAGAAGGGAAATACGTGAATCACCAATGAAAAACAGATTGTTGATTAGCATGCAGATTGTTATTTGCCTGGGGCTGATGTTTGACGGCGCGGCAGCGAAACAGAGCGGCAGCCAAGTGATAAAGTCTTGCGTAAATAGTTCACAGTGCAACAAATTCGGAATGGAAGCTCTTACAAAGCGGGATTTTTTAAAGGCACGTCACTATTTTTGGTGGCAGGCTCGTTATGCAGAAGACGAACAGGATAAAAAGGCAATGCTGCTTGCTTATAACAATCTGGCCGATCTGCATGAAAAGCAACGTGAATACTCTCTTGCCCTGGTCTGGATATATCAAGCGCGGAGGATCGATGGGCATGACCCGAGCATGCTCAGAGAATTAAACATGATTCAGAGAAAAATGAAGGCAAGCAAGTGGCCCACGGCTGCTACTGGGACATATATTCGATATGCAGGAAAAGCGTACTGGGATGCTCTCTGTATAGGAGAGAGAAGTGACGGCGAAGCTTCAGTTTTTCTTTACATGATTTTGTTCACATCAAATTGGCGAACTGGCCCAGCAACAGAAGACATGCTTCAAGGAATTACTCATATTCAAGATGGAAAGGCAGTTTTTGCGGGTGACTCCGAAAAGCCAAAATGCACCATAAACATGAAATTTTCGTCCGAGAGCATCCAACTTGAGCAGGACGGTGAGTGCAGTATTGACTATCGTCTTTCATCCACTGGCATATATCATCGAATAAGCACGCAGGTTTGCAACAAGGATTCTATCCCGCTCCCAATTGATCGATACAACGGAAATGTTGGAGCGAAAAATTCTTTGCCTGTCCTCCACTAAGTTCACATGAAACAGTGGCCCAAAACCTGTCGTAAATTGTTGCCCTGGCATTTGGGTGTTATCAAGATGATGGAATCCAGGATTACTCCTGTTGCGCCCCGCCCAAAGCTGAGATGTAGGCAAGTTTGTGACGGCGAAAGCCTCCAATTTCAATCAAGAGCAACAGCTTTCCACGAACGGCGTGCAACAGGTTCAATATCAATCACTTAGAAACAACAAAATTCAATAGGTTTCAATAGGGGCTGGAATCTGGTTCGGGACCAGGGGGTCGGAGGTTCAAATCCTCTCTCCCCGACCAATATTTTCAATGAGTTACACGGAATCCTTGCCTTCGCGTTTGTGCCATTGTAGGCAAATTTGAGGCTCTAGAATCCTCAGAGATCAACCAGCGCGATTTCAATGCGCTTTTGCCGATTCGTATTCCCTACTTGACCAGTTTCATTCCGTTACGTCTCCAGTTGGGCAGAATCGAGGCTGGCGGGAACATCACCCTTGAGGATGGCAAAGTGACCACTTGATTGTGTGAACTTTGATCCCTTATCCTTTTTCGCAGCCATTTCTCAATGGGCACATCTCATGGTATTGGCGACCGCAATAACCTTGCACCGACAAGAGTCCGCTGCTGTCCCCATACGTCGTTTTGCGCGGTTCATCAACCGCCGTTTGACGGCTCGTATGCCGCTTGTACGTGCGATCAAGCTGGTGGCAGACAAAGGCATCCATTTTTGACCCCTTTCCCTGATCCAGATTCAAAGTTGATCCAATAACTGCTGAGGCAACCCAGTGGTAGAATGCGGCGGGCGCGTATGCGACGATGCAGACGGATGGGAATTTCGTGGTCTATTCCAACGGAGGAGCGCACGCTCTTTGGAACAGCGGCACCAACGGCACGAACTCTGAGCGGCTGCAGATGGAGGACGATGGCCGGATCATCATTTACAAGTCGCAATGGAACAGCGGGACCGTGCAGTCGCCCAACGCGCAGACTCTAACTCACCCCACCTGCGATATTGGGTTTAGCCGTGGCTGGGGTGACACGATATCAACAGGTTCGTGCTTGGTCTCGCCCAGCGGCCTTTATGAATTGCTTTTGCAGACGGATGGAAACCTTGTCCTTTACAACCTTGCAGTAACGCCGGCGCAGAGCCTGTGGAGCACCAACACGGCATTGACGCCGTTCTCTCCAGGTATAACGTTTGCTACTACTTATACGTACGATGTGCTGGGGAATCTTACCGCGGTTTCGCAGGCGGCGGGGCCCGTGAATGGCGTGCAGACTGCCGGCCAAGCACGCAGCTATGTTTACGACAGCCTTGGCCGGGTCACCAGCGTTACCACTCCGGAATCGGGCATAGTGACCACGTACTACACAACCTCGGGCGGGGCCACCTGCTCGGGCGACACGTCGTTGGCGTGCCGTCTTCAGGATGCACGCGGCGTGGTTCGGACCTTCACCTACGACGGAATCAACCGGCCCACCGGAGTCACTTACAGCGACGGCACGCCTTCGGTAACTTATCAGTACGATGCCGGCGGCGCTGCGGCCTTTGCCCTGGATCGTCTGACCAAGATCATGGAAGGCCCGACCAATTCGCAGACCTTTACCTACGACAACTTCGGCCGGATAACAAACGTCAGCAACGTCGTTGACAGCACCACGTATCCGGTGCAATACGCTTACAACTTGGCTGGACAGCTCAGTTCCATCACATATCCTACGGGCCGGGCTGTCGCACAGAACGTGGACGCCATTGGCCGCTTGTCATCGGTCGCAGACGGTTCAACAACATATCTCAGCGGCCTGAGCTACAATGCCGCAGGCGAGGCCTTGGCGCTGAGCATGGGCAACGGCGTCCAGGGATCATTCGGCTACAACGACCATTTGCAAACTTCAACTCTGCGTTACTTTAAGGGTTCCACCGATATTCTGAATCTGGCTTACGACTACACCACCGGTGTGCCGGGAAACAACGGGCAGATCCAGGCCGTGCATTATTACACTTCGCCGGGCGTGGAGGATCTAACCAAGTCGGAGAATTTCACTTACGATTCTCTAGACCGGCTGAGCGCGGCGCATACCACCACGGTGGACTCCACTGCGGGGACGTGGAGTCTGCAATGGCAGTATGATCGGCTGGGCAACCGGTTGTCGCAAACGCTGGTTGGCGGCAACGTTACGATCGGCCAGCCGAATTTCACGATTGATCCTGCAACCAATCGCATCACCAACAGCGGCTACACCTACGACGCCGCTGGAAACATGACCCACGACGCCAGCAACGCCTACACCTATGACGGGGCCAATCGCCTGACAAAGATTAACGCCGGGCCACCCACATACACCTATTTCGGTGCGTTGCGGATCAAGAAAATCGCCGGGTCGACGACCACGGTTTATATTTATTCGGGGAGCAAGCCGATTGTGGAATACGTGAACGGCAGCCTGAGCAAGGAATATATTTACGCCGGATCAAAGCTGCTGGCCACCATTGCCGGGAGCAGTACGACCTACCATCATCCTGATCATCTCTCCAACCGGGCGGAGACCGATGCTTCGGGAACCCGCACCCGCACATTCGGACAATTCCCCTTCGGTGAAACGTGGTATGAACCCACGGGAACGGATAAGTTCAAATTCACCAGCTACGAAAACGACTCCGGGACGGGCGAAACAGGTCTCAATTATGCTCAGTTCCGCTATCATGCACCAGGCCAAGGCCGATTCATGAGCGCCGACCTGCTGGCCGGGAGTCTTGGTGCGCCGCAGTCTCTGAACCGTTATTCCTACGCGATGAATGACCCGGTGAATCTAATTGATCCACTGGGGCTTTACTGCACCTACTACACGGAAACGGAATATGGTCTTGACCACCAGGTTACAGGCGTTACACAGTCGTATGAGTGCACTCCGGATTTGAACTGGGAAGCTGGATTCGACACTGACCTTATGGGGGGCTGGGGTGGGGGCGGTGGCCCATTCGGGGGCGGTCCTGCGGGCACCTTTCCTGAAATCGTGAAAAGGGCGCTGCAGGCACTGAGCAACCCAGATTGCGCTGCTGCGGTAGGACACGGTTATTTACCTGAGGGTGGTGACCTAAGCGCGGCAGATGTCCTGACCGATCTTGCAAGCAATGTCGTCGCTCCCGAAAATGCTAACAGTCGAGACTGGCCACCCAGTCATTTTGGAACCGTAACCTTTGATGCAATGTCGTCGCCGCCAGGAACCGTGATATCCGCGGGAACAACAGGTGGTGGATCTGCTGATCATATGTTGGGGTCCATAAGAGTTGTAAGCATGACGATCAACACCGCCGCAGGTAATTTTGTAACAGGTTCTTTGGATGTCCAAGCTGCTACTTTGCTGCACGAACTTGGCCATGCGATGAGTTTTTTGTTCGGGAGTGATTTTTCGGCTATCAAAAAGGATGACCCGCTTACCCAAGCTGGGAGAGACCAAAGTAAGGCAAATCAAAAAACAATCGAGGACAAATGTATCAAAAAGAAAAAATGATCCTGCTGGTTCTTGTTGCCCTGGTTGCTGGAGGCTTAACCGGTCTACCTGGGTCGGCGATATCTAAGAGTATGGATTCAATTCCGACGTTGACAGTTTGCGAAGCTCTTTCGCACGCTGCAGAGTACGACGGCAAGGTCGTGCGAATTCGGGACCAAGTTGTTGGCACGAGCGAGGGCACCGCATTTTTGGGGGAAACTTGCCCTGGCATCTATGTAACAGATAGTAAGGTCTGGCCGAGTGCTATAGCGTGGACTATGCCTACTGCCAAAGGATCCATTATTCACCCCGTTGATTTCAGCTACGACTGGAGTTCGGATAAGAAAGTAAAAAGAAAGTGGCGGAAGCTTAGGACCCAAATGCCCGATCGATGCATTGCTGTTGTATTTACTGGCATGTTCGAAAGTTGGTCCAATTCAGCGGCGAAGAAGATAGATCCGGGCGGCCATTACGAGATTTCGGGGTTCGGGCATTTGAATGCTGCACCAGCCCAGTTAGTACTTAGATCAGCTGATGATGTTGCTCCTATTATGAACTGCAAGTAAGCTACGAAAGCGATTTCTGGCACAAGGAGAAACAGGCTTCAATTGTTCTTAATTCTGCGATCAAGCCAGGTACGAGGTCGATTAGACTGTTTTTGTGCTCATTGAGGCCATGAAATGAACCAGAGCCTTCGTGCCGCGACCATCGGCATTCGCAACATCTTGCTGGGGGCCAATCTCCGCTCGTTGGCCAAATTGGTTGATCCTCGCCAACTGGCGTTTTACAGCACGCAAACGCTATTTTTTTATGACTGCCTTTTTCGTAATGGCCTGCCAGTAAAGAACGTGAGAGACGTCCTCTCTCACGGCGAATACGCCGAGGTTACTTTTTTTCTCGGGAGTGATGACTTCTGGATCAATGACGTGCCCAGTGGCGGCTCAGATCTGGTTAGCCTCGGCCTTATTACCCGTTTGATCAGACCCAAACGCATCTTTGAGATAGGAACGTATAGGGGCTATACCGCCCTACAGTTCGCAGCGAATGCCCCCGAGGCCGAAGTCTTCACACTGGATCTCCCGCCGGATGCGAGCACCGCTCTTCCCGTAACTGTGATGGATAAATTGCTGGCCCACGTTGAAAAGGGCGAAACTCTTGAGGGACGAAAAGATACCGGCAAGATCCACCGGCTTTGGGAGGACAGCGCCACCTTCGATTTCAGCTCCTACTCGAGGAGCATCGACCTCTTTTTTATTGATGGCGCACATACCTATGAATACGTGAAGAACGACACCCTGAAGGCCCTTGAATGTTGCCACGAGGGCAGCGTGATAACGTGGCACGATTACGGGCGGAGGGGTGTCAACGGTGTTACGCGATGGTTGAACGAATTTGCGAGGTCACATTTTCCAGTCTATCGCGTACCGAATGGAAGTTTAGCTTTTGGGATTGTCCGATAATCAATAGATCGAAGATTTCAAATTGACAATCGCATTTAGTTTATGGTCCGAGCGAAATACTGGTGTACACTTTATAGCTATTTGCTAACTGGGGCTGTCGCACAAATGTTAGATATGAAGAGCAAGGGGGCTACGGGATGAAATATGTTGGGTTTGTTGCAATTGTTTTGACGATTTTTGTGAGCGGCTGCGGTGGGGATCGGGTCCATGCGGATCTCACACCAACATTGCAACAGCAGGTCGCAGTTGGGGGAGTGATTGCCGTGCCCGCCGGCACCATTGATATCGATTGTTCCGGCCAGATTGTGATCTCGAAGACCACGACTCTCATAGGCCAGGGACGCGGGCTCACCATCATTAATGACTCATGCCCCACGGGCGATACGTTCCTTGTCGACGTGACAAAGCCAGCAACTGTCGTGATCGAAAATATGACCATCGTGCATTCGACCGCCAGTGGTACGGTTGTTCGGTTCGTTGGTGGAACACTGGGATTCGAGGAAATTCTTGGCCGCGTTCTCCGGCTTTCATCGGTTGATTTGAAGTCAGCCTCTAATTGCCTGGTTTCCGATGGTCAGAACCTGCTGTTCGTTGAGAAGAGCTATGTGCTCCAATGCGGGAACGATGGAGCTCAGATCGGGTCTTTCGGCGTTACTCTTCATGACAACTGGTTCGGCCAGAATGGGCGGAACGGTGTCACATTTGTAGGCGCCGGATTCTGCGCCTCTTGCAATGGTAACGAATATTGGCTGAACCACGGACATGGTCTCGTCTACGCCGTCACCGGTATTTCAGATGCGCGGCATGTCGGCGAATATGTTGACTCCAATGGTGACATTGGTATGGTGGTGAACGGAGTCCGAGATTTTACATTTAACGATGGCTGGATTGGCAGCAATGCCAACGGTGGCGCGGTGATTGGAGATACCAGCATAGGCACAGTGCTCGTGGGCAATACCTTCACCAACAACGTCGGCCCGAGCCTCATCGTGACTGAGACTACTGGGCCCTTGAGAGTTACTGGCAATGTCAGCTCTCTAAGGCGTGGGCCGCCTTGCGATGCCAAGATTAACGGTTCGTGCGTGGATCTGAATTTGTTGTAACCATTCCTCCCACAGAGCAATGATGCTGCAGGTTGTCGCAAATAGTTTGCCCGGTACGGGTTCAAGGTGTAGGCAAAATTGAGACTCTCAAAGCCTCCGAGTTCAATAAGGAGCAATAGCTTTCCACGAGCGGCTTGCAACAGGTTCAGTATCAATCAGTTAGAAGCAACAAGATTCAATAGGTTTTCAATAGGGATTGAAATCTGGTTCGGGACCAGGGGGGTCGGAGGTTCAAATCCTCTCTCCCCGACCAATCTTTTCAATAGCTTACACGCGATTTCTGGTTCTCCGTCTACAGCGGTGTAGGCGTTTTTGAGGCTGCGAAAGCCACAGAGATCAATAGCGATTTTTTCCTGAGCAAGAACCACCCTAGTCGGACAGGTCAACGGCCCAAATTGTTTGGCTTGAGGAGGCGACAGGGAGCCAATCTTTGAGCAGTATCCCATGCCGATATTGGTTTGCCTCTCTAGATACGCTCTTGCGTCTTGCAGCCCAGTCTTGTTTTGTTTCTAACCGAAGAGAGGCGGCCTTTTTCCCATCCGTCTCTGCGAGCAATTCCTGTCACCCGTGACTGTTTGCGGCTTGCCCTCGGCGTCATGATAGATTTCCGCGATTAAATAGTTGAGGCCCGTTGAAGCCGAACTTTGTCGAAGATGGAAGAGGAACCCTCTTGACCACTGCAAAATGTCAACCAGGCCGCCGTCTGCTGGAAGGCAATGGACCAATGCTCGCTTTGGCGGGTGATGGTGGAATCCTCCGGAGCGCAGTATCGTCTTCTAGTAGCTCACTGACCCTAATTGCGATAATTTCGCGACCTGCTCTCTCCTTGAATCGGCGGATTTCCTGAAGTGCATCGACGGTGTAATCGAAGGCGACACAGTAGCCCTTATTGCGATTCTCGCGCATCATAGCGGCCTCAAACTGATCAATCTCCGGTCGGCCCATTTTATCGCTTTGTTTGACCTGAATCGGATACCATTCATCCATAAATGCGAACTGATCTTCTGGTACCCTACCTTTAGGCAGCGCCGACATCGGGTAGGCAGCGCCGACATCGGGTAAAGTCGTCCATCAATTCCCATATCGCCCACATGAGCTTTGTTGGGTGTACCTCCCACTGCGATCACTGCCCAATTCTCAAACTCGAATGGTGGCAGCTTGTGAAGCTGTCCCTCGGTCCACGGCAGATCGCGAACAACAAATCCGCGGCCAATTCTCCACAGCCGTTCATTTTCGGTAAGGCCACATGAATCGCGCAGTCGTTTTGCCATCACCCGGCAAGCAGTAGGAGAGATGTCTATTCCGATCCAATGCCGACCTGAATTCTGTGCTGCCACTAGGGCGGTTCCACAACCGCAGAAAGCGTCCAGCACCACGTCTCCAGGATCGGAGGATATTTCAACGATCCTTTCGACCAGTTTCAGCGGCTTTTGTGTTGGAAATCCAACGTGTTCCTCCGCCGAGCCTTGAACCGGTCCGATGTCATCCCAGACCGAACCTAGAGGTACTCCTTTACCCTCATCCAAATAGCGCTTTAGTCGCGGAACGGAGCCAGGATTGGTCTGCACAATCTTGCCTTCCTCGTGCAACCTCTGCATGTTCTGCCTGCTGTATCGCCAATATCGAGTTACCCCAAGGAACTCATAACGAGGGTTGCCTTGGCGGGCGAGGCGCCACCCGGAGCACCGAGGTCGCCAAGCTGATACCTGCGGCCTGTTTCTGGTTCTATGTGGCGGTAGAATTTTGTTACGTATTCCGGATCATAAGGTCTATAAAGGTGCTTGAATTTATACTCATTACTGCCACTGTACAGAAAGAGCGTGTCATGCACACGTCCGAGATGTTTAGATCCTTGCTTTGCATCGTTGTGGGATGACTGACGTTTCCAAACAATCTCGTTGATGAAGTTGCTTTCCCCGAAGATCTGATCCAGCATTACCTTTACATAATGGCTGGCATGCCAATCACAGTGATAGTAAAAAGATCCAGAAGGCTTCAGAACGCGGGCCAGTTCGACGCAGCGCGGCCTCATAAAATCGATGTAGGCCTGAGCGGATGCATGGCGATCTTCAAAATGCCCGCATTTCCCGCTTATCGCCCCAGAACACTTCATAATTTCGGTTCGAGTTAAAGGGTGGATCGATATAGATCAAATCAATGCTGTGTTCAGGCAGTTTCGGCAGTTGGTCCAGATTGTCTCCGCAATAAATCACTTGCGTGTCCATCAGCGCGGACAATGAAGAACCGGCATTGCTCTTGCGCGGCATGGTAGATGCTTGTAGGGCGGCAAGTCTAGCAGGACAATGCCGGAATAAACAGATTGCGGGTCTTTACTTGTTTTCGCCCTGTTTCTATCCAGCTTTCTCGGAGAATATGGGGAGAGATATGCCTCTGTATTCACTGCAACTATTTTGTTGCAGATTTTCCCAAAATGGGCCTCCCGGCCGAGATGCGACAGAGCAAGTCACATTGCTTCAATGAGGCCGCGACTGATCAGTCGTGGAAATCAACCACCATCTCGCTGGAGAGCCCTTGGCTGTTTTTGCTTCAATGAGGCCACGACTGATCAGTCGTGGAAATAAAAAACTGGAAAAAGTACCAACCCAAAAACACCCACCTTCAATGAGGCCACGACTGATCAGTCGTGGAAATGCCACGGACGGCCATCGCCTGGCGCATATCGAGCACAACCTTCAATGAGGCCACGACTGATCAGTCGTGGAAATGAGTTCAAAAAACTCGGTTCGGCAAAGGGATATCAGCCTTCAATGAGGCCACGACTGATCAGTCGTGGAAATAGCTTATCGCGTATCTTATTGTATTTTCAATGATCTACGAGACACGCGGCGAGTGGGTTTCATTTGGATCGCGTGTGCCTCATGGAAGGCGAGGATGATCCTACCATAAATCACTGATTCTGCTTGGATAACCTGCTTGCGAGCGATACTGGGCAATTTGAAATCACTTTGCCGCTCGCGAGGCTCATCGAGTAACAAAGACTGCATAGTCGTCTACCTCTCCTTCAATCCACCGTGCTAACAACCGCGCCTGTATTTCGAGCAACCGCCGGTAGCTAACCCGGTAATCGAATAGCGGGTGCGTTACCAGTGTATCCATTCGGGCCTCAAACGAGCGATAAAACGCTTTGCGTCCCGAAGGTTTCAAGGCCACACTGTCGCCAGCCGACACGAAATCGGATGGGGTCACCATGCGCGTGTTGATGGCGTTAAGTACCGCTGAATCTGCGATAAGAGGGCGGAAGGGCTCCATAAGGTCCAGTGCCAGTGCCGGACGTCCGAAACGAGGTTGGTGATAGAAGCCAATCAACGGATCGAAGCCGACCGCATAACAGGTTATCGTGAAGTCTTTAGCCAAGACACTGTACGCAAGTGACAGCAGCGCGTTCACGGCGTTTTTTGGTGGTCTCCGATTGCGGCCCTCAAAATCCATACGGAATACCGCTGGCGTTTCAGCTTCGGCTTCAACTTTGATCATGCCGGAGAATCCGCCAAAGTATAGACGAGCCCCATTCCCCTCAATCCCCAGCAGCTCATCGAGCGATGTTGCACTCTCTGCGTTTTCCATCATCGCTTTCATCTCTGCCAGAACGCGCGCCTCAGGCTCCAAATGATTTCGCAGCAGCATTGTGCGCTGGTTACGGATTTTGCCCGCCACAAGCTTGCGGGCAAGATTCAAGCAGAACCATTCTTCATCCGCTAGTCGGAACTGTGCGCGACGGAGGAAGACATTCTTGGTGTTCATTCCTGTGGTAATGCCGTAAAACCATCCGCCCTGTGAGAAGTAGCAAATAGGCACTTCGTTCTCACACAAACTCTGCACTGCCTGAGTGGAGATCTGAATATTGCCCATAAGGTTCAACTGGGAGATTTCGCCCATGCGGATTTCTTGTTTGAGTGCGTCTTTCTCCTTGACTTGCAGTACCTCGCCGGACTTTCCCACGCGTAGACCCTGAGTTTCAAGGTAAGCCGGACGCAGATCCGAACGCGGCGTCACCAAACGGCGCACTTCGGATTGAGGAGGTTTCTTGGGTGGCATTACGTCGGAGGAGAACAGCATGAGTTGGCCATCAGTTTCGGCTGAGGAAAAGCGCAACGCGTTGGTCTCTCCCGGCAGGCAGATCGAGACCAAAGAACATCCTGGACACTTGGGTGAATCCACCAGCGGCACCGGGATCACGCCCTCTCGTGCCGTGACTCGCGCCTGCTCCGCAAGTCGCAGGGTCTCAGTTAGAAGTGCTTCATCGAATTCCACGCGCACCCGTTGGCGCGTGGCGGCATAGTAGACGATGCCTTCATTGCATTCGTAGCCGTTGTCGCGCAGGACGATGCCCTGCACGGCCAGTTGAACGCGGTCGCTGGGCCACGCTTCCAGCCCTTGTCCTGTGTCAAAAGGCTTCCCACGTTTGTAATCGACAGGTGTGACCGTACCCTGCGAGACATCGATTAAGTCCATCTTGGCGATGAGCCGGTGGCGCTCGCTAGAGAGCGTCACGGAACGGTTTTTCATGTCCTCATCGAGATCGTCGGACGAGGGCAAGCCAGTGCCTTCGCGGTCCACACGTTTGTGCTGGGCAGAGCCCTCCACCGTGTCTGCACTTTCGTGGAACACGCCCTCGACCCATTCATAGAAGAACAGTCGCGGGCAATAAGCAAACTCGTTGACCATGCGCGCCGGCAGGTAGTCCGGCAACTTGCGCTGTTCGCGCTCAGGCTCCGGCTGAGGAAGTATGTGAGGTATAGCCATCGTTCAAGGCTCCAAAATTCAGAACATCGTTTCAGACAACAATACAGGGTGCATCCACTGTGACATATGGTTTACCAAGTGCGGTGATGACACGGTCACCACGCCCTTCGGCAGGGCCGAGGTTGACGAACAACACCTGGTCTTGGGTGTGGTGGATGATCTCCGATAGTTCCGCTCGCAGTCTCACCAGGTCTGTAGCCGTAAGCTGGCACTCGAATACGGAGTATTGCAGGTGGTCTCCATAGCCACGCATCGTCTTGAAGACGCGGCGTAGGCGCTTGTCATCGCAGATGTCGTAACAGACGAGGTAGGAAGTACGCATAAGTGAATTTAACCTCCAGAGAACTATGCCGCGAAAAGGCCCAGTCCGAAGAAGCGTCCGCCGCCCAGGCACACAGGTCCAGTAACTTGCACAGGTCTCTTATGCGCGTCGCGCCATTGAATCCTTACATGAAAACGCGGGAATCGCTTAAGGTGATCTGGAACACCATATCTGTCTGCTAAATCTGTGCCAGGCCAAAATCCGACCTTGCGCCATTCGATTTCCGCATGATCAGCCAATATCTGGGAAAAGCCTGCCTGAGTGATAGCTTTTCGCAGCAAGTTGCCAGCACGGTCTTGAAGGCGTTCTAGCAGCCTCCTTTGCTCCTCTGCTTCAATTCCAGATTTTAAACGCCGACGGTAATGAGACGGGTCGTCATATCCGGGGAGTACCACAGGAGTGACCGTGGACCATGTCGTGGCTGATTGTATGTAGCGTTGAACGACACTTGCGGTTACGGGAATCAAAGAGAGCAGAGCAACAGATTTCTTTTGGTCTTCGTTTATGAGTTCTTGGCCAGATAGTGCACGCCGTGCCCAGGCGACCTCGTCTGCACAGTTCTCGGAGAATGCGGTCAGGATTCCGCGCCGAATGCTGCTTACTACAAGAGCATTGCCTCGAGCCTCGATGCTTGGCAGAGGCAAATAAGCGAAGCGCTGGTCGCCAACCGTTACGTGAACGGCGCCATGTTTTTCGTTGTGGCCCAGGACGAAGGAATCAATTCGCTCCTTTTGCCAACCAGTACGCTGGGCTGCGAGTTTGGCTGCGTGGCGCATCATGCCGGCGACTGTGAGCGCCTGGCGGGAAGGATCGAACGCACGGAAGCTGCTGGCATCAAGATTCAGGAGAGAAAAAGCAGCCACTGGTCGAGGTTGTGGATCGATTGCTCGCCGATATACGACAGTGGCATAGTTGGTCAGTGGCGGTGGTGCAATAAAACCATCTGACAGCCGATTGAGGAAGTCTTCATACCTCAACTTCAAAGCTCTATATGTGCCTAGTACTGGTACACGCAGACCACGCCCAGACTCGCTGGTGTTGGGAAGCCATCGCTCTCCCGGCAGCGCATCAGCCTGTTTGGTTGACATAATCGCAGCATGACCCACAGCCATGTCTACCCCCCATCCCAGAGCAACAACGCTCTGTGCAACATTGAAAAGCGTCTCGGCGTGGAAGAGCACGTCTTGGCTGAGTGGATCGGGTAATGGCCAGAGATAGTATACGGCATCGCCATCAGTTATAAGCGTTGGGCGAACGCTCTTCATCGTGCGATGTGTTGCTGGATTGGCATCGCCTGAATTGGAATCGTTACCCCGACACCAAGCTTTAGCAACGATGTCCATCGCGTTGTTGGGAACTGAGAGGCGGTAGCCCGATGCGGTTGTATTGGCGGGAGCAATCAAGATTGGCGCTGGCTGTCGTTCGAGCCATTGCAAGGCTTCAAGCGATTCTGTACGCCTGCGTCTTGCAGCAGCCATCACTAACGATTGAAAAACACGTAACGGCGATGGCGGCCACTCTGGTGAACCTCCATCTCCTCGTCCGTGGAATGTGGGATTTAGAAAGCGAATTGATAAGCAGAGGTGGGAATTCATGGTGCTCTCCTGTTATTTGCTTATCTTGGCGCTCTTCTGTTTTTTCTTTTCGCGGCTACCCGGTTCACCAATAATGTCCTTTTTGGCCAATTCCTTATCGAACTCAACCTCCCGGTCCGGTCCCGACTCCTCACCGATATGACGCTCGGGATTGATGCCAAAAGCTTGAGCAGCACATTTAGCGTACTCAAGTGCGTCGGCGTGAGTTACCGCAGTATCTTCGCGCCTTCCATCACAGTAAACCGCCTTGAACTCTCGTGGTTTCTCAGGGTCAAGCACCAAATTACATCCCTGCCTTAGATAGCCGACGGGAGAATATGTAAACGCAGTGAGGCTCAGCAGCTCTACGAAGATGCCCTCAAAGAGCTCCGAGACCTCAAGTTCAACCAGCGCGGATTAAGTATCTTCGAACGCCACTTTGCTGATCTTCTTCTCAAGCTCAATAAAGCTCAAGACGCTGAGCAATATATCACTTCCGGCCGCGCGAGAGCGGAAGCTGCCCGATATCCCGACATCGTTGCCAACTATCTAATTACGACGGGGCACTGGGAGCGATCTAACGGAAGACTCGAAAAGGCAGTAGAACGATATACGGGCGCGCTGGAAGCAGCCCGTCAAATGGGTCTGCGCGGATTGGAAGCGGATGCTCTTTCCGAGCTCTCGCGCTTAGCCCTCGATGTGGGCGACACTCAGACCGCAGTGGACCGTGCGATTGAAGCATTGCAGATCGCAAATGATTTGTGCCTCGGATTAAGGCAGACTCATGGTTTGGTGGTGCTAGGGCAGGCCCTCGTGCGATCCAAGAACAGGCGTCTTGGCGCGGCTTACTTGCGCCACGCAAAGAATCGAGCCGACGCCCAGGGATACTGGCTCAGAGCTCGGGAAGCGGATGAGCAACTCCGAGAGCTTGGGGAAGACAGGGACCGATAACGGTAAGGAATGAGGGTAAGGGGTGCTTGCGACAAACCGGCTACGCCGCGGCGTTTTCCGCAGCGTCGAGGAGTTAATTATCACTATCGACGAGTACATCGGCCGCCACAACGAAAATCCCAAGCCCTTTATCTGGACGGCCAAGGCCGGTGACATCCTGGAGAAGGTCAAGCGCGCCCGCACCGTCCTTCATAATCGGCATTCTGCATGACGCACTACACTAGTATTCCCTACTGAGTATTCTAGAAAGAGTGAGGCTAGAATCGCTTTCTCCGGTTGCAGCCGGTTTGAGCCAGAACAATTCTAAGCAATCTCTAATATGAGTATTTGCCCGGTTTGGCTGGGCATAGTAGTTATGCTCAGCGATAACTAGCATCGCACCCTTTCAAGCCAAAACGTCCCGCGAAATTCCAGCCCAGTATTATTGGAACTCTTTAACGTAAGGACGCGCGCTGTTTTCTTATCTTGCTTGCAATAAATTCTTGGTAGTCTCTTCGCTTCTGCCTGACGCGCCTTACCTTCCCAGAATCTCCGTGAAAGCTGTTCGACTGGCCTCGCATGCATTTAAGCTTGCATTCCTTTCGCTAATATCCTAATATGCTCAAAATTTAGAATTCAGAATGTCCGAGATCGTACACCTGCACCTCACCCCCTTGTACTTTCCTCTAAGACCCATGTCACGAGTGTACATATCGTCTACTTTCACTGATCTCCAGGACGAGCGTCGTGCCTGCAGGGACGCTATCCGCGATTTAGGCCACTTTCCGGTCGGAATGGAAGATTATGGGGCTGCCGATGAGCGTCCTCTTGAATATTGCCTGAAGGATGTTCGCTCTTGCGAAGTCTATGTCGGAATCATAGCGTGGAAGTACGGTTTTTGTCCGGATGGCACCATGAAAAGCATTACGCAGTCTGAATATGAAGCAGCAAGGACGAACAAGATACCCTGCTATATCTTGATGCTGGCGGAAGACGCCATGTGGCCCCGCTCCCGAATTCCCGACGACGACCAACCGAGAATACGGCAATTTCGCGCGACTCTAGGGAACGATCACATGGTGGTGTCATTTCGTGATGCCGCGAGCCTCGCTGTCGCCGTTACTAAAAGCCTGAGAAAGTCGGAGATCAGCAATGCGGCAGCGCCACCAGTGCCAGACATTCTCCCCTACCTGTGCGATCGTAGCGTGCAGGAAGGGGATCTGGCTGATGCGTTGTCGCGTTTTGATGCAAAAGCCAACCATCCTCTTGTTTGCCTAATCCATGGGGATGAAACTGAGGCGCATGACAAGTTTCTGGAACGTTTGCAACGGTACATGATCCCAATGCTTCGACCGCGGCACTCCGAGCAAGCTGGCGTTCAGATGTATCGCGTGGAATGGCCCGCTGGCCCGCGCAACGTTGACGACATGCAGCGAAGATTGCAAATCAGCTTGTCGCGAGAAGTATTGGATTCCGCTCTCGAAACACCCGTCGCCATAAACAACCGCCTGGCTCAGGGTTTGGGTCCTGTGGCCATTCATTCACATCTGATCACGGAAAACTGGATGGAGCAAGGAGTTGCAGGCCTTAATGCGTTCATGCAGTTCTGGCAGCGATGGCCTGAACTGGCGGTAGGACAACAGTTGTATATATTTTTATTCATCAAATACCAGATGAACAACGAGCTTGGTGCGTACCGGCGAGGCCGGTATCGCCGCATTAATACGGATATTCGCGAGCAGCTGGCAAAGTATGACTTCAGTCGTTATGAACGTTCGACCGGGGCAGTGATGAGAGAATTAGTTGGCCCCACGCGCACAGAGGCCGAAGACTGGGCCCGCAGTGACCACGCCAGGAAGTTCTGTAATACAGACTCTCTGGTCGATGCGATAAGTCAGTATTACACGGAGTGGCAGGTCCGGCAAAAATCCAAAGTCTTTCCACCGCGAATCCCTATGGACCAACTCGTTCCCAAACTCAGAGAAATGATTTCGCGGACTCTACTTCCAGCCCGGAGATAGGTATGAGCCAACTTTATTACCAGGGTGACGGACAGAGACATGCGTCGCTGGTAAAGAATATAAATGCGGGAAGAACCCGGTACCATCGTCCGGAGGACTACATCGCGGAGCCTGGCTTGATCAATGCGGTCAATGTTTCGCTCATGCTGGACAAGCCCTTGCTGCTGACCGGCGAACCCGGCACGGGCAAAAGCCAACTCGCTTATAGTCTGGCCTGGGAACTCGGGTTCGGCGAACCCTTCAAATTTGAAACCAAGTCAACCAGCACTGCCAGAGATCTTTTCTATACGTTCGACGCGGTGGGCCGTTTCCGGGCGCATAATGACCAAGACACGCTCTCTTTCCTTACTTATAATGCTCTAGGGAAAGCAATTCTTTTCGCCAATGATGAAAGTGCCGTAAGAAAAATCATGCCACTGGGGATGGCGCATGGAGGAAAACGCCGCGTGCTCGTCCTCATCGATGAGGTGGACAAGGCGCCGCGCGATTTTCCCAATGATATCCTCAATGAACTCGAATACCTTCACTTTTCTGTCCCCGAACTTGGCAGTGACGTGATTACCGCCAACCCTGAGTATCGTCCCATCGTGATCATTACCAGCAACTCGGAGAAAGACCTTCCGGACGCTTTTCTCCGGCGCTGCATCTATTACAACCTTCCCTTCCCTGACCGTAAGATATTGCAGAACATTATTTTGGCGCGCCTGGGTGAATTTTCTGGATCGCATAGCCCCCTCCTGTCGTCCGCGCTGGATCTGTTCTTTCGTTTGCGCGACCAGGGAAGCCATCTGCGCAAAAAACCGGCAACCGTGGAACTCCTGGATTGGTTACTGGCGCTCCGTTCGCTGCCAGAAGGTAGCTCCGGCGCACTTAGCGAGCCGTTGGTAACACGCACATTGAGCAGCCTCGCCAAAACAGCGGAGGACCAGGAAAAGGCGGAGGAGATCGTAAAGAAATGGTTCATGACCAAACTATAGCCCACCAGTCTCCGTGGACCGATCCCAACCTCTTGGCCGACCTTCTCGATTACTTGCGCGAGCAAGGCTTCAAGGTGACCACCGACGACTATGCTGTTGCACAAGACCTTGTGGTGGCGCTGATTGCACGTGGAGAAAATGTTGCTGACCTTGCCCGACTCAAAGCGTGTTTGGAGCCTCTGCTTTGCAGCAATCCTAGAGAACAAGATAATTTCTCCGGCTACTTTGATCGCTGGCACGCTCGGGCGGTCTCAGTCTCTGGTCCGGTGCCGGTCATCAATGTAGAAACGGAATTGGAGCGGACTGGGAATCGCTGGGAGAAATGGCGATGGTTCCTGATCGCCGCTGCGCCGGTTCTAGCCATGACGCTGGTGTTTTTTTTCGTGCAGTGGCGTGGTGGGCCGCCCATTCATGATTCCCACAACACCCCCGGCAAAACACCGGAAACCAGAACGGAAGCAATAACCCATACTGCACAGCTCGCTGTTAAACGTCCGATCCTCAGAACGGGTTTACTGCTGTACCTGCTACTGGCGGCTTTGCTGGCAGGTTTTGGCATTAGAATGTGGTGGTACTTTAACGCTCGTCTGTTTCTCGGTCGTCGCTCCGTTTCTGTTGAACCAAACCTCATCTCTATCGTGCTGGACGTGAAAAGCCAGATGTGGCTGGACACGGCCCTTCTCCGGCAAACGGCCCGCGAACTCCGGCGGCGTTATCCCGTGCTCTCTTCGGAATTGGCGATGGCCGCAACCGTCGAGCAGACTGTGCTTCACCAGGGAGAATTCACTCCGGTCTTCGCATCTCGTCTGGTCTCGCCTGAGTACCTGATCTTGATCGACCGCAAGAGCTTCCGCGATCATAACGCGCGTTACCTGGACGAATTGATCGGACATCTTCAGGCTGATCACGTGCAGCTGACTCGTTATTACTTTGATCAGAAGCCGCGCATGTTGTATCCGGTGTCCATTCATGACGCGCCAGTGGCATTGCGGGATTTGCACACGCTCTACCGGGACGCGCGCGTCCTCATCTTCGCTGAGTGCTCTGCCTTCTTTGATGAGATTCTTGGCGAAGTTGAAGGCTGGACAGAGTCCCTTGGGCTTTGGACTGATTTGGCCGTGTTTAGCCCGGCCCCCAAAGACGCATGGGGATATTACGAGCGCAGGCTGGCAAAAGATGCCTTGGTGCTGCCTGGCAACGCGAGTTCGGTTCTGGCCTTCGCCAGGCATGTAAACGGTATGCGCGGACAGGCCGCCAATATTGCTCTCGAATCGGCGCCATTTCCGCATGTGCTGACGGCGCGGTCCGACCGGTGGTTGGAACGAGATGCACCCCCGGCCGAGTCGGTGGAGGATCTGTTTCAATCGGTACGAAGGTTCCTGGGAGAAGAAAGCTTTTTCTGGCTCTCCTCCTGTGCGGCGTATCCAGAAATTCATTTCAATCTAACTTCATATCTTGGCGGAAACCTTCATACGCCGGAGGGTAAACCGGTCTTTAACGACGAACGCGCTGCCGCATTGTTCCGCCTGCCATGGATGCAGCGCGCATATATGCCGGATTGGGTGCGACTGCACTTGTTGACGAAGCTGTCCCGAGAGCAACTTCAACAGGTGCAAGAGCTATTCGGCCGATTATGGCTCTCAGTGGCGACCGATTCGTCCAAAGCCATCAAACTCGAGATCGCCAGGCAGCATCCGCGCACCTTGGCCGCGATGGCACGCGGTGCATTTGCCAAATTCAGAAAGAACGCCGTCAAGGACAGTCCGTTGCGGGACTACGTTTTCGCTACCATGATGTTAGGCAAAAGCACGGATCCCCTATCGGTACGTCTGCCCAAATTTTGGCGCGCGGTGTTGCGGAAGGCCGGCGACAACGTAGCGGAAGAACAAAACGTTGCAGCTTTTGAAAAACTACTCACGCGCTTTGTCATGGCAGGAACGGTCTTGTCTGCCCTGGGCGCGGTAGCTGCTTTATCGTTTCCTGAGAGCAGTATTTACGGCGGTGTTCCCATACTCCTTCAGTTAGTCCTCTGGTTGTTGGCGATGATTGTAGGGCTGGTTAGCTTTAACCGCAGGCTGTTGGTATTCTTTTTGGCAATTCTCAATGGTCTGGTGATCGATGGTTTTGCTGTCTCTGCGCTCATTGGCACCCATCTAAGCGCCGCGCTCATATCGTTTGCGCTTGAGCTTCCGCATATTGTGGCGCCTATTGCTATCTTGTTCCTGGTCTCACCTAGGCCAATCACACGCCTGCCTTTACCCTGGGACAAGAAATCTGTTCGTCGCCTGTTTTGGGTTAGCAGCATCTCACCGCCAGCAGTGATGCTTGCAGGAATCGGCGCGTATATCGCTGCATCTAGCGTTGCTATAACTCAATCTGTTGATGTGTTCGCGGTCTTGGTATTTGTGGCGTTGCTCTTTATTAACCACTCCGTTGGCCTTCTGGAAAGCTGCTTCGCTCTTAAGATTGGATCCCGATCAATGTATGTGCACGGCCTGTGGACGTCCTTGGGTTGGTTGGGAACGATCCTTATCTGCTTCGTGGTTTATCTTATAGTCGATGCAGGGTCACGGATAGTCGACGTAGGGTCACAGAGTGCATGGTTAGGGATCGTACTTGCATCGCTGACTTGGGTCACGCTCATGGTTGTAATTCCTATATTTTTCCGGAAAAGCCTCCGAAAGGGAGAGCTTGCTGTGGAATTTACATCACAGGCCCGCGTGGGCAGCGCAATCGCTGCCTGAAAAGGCTAGCGCCTTAAGATGGAGTCTGGCCCGACTCTAGATTCGCAGCGCCCTTGGACCGTACGTAAAGGTATGCCCAAGCCTGGTTCTAGACAACGGCATGCTCTTGTTGCAAACAAGCTCTCGAAGAGCAATATGCAGCCCCACTAGTACCGCTCTCAACTGACCTGGGTCGCCATTTTCTGTACGTGCGGTATAACGCAGATCTGAGCGGCTCTGGTCTCAAGGGCCTTGGTTTTCTACAAATGGACGCAGCGAGCATTCGGAAGGTGGATGCCGTCGACAATATCCCGGCTTTGCTTGAGATCGGCAGGGCCGCTGCGCGGCGAGTGGAAATAAACCACTTTGGTTCTTTTCTGTAGTGAAACCATAGCTTTGCGCTCTACTCGCGCGCAGTAAGGATTCCCAACTGCGTGCTTTTCACTAGAATCTCGGGGTCTTCTGCGGATGCCTGATATGTCACGCCCAATCTGTTTCATGATTATGCCGTACAGCACTAAAGACCGGTAGAAGCCCGTCGGTTCATAACCAGCGAGCATTCGAGCAAGCATTTCACCCAAGTTGCGCCAGCGCCTTGTCTGCCACCTTGCGGGCCAGCTCCTGGCGTTCAACCAGTCCATCGAGTCGGCCATCGCGAATCAAGGCGGCAAACGGGGTAGCACGTCCCAGAATTTCACGTTGCAAAAACACCTGACCCTTGTCCGTCATATCAACGGTTTCCGCATCGCGGGCGATGCCGAAGTCACGTTCCAGATCTTGGGCAGTGACGGAGGCAAGGCGGTCGGTGACTGGTCGAGAACCAGGAGCACGGCGTTGGATGGACGTTCTGCAGAATTCTCCTTGGAGACTAAGCCCAGTTCGATTCTCGCCACGCAATACAGCGATTGATTAAGGACACCTTCAATCCAATCCTGACGAACGCGCTTGAGCATCGCAAGACGATTCCTCTGATCCAGGCTCGCGGGAAAATTCCTTTCGGTCGGTGCCGCAAGAGAAGCTGGATAGCTCTGAGCTTCCTTTGGAGGAAGGCTCCTAAGCTTGCCAAGTGCGGGTATTCGATGCCGAGGTTGATTCGTAAGGTGACGGTACAGGCCTTGATAGCCTTCGACTGTGTCGACTGGATAGTACGCCAGCGTCCGCAGGGGGGCGGAACATTCTCCAACTCCCCCCTTCAAACAGGATCGGGATGAATTTTTTCACGGGTGAGTCAACTAGGTAGAGATGGTTGTAAATTAGCTTGCCCTCCCACAACACACCCCTGCCTTTTCCTGTATCCTCACGATGCTCCACGCGCCGCAGGTAAACATCAGTGCACACTAACAGGACAAAATCGGCTATCTGGATTTCAAGATACATCCAAATCGGCCAGCCATCCGGTGGCGCAGGTTCGTACTGATCGATCAAAGCATCAATTCCGTCCTGCCGGAGCTGATCTGCCAAGCGCAGAACCCGGTCTTGGTGATCCTGCGAATCGTGGTAGGCAACATTGCCGTGATCTCAACATTACCGACATGATTGACATCTTGAGCACCGTGACGGAGCAAAACGCAAATTCGCTCCGAGCAAGCCGATCCACTATCTTGCCGTACAAATTGCAAAGAGGCTTTCTGACGCCGGAGCCGTCCGGCACTACCTGGTTCTCTTTGAACACTACCCGGAACACCTCCTGCTTGAGGCCTTCCGCAGGTGCTCTGCCGACGGCACATTAAAGGGAGAAAGTTTTATGCGCATCTTTAGAGAATTAACCCACCAGAACTCATGAGTTCGAATCTCGTCGCAATTAAAATCCGCAGAAGATCGGTTGCGGTCGCCATGTTCTCCGGACAAAAGCTGGAGCATGTGGACACCCTCCAGCTCTGTAATGAACCTGATCTTGTTACCGACGCGGTGGCGCGATTTCTTGCCCGCACTTTCGAGCATTTCAAACCGGCAAACGCAGCCATCGGTATCAGCAAGGCCAAACAAGGAGAGCGGGTCAAGAGCCTGCTTGATTTGACGGAAAAGCTGCTTGCTGCGGATGGCATTCCAATCCAGAAAGTAGAAGACAAAGTATTGCTTGAAAGTTATGCGATTCCGAAATTGAAAAACAGAAACCAACTGCGAGCCATTGTTTCATCCTTCTGGCCGCATCTTGGGCACAAACAGCTTTCCGCCTTTGAAGCGGCGGCGCTGGGCTTCCATGCGCAAGTCGAGCGTCTGCTCTCTCATCATTAACAATCTCCTTCTCTCTATGGTCGGTCCACTCTCATATCTCGGCGGCAAGAACCGGTTGGCCACACGAATAATCTCTCTGATCCCCGAGCACACCGCATATATCGAACCGTTCTGTGGTGGCGCCCAGGTGTTCTTCCATAAAGCGCCTTCCAAGGTCGAGGTCCTAAACGACATCGATCAAGAAGTTTTCAATTTCCTGCGGGTCTGCCAATTGCATCACGGCGAGTTGGTCAGATACTTGCAGTTCTCCATTGCCAGCCGCAAGTGGTTTGAACTCTTCCAGAAGCAAGACCCAGCAACACTCTCCGATATCCAACGCGCAGCCCGGTTCTTTTATCTGCAAAAGAACTGCTATGGGGGACTGATACGACGGCAGCACTTTACGGTGTCCGTGCAGGACGGCTCCAATTACAACCCGCACCGCATTCCCATGGTGCTGCATCTTGCCCACGAGCGATTGCTCAACGTGCAGCTTGAATGCCTACCATACCAAGAAATCTTGAGGCGTTACGACCGACCGAATACTTTCTTTTATCTCGATCCGCCGTACTTCGGATTGCCGTACTACAAGCTCAATTTCAAGGCGGAAGATTACGTCGAGCTTGCGGGCTCGCTCAAGGGCCTGACAGGGAAATTCCTGCTATCACTCAATGACACCCCAGAGGTGCGGAAAATTTTCTCGGTCTTTAATACCTCAGAGCTAACTCTGTTTTACAGCTCGCAGCGCAAACCTGGAAAGACCTACAAAGAGCTCCTCATCTCCAATTACACGATGAATAAGAATCACACAAGCGATTTACGCGTCTTACGAAATGAGGATTGATGCCTTTGGCGCTCAGTTTGGCGAAAGGTGAAAGACCGCCAAGGAGCTAATACGCACGACCAAGTCCTTGCCGACAATTCCACAGCACATGTGGCCGTTTACCATGAACGCAAGTCCCCCAAACATGCGCTTCTCTTTCAGTGGTTCACCGCGCAACAGCACACGGACTCTTTCTGCAAGATTTTCATCGAATGACATGTCTCACTAGCCAAGCTTCCGGCGCCGAGGCCGTGGGGGTCAGGCAAACGGGTTCTCATCAGCGCTACGACCGTAAATTACTGGAACCGGAATATCAAGCAAACGTAGATAGACCGACAGCTGACCTCGATGATGGTACCAGTGGTTTAGCATGATCGAGCGCAGCAATCCGATGCGGGGTTTGCTGAAGAGTTCTTTTCCTCGGACTGTCAGGCGCCAACTGGCCAACGCTGCTTCCTGACTCATGCCGTTGAGACACTCCTCTGCGGATCGAATGCTTTGATCAAGAGTGGCGTAAACCGCATTCAGATCGCTAGGTGCCGACGGCTCGAAACTGGCCTGAGAGGCGTCCAACTCATCGACCTGCGCCAGCTTTGCCAGGTTCCCCGGAATACCTGCTACGTGAAGAGCCAGTTGACCGAGTGACATTGATTTGGGATGGGGTTTCCATGACAGCTTATCTGCCGGGACTCGCTCTAGGACGCGCCTGGTCGTAACGGCCTCCTCACGGAACTCGCTCCACATAGGTTCAAGCATTTGGATCATCTCTGTGTCTCCTGACTGAGCTAGATAATCTTGGCGCCTTTCGGCGGCTTGGGCTCACCCACGGTCTGGTAAAACCAAATCTGATATCCGAATGGATCCATCACGGTGAAGGTTCGGTCTCCCCACCACTGATCTGTGAGAGGAGAAGTTATCTTGATCACCATCTTCAGTTGATCGTGATAAGCATCGACATCGGATACTTCGAGATAGATCTCAACTGGACGCTTTAGCGATGTGGCATTCGTGCCTTCCGCGCGCTCCTGGGGCCGTATCAGCATCATCTTGGCTCCCCCGAGCACCACCGTACAGAAATCAAGCTGCCCGTCCTTCCCCAGCATCCCCATTACGTGGCCGAAGCCAAGCTTTTCAACATAGAAAGCGCGCGCCTGGTCCACCGAGTCCACCGAAATCATTGGCATCAATTGAGCGTTTTGTTTCATTCCAACTCCTTGGTGCATAGAAGCACTCGTTTCGGAGCGTACGGGAAGCGTTGTTTGCTTTCAACTACTTTATGGAGTAGAAATTTGTTATGCGCTGGCAGGATTTGGATCTCCTGGAAGGAATCGGACTTACCCTCTATGAACGAAAAACCCTTGCCACGTTAATGGTTCAGGGCGTAGCCGACGCGAAAGCGCTTTGCCAGGCTGGCGAGGTGCCGACCTCTAAAATCTACCAAGCGATGGAGAAACTTGCGCGGCTGGGCCTAGCTGAAATCCAGCCCACCCGTCCCAAACTGTACTCGGCCCTGCCCGGCGGTGAAGTTGCGAACCGGTTGATCGATATCTCCCGGCAAAATGCCGATCAATTTGCCAAGCAGGCTGAAAAATTAAGAACGATTCTCGCGTCGCACTCGGACCGAATCCGGGGACGAAAAGCCTTTGTTGACTTGGCACTCGGAGTCGACAGCCACGTGAAGCGGCATATGACACATCTAACGACCGCCAGAAAAAGGATCTGGTCGTATCTTGAACAGGGCGATCTGGCTGCGATTGATCGGTTGACTGAAAAGGGCTTCCCAATTCTTCGGCGAATCGCTCGAAACACGACAGAGCACAAGATTGACCACCGGATTGTCTTCGGCTTCACTCACCAGACGGCGCCGCAACTGGTGAGCTTTCTGCACAAGCATAGAACGAACATGGAACAGGTGACCGGAGTACGGTATTCGGGAGAACTCGGCCATCCGTTTCACGTTGTCGACGAAGACCTTGTCGTCCTGTCTTTGGACCATCCGTTCATTTCGGAGGGACGTTTTGCTTCACTCTTGGTTCGAGACCGTGAACTTGCTCAGAAACTCGCGGAGGGATTCCAGACGTTGTGGTCTAAAGCCATGCGGAACCTTCGGGAGATAGATTTTCACCCTGGAGTTTCGGCCAAGCGTGGTTCTCCTCTTGTCGGGCACTCGTGACCAGTCAAACGTGGGTCAACTGTGCGGTATCGACCGAATAATATTCGCTTTGACCTTGATCGGGCTTGATTCTGCACTGGACACTGTTGGCGAGTTCCTCTTCTTTTGTCGATTTTCGTTTGCCACCGGACCCGTTTTGGCACAGCAGGGTTGACTGCGACGTGTCGCGATACGCTATTTTTGAATATGTTTGTGTTTCCAGGCCAGTCGAACGCTCGAGCAGAACTGATCGCCACATGAATCCCGGCTTGGCAGTAGTGCCGCGAGTTTAGTTTTGTGCTTGCTGTGAGCTTAGAACTTCAGCGTTGTCTGAGCGTCGGCTTGTCGCTGCAAGTCTGCACAGTCTTCGGGTCCGTGCCGCTAGGGTGTCGAGCAGGTCGTCAGTAAACTAGAGTTCTCGATGGAGATGTCAACCCTCGCTTCGTAGGCCGCATTCTCTGGCCATTTCTTCGCCAAGCCGCAGCGGCCGTTTTGAGGCGGCGCAGGGGGAGAAGTCAGTAAATTTGCGACTATGATGCTTGAGAGGAAACCGGTTCTACGATGGGGCAGCGAGAACGAATGATCGTCGAAGATGGACTAAGCTCAGCAAGCGATCTGGAGCTGGTTTCGGGTGTTCTTCGCAAAGACCGCAAGGCTACTGCTGAGTTCGTAGCCCGCCACGCAGATTGCCTTTATGCCTACGTCCGTGGGCGTTTGATGCCACGAACGGAAGCCGCGGATGACCTTGTGCAGGAGGTTTTCCTGGCCGCTTGGCAGGGGCTCTCCCACTATCGCGGTGAATCTAGCCTTCGTCAGTGGCTCATGGGAATCGCCCGCCACAAAATTGAAGATTACTACCGCAAGCGATTACGCCAGGCCGACTGGCCAGAAAGCGAGGACGAACCCGCTCACGAACCTTCCATTCTGCCCGTGTTCGAGGAAGAGGTGGATCGAATATTGGCGCGAGAGAAAGTTCGGCGCATTATCGCCACGCTTCCTGAGACCTATGGCTTGGCACTGCTTTGGCGTTATTTAGAAGATCGGAGCGTCCGTGAGATGGCGCAACTGACAGGCAAGACCGAGAAGGCGGTCGAGAGGCTTCTTGCCCGCGCGCGCGAGGCCTTCAGAAGGAGTTGGAACCATGCCGGGCAATAAACACGATCGCGAGTTTTTCAGAATTTTATCGCAGGGCGGAGATGCCGGTCTGGAAGAGAAAGCTCCCTCCCGGTTGAAAGCCCGTATCTATTCCTCTCTCATCCGTGAACAACAGGCGACAGGCCCGTTGCAAAGTCTGTCGGAAACAGAGGCATCCGGGCATGGTCTTTGCGTTTTCGAACATCTGGTGCAGATTGCTCCCATCGGAGACAGTGCGAAACAGCCGTTCTTCTGCTGGGCTTGTCATGCCCGTTTTTTAGCCGAGAAAATGGAAAACGCGCCAATCTTCTGGCCGAACTGTCCTTATGCGGAGTTTCGGAAGCGGTGAAAGCGAGGCATCAAAACCGGAACACGATCCCAAAGAGGTTTTGAAAATTAGCCAGTGACCGGTTTCCGGGCGGCGAAAGCTGACCGCCAATGTCATTGTGCCGAATCGTTTCGCTAAAGCTGTAGCGGAATGCAACGCGATGTGTGAGCGCCACATCAATACCCACCGGCACGTGGAGTACAGCGTGGGTAGACGAAAAGCGGACTGGCGGCAAAACCGGCGTGCCGCCGGAAGCCTTCAGCTGCTCTTGCCTGCTCGCAAAATGGTCAATTCCGGTTCCCACCGCGAGATAGGGACGGAGGCGGCTGTTCAATCGGCGGAAGTAAACCAAGAAATCAACGATGAAGGCTGCCTGCGAACTTGTTCGGCTCTGCTGATAGAAGATATTCGATATCGGAGAAGACGAACTCAAAGTCAAATCGTTGCTGTTCCAGATGTAGCTGCCCTGGACACTTAAATAATCCGTCAGGTGAGCACCACCAAAAAGATTGATGGCGGGCCCGTTGGCCGGCGTGTACACGGATGTATTCAATCCTTGCGGGGTAAGCACCGCTCGGGCGTCGGATGAGAGAGTTGCGACCCCACCTTGGATCCCAACAAAGGGTACGGCCTGTGCCATAACAGGCACCTGAAAACACATCCAGTACAGGACGAGAAATAAAATGAGTCGCCCGACGGGACTCGCGTCGCCTCGGAAACCACGCTTCATGCTACAGCAGAGAAAGTTTTTCATGTTCCATCCAGAGACAACGAATGCACAGGGGGATTTTACCTTGGTAGCGCGACATTAGATTGTGTGTCATTGGTCTGCAAAGTCCCTTGACCACCAATCCATGAATGTTAGAGCGCCTCAGTCAATCTGTGGTGCTTGGAGGGAAAGAAAAAATGCATTTCGCAATAGTCCAATACCGTCGTTTTGCTTTTCTACTCATGGCAGTCACACTACTTTTATTCATTCAGCCCATCAACGCCTCTGCCGAAGACGAGGATGGTGGCGCAGTCTACGTTTTGGGTAATCAGAGCAGCGGCAACACGGTCATCGTCTTCCACCGCTCTACAGACGGCGCACTGATCCGCGTCGAGGAAGTCGCCACCCATGGTTTGGGGAGCGGGGGTGCCAACGATCCGCTGGGATCGCAAGGAGCGCTGGTATTAGGCGAGGGCGGTCACCAGCTGTTTGCGGTGAACGCTGGAAGCAATGAACTGTCGGCCCTGTCGGTGACGGAGGATGGAGTCCGTTTCACGGATAAGATTTCCTCGGGAGGAGCGCGCCCGGTGAGCGTCACAACCCACGGGGACCTCGTTTATGTGTTGAATGCCGGGGAAACGCCAAATATCACCGGCTTCGTCGTGGGTCGCTCTGGCAAGCTGCGTGCCATCCCCAATTCAACCAGGCCCCTGGCTGGCGGTGCAACCGCCGCTCCCGCCGAAGTCCAATTCAGCCCGGATGGAGGGCTGTTGCTGGTGACTGAAAAGGGAACGAATCTGATCGACGTCTTTGCTGTGAATGATGACGGGCGGATCTTCAGGCATACTTCGCAATCCTCCAACAATGCGACGCCATTTGGATTCAGTTTTGGACGAGGACGCGATGTAGTTGTCTCGGAGGCAGCCGGAGGATCTGCGGGGGCATCAACACTATCTTCTTACAGAGTGGTCGACGAAGATGCTGACAGTGACGATCTTAGGACGGTCAGCAAGGCTGTGCCGGACACGCAAACAGCAGCCTGCTGGGTCGTTATTACCCGCAGCGGTCGCATTGCATTCGCTTCGAATACCGGGAGTGGGACTGTCTCATCCTTTAGTGTTGGCGGTGGAGGCAGGCTATCGTTGAAGGCGGGCGTGGCCGCCGACCTGGGCGCAGGCAGTGGAGCGATTGATATGGCCCTGTCCCACGACAGCAGGTTTCTTTTTGTGTTGAGTTCCGCTTTTGGCACTGTCAACGGCTTCCGTGTGCGCGGAGACCAATTAACGCCGATAACCACTCTCGGTGGACTTCCCCTAAGCATTCAGGGAATCGCGGCCCAATAGGCCTTACCATTTGGGGCGAATTAGGCTTGACTAAAACGACACACCAATTTGAGGCAGGAGAGGGCGGGTCAGCTGCGTTCCTCTCCTGATTTTCATTCAGGCATGCAGTCTAATAGAATAGGGCTGTTCAAACATAAAACCCTTGTAGCTTGGTTTGACTTGCCTTGTGGTATCGGGTGTGGCTATATTCGATCTCGCTTAGAGTACGATTGAGAGGAGGTTACGTGAGGCCCCTTAGTATACTTTTGTTGACTGCTGTCTGCCTCTTCGTTTCGAAATCATCATCTGGAGAAGCAAATTTGTCCCAAGCCGTTCCAAAGCTCGATGCGGGGCCAGCAGAAGGTGAGCCCGCCCCACCCTTCAAAGCTCTTGACCAGTTTGGCAACGAGCAAACGAACAAGACGATTGCCGGAAAGAATGGAACTATACTCTTGTTCTTCCGCTCGGCCGATTGGTGACCTTACTGCAAAATGCAACTCGTGCAGTTGCAACAAGCCCAACAGAGATTTAGAGAGCGCGGGATTGGCTTGGCGGCCGTGAGCTATGACACCACGTCGATTCTTAAGGATTTCGCAGAAAGACAGGGTATTACGTTTCCGCTTTTGGCTGATCCGCGGTCCGAGATCATCCGCCAGTACAACGTACTGAACGCGGAGGCCGAGGGGATGTCCAGGGGTATGGCCCATCCTGGTTTTGTTTATGTCGATTCCCGAGGAAGAGTTAAAGAGAGATTCTTTGAGGCTGCTTACACCGATCGCTACACAGCCAACAATCTCATTGGAAAGCTCTTTCCCGAGTTGATGGAGGAAGCAACCCGCAAGGTAGAGGCGCCCCTCATCTCTGTGACGCTGAAGCAGTCGGATCGAATCGCGGCTCCCGGCAGCCGGGTAACTTTGGTTGCAGAGCTAAATCTTGGGCGTGACCTTCACGTGTATGCCCCCGGAGTAAAAGGCTATATTCCGATTGAGTTGAAGGTGTCGTCTTCTGCCGAGATCAAGATAGACGACACAATCTACCCGAAGGCGAAGGTTCTCTTTCTTCGGGCTATCAATGAGAGGGTTCCCGTTTTTGAGGGCAAGTTCCGGCTTGCACAAGACATAACAGTGACCGCAGAAAGGTCCTTTAGCGCATCTCTCGGCCAGGGGAAACCGATTACCGTCAACGGCGAATTAAAATACCAGGCATGTGACAGCAAAACCTGTTTCAGGCCGGCTTCTGTGCCCGTGAGCTGGGAGGTTCAAGTGGTTCCGCTTGACCGGAAACGATCACCTGAGACGATTCAGCACCACCAAAGTCAGTAATCGATGGACAGATTGAAACCTCAAAGGTGATAGGTGACGTCGCGTGAATCAGATACTTACGACAATACCCAACTTTCGGAGGTGGCTCGACCTGTGGTTCACCAAAACTCTAATCTGGTGTGATTTCAACGCGCGGCAGGTGCTGGCCGCTGTTTCTTCTCAACTTGGCAATACAGAAATTGCTCTCTCGGTGCTAACGTTGTTGGATTAGCTCATGGAGCGGCACGTGTTAATACGTCGGAAAGAAAAGCCAACCGTGAACAACAGTTCATTAAGGAATTGCTAACAGCGTTGCCGATACATCCCGTTACCGCGGTCGATTTTCGACTGTGCATTCTAAGAGTTCAAGGGAAAGGTCTGTCCGAAAACCGTTTCAACACGTTTCGGCGCTTTCTTGCAGGGAACTCGAATGCGGCCTCTGGACTTCGGTTGATCTCCAAATTTCAGTCTATGCATGCCCGCAATGTGCTCCGCATACGGTGCGTTTTCAATTTTGGCGAGCACACGATTTCAAGCCTTATTTCTCCATCTGAATTATCTTTGACGGTGAGATTTCAGTTGCGTTCAGAAGAGTCTCCATTTGCAAATGAACCAGATGTTGAATTTGTTGGGCCAAGTCAAGGTAAGCACCCGGGGCTTGCTCCTTTGGGCCTTCCAACTCTACGTCCGCCGCCAAACAACGGGTTTTTGCCGCTGCCGCAGGAAACAGTTGGATCACTTTCCACTTTTGTTGCTCACTCATACAAAAAATTGCTTCCGCCTTGGCCACAAGTTCTTGAGTCAGATTTTGGGAGCTATGACTGAAACCGTCAAAACCTAACTGCCTTAGCGCTCGCTCCGCGTCGGCGCTCATTGGCTCTCCGGGCGTGGCAGACAAGCCTGCGCTTAACGCGTGGATTCCTGTGTCCCTTAACGCCGGTAGAGGCACCTTCAAGCGGCAGGCTATTTCCGCATTACAGATGGCCTGCGCAAGCGGAGAGCCGCTGGTATTACCGCCACAGACAAACAAAAATAGCCGTTGGAGAACACGCACAGGCCGCCTGCTGATTAGGTGGCAGAAATGCGGCTGTACAATCAGCCATGCTTCACTGGAAACTCTGAGATCTGAGACATTCGCCGCGCTAGACGGTAAGTGAACGCGCAGTTCAATGCCACAGTCCACAACAACTTCCAACTTCAAGCCCACATTGTGTACTTTTTTTATTGTCCCGTTCAGAATATTGCAGGCACCCACAAGCACCGGCTTAGAAGACGCGAGAAGGATTTCGCCGGCGCGAATGCCAATATGCACGGGAGCGCCCACCTCAACGCGCGTCAGTGGGACTTCTAATTCCAAAGGTTTTCTGGTCAGTTGGCAAATCACAGTTCCATGTCGTTCTTCAACCCGAACAACATTTGCTTCCAGAAGGTTCTCAAACCCTGCGAACTGGACCATTGTTTCACGCCGTGCCTTGGGAACAACATCCAGGGGTGCTCCTTCAGCAATGATGCGTCCCTGCTTCAGAGCAATCACATGCTCACCCAGCGCGAACACCTCTTCATGGTTATGGGTGACATACAACATGGGGATTCGCCGAGTTTCGTTCCAAGCCCGCAAGTCGTCAATAATGCCGGATTTTGTTTGCACGTCCAAGGAAGACATGGGCTCGTCTAGTAGCAACACATAGGGCTCTGTGACAAGGGAACGCGCAAGCGCAACTCGTTGCTGTTCGCCTCCGGAAATTTCACGCGGGAAACGTTTATGCAAATGAGCAATCTGAAATGACTCCATGATCCCGGTTACGCGCCGTGAACGCTCTTCAGCGTTGATCGTCCTGAGCCCATAGGCCACATTTTCTCGCACTGTGAGGTGTGGGAACAGTGCGAGGTCTTGAAAAACAAATCCCATATTGCGTCGCGCAGGTTCAATTCTGATTCGCCGCTTGGAATCGAACAGCACTTTGTCGTCCAGAGCAATCCAGCCTTCCTCGGGATCACAGAGCCCAGCAATGCAGCGCAGCACAGTGGTTTTTCCCGCTCCCGAATGACCCAATAGAATAGTTACTCCAGAACGAACTTCAAATTCCATCTCCAGATGAAAGAGGTCGATTTCCGAAGGTTGATAACGCTTGCGTAATTGAACGCTGAGTGTACTGCGCTCTGGCTGATGGGAACCGCACAAGATTGGTAAAGAACTCATGCTGCTTTTCTTCCTGCGCTTATGGCCTTTCCGGAAGGTTTAACAAAATCTGCATAGCCAGTCATCCGGTTAAACAACATCGAAACTCCAACGGCCATTGCCGCCAGTACGACCAGGAAGAACGCCGCAGGCAAGGCCCCTGTCAATCCGTCGGATTCGAACTTCACCCACATATAGACCGGCAGAGTGTGCGGGTTGTATGCCATGATGAGGGTTGAGCCAAACTCTCCCAATGCCCTGATCCAGGCAAGCGTAAGTCCGGCTGCAATTCCCGGCCAGGCCAGCGGCAACGATACGCGGCGAAAGATTTGCCAGCGCGAATCGCCCAGCGTTGCTGCCGCAAGTTCCAGCTTTGGGTCAACACTGGTGAAAGCCGCGGTTGCTGAGACAATTACAAAAGGCGCCGCCACAAATATCTGGGCCAGCACAATTCCCGCTAGATTGTTAGTTAGCGCAATGTTTCTGGAATCAAGAGGGTGGCCAATCGTCCCGTTAGGACCAAACGTTTGAAGAAGCAGAATCCCACCTGCCAGGTCGGGAACAACCATGGGTAGGAATACAAGGCTGGTCCAGAAGCGTTTCAAGGGCAAATCAGCGCGAGCAAGCACATAAGCAAGAGGTACACCAAGGAACATCATGAACAAAACGGCAATGAAGGAAGCGAGGAGCGAAACTTTCAGCGCTTCCATGGCCCCTGGCTGCGTTACAGCTGTCGTCCACCCCTGCCAATCTGGATGAATGAGCAGATTCAGGATGGGCAATATGAGATCTGCAAGCAGTACACTTCCGAGGAGCGTAAACAAGAGGAACGTAAATTTGATGCGGCCGGTCATAGGCTATAGGCTCCCGCAGCCAAATCACGCAGTTCAGTTGGAACCTGCGAGGCATCTCCGCCGATCTGGTGTTCAGCAGTGCTAAATCCAAATTCCTTCAGTAAGGCATCAGAAGAGAGCAGGAAGCGCACAAATGCCAGCGCTGGCCCACGATGGCGCACTGTTTCAGGAATTGTGATGGTAAAAAGAATGGGAGACCCGGTTATCTGTTGGCCTGAAGGGGTGGTATAGCTTTCTTGTGCATATAATTTTGCAAAGCGTGGATCGCCCTGATTAATTTCTGGCGGAAGGCTGACATAGGGCAGCTTATGGGCCGTCACTTCATGCTTATAAAAAATTCCCGCATCGAATTGACCGGATTCCACTCTGGCCATTAAGACTATCTCAGGAAATACTTGAGCAGGATTCATCGCTTCGCCTAACAGTCCGGTAATTTCAGAGCGATGATAATAACGGCTGGCCAACCGGAAAAGAAAAAGTGTGCGGTATCCCTTTGGATCAATGCTTGGGTCGCCGCGTCCAAAACGCACACCGGGGATTTGCAGAACTTCATACCACTTGATCTTGCCGGCCTGCGCTTCCTGAAACTTTGCTGCATACTTGCTCCGCGGATTATAGGCGAGAACCAACTGAGAGTAGGCCACAGTACTGAACCACTTCACGAGATTGCCATTCTGCGGTCCCATAAGGACCTTCTCGTTAACTATAGGATCAGCGCTGATAAAAACATCGGGGTTGCGCACGTGACCACGAATCATCTGCGCCGCTCCCAGAGAACCTTGTGCTTCTCCTTGGTATCCGATTTTTTTCTCTTTCACGAACGCCGGTCCTATACCGTTTTCCATCACTGCCGCCAGCGATCCGGCGTAAAGAACTGATACGGTACCGTCTTGAGAAGCAGGCCCGGCACATAGCGGGCGGCACAACAGCACTGTCATCAACACCCTTAGTCCTGCTGCGCGTAAAACGAGTTTCATTCTGCTTCCTTCCCTTGCACTTGCTAGCGAAATTAATCCATTCTGCGACGACTGTGTTGTTACGGGAGGACCATTTTGCGCTCCGGCAACTTCGTCTTCCGTGGGCTGTCCTCCGATCGCTGGCTAGGGTTTGAAAAATGACGGGTCATGCTCTTGCCCTAACATTGATTTTCCAATCGTGGCAAGCAAATGATCGTCATTGTCATGACGCACATAAAAAGAAAGGTCGCGGTAGATGCGCTCCAGTAAACTTGGACGGTTCAGGCTTCGTGCACCGCACGCGCGGATGGCACGCTTTACAGTATCTTCCGCCAGATGTTCGATGATGTGACGGGCGCGGCTTCCGGCGGCCTGGGCTTCTGGATGCCGCCCTGTTTCCCACAGCAGCGCCACGTGACGCAACCAAAGATGTCCAGTTTCAACGTTGATGGCGCTCTGGCCGACATGATGCTGCACATACGGGTCCGCTCCTTTTTTTTGCGCCAGCACATAAGCGAGCATGAATTCATATGCTGCTTCCGCCGCGCCCAGGAATGTTGCCGCGTAATGCGGAATGAAGCAGGTTTGCCATCCGTCTGCGAGGTACTGGCCAGGATGCCCGATAAGGTTGGAGTCAGGAACGAATGTGTGGTCGAAGCGTACTACATGACTCACGGTGGCTCTCATGCCAATAGGATCCCACCATGCAGGATCAACACTGACGGATGGATCTGCCAAATCGCACGCCAGTAAAAGCTGCGATGCCACAGGGCCGGAATTGTGTCTTGCCCCTCCGGGACCTGCTGTGCTGACCAGCAAGATTGCCCAGCGGGCCCCACCCGCACTCGTTGCAAATGCTTTACACCCATCCACTACATATCCACCATCAACTTTGATGGTGGTAGTTCCAAACGACTGTTTTTCAGGAGAGGCACGCGCCTGTGGCTCCCCACTCCATGCCACCCAGATCTCGCCGTCCCGCACGACGCCGCTAAACCAGCGTTCTTTTTGCGGGCCAGTTCCCATGCCACCGAGCAGAACCAGCGAGTTCATGTGTCCTTCCCAGCAGCGGGCCAAAGAGAGGTCAGTCTTGGCAATCTCTCTGGTCATGAGCCAGAGAGTCAATACATCACCGCGATAAGGTCCCAGGCCATGGCCTCCGTATTCCTCTGGGATCGCGGCCCCAAGCAAACCTGCCTCGAAAAGATCGACAAAATTGTCTTTTGGAAAAATGGCGTCGCGGTCATATGCCGCAGCCCGAGCGGAAAATTTGCTTTGCGCTAAACTACGAACGCTGGCAATAAGCTCCTGTTTGCGGAAACTTAGTTCATCGACTGTAGCCGAATTGAAATATGACATCAGCATGCCTCCATTGCATGAAGCGTGTCGCCATGCAGATGTCCTTCCTCAGATCCGCAACGACCAGGGTTGCCGTTCAATACCATCTCACGTCCAATTTCGTCCGGCATCTTCTTGCCTGACAGGATCTGGAATTGCTTCCGAACCTGTGTCAGCAGCACATCGAAGCCGTCAATCGCGGTTCCGCCGCGCGCCACCACTGCTGCGACAAGAGGAGTAGGCTTTGCGCCATAGGCCAAATCGACAACTGTAGTGTTTCTATTTAATGAATCCACATCAAACGGCAGACAGTCATTGTTTTTGCCAACAGGCGTTGCGTTTACCAATAAGTTGTAATTGCGTCCTAAGAATTCCGATAACAACATAAAAGGCAACCCTAAGAGACCTGACGCGTAGACCCCGCGCTCGCGCCCACGATTAACGAGCGTCACTTCGACTCCGGCTTGTTGCAGGGCGGCCGCAACCGCTCTTCCCGCCCCTCCACAACCAATAACTGCTGCTTTCAAAGTGCCATCTCGCGGAATAGCTGAGATGCTTTCAGGATCAGTCGTGTGTGCCTCCCACAAACTGTTACGACACACCATCACGTTTGTGGCGCCAGCTTTCCTGGCCATTTCACTAGCATGGGCCGCTACCGCGAGAGCCGCCTCCTTGTGTGGCGACACCATCACAAAGCCTCCAATCGGAATTCCTAAACGGCAAAAAGCCGGAGATTCAACCAACTCACGCCAGAATTCCTGAAATGATTCCACATGAAACGGCAGAAACAGCGCCGGATAATTCAGAGCCCGATAAGCAGCATTGTGCAATCGTGGCGATGGTGATTGAAAAATTCTGTTGCCCACCATCCCAAATACCTTCCGCACAGGCCGAAGGGCCGGAAATCCATAATCCGCAACGAATTGATGGACGCTTAATTCACCTCCCAGTCGGCCGTTATCATTCACTTGCCCAAACAAGAAAGGCGCGCCAAGATAGGGTGCAAGCAGCCTGCTCCACAGGCCGCATGGACCTTCGCTGAATGCGGTTAGATCTCTTCTTTGCAGCTCATTCAGCAGGAGCAAGGGCTGTAAGCCATCACTGGTCGTGGCAGCATTGCTAATCATGCAGTAGGAATGGGCGGGAACGGCAGTTTCTTCGAACAAGGACTTGAGCCGCGAAGCAGCCTGGGCCGGGCCCCGCCAGGAAATCAGGCGCTTCCTCGCAGGAATCAACTCTAGAAGCTCAGAGCTTAGATCGGAATCAGCCTCGAACTCTATCAGATCATAGTAACGGGAGGCAGCAAGAAGTCTTTTACTCCTCTCAGCCTGTGTTCCCCGAAACTCCCCGCCGGATCTAGCGCTTCGCAGGCTATATAGTAATTTTCCAGAAAAGTAATTGCGTAACCATTCCGCAGAGATATCTCCAGCTATATCGGATCTAATCTGCACCCATTCGACAGCGGCTGGCAGGCTGGATATTTCTACAGCATGGGTCGACAGAGGCGCTAAGATGGTTGCAACGAGTGTGGCTCTATCCATAACTAGCAAACTCTCACGGTGAAAAATTCGAACGCTCCGAAACATCCGTATCGTCTCTCCGGATTTATGATGATCCTTTGACTTCTCAGTGTTGCAATGGCCCAGGCATATTCGGCAAGATTATTTATTTGCTGCCGCTATTTACCCAATATTCCGGAATTGGGGTAGTAGTTTCCAAGCGATGCTATGCAAGATATCCGCCCTCCTGGTATCTATGGATATTGCTGGCAGCTGCCGGAAGTCTGCCTTGGGAGAAACATCTGTGGTTTAATTATTTTGTTTCATAGACTATATATGCAGAGTTGAATCGAGCACAGGTGTCCATTCTGATGACCACAAGCAAGCATCCTTTCTCGATCTGGTAATATTTCCCGTTGAAATTCACCTCTCCGTTTTGGCTCCACAAGGCGTGACAGATCGCCAGGAACTCATCCGTCCGTTCATATCTCTCATCATGGGAAAGGAAATCGCCGTAGGCTCGCTGCTCCTCGGGAGAGTAACCAGCCACGATGTTAAGCAGGAGTCGTCCCTGGATGAGGGCTGACAAAGTGTTGAGTTGCTGAACGAACATGGTTGGAGCAAAGAGACCCGACCGGTACGCAATGATGAACTTGATTTTTTGTGTTTCCTGGCCAAGTGTCGCGGCCAGCAGTATAGGATCTGGTTTTGCAAAGCCGAAATACAGCAATAATGAATCAATCCCCGACTCTTCCGCTTTCCGGCAAAAATATGCTTGCACCTTGGGATCGGGCAACCCAATCGCTGCTGCCGTTAGTTGGTCCGCTCTGGAAATTCCAAAACCCTCGCCGGCGTAAGGCAATCGCCAGTGAAATCTCAAAGGCTTATCGCCTCCCTTCACTGAGGCTGGTCTCGGGCTTTCAGCAGTCATCATATAGACCTCCTAGACATGGACTCTATAGAGACTCTCGGCCTCCTGCCGTTGTTTACCTCTCCAGTCCCGGTTCGCATGACGCCAGCGCCTCTTTGGCATGCCGACCCTCGCTCAGCGCCCCTCCAGGGTGCTAAGTATCAGTGCGGTAAAAAAACTCTTTTGAAAAATAATTCACACGACCGCTTTCGTCTTTGAACCGGTCGAATTTCGCTATGATGAGAACACCTTGTCTGATATGTGCTTGCAGGTGAATATCCATAAACCCAAACTCACAAAATGCGCTCCAAGCCGTAGCTTCATTGGAGTGAATATCAGAAGCGAAAATGCTGGCGTTCACTTCGCCCCAATCGTATGGGTCAGGGTCACAACTTCCAAAGACCTTGAGGACAACCTTGCCGTCAGAAGCGGTCAGAACGACCTTGACTATGCCGCGAGTTGCGCTGTTGGTATTCACCCATGTCCCAAGTAAGGATTCGGACGTGATCGTGCCGCCCCTCCGGCGCGAGCCCTCGACTTCAAGTTCCTCTTCAGTTTTCATAGAGCTCAGTGTTTGCATGGATATCCTCACTTTCCCTGTTGGCGGAAGAATTCTCTGGAAAAATAGTTCGACCGGCCACTCCCGTCCGTGTAAGTGCTAAAGCTGCCTACGACCAGCAACCCCTGGTTCCAATTTGCCTGTAGTTGTGTTTTGCCGAAGTCGAATTGATACCGAGCTGTGAATGCCGACGCGTTTTGAGAGCTAATGTTATCGCTGTATATGGTATCCGCTTCTACCTTACCCCAGTCGCAGGGCGCGGGGTCACAGGCGCCGAAAACGCTGATGAAGAGCTTGCCGTTCGTGGCCGTCAGTACAACCCGGGCGATGCCACGGGTCGCATGGTTGGTATTTACCCATGTACCTACCAACCGACTAAGATCTGAAGTACGGTTTAGGATGGAAGACTCTACTCGATCTTCGGCCTTGACTTTTTTTATGTACTGGCTCATGCACATCCTCCGCGACCGTTGTGAACCCTATGGTGGACAGTTGGCCGACTAACTAGACGTTAGGGCCGCCCGAGTTGATCTTTAACTTGTTGGGGGCCGAGGTTCCGACAACTTCCAGGGCAACAACTACATTCAAGGATGGTAGCTTGAAAACTTTAAATCTTTACATGGTAATTATTTTTTTCTGCAAATGTAAGAATGATCTAAGAGCAGAATGAAAATAAAAACCTTATTAAGTTCGGGGTGGAAGTTTTATAAAAGTAGAAGACAGCGTTTTTTGCGGAATCGGAACAACCCGCGGTCGCGCGCCGAATAACACGTTTAATGTTTTAAATGTTATTGGAACTTTTATCCCAAAGAAATTTGTACTGGCAGTTGCTTTCAATGCTCCGTTATGGGAAGGCCAAGCCTCTGTCAAATCTTATATACAAGTAGTCGGTGTTTGCATGTACAGAATAGTAAGTGTTTTCATGTATCCCGTAAGGTCAATTAGTTCGACCGTCTGTGGCTCGCCAAAATTCTGACTCGAATCTCGCCCTTTGCTGCGCAAAGGAGCGGCCGCAGTTATATAGAACCCGCCGTGTCGGATCACCTACTTCTCAAAGAGCTCTAGCTGCTTTAGCACAACTGGCGGAAGGTCATCTCGGCCGTCATGCGGTGCCGCTCGCATAGAATTTGAGCAAACCACCCAACCGCTCTCGGCGTCGTATCTTTCGTCGTCGCTGAATTGGCCGGCTTGGCACTGGGAAAAGCAATAAATTATCTTTGCCCTGGTGATTCCGTTCCTGGTGATAATGAATTTCGTACTGATGCAGCGCTCGTTTGAGGGAGCGCTCCCCAACAGGATCAGCTTCGAAAGGCATTCCTCTTTGACTGACCTGACCCATCGTTCCGCAAACGCATTCAGGTTCGGACTCTTGGGTGGCAGAGCTATAGCCTTCACCTTCTCCGCTTCCGGGTCTATGCTGCGGGATTTTCCGGAGGAGCGCGCATGTCGGGGCTGCTTGGTTTCTACCAAGCCGATATCTTCCACGGCACCATCCAGAACTGCGGTGCCGACTTCTACAAACCGGTCCCCATGGTAGCGGCAACCTCTCAACTGGACACAGCCGGCCAACATTACGGTCTTCTCGCCGCAACCGACGATGAGATTGTTGCGTCCAGGCACGTGCGCTTTGGTTTGATCACTGGCACCAACGATTTTCGCCGCGGAAATATTCTCGACATCTTCAACGGCGGCTTTGCGCGCGAAGGATTTCAGGCCAAGCTTTTTGAAGTGCAGGGAATGGCACACGATATCGCCGACGGTAAGACTCTTTCCGCCGTCCTAGATTTTCTTGAAGCATCTCCCTGATGCGGGCCTTTGTCGGTCCGCAAAATAATCGTCGATCCGGTACTCGAGGATGGGTTCATCGACTCTAGAGAATCAAACGTCAGATGTGCGTCGAGCCAATTGTGTTCTCGGGAGAAATTTACGAACGCTTCCCAGTAGTATTTGTCGTAAATGACTAATTTGCCCAGCATGGAAACATGCTATGCGCCCAATGACTCAATCAGTGCTGAATTTCTGGTAGGCTCAGGTGGGCAGGTTAAGCCCTCCATCTGGCTTTTCCAAAGTCTGCTTTCCCATGAGGTCGCTTACCCTTGAAAGGACAGGACACTTTTTTCATGCGCAAAGCTGCTCTCAGTCCAGTACCATCCTCTTCACGCCTCATTTTTGTATACGGCCTCACAATTTTTTGCGGTGCATTTCTTCTTTTTCAGATACAGCTCGTAATGGGCAAGTACATCCTCCCGTGGTTCGGTGGCACCCCAGCTGTGTGGACTACGTGCATGCTTTTCTTTCAACTGCTGCTCTTGGGTGGATACCTGTATTCACACTTGCTCTCTACAAAACTAAACAGCAGACAGCAGGCTGTGGTGCACCTAAGTGTCGTCTGCGTGTCGCTGCTGGTGATTATCGCTGGAGCATTATTTTGGAAAACCCCTCTTTTGCCTGGCCCCGCATGGAAGCCAATCTCCCCGGAGAATCCTGTCTGGCACATTCTGGTATTGCTGGCGGCAACGGTAGGGTTGCCCTATTTGGTCCTGAGCACCACCGGACCCTTGCTGCAGAACTGGTTCTTCCTGGCCCAGCCGGGAAGGTCCCCATATCGTTTGTATGCCTTGTCGAATATAGGCTCACTCTTGGGGCTGATTACCTATCCTTTTGTTTTTGAGCCGGCATTCCGACTGCATGCTCAGGCGTGGGGATGGTGTGCTGGGTACCTGGTTTTTGTTACGGGCTCTTTTGCTTGCGCTTTTGGAATCAAGAAGCAATTGGCACCCGCTGTTCCCACACAGGACGTCAATATGGCTGGGAGCCCTTCGAGCACTGTGCAGCTGTTTTGGTTCCTTCTACCCATGGTCGCGTCGGTCATGCTTCTGGCGACAACCAACTTGATGTGCCAGGAAATAGCCGTTATTCCTTTTCTTTGGGTGGTCCCGCTGGTTCTATATTTGCTGACCTTTGTCATTTGCTTTGACAGCCAGAAATGGTATCGGCGCGGCATCTTTCATACTCTGTTTGGTCTTGCACTCCCGGTCGCTGTAGCGATCTTGATGGCCGGGACGGCGCCTCCGGTCTTTGATCAGATCTGCATGCTCAGCGTGGTTCTGTTTGCCTGCTGTATGGTCTGCCATGGGGAGCTGGTGCGTCTTAAGCCGGCGCCAATTTTCCTGACCCGTTTCTATCTGTTGCTCTCGGCGGGAGGTGCGGCAGGAGGCATATTCGTCGCGCTCGTGGCTCCACGGATATTCAAAGACTACAGGGAGTTTCAGTACGGGCTGATTGCTAGTGTGGTGCTGGTCATTCTGATTCTCGTCCATGACCGCCAATCCTGGTGGTATGGGTCCAAGACTGCGATTCGGGGAATTTTCATCTTGCTGGGTTTGATGTTAGTACCGCATTTCTTCAGTCGGTTCATCATCTATGAACCTATGGTGCGCGCCATGGGCCGGTTTCAGTATTACCCACTCTTGGCAGTGATGGCGCTGTTATCTTTACTCATTTTGTGGCGCTCCCGCAAACAAAGTGAAGCGCCGCCGCCGCGGATTAACCTCGCGCAGATCGCCTCAGGAATCGTTCTGGTCGCTCTGTCTCTTGCGTTCTACCACCACGCCACCATGTTCAAAGACTGGCAGGTCCGCAAAGACCGTAACTTTTACGGTACCCTCAGGGTGGAGCACGCATCGCTTGAGAACATTGACGCCTATGTATTGCTCCATGGCCAGACGGTGCATGGAGCACAATATCGCGAGTTTCCCAAAACCCCGACCGCATACTACGGTTCACACAGCGGGATCGGTCTTTTCCTTACGTCTCAACCTGCTTGCGTTCAGCCTTGCTCACGGCTTTATGGCGTCGTAGGAATGGGTGTAGGCACCTTGGCGGCGTATGGACAGGCTGGAGAGACCATGCGCTTCTATGAGATTAATCCGCGAGTGATCGATTACTCCCAAGCGAATGCTCCCTACTTTACTTTTCTACGCGATTCCGCAGCGAAGACTGAAATCGAGTTAGGAGACGGGCGGCTCACGCTGGAACGAGAATTTCGCGACAAAGGGCCGCAGAAATTCGATGTGCTGATTCTAGATGCGTTCAACAGCGATTCAGTTCCCGTTCACCTGCTGACCGAGGAAGCATTTCATCTCTATCTGGCCCATCTCCGTGGACCGGATTCCGTGTTGGCCTTCAACGTTACCAACAAGTCGGTTGATCTGAGGCCGGTATTGTTGAGCCACGCCATGCATAACCACATGAACTTGATTCGTCTGTGCAGACCCCAAGGCCCCCGAGTCGACGACACGAGCGATTGGATCTTGCTGTCCCGAAATCATAAGATGCTGGAGCTTTTAAGTTTCCAGGGCCACGTCGCCCCCATGCCCCCGTTTAAGGACGCGTTGCGCTGGACGGACGACTACAGCAACCTCTTTCAAGTTCTACGGAAGCGGTAAATGTATTTGCGCACAAAGTGCTCGGCGCCGAGATTTACTGCATCCGGAGGACAATGATGCTGCGAAGTGTCGAAACGAAATTTGTCTCAGTGAAGGGGGTTCACGCCACGTGGATGAGCGCGGCGACAGCGTCGTCAAGTCGTGTGAGTTGCTTTTCGATTTCCGCGACGATGCGGTCTTGCTCCGTCCGGGGTGCAACCGTCACGTCTAGTTCGGCCAACTTGGAAGTCGAAACATTGGAAATGTTTGTTGTCGTCGAGGCCATTTCGCGGATGTGTTGCTGCACATCGGCGCTAGTGAGTTGGTAGTAGAAGTACGCCGGATTCAGCGCTGCATCAGCACGAATCATCGAGATGATGGGTAAGGGTCTCGCCTGCGCGCTTTGGGTTACCCTTGGAGTCAAATGTCCAGCGTTGCCACAAACTTTCCCACAGCCCATTCCGGCATGATCCCGATTACTGTTCCGGGCTGTCCGATCCACTGATCGACTTCGCTCCGGAATGATGATCGGAATCAGACAGGAAGGGTGATCGCAATCACCCCGGAATCGTGATCGCCTTCAGCAGGAATCCGCGCATCACATTGCCTTGCTTAAGCGAGAAGGCCAAAAGCGGAGATCGGCCCCACAGACTCGATTCTGCTGGAATTTAGGAGCACGACGGTGCTGATTGATGCTAAGGATTCGAGGATTTAAGGATACCCGCAATTGCTCCCAGCCAAATCTTCGGGTCTTCGGACAAGGTAGCACCAGCCTCAGGGAAGTTCTCGGAGACGTAGAATCGCAAGACGACGAGCGGGATGCTCGGATAGTGTTGCTTGAACCAGCGAACAGCCGTGGTTCGAATAGGATGCGAGGCGGAAAAACCGATCACGATCAAATCAACAGTCGCAACTGCCATGGCATCAAGCCCAAAGGCTCTATCGTTGCCCAGCACAGATGTGACCTGGTAGCCGCCGGATTCGAGCATTCGAGTGCGGATCTCTAGTAAGCTCTGATAGTACGCGACTTGAAGAATGTGGGCAGCCATCAATCACCGTCGAGACGAAAACAAAAGCTTACGCCCAATTGCCCTGCTGCTACAACTGCCTTTTCCTCCAGCGACCCGGCTGGATGTAATAGTTCGCCATCGAAGCTGATGTCCTTGGATCAGGAAGAACCCGCCCCGTGTCCAGTAGTAAGTCTTTCCCTGAGACGTCCGACAGCGAGCAGGATTCCGTGCAGGAGAGCTTGGGGGCGGGGCGGACATCCCGGAATGTAAACATCCACCGGAAGCACCTTGTCGACGCCACCCAGAGACGCGTAATTTTCACCGAAAATGCCGCCGCTAATGCCGCAAGCACCCACCGCGACAACCACCTTGGGTTCGGCCATGGCCCAATACGTTTTTAGGAGCGCGAGTTCCATGTTACGGGTCACAGGCCCCGTCACAAGGAGCATGTCGGCATGACGAGGAGATGCAACGAATTGAATCCCGAAGCGTTCGAGGTCATAAATCGGATTATTCAGGGCGACAATCTCCAGTTCGCATCCGTTGCACGAACCTGCATCAACTTCCCGGATAGACAGCGACCGGCCCAGGACTTTGTGGATTACCGCGCGCAGCTTCTTCCCAATAACCTCGTCCGTTTGGGAATCTGAGGCGTGGTGATTTACTCCACGCAGAGTCCGATGGGTGCCATCGTTATTTAACTCGTATTCCGCAGTAAGGACTAGGCTACGGCGGTCTGGAGTCGCCAGCTCAAATTCTTGGGTGATGCGTACACCTTGATCGGAAGAGGTCTCCGCGCATAAGCCGCAAAAGACGCAGAGGCCGTAATCGACGGTGACACTCCGGGAATCTGCTTTATCGCATAGGGAGATGGCCCCGGTTGGGCACGCGTCCGCAGCCGCTCGCGCATCTTTCCATTTTTCAAAGTCGAAGTTCGGGCGTCCACGAAAGTGTTTGGAGACATTGGCTGGCTCGGCCGGATAATTCACTGTTACGATTCCGGTCTTGGCCGTCTTTTGCAGGATTTTAAACATTGTTTACCGGTCCGTTCCTGAATACGAAAGATTGAAACTCTTGTTGATGACAGGGAAATCGGCAATGATGTTGCCCTGGACCGCCTCTACCAGAGCCGGCCAATTGTTGAGCGAGGGGTCCTTGATCTTGCAACGCTCTAGACGATTGCCAGGGCCAGTCCTAATCCAGTGGATGATTTCACCGCGCCATCCCTCAACCGCACTCAGCGCGCAGCGGTCTGCGGGGATAGCCGGGACAGGCGCACGGAACTCCCCTTGTAGGACCTCAGCCATAGCCTTACGAATGATGCCAATGGATTCATTCACCTCGTCGATACGGACCTGCATCCGGTGCCAGACGTCCCCGGCTTGATAAACCGGGACACGGAATGGATAGCGGGAATACGCAGCGTAGGGATGGTCCCGGCGAACATCCAGTTCCATCCCCGAGGCCCGTCCGCCCACACCCACAATGCCCAAATCTTTTGCCTTTTCCGGCCGGAGGATCCCTGTTTGCTCCAGGCGATCACGGGTGGACTCAGAGGATTCAATGAGACTGACCAGGTCTTGAAATTCGCGCACAAAAGAGTCCATTGTGCTGCGGAGCGAGCCCAACTGGGCTGCATCCCAGCCTCTGCGCACTCCTCCTATGCAGGTCATACCTCGCAACAGACGATTGCCAGTCATCTGCTCACTCAATATAACTAACATCTCCTTCAAACGGCTGGCGTGGGCATTTGCTATGACGAAGCCAACGTCGGTTGCGATGGCCCCAATGTCGGCGACATGATTGCATATCCGTTCCAGCTCCAGCAAGATCGTCCGCATCACAAGGGCACGCAGCGGAACCTCAATGCCGGCGGCGCGTTCGATGGCTTGGCAAAAAGCCGTGCCGTGAGAAAAACTCGAATCCCCAGAGATGCTCTCAGCCAGGAAAACCGCCTTGTGAATAGGAAGCTTCTCAAAGAGTTTTTCCGCTCCCTTGTGGGTGTAAAACATTCGAAGCTGTAGATAAAGGATAGGTTCGCCCGCCACCGCAAAATTGAAATGGCCAGGCTCGATGGTCCCAGCATGGACCGGCCCGACCGGTACTTGAAAAACACCTTCACCCAAAGCGGGACGGTAGATGTGACGTTCTCCCTCAAAGGGCGGCAGGATGGTGTTAATGGGGAAATCCTTGCGCAAGGGATAGACGTCCGGCCAATTATCATGTAACGCAACACGGCGGGGATTCGGGTGGCCAACAGCTTTCAGTCCAAACCAATCCTGGATTTCGCGTTCTTGCCAGTTCACGGAAGGCAGCCCGGCAGAGAGCGATGGAAACTCAGGACTGTCGGCTCGCACCGGGGCCTGCAAAATCAGGTACCCGGCGCTGCCCTTTTGTTCAAAAACATAGTAGTTGAAGAAAACACCATCTGGCGTGCGTCTGTCCTCGGCGAACACCGTAACCAGTCTTGCTCCGGACTCATCTCGCAGGTGCGCGGTCATGGGCCGGATGTCGGAATCGTTCAGAAGAACATAGACTTCATCCTCTCGATCGGCGCGGACGGACTCCACCTGCCGGCCAAACTCCTGCCGGAGAGCGCCAACTAATGATGAGATCGATCGTGTCATCGTCCACCTGTCACAATATCCGCTGCCTTCTGAATTAGCTGGAACAACGGAGCGGGTATCCAGAAACCCATGACAATGATCACCGCAGCCAAGCCGCCGACAGAATACTTTTTCCAACCGCATGTCTCAGCCAGAGGCAGGCCCGGATCCGGACCAAGAACAAGACTGGCGACATTCACCAGAAACCCGCAGAAGATCGTGACCAGAAACGCAATGAAAAAAATCGCCAATAGAAAATAGCCCCCACTCAAAGCTGCCCGCAAAATAGTGAATTCACTCTGAAACAGGCTGAAAGGAGGTGACCCAGTGACCGCAAGGGTCACCATGAGGAATGCGGCTCCTGTCAAAGGCATGGAATGAATCAGCCCCCCTTTTGCCTTGGCGAACAGGTCCGTCTTGAGATATTGCTGAACGTTCCCGGCACAAAAGAAAAGCAAGGGCTTGGTAATCGAATGAAAGGTCATGTGCAGAAGCATGCCTAGGATGCCCAACGGCCCGCCGAAGCCGAGTGCCAGCACCATGATCCCGCTGTGGTCAATGCTCGAATAGGCCAGCAAACGCCGGAAGTTCTTTTGGACGAGAACGAACGGCACGGCCACCGCCATCGAGAGCAGTCCGAAAATGATCAGGAGTTGCGAGCCAAACTGCGGCCCCAGGCACTTCGAACTCAGAATGTAGAAGCGCACCAGACCGTAGAGGGCGCAGTTGAGGACCCCGGTCGCTAGCATCGCTGCGCCTGGCACCGGCGCTTCACTGTAGGCATCCGGTTTCCATGTATGCATGGGCGCAATGCCAGCCTTGGTGCCATAGCCCAGCAGGATCAGGATAAAGGACAACCGCATGGTCGCCTTGTCAAACTGGCCGGCGTTTCCGGTGAGGACTGACCAGTTTAGGCCTGCAAGCGTTTCGATTCCCAGGACGCGATGAGCCGAATAGTAAGTGAGAATTGTGCCGAACAGGGCCATGGAAAGACCAACACCACCGATGATGGCGTACTTCCAGGCAGCTTCAAGCGAGGTTTCGCGTCCGTAAAACATGACCAGAAAGACAGACGCAAGCGTGGTCCCTTCAATCGCCACCCAGAGTATTCCCAGGTTGTTGGCCAGTGCGACCAGAATCATGGAAAAAACAAATAGAGGAGTAAGGGTGTAATATTCGCGCAGTTTATGAATGACAAAGCGGCCAAGCAACGTTTGTTCGTCTTGCAAAACTCCGTCGCGCTCATCCTGCCGGAAATAACCGACTGCATAGGTCGAACACCAAAGGGCCGCCACGGCAGACAAGAGGACCATTAAGGCGCTCAGAGCATCGGCGTAAAGAAATCCGTTCCACAGCGAAACGGGACCACCACGGAGCACTTGAGCCGCCAGCACCAGGGCCAGGCACAATTCAATCCCGAAGGCTGCAAGGTTGACTGCCTCCATCCAAGGCCGCTTTCGCAGAGCGAAGGCCAGAGGGCCGGCGATCAGGGGAACGATAAGGAGCCAAAACAAAATCATGTCTTTGCTTATTCGCGCAACTTGCTTAGTTTGCTGACGTCCATGGAGTCAAAAGTCTCGCGGATCCGAAAGACGAGAATGCCAAGGACCATCACTGCGACCAAAACATCAAAAAAGATGCCTAGCTCGACCACCAAAGGCATTCCATAGGTCAATGAAATCGCAGCCAGGAAGAGGCCGTTTTCAAGGGATAGCAATCCCAAGACCTGCGTCAGTGCCTTGCGGCGGTTCACCATAGCAAAAAATCCGATCAGGAATAGTGCGATCGCGACAGCTAGCGTGTTATGCCCTAGGGCTGACTGGGCAGAGGTTTCCTCTGGATGATAGAAGGACTCCGCGACCACATACCCCAGCAGAGTCAGGCCGCCGGCGATGAGAACCGAGAGCGGAACATTGATCAGCGGATCGATCTCCCGTCGGATACCGATCTTCTCCACCAGGCGCTCCAGCAGTCTGGGAAGCACTCCCGCCTTCAAGATGAGGGTAAGGATAGCGACAACATAAATGTGGCTGGCCTGGTTGAAGTAGGCGATGACGGCCGCAATGGCTCCCAAAAGAAACGACTGCATCGCGAAGATGCGAATGCTCGAAATGATCCAGCGCTGCCCAACCGAAGCGATCTGCAGTACCAGGACCAGCGCCGCCATCAGCGTGATGATCCTGTTGCCCAGCTCCGGATTGGGAACAAAGTGCATGCGCAACCTCAGAACAGAAACGTCGAAATGAGCGCGAGCGCCCCCAGAATGAAAGCAACCATGAGCAATTCCGGTACCCGAAACAACCGCAGCTTGGCATTGGTGGTCTCAACCAGGACGATGAGACACGCCAGCACAAGCAGTTTGGCAAGATAGAAAAGCAGTCCAACACTCACTGTCTGGGCGGTCCAGTCAGAACTCAAGCCATACGGGAAGAAGGTATTCACCAGCAGCGTCATCAGAACAAGCTGCTTGATGGACCCGCTCCATTCAATCAAAGCAAGGTAGGGCCCCGAATACTCCAGCACCATGGCTTCGTGGATCATTGTCAATTCAAGATGGGTTGCCGGATTGTCAACCGGAATGCGCCCGGTCTCCGCGATCAGGACAATAAAGAGTGCGGCAAATGCCAGCATCTGCGACGGAGCCAGGAACCTCCAGCTCTGGCCTACGGCGACTTTCGCCATCTCGCTCAGATTGGTGGAGTTAGCGCCCAGAGCCACAGTGAAAATTGCAAGCATCATGGCCGGCTCCGCGATTGCGGAGATGGTCATTTCGCGGCTGCTGCCCAAGCCGCCAAACGAGCTTCCCGTGTCGAGTCCACCAAGGGCAAGAAAGAAGCGCCCCAGCGCCAACAGATAAACTACCGCGAGCACCCCACCAAACAGGCTGAGAGGAGCGTGAGTCGTGGTCATGGGAATCATGAGTCCGACGAGAGTGGCGGTCCCAAACACAATGTATGGGGCCGCGGAGAAAATCCACGATGCGGTCTCCGGTATTACCATCCCTTTGCGCAGTAACTTGAAGACATCCCAGTAGGTCTGAAAAATGCTCGGCCCGCGGCGTGTTTGGAGTTTTGCCTTCAGGCTTTTGATGATTCCGCTGAGTAGTGGAGACACCAGGAGCAAGAGCGCTAACTGCAAGCCCGAGTTAGTGAGCACTTCTGTCATTTACGCACCGCAAACAACAAGAGCAAAACGAGCGTCACAAAGATGTAAGCCAGGTAAGCATGTACGCTGCCTGCCTGGATGGTCCGCATTCTGGTCGAGAGCCGGAAGATGAACTCCTGGAGGGGAGCATAGAGCCGTTTTTCGAAGGTAGGCTCGATCTCGCTTTCGAAGCGGATCTCTTTGGGGAAGTACGGAGACACGTCGAAAACTGCTTGAATCTCACGCCGCGGCTGATACAAAACGGAAAAGATCATCCGCAACGGTTTTGAGAATGCTGTAGCAGTGTATTCATTTTCCGCTGTGAGTCCGGGCAAGCCGCAGTCCCAAGTTGGCCCGCGCCGACGAGCAAACTTCCGCCCTGTAATCCGCACCACAAGCACAGCGGAACCCGCCAGGACCAGAAGGGCGGTCGCAAGGACCGCGGTAGATACTGTGCCTCCATGAGGGATGCCCGCGGAGAGCACCAACCCATTGCCGGTAATGAGATTGCCGCCAACCCTCTGTCCAAGCAGTTGCTCCGTCATACCACCGAATATCCGGAGGAACCAAGTGGCTCCTAGACCCAGCGCCGCGCAGATTACTGTCAGGTAACCCATCCCGAACAGCATGGACCAGGGCGCCTCATGCACGTCTCGAGATTCGGTCCCGCGCGGCAACGCCAAGAAGGTAATCGCGAACGCTTTCACAAAACAGGCCGCGGCGAGGGCCCCGGTCAGAGCGAGCATCGACCCGGCCAGAGGGAACAGGATTCGCGTCAGGCCGCCGGTGGCGCCAAATCCAGCCAGAAGACTCTGGTAGGTCAACCACTCGCTGACAAATCCGTTCAGCGGGGGAAGGCCGGAGATGGCGATCGCCCCGATCAGGAAACAAAAAGCCGTTACTGGCATGGAACGGATCAGCCCCCCCATCTTCTCCATGTTTCGCGTTCCCGTCGAATGGACCACCGACCCGGCGCCTAAGAACAGCAGACACTTGAAGATCGCATGATTCAACGTGTGAAACATGGCGGCGATCAGGGCCACTCCCGCGAGCAGCGGTTGTCCGGCAACGCGAAAAATCAAAGCAGCGCCAAGGCCCATGAGGATGATGCCGATATTTTCGATACTGTGGTAGGCCAACAGCCGTTTAAGATCATGCTCCATCAAGGCGTATAAGACGCCCAGGATGGCAGAGATGACCCCAATGATGAGCACCAGCAAGCCAGCCCAGGACGGCACTCCACCCAGCGAATCCACGAAAATGCGGGCCATACCATAGATGCCGGTTTTGATCACGATGCTGGAAAGCAGGGCAGAGATGTTGCTCGGCGCCACAGGGTGGGCTGCGGGCAACCAGATATGGAAAGGAATCACGCCTGCCTTAATGCCGAAGCCCAGGAAGAACAGCACAAACGCAGCAGCTTGCCGGCCGCTTGACAATTGCGATGCAGCCCCGTGGAAGCTGGCGAATTCGGCGCTGCCACTGCCCTGGATCAAGAGGGCAAACCCGAGGAGCAGGCATCCTGCGTCGATGTGCGCCATGATGATGTAGAGCAGGCCCGCCTGTCTGGTCTCCTGGTCTTCGTGGTAAAACGTGACCAGTCCGTAAGCCGCAAGCGCCATTACTTCCCACCCGATCAAGAATAGAAACGCATTGGCGGCCGTAAAGACAATCGCCAAGCTGAGAAGCAGGATGTTAAATAGGAAACCAAAAACTCCAATGTTTCTCCTGCCTTCGAATTCCTTCAGGTAACCAAACGAATAGATCGAAACCGCGCCCGCGAGGACTGCCAAAATCAGGTTGAAAAAAGCAGCCAGGGCATCGTAGGAAAAGCTATAGGCAAATAGCGGTATTCCTGAGGGAATCGACCATGCGGCAGTTCCGCCGCGGAGAATACCGAGGCCAGCGGCAAAACCTCCCAGGGAAGCGCCGACCAAAGCAGAGCCGCAACATACACGGCGCGCCAACGTCGAATTGCGCCAGTTCGCAAGAGAAGCAAAAGCGCCGGTTGCATAAGCGGCGAGACTAAGCGCAAATATCCCGCCCAGTGGAATCGCGTTCATGAGACTTCTTCACCATGGCCTGAAGGATCTCTCCGGCCGCTTGCTTCACCGAATTCTGTGTAGGGCAACATTCAGCTTTGGTGTGTGCGATGAGAAACTGAACTCAGTCTGAGGAATTGATGATGCTATCACCGTCAGTCCGGTGCAGGTGAGGCAAATCGGTGCTTCTTCTGCCCCAGGTGGTCCCCGCGGGATGCTTCTTCGCGGCTTCGGGGTACAAGTCTCTTGCTCTACCGAGGGCCTCCGCCACGCTCCGGCAGATATTTTGTTCTCCCACATGCTGGTGAAATTCAGCTTGCTGCATTCGCTTCGCAGGACGTGCTCTGGCTCCGCACAGAATAAGTTGTCTGCCGGATTCGTGCACGCAGTCGGCAAGGTTCTCCAACGCTTGAAGGCCCGTTGAATCGATCGCTGTCATATTACGAAGTCTAAGAATAATGATCGGAGGCAAATCCAGCAAACGAGAAACAATCGTATCAATTTTGTCGGCCGCGCCAAAGAGAAATGGGCCATGAATTCTAAAGATGCTGACATAAGAAGGGATTTCTTTGTCCTGCAAGATATGAACATGCCCCTCTCGGACGTACTCCGCCGTCACTTCAGATACCGTGGTCGTTTGTGTAACTTTACGTATGTACACCAACACAGCCAAAATCATGCCGGCTTCCACGGCGACGGTCAGATCAGCAAAGACCGTCAGCAGAAAAGTGATCAACCAAGTGCCAATCTCGAGTTTCGACAGTTTTAAAAGTTCCGGAATCTCGCGCCACTCGCCCATGTTGTAGGAAACCACCAGGAGAATGGACGCGAGGACCGACAGCGGAATAAACCGGGCAAGCGGTGCGGCAAAGAGGACAATGGCGAGAAGAGTCAGCGCGTGGACCATGCCCGCGACCGGTGTCTTCGCGCCGGAGCGAATATTGGTGGCCGTTCGAGCGATCGCTCCAGTGGCTGGGAGTCCCCCGAATAGAGGGGAGATAATGTTGGCGACTCCCTGACCGACGAGCTCCACATTTGGGTTGTGCTTGTCCCCGCTCATGCGATCGGAGACCAGCGCGGACATCAGTGATTCGATCGCGCCCAACATGGCGACTGTGATTGCCGGCGAGACCAGCGGCCGCAGCAGATCCATGCGGAAGTGAGGGACCTTGAGCACTGGAAATCCGGATGGGATGCCGCCGAAACGCGTCCCGATCGTTTCCACCGGCAGTTTGAATATGACGACCGCCGCGGTCCCAACAAACAGCGCGACGATGTAACCGGGAACCTTCTTCACGAAAATCATGAACAGGATAATTAACGCAAGCGCGCCCGCAGCCAGGGTTGTTTCCACTGGGGAGAACGATGAGAAGTGATGCGCAAATGTCAAGATTCGCGGCGCAAATTCACCCGGAACCTTGTCGATTTTCAGTCCGAAGAAATCCTTGATTTGCGTGCTGGCAATGATGACCGCAATGCCGTTTGTGAAACCTACAACGACCGGGCGAGGTATGAACTTAACCGCCGTCCCTAAACCCGTTGCGCCTAAGATCAGCAGGAGAACGCCGGCCAGCAAGGTGCACATGAATAGGCCGTCGATGCCGTATTTCGCAACTATCCCAAAGACGACGACTACAAACGCCCCGGTTGGACCGCCAATCTGTGTCGAAGACCCACCCAAAGCGGAAATCGTAAAACCCGCGACGATTGCGCAATACAGACCCGCCTGCGGAGGGACACCCGAAGCAATAGCAAAGGCCATCGCCAAAGGAAGCGCGACGAGCCCGACGGTGATGCCTGCAAGAAGGTCCGACACGAACATGCGTTTCGTGTAAGACTTGAGAGACAGCACGGATTTCGGCAGCCAATTACCCATAACTCTTTTGTCTGAATGACCTCCTCATGCCTGACGATCACCGTTTATCTCTTGCTTCCTTGCACCGGCCATCACGCAGGGGTCATCTAGTTGAACCTTCTTCGCGAGGACAATAAAGAGTAAGAGCGGTTGCTGGGTCGCCTAGCCTCGCAGCCCAGCCTTCGCGCGAATTACACGATAAGTCCTTTCCTGTTACTGTCCCCGATTTGTCGGGACATTTCCCGCGTCTGGCGGCTGATCGATGCGCCGCTGTGCCTCTTCGAGCGACAGGCCGCGACTCAGGAAAACCAGTATTCCCCGAAGCCGGTACATGTCCCGAGATGTGTAGAAGACGCGTCCCGCTTTCACGGTGCCTGTGACGACCCCTCTCTGCTCAAATTCGCTAAGTTGTTCGCCTGACATTTGCAGTTTGCCGAGTAATTGTTCTGCTGAAAAATACCTCACGGCCCCTCCGCCGGTTTTCAACAACCGTCCTGATTAGACCAGAACATTGCTGGATCCTTGAAGGCAATTCCGCCTGGACAACCTCATGGCCAGCGCACCACTCAAGAGTGTCCCCCATTTGAAGTTGCAAATATTAAAGGTATACGCACGTACAACAGATAAAACCCCTCATCGTCCTCTGCTGCTCAAAGCTAGCTGTGACAACAGGTCTTTTATATCGATTAGATGATTGTTGAAAATCTTTTTGGCCGCATCAAGTAAGTTGAACAGTTCACGGTCTCGGACGGAGTAATACACGTTCTGGCCTTCTTTTCTGGTTGCGACGATGTTGCGGTTCCGAAGGATTGCCAATTGCTGCGAAAGATTACTCTGCTCAACGTCGAGGCGACAACAGAGATCATTAACCCCGAACTCACCTTTCCTGAGTTGATCCAGGATTCTGATTCGCAAGGGATGGGCAAGTGCCTTGAAGAACTCGGCCTTGAATTGACTGATTTCACTCATAATTTAATATTCAAATATTATCATATTTATAATTTAATTACTTTCAAACTGCCGTTCCTTGTGCCAAGCCAATTGCCGCTGGTCTGCCTGCGGTGGTGCGTCGGAAACGGAATTTGCGCTGGAAGACCGCGAAGGACTACAGGTTCGGGAACAGCTAACACTGCTTTGGTCTGCTGCGCCTGCCGACAAAACAACCGTTGGTCGTACAAGGGTTTGGCCCGCCGCTTACACTTGGGATTTCGAAAATTGGCGCTCCAGAGGTCTGATTCAAGCTGTTTGAGCTGTTCTTTGGTCATTTTCCCGTTGAGTCTATGGTTTATCAATCACCGTTTTCGAGTTTGCGCTGTTGCCGCCGATGGCAATAGACGCCTTCCGCAGTGTCCATCTTAACTTCAAAAGCGACTTGGTACATCCTGTTGAAAGAGACCATTTCACATCGTAATAGGCACCGGGAGAATCTGCCCTGGCCGACCATGCCTTTCCTGCAACACAAGGCCCTCCAGGTCGCCGACGCCGAGAATTACTGATTCTAAACCGCACACCGATTTCGGCTGCCAACACTTTACACTCGATGTAACCATGAATTTGTCTATTTCTCCCCGTGGGCAGTTATTCGTAGACGCCGCTACGAAGGAGGAACCGTCTTTATCCGAACCTCTATCGAAAGGGCTTATGCAAGCCTTTGCCCTTGGTTCGGCGCACGGTCTTCTTTATCTCTCGACGGGGGAATTACAAACAAACCTGCCCGCGGCGTTTTCCTTCGCGCGTGATTTTGGCCGGGCGTACCTGACCCGGCTATGCCATACGCCGGAAATTGAAGGCCGCAAAGAGTTTCCGACTATTCCACCACCTGGCAGCGAGGAATTGGCCGCAACAGCATTGGGGGCGCCGCCAATGCGGGGATTGGAATATCTCAACCCCGACGTTTTACTGGCCTGGTGGGTTGACTTGGATACGCTGGTGCGGCAGGAAGTGCGCTCCTCCGGGCAGACCGTGCAGGAATACTTGCGCGGACAAAATCCCCTATGGTGGATGGTTGGGCGGGTTTCATTTCACTTGGCGGAGAACAAGCGTGATCCAGACCATCCGTTTGCCTTTCTGGCGACATACGCCAAGCGGCTCTCGGCGCAGGGGCGTCTACAGCATTTGCCTCTGGGGCAAGCACTGCAAGAGTATGCTGACGCCAAGGACCGCCCGGCTTTGCTCTCACTGCTTCAACCTATTCATCGCGCTGCCGAACGAAGCGAATGGGTGAAGGAATTAGTCAATTCCGGTGATGTGTACCATCCCATGGCTTGGACGCCGCCCGATGCACATAGATTCCTGCAAGACATCCCACTCTTGGAAGAGAGCGGGCTCGTCGTCCGCGTGCCCGATTGGTGGAAGGCTGCCCGCCCGCCGCGGCCGGTGGTGAGCGTAAAGGTTGGCGATCACGCTAAATCAAAGCTCGGAGCTGACGCCCTGCTCGATTTCTCTGTCAATGTCACGCTTGACGGCGAAGCGCTAAGCGAACAGGAACTGCACGCGATTCTGGAGTCCGCAGGAGGATTGATCACACTCAAGGGCAAGTGGGTGGAGGTAGACCGGGACAAACTTACCGAAGCCTTGAAGCATTGGAAGAAGGTGGAACGCGAGGCGCAGAATGGCGGCGTTACTTTTTTCGAAGGCATGCGCTTGTTGTCTGGAACGAATCTGGCGGGTGATGCAGCGGCTGAAGTCCCGGAAACGAGCAAAGAATGGAGCGGTATTTCCGCGGGGCAGCATCTGGAGCAAACCCTTCATGAGATGCGCCATCCACAGGAGTTGCAGGATGTTGCTGCGCTCGGCTTGCAGGCCGAACTGCGTCCGTATCAAAAAGTTGGTGTCCACTGGCTTCGATTCATGGCTCGATTAGGGCTTGGAGCTTGCCTGGCCGACGACATGGGCCTGGGCAAGACGATCCAAGTCATTGCCCTGCTGCTGCACCTGCGACGCGACCACACTCCACCGGAACTGCCGAGCCTGTTGGTCGTGCCGGCATCTTTAATTGCTAATTGGAAATCGGAACTCTCGCGATTTGCACCCTCGTTGTCGGTATGTATTGCACATCCTTCGGAAATGAAAAGTGATGGAAGCGATGCTGACGTAATGGCAAACCATGATTTGTTCATCACCACCTACACCATGCTCGGGCGTCTGGAACCCTTGCGGCGGCGAGAATGGAAACTCGCAATTCTTGACGAAGCTCAGGCGATCAAGAATTCCGGCACACGACAAAGCAAAGCGGTGAAGGAACTTCGCGCCACCTGCCGAATCGCCCTCACCGGCACCCCCGTGGAAAACCGGTTGTCGGACTTGTGGTCGTTATTCGATTTTCTCAACCCCGGACTGCTCGGTGGGGCCAAAGCGTTTACCAGTTTCGCCAAGCAATTGGCCACTCGTCAGGACAATTCCTACAGGCCGCTGCGTACCTTGGTGCGACCGTACATCCTGCGCCGTCTCAAAACCGATAGACATATCATCTCCGACTTGCCGGAGAAAACAGAAGTCAACGCCTTCTGCGGGCTCAGCAAACGCCAAGCGGCATTGTATGAGCAATCGGTCCGGGAGTTGTCTGACGCGATCGGCCGAGCGGACGGGATACAGCGGCGTGGAATTGTGCTGACCTATCTTATGAGGTTCAAACAAATCTGTAATCATCCATCGCAATTGACGGGCGATGGGGCCTATGAGCCAGCGCACAGCGGCAAATTCCAGCGGATCGCCGAGATTGCGCAGGAATTGGCCGATCGCCAGGAGAAAGCCCTGGTGTTCACACAGTTTAGGGAGATCGTTGGACCGTTAGCAGAATTCTTAAGAGGTATGTTTGGCCAGCCAGGCTTGGTGTTGCATGGCCAGACGCCGGTGAGCAAGCGGCAGGAACTGGTAGAGAGCTTTCAGAGATATGACGGCCCGCCGTTTTTTGTGCTGTCGCTCAAGGCAGGAGGCGTTGGGCTTAACTTGACGAATGCATCGCACGTCATTCACTTTGACCGCTGGTGGAATCCGTCCGTCGAGAATCAAGCCACCGATCGGGCATTTCGGATCGGCCAAAAACGCAATGTACTGGTCCATAAATTCGTGTGTCGCGGTACAGTAGAAGAAAAGATCGACGAGCTGATTGCGCAGAAGTCCGGCCTGGCACGCAACCTCCTTGACGATGGCGGCGAAACCTTGTTGACTGAGATGGACAACGACCAACTGCTCCGGTTCGTTGCTTTGGATATCAACAAGGCAATGGAACAGTGAATCAACCGGGGCCTGCACGAGGGAAAGGAGTCTGATATGTCGTGGTTGGGATTTCGGCCGTATGTTCCCGTGGCAGAACGCCGCGCCAAAGCCTTCCGCAAGATAGAACTGCTCACGAAGAAGGGGCAAAAGGTATTTCCCGTGGAGACAGAGGGGCGCGTGATCGCGTCAACCTTCTGGGGTAAGGCTTGGTGTGACAACCTGGAATCATATAGTGACTTTAGCAACCGCCTGCCTCGCGGTCGCACCTATGTTCGTAACGGGTCAGTGCTGGATCTTCAGATCGAATCGGGGAGAGTGACTTCGCTGGTCAGCGGGTCGCAACTCTACCACATCACAATCAATATCAAGCCGCTTGCGGCAGCGACATGGAAAAGCGTAAAGACAAACTGTGGCAGGCAAATCGGCTCGTTGATCGAATTGCTTCAGGGCAATTTGTCCAAGAGCGTAATGGAAATCGTTACGGGACACGAAAACGGGTTGTTTCCCGCTCCCAGGGAAATCGAGATGTCCTGTTCCTGTCCTGACTGGGCGGACATGTGCAAGCATGTAGCGGCAACGCTCTATGGGGTGGGCAACCGTCTCGATCATCGGCCAGAATTGCTCTTCAAACTTCGCCAGGTAGACCACATGGAGCTGATTGCCCAAGCCGCCAGTCCCGTCGTAAGGCAGGGTGCCGCCAAGAAAAAAACGATTGCCTCCAGCGATCTTGCAGCGGTGTTCGGGATCGAGCTGGACGGCTCGGCCAATCCAGAGAAACGCCAGATCAGCTCCAAGACCACTTGCGGCACAAAAGCGTCTCCGCTATCGGCAAAACCTCGGCGTGCAAAACCGCGCCGCCAGATTACGCGGCGAGGTCTGGCGTAACAACGAGGCCCCATGCTCCAGCAACATGGGACTGGATTCAGACAATGACGTTGCTCCCCTAATAAAGTCCACCATCACATGGAGGACGAAGCACCGCGTGATGAAATTTGAGTGATCCCAGAGGCTTTTACAGCTGCAATTCATGCGCTGCCCTCACACGCTGAGCCAATACTTCAACGGATGTTCTTGGACTACAGCAAGTTGAAGGGCGACAAGATTGGTCGAGCCATTGAGCCCACGCCAAGAGCGCTAAAGAAAGACGAACGTGTTGAAACGACTTTCGGACAGACCCTGGAGAGGTTGGTTTTGTGGGAAATTATTGAAATCACGCCAGAGATTAGGACCGCTCTTTGAATCCGATTGTGGTGCTATTGTCATCGTCAGGACGCATCCGCACGTCGGGTCGTGGAGCGCGCGATACTGTATTGTCGGCGAGATCGTGCTGCACCGATACGTCCATGCCGACTAGGGCGCGAGATCCAACCCTGCGGCCATTCCGAATGCTGGAGTTCATTCCGATCCAGGCTTCAGCCTCGATAACCGCACTGCCGCCGATAAGGACACCGCCAATGAGGCTGACGCCACGCGCAATACGCGCATTGTGGCCAATTGCGTCTAAGCTATCTATCTTGACGTAATCCTCGATGGTCGTGGGGGATATGGTTCCACACTGGACGACCGACAGGGCGGCGATTTCGACATGGGATCCAATGATGACGCCGCCAAGTTGAGGAATGCGCGTCTTGTTGCCGGCGTCGTCGCGCACAAACCCGAACCCCTCGGAGCCAATCACGGTGTTCGCACCGATGACCGATTTCTCGCCGATTGAAACCCGAGGGTAGATCCGCGCTCCTGATCGGACAATCGAGCCTGGCCCAATCGCGACGTCGGGACCGACTGTGCAGAATGGCTCCACCACAGCGCCCTCGCCGATCTCGACGTTGCCCTCGACTACGGACAATGGGGAGATGATTGCTTCTCGCGCGATCTTGCGAGCCAGAACCCAAGGCCGTTGTCGGCGCTCGGCCTCGATGAAACCCAATACCTTGGCGATTGCCGCGCGCGGCTGGTCGACTTCGAGCACCCGGCAAGTACCTAGCCCAGCGACAAGCGCTGAGCCGCACGGCACGATGACGATACAGCCGCTACGGGCTGAGAGAGACTCACGAACAGCAACTGTCATTTCGCGATCGAGGAAATAGAGACATCGGTCCTCGTTAGCATCGAGTGGCGCCACGCCCTCGATCACGAAATCGCCTTCCTCCGGCGCGCCGATTGCGCGACGTATCTCATGCTCATGAAGCGTTGCACGCAGCATTAAATCCCTTCATTGAGCCGGCGCGTGTAATAGCCGGTGAGGTTGTCGACGAAGGTATCGAAGCGATCAGTCACCGTCTGCACTTCCCGCGATTCAAAGTCCCTGATCATGGCTATATAGTCGTCCTGGGGATGCAACCAGGAATGCGGATGCGCCAGTAGACAAAGATTCCGATTCTCCTCCATGGCGGTTTCGAAGGTGTAGCGCCTCCACATCATAGCGCTGTCACTCACATAGAGTAGATTGTTATCTTTGATCGCCCGGCTGGCGTCTACACAAACATGGTGGCCCAGTGGAAGCGTGACCTCCGCAAAGCCGGCATTAACTGGATCGTGCTGTGAGAAAGAATGGACGGCTGCTCCCACGATGTTGCTCAGAACACTTAGCCGGAATGCTACCTCTTGGCCCACATCTGCATGGACGGCAGTGCTCACTGCGAAATGTAGACCGACCTCATGACCAAGGGCGTGAATCCGGCGTAGCTGGCAGACGACATCCCTGTCCAGGGGATTGTAGAACTGTCCGTCAACCAACACAAAAAAAGTAGAAGAGACTCCCGCAGCGCTTTCCAGTTCCGCCATTTCGAGGGAAAACCTGGGTGCAAAATCGATATCGTGACGAAGCACAATATACCGCTGAGGCAGTGTCGGGCCGCCGGGCAGAAAATCCTGGAAGTGGACAAATGCGTAGCCCCGCGATTCGGCCTTGGCGAGGAAATCCAGGTAGAGTTGCCGCGACAGCCGACTGAGTTTAAACTGCGCAGGTGTCGCCATCAGGCGCGTTCGGATCAAAGCTCTCCTCCTTCTTCGTGAAATGCAGAAACCTTGGAACGAGCGCATCAGCGTTAAAGACGGAAAGCTTTAAGGCTTGGTCCGTTCTCTGTTTTTGGTGTCTGTCCTTCGCCAAAACTGAAAGCGCACCTGTAGCTCGCCAAAATTCAAAATTCATCGCTTGTAGCCGTCAGGTAATCAAAAAGTATTCATCTCGTTAGTCATGGTATTTCTTCGCGCCAATTCGGCTGACCAAGGCCGAAAAACGAGGGTTCTGACGCACTGGGTCGAAGGCCGGGTCTACTCGCAACCAGTTGACCTGAAAGTCTCCGGGCGCAGTGTGCTCAAGCCATTTCAAAGCTTCTTCGGAATTACCCAAGGCCACGTACGTGGCGGCAATTCCAGTACCGGCTCCGCGAAGACTTTTTTGCATGGTTTCCAGTTGTCCTAGCATCGTTTTCGCTTCCCGCGAATTCCCGGACAGAGCGTAGGCCCGAGCCAACGCGCATAGATACGGCGTACTGCCGCCGGAGAGTCTTTCCGCGGTTTGCAGTTCCCGAATGGCGTCAGGGTATTTTTTCTGCTCAATGTAGGCCCAGCCCATGACGGCGTGCGCCGCGATGGAGTTTGAGTTCAACTGGAGCGCGATCTTGGCCTGCTGGATCGCTTGTTCATAGTCGCGGGCGAAGTAGTACATATACGCTGACCCGGCGTGCACCGCCACTGACAGTGGGTCTAGCTTCTCCGCGTAGCGCATCTGATTCAAGGACTCGTCCATGCGACCGGTGGCTGCCAGATAGAATGCATACCAGTGATGAGCGGGAACATAATTGTCCTCTAACTCCAGGGCGCGCCGGAACTCTTTTTCGGCGGTGGGCCAGTCCTCCTGCGAGAGGAACTCAGCGTAGGCCAGGGCAGCGTGCGCCGCCGCCAAGGAGTCATCCAGTTGCAACGCTTTGCCGCTTGCAATCTTGGCCTGGCTCCAGCTCTCGAGAGTGGGATCAAACCCGTAGTAGGCAGTCAGGTTGTAAGCGTCGGCCAGACCCGCGTAAGCAACCGCATAGTCGGGTTGTTTAGCCACAGCCTGTTGGAAATAAGCGACGCTCTGTTGCAAGCCTTCTCGCGACCGCTGGTTGAAGGCGTAGCGTCCTTTCAGGTACAGCTCATGCGCTTCCGGATCCACAGGGCGACCATTTGCTGGACGATTGATGGTGACCTTGGGCAGCAATTGCCTTTGGATCTGCTCCGCGATATCAGAGGTCACTTCACTTTCCAGCGGCAGGAGTTCGCGCATGTCGCGATCATAATTCTCAGCCCAGAGGTGGGTTTGGTCCGCGGTACGCACCAGTTGGGAGGTAATGCGTACGCGTCCACCTTCATGGCGGATGCTGCTTTCCAGAACGTAGTCGGCGCCTAGTTCTTCTCCAATCTGGCGCGCGCTCTTCTTCGTGCGCTCATACTGCATGGCCGAAGTCCGGGCGATCACTTTCAGATGTTCGGGACTGATCTCCGTTACCCGCGCCACCATCTCTTCGGTCAGGCCATCCACCAAAAATGCTTGCGGGTCGCTGCTTATGTCGTCAAAGGGAAGTACGGCCAGGACAATCTGACGCTGCGCAGGTTGCGGTTGGCGTCGAGCGAACTGCCAATAGATTACCGCCCCGATCAGCAGGAGCACCGCGCTGCCAATCGCGATGGGGACCTTCAAGGACCGGCGGGGTGCGGGAACGCTAAGGCTGGTTTCCGGCGCGGCGTCTATTAAAGGAGCAATAAAGCGGTATCCACGCTTGGGCAGGGTTTCGATAAAGGATGGTTGATCGGCGTCGTCCCCTAGCGTGGAGCGAATCTGCCGAATCGCGAAGTTGAGTCCTCGCTCAAAGTCAACGAAGGTCTCAGAGCCCCAGACTTGTTCGGCAAGCTCGTTGCGGGTCACCACTTCCCCCGACCGGCTGACGAGCAAGGCCAGTACTTTGGCGGGCTGAGGCTGGAGCTTCAGCGTGACACCATCGCGTCGCAGTTCGCCGCTGCCGAGGTCCAACTCAAAACTGCCGAAGCGCGCAATCCCGTGGAGATTGGTCGAAGAAGTGGCCAAGCAGGTCCCTAGAGCGCAAGAAAAGAGCGCAAGAAAACAACCGCAGCCTCATTATAGCCGATCCGCATAAAGCCCTGTCGATACAGGGACTTGGAGCCCTCACAGGAAACTCACACGGAACTTATGCAGCCCTCATTGACCCAAGGATCGGTTGGGCTGCATAACAAGCAAGAGGGCGGAAAAATGCCGAACGTGGAAGACGGAAGACTAAAAGCGCCCGCCGTTAGATTCAACCGAATTAATCAGAATAGCTAAGGAGATTCCCGTGAACCGTCGCCTAATAGATTTGAAGTTCCTATCTTGTGCAACCTTGAGCCGCATGATTGTTTTGGTGGCGGTTGCCTGCCTATTCCTCACGGGGGGCGCAGCCGCGCAGACCCTTACGACGACAATCAAGTATGGACCGACAAATTTCGAAACTCTCCCGCCGCCGTTGGTCGATGCCGCAGCAAACAAGATCTACTTGCCCGCAACCAACGCGCTGGTGATTGTCGATGGCCAGACGAATGCCGTGACCACCCTCACCACTCCAGGTAGCTATGGATCGGGCGCGGCGATCAACGTGCTAACCCACAAATTTTACTTTACCGGGCCGGATCTGCTGGTCGTAGACGGAAAGACGAATACGATGACCAACGTTCCGATCACGAATCCCAGGTCGCTGGCCGTGGATCCTTCGCTGAACGTGGTTTATACCGCAGATGCCACCTTCGTGAGGTCATCGGCCATGCTCCACGTAGTCGACGGAGTAACGAATCTGTTGAAAGACTTCCCTCTTCCCGCCGGGGCTGGCGATCTGGTGGTCAATCCCGTGACGCACAAGCTCTACATTCCGCATTGCGATGGCACAGATCCTGGGGAAGACAGTCATTACAGTGTGTACTCGGCGGGCGCGGAAACGCCGGTAACATTCACGATTCAGGGGCATGCCTGCAATTTTCGTGCGGCGGTGAACGTAGCGACGAATCGCATTTACTTTTTGAACGGAGATAATACATACACGATCCAGGTGATCGATGGAGATAGCGACAACGTGATCGCGCAAGTTGATTTGCCCGCGAGTGCGCGCCGAATCGCGGTCAATCCGATCACCAACAAGATCTACGCGCTGTGCGATGGGGGCAATCTGGTGGTTCTCGACGGAGCCACAAATCAATCCTCGATCGTGCACACCGACCCCAATAGTATCAGCGAATCGCTGGCCATCAATCTGAGCACGAACCAGATCTATTTCACGGACGGCTTTGGCGGAGTTAATGTCGTCGATGGAGATACGCTCGGCGTGACGTTCCTTCCGATCCCAGGAGGGGCGCGCGGAGTGTCGGTCAATCCGATTACGAATAAAGCGTACGCCACGCAAAACGCTTCGAATCTGTTCGTCATCGACGGAGCTTTCAACAAGCCCACGCGCATTGCGGCGGGAGTTTCGCCGTTGGCGGCGGCGACAAACCCGGTCACTGGCAAAGCGTACGTGGCCAACTCCGGGGAGGGGACGGTAACGGAAATTGATGGCACCACCGGAGCGACTGTAAATATTCCGGTTGGAGCAGCGCCAGTAGCGGTGGCCGTTGATTCCGCGACCAACCGAATTTATGTGGCCAATAAGGACAGCAACAACGTAACGGTGATTGACGGAACGACGCGCGGCACGTCCGTTGTGGCGGCTGGAACCGCGCCGGCGGCGGTAGGAGTGAATTCCGCGACCAACCAGATTTATGTGGTGAACAAGGGGAGCGACAGTGTTTCCGTGATCGATGGCGCCACCAACAGCAGCGCGACGGTGACGGTGGCAAGCAGGCCGTTTGCCGTGGCGGTGAACCCGGCGAACAACAAGATTTACGTGGCGAGTGAAGGAGTTGCGGATGTGACGGTGATTGACGGCTCCAACAATTCGACGCAACGCGTTTCCGTTGAGGCGCTTTCGACCGCGATTGCGGTTAACCCGAACACGAACCTGGTTTACGTGGCCGATGACAACGCCGCGGTCCGGGTGATCGACGGAGCTACGAATGGGAAAACGGTCGTCGGTGTCGGCCGCGGCCCCGTGTCAATTTCTGTGAATCCTGTGACAAACAAGATCTATGTTGCGAATATGATCGAGAATACGGTATCGGTGATTGACGGCGCGACCAACGCGGTGACCAGCGTACCGTCAGGAGTGGGGCCGGTAGCTGTCGCGGTAAATCCGACTTCAAACAAGATTTACGTTGTTGATGGCGAGAACAACGCCATGGTGATTGACGGCGACACGAATACGACATCGAAAGTTGCGGCCGGTTCGACGCCGGTTGCGATGGCCGTGGACCCGACGTTGAACAAAATCTACGTTGCGAATTCAAGTAGCGCCGATGTGACGGTGATCGCCGAACGTCAAAACAAGGCGATTCCGTTGACCACGACAATCGCTCCAACGTCATTTGCCGGCCGGACTTCGTCGGTCAGCAATCCTGAGTTTTCGTTCACGCTCAACAGCGCCTTCGTGCCGTCATCAACTACGCCGCTGGACGCTTTCTTCCAGGTTGATACGTGGCGCGGCGCGTGGACCCGGGCAACTTCGTCCGCGGGAGCATTCAGCGGGCAAGTACCTTCGCTGGGCATTGGAGATCACATTCTCTACGCGTACGCCGGCGATGGACAGGATTCGACGATGGTGTCGCGGCAGCAACTCAATGTCGGAGCGATCGCTGCTTACCCGTTTACCGTCCAGGGAGTGACCTCCGTGCAGCCCCAGATTATTTTGAGCGTGGCGAATGCGACGGTCACGGTAACGCGCGGAGGCTCGGCGACGTATTCGATCAGCGTAACGGCGCAGGGCACTTTACCCACCGCGGTGACTTTCAGCTGCGGCCCTTTGCCAGCTAACACGACTTGCACGTTCGTTCCGAGCTCTGTCAACGCCACCAACATTCCCACCACGGTGACCTTGACCGTAAGGACCACGGCGCCCACCGTGGCCATGAGTGCACCGACAAATCTCAACAAGCCGGGTTTGCTGTTTGCCCTGGGGTTGCTCTTTCCCGCGCTGGTCACGTGCGCCGCAGGGAAACGGCGACGGGCAGAAGTCCGGGGGAAACGCTGGGCGTCAATCGGAGTGATGACTCTGCTCTTGTTGTCTCTGGTGGCTTGCGGCACCGATGCTAAGCCGCCTATCGTCCGGACGCCTACCGGCGGGACGCCGATCGGAACTTTCAAAGTCGCCGTCACCAGCACTGCGGGCTCCATTCAGGCCACGGCGGCGCTTACGTTGAACGTCCAATAACCCGTGTGGTCAAAAAGGTCATCTATGTCCCCAATGTTCGTTCAATCATTTGCACGATTTTCTGGTTTCCCGCTTGCGTCGTGGGATGAAGATGGGGGCTCGCGTGATTACTTGGTCTTCGGTTCCACAGAGCGCAAGAAAAGCTGCTCCGCATTCCAAAGCAAGTGTGGCCTCATCACGGCTGGATGCACGCCGGCGACCGAATCCTTGACGCCGGCCAAAACATTAGGGCTTACCAGGAAGATCACCGGAAGGTGTTGCGATATGAGCTGTTGCACGCGATCATAGGCCTGCTTGCGCTTCCGATAATCCAGGAGCGTGGTTTGCTGTTGCATCAGGCGATCGATTTCTGCTTGCCACTCGGTCAGCGGACGAGGCTCGGATTTGGCCCAAAGATGAGTGCTTCCACCGGATGTCCAAATACCGATTTCAGGGTTGGGATCGGGGTCTCCACTGGCCAGGCCCAGAACGGAAGCCTCGTAATCAAATGAATCCGACACCCTCGCCAGGATGGATCCGAACTCGAGCGGAACCAACTGCACGTTCATGCCAAGCTGGTTCAGATCGTCCTGAATAATAGTGGCCATTCTTGTCCGTTGCATATTGCTTGGACTGGTCAAGATGGAGAATTCAACCGGCTCGCCATGAGGATCGATCAACCTGCCATCAGGCCTGCGCTTGAATCCCGCCGAAGACAGCAAGGCCGCCGCACTTTCTATCGATTTCGCAGGATGAGGGATTGAGGAATTGATCCAGTGATAGTTGCCTGGCGTGACCTGTCCCCACAAGGGAGTTGCACGGCCGTGATAGACCAGTCGCGCAATGGCTTCGCGGTCAATCGCGGCGGAGATCGCCTGACGAAACTCCTCTCGACGGAACCATTGCTGCTTGCGGTTGATCTCAGGAAGCTGCTTGCCGCTCAAATCGTTGAGGTTGAAGAAAACAAACTCGTACTGAAATCCCGCTCCCAAGTCGTAAAGCCGATACCGCCTGGCTTCCTGCTCTTTTTCCAACAGTCCATAATTCTCAGCGCTGATGTTGTCGAGGATGTCGAGATCGCCTGCCTGGAAGCGGATGATTTCAGTGTCTTGCGTTGGCACAATGATAAACGTCAGTTCGTCCAGATAAGGAAGCCGGTTTCGTTGGGCGTCCACTTTCCAGTAGAACGGATTTCGCTCCAAAACAATTTGTTGTCCGGCGGTGTACTGCTTGATCCGGAATGGGCCGAGCCCCGCAATTTCTTTCGGGTTCGTCGTCAAGTTCCAGACCTGGGAGATCTTCCCGGTTTCGTAAGCTTGTTGGAGCAGGTGACGAGGAAGTATTCTAACGCTGTCAAAGATGCGTTCCGCGGCGGCATACGGCTCCGGCAGATCAAAGACAACCCGATGCGAATCGATCTTTTGCACCTGGAGCGGCTTTCCCCCGATTTTCAGCAGGTCGCGTTGCGGTGAATGAACGTTTTCATCCAGGTAGACCTTGAAGCTGAATACAACGTCATCGGCATCAAAGGGAACGCCATCAGAGAACAAGATGTTGCGGCGCAATTCCAGGGTGTAACGCCGTCCATCCGGGGAAACCTTCCAGGATTTTGCCAGCGCCGGTTCGGAGCGTTGCGTAGAGAGATTGATATGAATGAGGTCGGCGAAGAGGAGCCCAAGTACCTCCTTCGAGGGAAGATCCACCACTGTCACGGGGTTCAGGGTCTTTGGATCTGCACGCAAGGAAGTCACGAGGCGGCCGCCGCGCTTTCCGATTTCGCCTTGCGTGATGAGAACTTCTTCGCCGGCTGGAACCATCTGCGCGACGCACGGCACAATGCCGGTACTGAACACGAAGATCGCGCAAAAGAAGAGTACAGCCGCAGCATGTTGGCCTGTGGCCCGGGTCGAAACTGTTGTGTCTCTAGACAAGACTTCAGCTCCCAGCGTTGCCGAGCCGCGCTTGAAGCGCGTCGGAAAGCCCATAGTACAACAGAAACACGGGGACCAAAGCAAACCCGGAGATCGCGATCCACCAATAGGAATTGAGAACATAATATCTCTGTAGTGCGGCAAGCATATTTCCCCAACTGGGAAGCGGTTCGCCGATGCCCAGGCCAAGAAATGACATCGTGATCTCAGCCAGGATGTACTGAGGCACCAGAAGCGCGCCCTGCGTCAGCGCCACGGAGGAAGCCTCCGGGAGCACGTGACGCCGCAAAATGTAGCTCCAGGACGCGCCGAATCCGCGTGCCGCGCGAACGTAATCGCGCTGCTTCGCGCTGAGAACAACCCCGCGAATCAAACGCGACGGTCGCGCCCAGCCCGTGAGTCCCACGATGCCGATCAGAAGAAAGAATGTCTGTCGCGCCCCGAGGTGCAGCGGCAGAAAGGCGCGGACGGCAAGAAGCAGATAGATCCACGGCAGAGCCATAAAGACTTCCGCGCCGCGCATGATGACGTCATCTACCCAGGAACCGAAATATCCCGCGACGCCCCCCAGGAACAGGGCCAGGCTGAGAGAAAGTGCCGCTCCCAGAAGTCCAGCGAACAAAGAAATCTGTCCGCCATAGAGCAGGCGGGACAACTGGTCGCGCCCGTAATCGTCCGTGCCAACTAGAAAAACGTATCCCGGAGCGTCAACGCCGAACAGGCGCAAGGAAGCGTTATGAGTTGTTCCATTGCCCGGCTGCTCTTGCCGCACCAAGAATCGAATCTCCCAGATCCGGTTGCGATCTTCCTGGTACTGGAGATGGTCTCCACTCGGTTGCCAAGGATAAACGAACGGACGAACATGAAACTTCCCTGCGGAATCCACAAAATGAAGATGCATGGGAGGGGCAAAGGGGAGGTTCCGATTCTGCACAACTGGGTCATACGGCGCCAGGAAGCCGGCGCTTAGGACAGCAATGTGGACCAGCACGAGCGCAGCCGCCGATAGCCAAATTTTTCTGGCGCCAGCCACCATCATTTCTCCCTGCTCCGGCTTTCTTTAATTCGAGGATCGGCGAAGTAAAGAAGTGCATCTGCAATTAAGTTTCCCGTCACCAGAAGCAACGTTGAGAGCATCACAATGGCGACCACCACGTAGGAATCTCGCTCCAGAATGGCTTGCAGCAGCATGGGACCAATGCCCGGCCAACTCATGATTACTTCAATCAACAACGACCCACCTAACAGCATGCCCACGGAAATCCCAAAGAGCGAGGTCAGGGGATTGATTGCGGCAGGGAGCACATGCCGCAGCAAGAGCCTCCTGCGGGGAATGCCGTGAGTCCGCGCGGCGGCGATAAACGGAGCATGCAAGACATCGATCATTGCGGCCCGGACGTGTCGTACCAACACCGGAAGCACTCCCGCCACCAGGGCTGAAACAGGCAGGAACATATGTAGAGCCACGTCTCCCGCTTTCTCGAACGCTCCCATCTCGGCAAAGGTCAAAGAAGTCATTCCACCGGTCGGGAACCAATGCGTGCGTAGTGCGAACGCGAGCACGCCCAGGCCAACCAGCACTTCTGGAAGAGCCAGGAGAAAAGTCGTCCCCAGCCCTCCAAGGTGGTCTTGCCATCGGTTGCGGTGGGCCGCCAACCAGATGCCGATCAAAAAAGCGATGAGCCAGGAAACGAACAAGGCGGTTGTCGCAAGCAGCAGCGTGTTGCGGAGCCGCACACGCACCAGAGGCCAGACTGGACTGTTATAGGCGAAAGAGAACCCGAATTCTCCACGTCCTATGGAACGTAACCAATCCACATATCGCACCGGGAGCGAACGGTCCAGCCCGTAGTCGCTTCGCAGCGCCGCAAGAGTTTCCTGGGAGATATTTTGGTCGAGCTTAATCATGTCAAAATATTGGCCGGGAGCAAGATCGAGCAGGCAAAACACAAGGAAGGACACACACACCACGGTCAAGAGCGCGCGTGCCAGCCTTCGTGCGATAAAGGCCATCATGGCAGGCCGGCCCCAAAGCTGCTGGCTTTTTCTGCTCTCTGCAAACGGCCCATGAATTCATCGTGAAGGTCGGCCAGATCAATCGGTGCAGGAACGAGTTTTACGATCTGCCCCTGGTGGAGAACAGCGATTTCGTCGGCCAGATGCGCCACCAGATCGAGATCGTGGGAGATGCATATATAGGTTAGATGATAGGTTTCCTGAAGCCCCGTCAACAGATTGGAGATTTGTGCTTGTATGGACGGGTCCAGCCCGGACAGCGACTCATCCAGAATCAGGATGCTGGGTTCAAGGGTGAGAGCGCGGGCAATCGCCAGGCGCCGCCGCTGGCCGCCACTGAACTCTGAGGGTAAGCGTTTCGGAGAGTCGTCCGGCAGGCCCACAAGGTGCATCAGATATAAAGCCCGCTCATGCCGTTGTTTTTTGCTTTCGCCCGCGATCAGCAGAGGTTCCGAGACAATTTCAAGCGCATTGAGTCTGGGGTTCAGGGATGCCGCAGGTTCTTGAAAAACGATTTGAATCTGCCGTTGAAACGCGACTCGCTCGCGATGGGTCAGTGCGGCAACGTTTCTCCCGGCAAACCAGATCTCTCCTGAATCAGGCTGTTCGAGGCACGTCAGGCAGCGCGCAAGAGTGGACTTGCCTGACCCTGACTCGCCAATCAGTGCCAGAGTGGAGCCTGTGCGGACGCTCAACGAAACGTCTTTCAGTGCCTGTACTTCCCGGCGGTTTTTGGACAACCAACCGCCTTGCGTGTAGCGCTTGCTCAAGCGCGTGCAACACAACACCGCTTCCCTGGACTGAGGCGAGTCACTCTGCATATTTAAAGCATGCTACATGATGTGAAGCCTCCGGGCTAAAATACTGCGGCGCGCGGTTGTGGCATACATTCATCACATCAGAACAGCGTGGCGAGAAGGCGCATCCGGCGGGCAGATTGGCAGGATCGGGAGGCTCGCCGGGAATCGGCTCGAGCAGTCGCTTGTGCGGGCCCATCGGTCTAGAACGAAGAAGCCCGCAAGTATAAGGATGCAGAGGTTGCTCCAGTACTCGACGGGCCGGCCCCTCTTCGACGATTCTGCCCGCATACATGACCAGCACGCGGTCCACAAACTGCGTCAGGGGCCATGTCTCATGGGTAATGATGAGAACGGCCATTTGCAGCTTCTCTTTCAGACTCTTCAGCAAAGCAAGAATCTCTATCTGTGCAGCAACATCCAACGCAGTAGTTGGCTCGTCCGCGATCACTAGAGGCGGACGGCAGGCAATGGCTTGGGCAATGGCTACTCTTTGTTGTTGTCCGCCGCTCAGTTGGTGCGGATAAGCGTCCCAAACGCGGCTGTCCGCAGCGAATCCTACTTGCAGCAACAAGCTCCGTGCTTCTTCCTTGGCGCGTGCCGCAGTCATTGTCTGGTGCGCGCGAAGCACTTCGCTCACCTGGTCCCCAACTCGGATCACCGGATTGAGTGCCAGTCCTGGCTCCTGATGGACCATGGAGATTCCGGCTCCGCGGACCTTCTGCACGCCGGATTCTTCCAGGGTAAGCAGATCGGTCCCGCGGAAAATGACGGAACCGCGCAGGACACGCGCCGCTTGCGGCAGTGACTTGAGCAGGGTCAGCGCTAACGTGGTTTTCCCACACCCCGACTCTCCCAGTAGCCCGACAGCCTCGCCCGCCGCCACTTCGAAAGTCACATCTTCCAGGGCGCGGATCTCGGGTCGATCACTGGAGCGATAAGTCACAGTCACGTTGTGTACAGAAAGCAACGGCTGCATTCAGAACGATTCTACAGGGGAACTTGAGTTACGCCCCCTCGCTTTTCAAACTGTGAGCCAGAACGTTTCGCGTCAGCATCCGTGGCCGGCTTGACACCAAGCCACAGCCTGAGAGACATCAAGGCGCCCAAATTCGAGCGGCTGCGAAATGCGGGTGGCATGAGAAAGCGCGTTTGACGCCGACTGCGCGGTCACGCCCGGGTTCACGCTGCGAAGGAGAGCGACAGCACCTGAAACGAACGGGGCGCTGAAAGACGTTCCCCATCCCGCGGCATACGTGCCGTAAGGATATGTTGTGATAATACCCTCACCCGGGGCAGCCAACGAAACGGCCGGCCTCCCGTAGTTGGAGAAGGAAGAGAGAGTGTCATTGTTGGTGGTGGAGGCAACGCCGATAATATTGGCATACCCCGCCGGGAATACGGTCCGTGAATCGCCGTCGTTACCAACTGACGCAACTCCAACGGCTCCGGCCGTCGTCGCATAGCGCAGGGCAGAGTCCAGTTCCGTTGAACGGCTTGAAAAATCAAAGCTCATGTTCAATACTTTTGCGCCGTTGTGGGCAGCGTAGTAGATGGCGCGCAGCACGTCAGAAAGTTTTCCCGTACCGTCCGCGCCGAAGGCCTTGAGCGGCATGATTTGCGCCGTTGGAGCAACCAGATGAACGATTCCGGCGGTCATGGTCCCGTGTCCGAAGGCCGCGTACTCCGGCCGCGAAAATATTGCGCTTCCGTCCTGATTGACCACCGCCATGCTCTCTTGATTTATTTGAGCTGGGGCCGCGCCGTTCACCACAGCCATGCTCTCCTGGTTGATATCGGCCAGTTCCGATCCGCCTGCTTGATTTCTCGTAAAGTCTTGTCCCGCCAGCAGAACTGACTGCAATGCTGGGTGCGTGGGGTCTACGCCAGTGTCGATGATGGCAACAATTCCGGCCCCTGTGGCCTGCCCCGAGTTCAGAGATTGTGCCGCCTGGAGATTGATGATCTGGACAGCAGGTTGATTGGCATATCCGTGCCATACAGTCGTCCCGTAATACGAAACCGAGGTGGTGTCCCAGAGACCGCTTGGAGCGGTTAAGGGTTGCGACTGCATAAGGTTTAAGTCTTGGTCAGGCTCTGCGTTCGCCACGCCGAACTGGTGTCCAAGGCTGGTCACAAATGTTGGCACGTTTACATTCAGAGGGGGCGTAATCAGGAAAACCTGCCCCAGAGTCCCATCGATTCCCGCATTCACCGTACATCCCAGAAGTAAACAGGTGGATTGCAGCCCAACGTGCCCCAGGGTGTCCCGCACAATGACCCGGTTCTGGGCGGTTGCGGAAGGGACTGAAACTCCAAGCAAGAGTAACAGAGACAACAACGTTCGCATATCAACTTCTCCTTCAAACCAAATCACCCTCGGGGCGCTTATCATTATTGTTCGTATCGTCGTTATTTCAATCATCGGGAGGAAATAGGAATTGCTTTAGCCAATCCATCTTTCCCAGAGGAATTGATATCCAAGACCCTGGGCCCAGGTGGATCTGAATACCGGCGTTTTCCCGAAAAGGGAATTCCAACCTGAACTCCCCGGATTGGTTTGTGGAAGTTTTGGAAAGAACCTTCATTTGGTCAAGGAGGATCACAGCACGGGCGCGGGTTTCGCCTGAGGCAAGATTCGTGTTGAGGATCTGTCCCGCAATGCATACCCGGCCAGAGTCTTCCTTGGGCTCGATCAGAAAATCTACGGTCGTGTTCTTGTGCTGGTAAGCCAGTTGTCTGGCGGTGCCGCGGGACCCGCGGATACCCGAGGGCCGGGGCGAATGAAAGCTGTCAAACACCAGCTGTGCAGCTGGTGCTTGCAGCGGAGTCAATTGAGCGGAGAGCGGTTCCATAAGAATTTCCCATAACCTGGCGCGTACTTGTTGTAGAAGATTTTCGGGCGCCCATGGAGGCGACTCGGGATGTTGCGAGATATCCAAGGGCTGCATATCGGCGGCAGCGCTGTCGATCGTTAAGATTCTTTCTGACAGAGCGGGATAGGCTTCTCTCACCCGCAGGACCGATGGCGTTGTGGACACGCCAGAATCCGCAAGGTCAACCAACACCGCATCAAAACTTCCCGATTCCGCGCCGGTGGGCATCTGATCACTCGGCATTGCCACGCACGTCCACCCAATTTGCATCAGGAAAACAGAAATGAGCTCGCGGACGGACGACCGGTTTGCGATCAGCAGAATTCTGTGGTCATGCTGCGCAAGCGCTTCGAATTGTTGATTAGGAAGAATTGGTAGGCTCTTTTCTCCAGGGAACATCAAGAAATGTCTCCCACCAGGACAAAGGGGGCCCAGTAGTACGGATGGGGATAGAGTTGTCTCAAGTCCTGTATCGCTCCTTGGAAAGCCAAAGCTCGGGTCTGGCCGCTGAAAAACCGGGAGTAGAACACGTTCATGAATTCGGCGGTGCTGGTGTCATTTACGTCCCAAAGTGAAAGAAGCAGGCTTTTCGCACCGGCACACAGCAGTCCTCTCGTAAGCCCCATCACTTCGTCTCCGGCATTGACTACATTGAGCCCTGTCGAACAACAGCTCAGGGTGATTTGATCAACCGGTAGCGCGAGCCGGTAAAGGTCATACGGAGTCAGGAAGGTGTCGCCCAGCCGGATCCTGGAAAACATCGGACTGTCTTCGCGAAATAAACCATGTGTGGCAATGTGAATCAAGCTGCTTTGCGGACCATGTTCCCGCAAGACTGCTTCGCTGGCTTCAGGCCCGACGAATACTTTGGGGTTGGGGGCCACGGCCTCAACCAACCTCACCTCATCCGCAATCTGCGGAGCATCCGGGCTGGGGATGCCCAGGATCAGCGACGTTTTCTTCAGACTGGATGGCCGGCGCCGGCATTGCACATAGATGCTGGCGCTGGGTGCATAGCTGATGGAGAAGGAATCGGCGAGATAGGCGTCCCCGTCAAAAAGCGCATGAAACGGCACACGATGCAGAGAATGATGGGGAACCACGATGAGGTGTTTTCCTTTGAGTTTGTCCCGCACCGGGCCGAGTAATTCCTGATAAAGATCGTGCAGCCGGGCCTGGGTAGCATCGAGCAGCGATCGCTGAAATCGACGAACATACGCCAAGCCAAGCCGCGGCTTCATAAACTGAAAGCGCAACATGTCGAGGCTTTCCGCGATGCGGGAAGCGGTTGTTACTTCTACCACGTCCAGGTCGCGCTCCGTGATCACTACCGCCAGGATCTTGTCCCGGGTCCGGAAATACTCGATCAATGTTGTATCCGGACCAAGGGCTTCACGTGTGAGCTCTAAAGAAATAGGCGCGGCCGCGTCGTCACTCCGGTCCTGGGGCCGCTCGGCCGCTAGCTCGCGAGAAAGCCGAACAAGTTCCTTTTCAACTCGGGTGGCCAGCTGCGTGAGTTCCGCAAGGCGATTGCTGGACGCAGGCACTTGGGCAAGCTCCTCGACCTCAATACGGTGGTAGTGCCAATTCAATTTTTCGCGCAGGGCGGTGACCTTGAGTAACGGGCTGGTGTCTCCGGGTTGGTCGGAAGCCTGGGACTTTGCTCCACTCGCGATCAATTCGAGTAAGCTGCGGGACTTCGCTTGTTCCATACAGATCCAGGCTTCTTCCCTGGTCTCTGGCGTGGATTCACGGGCAAGGTAGAGTTCGACTAAGTTCTCATACACTTCCAGCTTGTTTTCCAGGAAAGAGATTTTCAGCTCTTCTCCATAAAGTCCGCACCGCAACGTTTCCAGCACGTCCTTCGCTGCCCGGTAGCGCATCTCTGCTTCTTCAAGGTTCCCAGCGGCTTCTTCAATGCGCCCCATGACGAGTTGCGTCTGGTAAACAAGAATCGGGGTTTCCCTCTCTGTAAGCTCGGCGAGCGCCGACTCGCATTCCCGGCGTGCGGCCGCGGTTTCTCCCGCCTTCAGAGACAGTCGCGCCAGCAGAAGCCGGCAGAGAATGGCCCGGCCGCGCAGGGGTGAATCGCGGAAGAAGGTCAACGCGGCCAGGCAGTAGCGGCGTGACTCCTCGATGCGCCCGTCGTTGAAGTAAGCCATAGCCTGATACAGGTCGATGAGCGAAGGCCAGACCGGGTTCTTCTCATTGGCGAATGCCATTCGGGCCTGCGCGAATGACCTAAGAGAACGGAAGGTTTTGCCTTGCTGGCCAAGGGCCATGGCTGATTGGCATCGCGCCTTGGCAGCTTCATATCCAATGCCAAGTCTTTCGAAGGCGATCAGGGCCTGCTGGGCGAGCTCGTCGGCTTCCTGGTTTAAATTCAGTTCCAGGTAAATCTCTGAGAGATCGAGTTGGCAAAGAGCTGCACGGTAGGCATCCCCGGCCTTCTCGGATGCCTTGCAGGTTGTCCGCAACAATTCGATTGCCTGTCCATACCGCCCTTTGAGAAAGGACAAATAGGCGATGTTGTACTCAGTTTGGGCTGTTGCAAGGGGCATAGCTCGTTCTTTACAGAACCGAAGAACTTGTTCGTAGGCCTTCAGCGCCTTCTCATCCTCGTGCAACATGGTCAGGCACATTGCGGCGTTATGAAGGGCAGCGACAATGCCTTCCGGATCTTGGTCGGGACCCAGCTGCGCGTAGGCCCGCTCGTAGCAATCCAGCGCTTCGCGAAAGCGGTCCTGCCGGTGGAGAATGTTGCCGATATTGATCTCCAGGCGGGCGAGCCGCAGGGTCTCTCCGGCCGCCAAAAAGATTTCTCGCGCTCTGGCTGCCACATCGCTGGCTCGCTCATATTCCCCAAGCAGAATCAACGGCTGGATTGAGGTGCTCAACGTGCGGCCTGCTTCAATGCCGCTTCCTGCCTCCTCAAAGAACTCGACCGCCTTAGCGTGCAGCTCAGATGCCTGACGGTTATCGCGAAGGAACCACAAGACGTTCCCTTGGGCCCGCAATGCGTATGCCTTGGACTCCTTGTCGCCCAGCTTGTTGGCGATGGTCAGAGCGGCTTCGGCCAGCCGGTGAGCTTTCTTGAGATCGACTCTAAGCTGCACCGTCACGGCTTCGTCCAGTTCTTTCACAAACCGCGTGGAAAGCAAGCCTTCATGAGAAATAAATCTGATGCGGGAGGGCTCGCTGGAGAGTTCGGCTAAGTGATCGAAAATGCCCTTTTGAAAAATGTGATGAGTAGCCACAGGAACCCTTGACCACCAATGTTTGCTACTTTTTGTGCTAAACGGGAATACTCTAGCATAGTTTCAGAGGCAATGATCTTAAGATACTCTTAGTTTCCATCCGGTCATCCCAATCGCGTACATTTCAATAAGGTTCGTGGAAAACATCCATAAAATAATAATAATAATAAGCGATTTTCAACTCGCTACTGCCCGGTCCCCCGGATACCGATTGTCACTCCGCAAGACGGGAATCCTCGCGATTTTGATTGCCGCCTTTCAATTCAAATGAACCGCTCCAAAATTGGAAACAGTCGCTATTGATACACGCAGCGCGGTTTCGCTTTATCTCGGTAAAGGGAAGTCGCTTCAGTCAGCGTTTCTAAATTGCAATTTGCACCACCATAAATTGCGATTACATAATGAAAGGATAAGACTATGGCTGGAAACAACAACATGACCTTACAGAACAGCAGCAACATTACTTTAAAGACCTTCTTCTTGGTGGCCACAAACAGTGGTCAGAATATTGGCGTGGGAGCGGGGAACAACCTCCTGCAAAGACAGGAAAGTAAGTCTGCGTTGTTTAGCATCGACAAGGGCTTGACCGACTATTTCATGGTTTTTTTCACAGACGACTCTGGGGCCTTTTGGCAATCACAAGGCAATGAGGCCAATCTTGACTCGGGCGATACATGGACTGTTACCGTAACGGTTTCGGGAAACTCGCCCAACATATCCATGAAGCTGGAAGCGATTTCGGGTGGCCAGGCAAAGTCCTTCGGACCGTGGCCAATTTTCAAAGTAGGCTCTGTAACTGCCGCTCAAGCGGCATAGATCATATCTTTAAACAGAGGCGAGCATCTTCTGAATTACCCACTCCAGCCGCGCCCGCGGCTGGAGGGGCCAAAGAGATAGACAAACCAAAAGGGATGCCAGTCCTTTTTTACCGCTCGTAATGCCCAGATGTAAAACTTCAGCGCCCCGTCTCTAAGGGAGAACGCAGGCCATGTCGCATCCGAATGAATGCTCTAGGCAAAGAGCTTTCGCAGCAGCGTAATTTTGCTGCCCCGGCAGGCTCAATCTCATGGTGGTTTAGCAAGCGGAATGGCGCTTACTAAATCGAGGACTTCTGACGGCCAACTCCTGTAGGCGGCTTGGGCGCCGGGCCACTTGCTCGCCAGGCCACTGCTCAAAAGAAGCTTAATCACAGTCTGTACGTCAGCGGCATTTGGCGGTTTTCGCCAAGCTTGGTATCGGAGGACATGGCATGACACAGTACTTTAGCGTTGCTCTTCTGTTTCTCTCTGCGCTCGGGGCAAGCAATACCACCGGCGCATGGCCGGAGGCAAAGCCAGAGGCCTGTACGCAGACTCGCGTGGTACGAATCCCGGTTCACACGCAAGGCGCGCAAGAAACAGCGGAAGCCATGGACGAGAGTCCAGCCGCTCTGATCGTCTCGCCCGGCGCCGCGGAGGAGCCCCCAGAGGGACCGAGTTCCTTTGATGTTTTTGAAGACGGCAGCCTCTTGATTAATGATCCTCTGCGTCATCGCATCTCTGTGTTTGATCCTCAAGGCAAGGTACTGCATGTCTGGAAGATTGGCTTTGCCGCGGACCACATTACCGTTCTTCCCAATGATTTGGTCCTGGTGAGTGAAGCCAGCACCGGGGAGCTTCACGTTTTCGACCGCGAAGGGCAGCCGCGCCCAGCGGAAAAAGCCGTTTCGCCGGAGCCAGCGGAAAGCCATGTGCTCACAGCGAACAAAGCAACAATCAAACGGCCGCCCACCGGAGAGTTGCTGGAAGTGCTGTTCGACCGCCCCGGCTTGCGGCTCCTTTCCCTTGAGAATCTCGCCACCGATCATGACGGTAACATCTACGTGACCTTGGAAAGCACGGCGAAGGGTGACGCCTCCGAAGGGATCAACGTAAACAAGTACGTGCGCAAGTACGCAGCCGATGGAAAGTTGGTCTGTGAGATCACGAATATTCCCTTGGATTACTACGTTACTCCGGTCGATGAACTTCGCGTTCGCAACAAAATCGTTTACCAACTGGTGACTACTGGCACTGAGGTTCGAATCAATGAGTGGGCCACGGAGTGACCGGCAGTCAGCCCACACGGAATGGAGATATGTTTATGCTTTTTCGCCGTTATCTTATGCTGGTAGGCATTTGTTTCATGCTGGCTTCGCTGAGTCACTCGCAAACCAGTGTGATCGCCCGGCTGCCCCGCACCACGCGGGCGGAAATCATGGCCAGAGCGAAGAAGCTGGCAACCCACAGCTGGATCTCCAGTGCGTCCAATCTCCACGCATCGTGCTCGCGGAATTACAGCAATGAGTGGAAGCCGGGACAGCGTGTAACCGGGCTTCCTTATTGCTGGGGCGGCGTTGACAGCCCTGAGTCGTTTGACAAGAAGCTGCAAAAAGGTCTGGCGGCGGGAGCGCATAGCCGCAACGGCATATTGTCCTGCGCCACGGGTATTGATTGCTCTGGATTTGTTGCCTTGTGCTGGGGGCTGACGCTCTCCGGCCATACCTACAGCACCACCAATCTCCGCGACATTGCCGGCGTACCCAAGTACAACGTGTACACAGACATGAAGCCCGGCGACGCCTTGAACAAGTCAGGCTCCCACGTGGTGTTGTTCGCAGGCTACAACCCGGACGGGACCATCAATGTTTATGAAGCTTCCGGCAGCATGAGCAGAGTTGTCTATCGCCAGCGGAAGTGGTCAAGCCTGATCGGTTATAAACCTCTGCAATACAAGGGCCTTGACGAGTAGTCATTAGGAGTAATGTGATGAAGATCAATCTGAAAGCCGCGTTCCTGGCGATAGCGTTGTCGTCGTTGTGCTGCGCTCTGGCAAATAGCTCAGGAGCTGCGAAGGCCGGGGAGACCATGCTTGCGGCGGGCCCACAGTCCACGTCTCGTTCCTCGGCGTCTTCACGCGCGCCCAACAAATGGGCCTTGCTGGTCGGCATTAATACTTACAAATATCCAGACAGGATCTCTTCGCTCGCCGGCTCTATCAATGATGTTGAGGACATGAAACAGATTCTGATCGGCAAGTTCCAGTTTCCTGAAGAAAACATTCTGGTGCTGAAAGATTCCCAAGCCACACATGCGGGCATCATTAATGCCATACAAACGCACCTGATCGCCAAGGTCCAGCCGGGCGATATTGTTGTATTCCACTATAGTGGTCACGGTTCCCAGATGAAGGACGTCACCGGCAAGATGATCAGCGGCATTGATCAGACGATTGTGCCCTACGACTCCCGCGATCCTTCCGGCAAAGTGTTTGACATCCCCGGCGCAGAGTTGCACCCGCTCCTGCTGCAACTTGCAGCCAAGACCAAAAACCTCACCTTCATTCTGGATAGCTGCCATTCCGGCAGCCTGGTTCGAGGCGCGACAGTACGCGCCATTGAAGGCGACAAGCGCACGCCGCCTCCGCTGCCCTCTTATGTGGCCGCCGCAACCCGCGGCCTGGGTCCAGTAGCAGCGGATGATGAGAAATCCCCTGCGTTTGCTTCTATCGCCGCTGCCACTTCGAAAGAGAATGCTTTCGAACACTTCAGCGAAGGCAAGGAGCACGGTGCGCTCACGTACTTTCTCACCCGCCAACTTCGCAGCGCGAAGGACGGAGCCACCTATCGTGACGTGATGGATAGTGTAATCGGCAATGTATCGGCAAACTATCCCGCACAACATCCTACGCTGGTGGGCGCTGACTCTGACGAGTTCGTCTTTGGCGACGGCAGCAGCCTGGCTCGGTCCTACGTAACTGCATCCCCCTCTTTGCTGGACAAGAAGCGAGTTACGGTCAACATAGGGCAGATCCAGGGCGCCACAATCGGATCGATATTTGAAGTGTACCCGCCAGGATCAAAGAAATTTGTTTTGCCGGAGAAGCCCGTTGCGAAAGTACAGCTTGCCTCGGTGGATGTTCTTACTTCGGAAGCAACAATTATTTCCGGCAGCCAGATTCCTCAGGCATCGCGCGCCGTGGAGCGCCAGCACCAGTATCGCAACTCGAGGATGCGTGTCTTTTTTGACGGCGTGGACAGCTCGAAGGCTCTCCAGTCCATCAGAGACGCGGTGCAGTCGGTCAAATATATTGAGATCGTCAACAAGCCTTCGCTTTGCAACATACAGGTGAGAGAAGCGAGCGGAACCGTGCAGACGCTTGGGGCCGACTCTACCACGCTGTCGCCGCCGGTCGGCGCGCGTGATTCTTCCGTCGTGGACCGCGTGGTCTCTCAATTGACCCTATGGGCCAAGTGGTTCAACGTCTTGTCCATCCGTAATGACCAATCTGAAATTGACTTGCGCTTCACACTCAAGAAGAAACCGACGCGCGATGCCATGGCCCGCGTGACCAAGGCCGACCTGGGCGTGGTGGAAGGCGATACGATTGAAGGCACGCTCACCAATAACTCTGACAAAGATCTCTATGTCGCAATCGTAGACCTCTCCAGCGACGGCAGTATTGCCGCCGTCTATCCGCAAGCAGGAACAAGGGCGGTCCTGAAGGCTGGCCTTTCCCTGACCATAGCCTTTAAGACAAATATTCCCAAAGGCCGTAGCATCGTGACCGATATTCTGCGGGCTTTCGCCGGACGTGATCCCTTTGACCTGAACCCTCTCACCCAGGCTGCGGTTCGTGGTATCCCGGAATCGACCGGTGAGTTGGGCCCCATACAGGAACTCCTCATGGATTCCGCGGGTGTAACCCGAGGCGTGGAGCCCGTGTTGAGCAAGCCTATTGAACTGGGCCGTTGGACCGTCCAGCAGGTAAGTTTGCAGGTTAGACGCGCCAACTGAGCGTCCCTAGCTCTTGAGCTGCGGAGTTGGCGCCCAACCCAGAGGCCTGTAGCCTTCCCATTTATCCGTTTGCCATGGTGGTTTTCTTCTTGGCGTACCGCTTTCTACAGTGCAAGGAAGCCAGCGGTAGCTCGGGGGAAAGTAAATGGCGATAGCTGCCGGCGGCCTCCCCGCCACGAATCCGATAAAACAACTTGTGAGTAAAAACCAGCTTTTATCGGATTTATAGTGTCGTGAATCTGAAGTTCGTTGTCTTATTTTCGAAGTACCGCCAGAATGCCAAGAGTTAAACTTCCTGTTTTTCCCGGTCTTTCTGGCGCTTCTTTTTATGTAACGAATTTCTGGCTCAGAGCACTAGCAGGACATCAGAATGCCGGGTGCCATTGGCCCGCTCCTAAGAAACTAGAAGCGCCCTTCACTCATCGGCAGAGAAATTTAGTTCGCGCCGAGGTAGTCAAAATGAAGCAGCACATATTCTTCAACGTCAGAATCAAAGCACTTTTGGTCGAAGTGTTGTCCCTTGCCCGGCTTACACGCCAGGCGCAATACCGAGTGGCCCTTCTAACCGGGTTGCTCTTAGCTGTGAGCTTGATCAGTCTGGTGGCCTATGGTCAAACCAACAAATCGAAACGCGGAGTACAAGCCGTCACCTCACAGCCGGAGTCAACGACGGAGCTAGGCAAGTACTACGCACTCGTGATCGGAAACAACAATTACAAATATGTCGCAAAGCTCAAGACCGCCGTCAATGACGCCGACGCAGTGGGACAACTGCTCCGTGACCGCTACGGATTCACGGTCAAAGTTCTGCATGACGCCACGCGCGACAACATTCTGACGGCGCTCAATGAATACCGGCGTACGCTCCCCGTGAACTCCAATTTGTTGATCTATTACGCCGGTCATGGCTATAAAGACCAAGACACCAATGAAGCTTATTGGTTGCCGGTTGACGCTGAGAAGGACAACAATCAAGACTGGATCAGCGCCGATGATATCTCAGCGGACGCTCACGCCATCCCCTCGATGCACCTTCTCATCATCTCTGACAGCTGTTTTTCCGGTGAGCTTGCTCGCGATGCGGACGTCGGCATCACCTCTCGGGACCGTGATACGTATCTAACCAAGCTAGCGCAATCGAAGTCCAGAAATCTGATGTCCAGCGGCGGCAATGAACCGGTAGCGGATGGGGGTGCGCAAGGTCATTCGGTCTTCGCGTCCGCTATTCTTGACAGTCTAAACCGCATCGAAGATGACAAGTTCACAGCGTCCGAACTCTTTTCCAAGTTCATACAGCAGGCTGTAGCCGGATCGGCCGATCAAATACCGCAATATGGCTACATTCGGAAATCCGGTCACAACGCTGGCGACTTTGTTTTCTCCCGCAAACCTGACAAAAATGCGAGAAAGGGACCAAAGCCCGAGGCGCCTGCGTCGTCTGCAAGCAGCAAGCGCGCGAATACGGACAGTAGCCGGGAAGATACTCGTTCGCAGGCATCTGTGAGTAAGAAGAAGGTGCCGCAGGGAGCAAGTCTTGTGGCGGCTAACAGTAACAGCAGCGCGGGTTTGGACAACAGCGCGGAAGAGCCGGCTACACGGCCATCGCTGGTGAAGAAAATTCCGCGGCCAACAACAACGGCAGATGTTCCAAACACAATGCCTACCGGCCAACGTTATACGGTCGCGCATTACAGCAGTATCGATCCCAAACAGCTATGCATCGGCTTGATGACGGTCGACAACGGCATGATCCATTTCCGCGGACAAAAAGGAACACACGGAGTACACAACTTTGATTTTCCGCTTAGTTTGATTAAGGAAATCAAACAAAATGCTCTGATTCTTTCTGCCCTGCATGCTTTCCATATTCGTTTGAATACCGGTGAGGTGCAGAACTTTTCGTTGTTTGACGCCCAAAGCGGCGCATACCTGAGCCCTGATTTATTACTCAATGAGGTCCATGTTGCTTTGGCCCAATGAGATTGACCTGATTTGCAGGCGCTACCCTGAAAGAACAACGGAGAAAATATTCCATGTCAACCCGGAACGTAGTCTGGATTGCCGTCGTAATCGCCTTGCTGTTGACTGGCTGTAAGAAAGATGCCCAACCGGCTGTCTGGGCGCAGCAGGGGCAGGCGAGTTGGTACGGCCATCCCTATGATGGCCGGCTCACCGCCAGCGGAGAGACGTATGACATGGAGAAGATGACCGCTGCCCATCGAACATTCCCGTTCGGGACCGTTCTCCTCGTAACCAACCTGGGGAACAACCAGACGGTGCAGGTACGGATCAATGATCGTGGGCCTTTTGTCAAAGACCGTGTGATTGATCTTTCGCATGCAGCGGCGCAAACTATTTCCATGCCCGGTGTGGCGAATGTTGGTATCAAGGTGATTAGCACGCCGCCAACGCGCGCCGCCGATGCGTTTGCCGTTCAGGTCGGATCGTTTTCCCAGCGCACAGAGGCGGACCAACTGCGTAAGCAAATGCAAGAGAAGTACGGAATTGCCAGGCTGGTCTTCCGCCAGGGAGATCAAACCTGGCGGGTCCTGGTGGGATTGGAAGCGACCCTGGAGAGCGCCGACGCCCTGGCAAAGCAGGTAGAAACAGTGGCTGGGCCTGCGTTCGTGGTCGTGGTTGATTCGGACCAGTAAAGCCGAACCCGAATCCAAATCGTAGCCATGCTCTTAAAGATCGGGCGATCGGATCATAGGGTGAATCCGGAGATCGGCGGTTACCACAGATCACCTGATCCCCCGATCACGGGCGATCCCCCGATCTTAATCGTCCGCTCCCACCTGCGTCGGTCCAACGCCGAGCTCCTGGTCTTTGTACTGGAGCTGGTAGAGCTTCCAGTAAATGCCGCGATTGCCCAGCAGTTCCTGATGGCTGCCAATCTCGCGCACCTGGCCTTTGTGCATCACAATAATCTTGTCCGCACGTTGTATGGTCGACAGCCGGTGCGCAATGATGACTGAAGTGCGGCCTTCCACCATGCGGCTCAGCGCCTCACGCACGCGGAGTTCCGTCTCCGTGTCCACGCTGGAGGTGGCTTCATCCAGCACCAGGATTCGGGGATTGTGGGCCAGGGCGCGGGCAAAAGAGATAAGCTGTTTCTGTCCGGTGCTCATGGTGCTGCCGCGTTCCCGCACTGGTTCTTTAAAACCATGAGGAAGTGAGCGGATAAAATCCGCCACGTTTACGTTCTCCGCCGCGGTAGCGACCTGTTCGTCGGTGATCCAGGCAGAACCCAGGCGAATGTTGTTCTCAATGGTGCCACTGAACAGGAACGGGTCTTGCAGTACCACGCCAAAGCGCCGGCGCAATTCGTTCAAGTCCATCTGCCGGATATCGACGCCGTCAATCCGGATCGCACCTTTCTGGATGTCATAAAAGCGCATCAGCAGAGAAATGATGGTGGTCTTGCCCGCACCGGTGTGGCCTACGATCGCCACCGTCTCGCCCGGCTCAATCACAAAGGAGACGTCGCGCAGGATCCAGTCAAAGTCTCCAACATGAGCGTGTCCGTTGCTGCCTGCTTCCGCCAAAGGCTGTTTCTCGTCGGCGGGCTCTAGTTGGCGATAAGCAAACCAAACGTGGTCAAACTCAATCCGGCCTGGGCCGTCAGCTTTCTGCGGCTGCTCCGGCGAGACGATTTCCACCGGCGTATCCAGCAGTTTAAAAACACGTTCGCTGGACGCCATGGCTGATTGCAGAATGTTGTACTTGTCGCTCAGGTCCTGGATGGGCCGGAAGAAACGCTGAGCATATTGCATGAATGCCACCAGGACGCCCAGCGTTACCGCACCGCGAAGCACGCCGGCCCCGCCAAAGTAAATCACCGCGGCGCCGGCGACACTGGAGAGAATTTCCACCACCGGATAATAAAGCGCGTACGCCATAATGGCGTCTTTGAAAGCGTCCATGTGCTGGGCGTTGACCTTGTCAAAGCTCTGGTAAGCGCGCTTTTCGCGGTTAAAGAGCTGGAGCACCATCATGCCGGTGACGTGCTCTTGCAGGTAAGAATTAATGCGCGCAATGGCCAGACGTATGCGCCGGTAGGAGTCGCGCACCGATTTGCGGAATACCATGGTGGCCCACAAGATCAGCGGCAGCACGGCAAAGGTGATCAGCGCCAGCCACCAGTTCATGCTGAGCATGATGATGAGAATTCCCGCCAGCACAAAGACGTCTTCAAAAATCGAAACCACGCCGGCGGTAAACATTTCATTCAGCGCGTCCACGTCCGTGGTGACGCGCGTGACCAGCCGTCCCACGGGGTTCCTGTCAAAGAAACCCACATGCATGTGTTGCAGATGGCGGAAGATCTGGCTGCGCAAGTCAAACATTACCTTCTGGCCGGTCCACTGCATCAGGTAGGTCTGTGTAAATTCCAGCACAAAGCTGATCAGAAGCAGGGCCAGATAGACAGCAGCAAGCTGAGCAATCCCTGTGAGAGGGCTGGAACTGAGAAACGGATCAAGGAGGCTGCGGTTCACTGCGCTGGTGGAAGAAAGATATTTATCGATGGCGGTTTTGACCAGGTAAGGGCCCACTACGTCCGCGCCAGCCTTAAGGATGATCGACGCCACGGCTACCACCACCTGCCACGTATACGGACGCAGATACCCGAGCAGCCGTTTCATCAAGCGGCTGTCATACGCCTTACCTAATACTTCTTCTTCCTGCGCCATGGGCTCCTGACTATTTTATAGGTAAGCGAGGGAAAGCAAGCTCGTGTGGCACAGGCGTCCTCGCCTGTGCGTTTTTTGAAGGTTAAGCAGTCGGTGCGGCTACAAGGGCCTCGCAAGCAAAAACCGCGTGAATGCCGTTTATTTAGATGATGTTCGGTCATCCAGGGCCGCAAAAGATTCGTGGGCCAAATGTTAGACTTTGATTGCTATGCCCGCTCAACTCCCAGAAGTCCAATGGATCGAACTGGCCGGTAACCCGTGGGGTGTGCGTTTGCTGGATGTCAGGCCCGTGACACAACACATGCTTTCCACTTCCAGCGATCCGCAGTGTGCCGCGAATGCGGTTTCTTTTGGCGGTGATGACGGCAGCAGCTTTATTGGCCAGGAGCCTCCGGATCCGCGCACTGCCAAAGTGAATTTGTCTTATCGCATCGGCGGCACGCTCAAGGACGGTGTGCTTTTTACTCCCACCGCGATGGAGCACAAGTGGGCGCTGTTCTACCATCGGCGGCAAATCCTTTGTGTGCGCAGCTGGCGGCGGAAGGTCTTTGCCGTTGCTGAAACCGAAGAACGCGAAAATTCAATTGTGATCAGCCAGATTCGCGGAGTACTGTGCGCGGAGCAAGAAGAGCCGGAATTTACCGCGCGCGTGCTGGATTTCCTGCTACGAAGCCATGCTCTTGATCTTGTATATCCGGTGCCGCTGCTTCCTGGCTTGGAACAGGACCCCGGGAAGGCTGCACTATGGTGCCTGTCATGCTTTGGCAACCGCGCTCAGTTCGCTACCAGCGAAATACTTGCCCGTGAAGTACCGGAAAAGGCGCTCCACACCCGCTAACCTTCGGGCTTCCTCAGAATTCGATCCCGCGATTAGGAAGCTTCTTTCATCGGGCTGCATTCTCTGGAAGACTCTGGTTCGTAAGCGCTCCTAGTCCATTTTCCGCAGCACCAACGCCGAGTTCTTCGAACCAAACGCTATGCAGTTACAAACCGCGTGCTCAACCTCCACCTTGCGGCCTGCTTCGGGCACATAGTCAAGGTCGCAATCCGGATCGGGCTTTTCCAGGTTGATCGTTGGAGGAATCTGGCCATGCTTCATGGCAATCAAAGTTGCGGCGATGCCCGCGGCTCCACAGGCTCCTTGCGGGTGTCCGATCTGCGACTTCAATCCCGACATCGGCACCTTGTAAGCGTGGTCGCCCAACGCCAGTTTCAACGCGCGGGTTTCAATGCGGTCATTCAGATCGGTGGAGGTGCCGTGCAGGTTTACATAGTGAACGTTGGTTGCGGAGATACCGGCTTCCTTCATGGCCAAACCGATGGCGCGTGCAGGTTCCTCACCGCACTCTTGCAGGCGCACACGATGGAATGCCTCACAGGTTGAACCGTAGCCCGCGACCTCGGCATAGATATGTGCGCCGCGCGCGCGCGCGTGTTCGTATTCTTCCAGGACAAACATCCATGAGCCTTCGGCAACCACAAAGCCGTCACGGTCAAGATTGAAGGGACGTGAAGCGCGTTCCGGCGCATGGTTCCAGGATTCGGTCATGATGCGCATGAACATGAAGCCCTTGAGAATGCCCCAGGCCAGAGGTGTATCCACGCCGCCGACCAGCATCATGGGCAGCGTGCCCAGTTGGATTTGCCGGGTAGCGTAAGCCATTGCATCGGTCGACGAGGTGCAGCCGCTGGTAACCACGTGGCTCATGCCGCGGAAGCCAAAGCGCATGCTGATCTCACTGGACATGGTGCCCATGGTCCCGCTGGGAATGCTGAAAATACTGATCTGCTTGACCTTGCCGGCGTAATACATGTGGTATTGCGCGTCAGAAAAATCATGCGCGCCGCCGCCCGTGCCCAGCACGACGCCGATCTCGCGCTTTTCATCCAGCGACATTTTCTGCGGATCAAGACCGGAGTCTTGCAGGGCCTCCGTCGACGCGGCCACGGCCAGCGGCACGGAGCGCGAGACGTGTTTGCGCTCGCGGGCTTCAATCCAATCCAGCTCATTGAAGTCCTGTATCTCGCCGGCGATCTTTACCGGAAGGTCTGACGTATCAAAGCGGGTGATGAGCTTTACGCCGCTCTTACCGTCAAGGATGGCCCGGCAGAATGCCGTCTTTCCGATGCCGTTCGGGCTGACCACGCCCATTCCTGTAATAACTGCGCGTTTGAGCATATAGGGATTCTATAATTGATGCAGGTTTTGTGCCGTTCGGCAGTATTATGTCACTGGGAATTTACATTTCGGTCCCTTTTTGCCGCTCCAAATGCACCTATTGCAACTTTGCCTCCGGGGTATTTTCGGCCGGGCAAATGGGGACGTACGTGGAGCGGCTGTGTGCGGATATCGCTGTGTGCCGGGCTTTTGCTGCCGAGCGCGACGCGGAGATTCCTGGGCCGGTCGACTCCATCTTTCTGGGCGGGGGAACGCCCAGCTTGCTGCCGCCGGAAGAGCTGAAGAAGCTCTTTTTCATTCTTCGCAATGAGTTTGAGGTTACGCCTGCCGCTGAAATCACCGTGGAGTGCGCGCCGGGGACCCTGACCGATCAGATCATCCAGACGATGGTCACAAGCGGCGTAAATCGCGTGAGCCTGGGGGTACAGTCGTTTGTCGATAAAGAAGCTGCGTCGGTGGCGCGGCTGCACACGCGGGAGAAGACGCTCAGCGATATCAAGCGCTTGCGTACCGCCGGCATCAGCAATATCAATGTTGACCTGATCGCCGGGCTGCCGCACCAGACACCCAGAAGCTGGAGCGATTCCCTGGAACAGACGATTGCCACTGGCGCGCCGCATGTAAGCATTTACATGCTGGAAGTGGATGAAGACTCACGGCTGGGCAGCGAACTGATTGCCGGTGGCACAAAATATCACGCGCACTTTGTTCCCGACGATGACCTCACGGCTGAGTTTTACGAAACCGCCTGCGAACGCCTGAACGCCGATGGCGTGGAGCAGTATGAGATCTCCAATTTTGCCCGAACCGGCTTTGAGTCACGGCACAACCTGAAGTATTGGACGCGCCAGCCGTATCTGGGATTTGGCGTAGATGCTCACTCCATGTTGCCGGCGTCCGCGCCTCTGCGGGCTGAGAGCTTGCGCTTTGCCACAACCGATTCGTTTGACAAATTTTTCATCTCCGCTGAAACACAGACGACGCCAGTAAAAAAAGAGCAAGCTCTGGAAGAGAGCTTCTTTCTTGGTCTGCGCTTGAACCGCGGAGTCAGCCTGTCCCAGCTTCGCGCGCAGTTCGGTACACAAATTGACGCGTATAACACGATCATCACTGAAATGATCGACAATGGTCTGCTGGTGCTGGTGGAAGACATTCTCAAGTTGACGCCACGCGGAAGATTGCTATCGAATGAAGTGTTTGAAAAATTCATTTTGCACCAGCAATTTATCGCCCTTTAATGGATGTTCTTGAACACCGATCATTCATGATGGATACCAGCGATGGGACTACCAAGCCGAGTGCGGCAGGCGCGAAAAAAGCCCGGCCTTTTTTATAGAGTTTCTTCTAAGCGTGCAAAATGTTAGAGCAACCTCAATCAGCGCCAGAGGCGCGTGGCGAAGTTAGCCCACCGCGAAGCGGCGGGTGGCGGTAGAAGAGATTTCCAGCCCAGCGGGGCGACATCTTGGCAAGTTGAAGGGACTAAATGACCACAAACGCGATTCAACCTGAAGTTTCAGGCGCCGAAAAACCAAATACCATCCGCGCCATCGACCTGCGCAGTGACACCGTCACCCAACCCACGCCGGAAATGCGCCGCGCCATGGCCGAAGCCCAAGTCGGCGATGATGTTTACGGCGAAGATCCAACCGTCAATCGTCTACAGGAGCGGGCTGCGCAGATTTTTGAGAAAGAAGCCGCGCTCTTTGTGCCCACCGGCACCATGGGCAACCAGGTTGCTATCCGCGTCCACACGCAACACGGGCAGGAGATCATCTGCGAAGAGCGCGCGCACTTCAACAATCTGGAATCGGCCACCGTGGCCGCTTTTTCCGGATGTCTGCCGCGCACCCTTCATGGCGAAGACGGCGTAATCACCTGGGAGCAGATCAAGAAAAAGATTGCGCCGCCCGCGTACTATCGCGCGCAGACCGGCCTGATCTCGCTCGAAAATACCGGCAGCCTGGCCGGTGGGACTGTTTTCCCTCAGGACGTTGCCAACGAAATCTGCGACCGCGCCCATGAGCTTGGAATACCCGTGCATCTGGACGGCGCACGCGTCTTCAATGCGCAAACCGCGATGGGTAAGCCGGCGGCGGAGATCGCGCGAAAATTTGATTCGGTCATGTTTTGTCTGTCCAAGGGACTGTGCGCGCCGGTGGGCTCGATGCTGGTGGGCAACAAGGCATTTATCGACAAGGCCCGCGTTTATCGCAAGGCCCTGGGCGGAGGCATGCGCCAGTCGGGCGTGTTGGCCGCTGCCGGCTTGATTGCTCTTGAAAAAATGCCTGCACGCCTGAAAGAAGACCACGCCAACGCCCGGCTGCTGGCGGAGGGCCTGGCGGAAATCAAGGAAATCAAGATCGACGCAAAAAAAGTCGTCAGCAACATTCTGGTATTTGATGTCACCGGCACTGGCATGAATACCATGGACTTCAGCCGCAAACTGGCGGCCCAGAGCGTCCTGGCGGCGGGGATCGACGCCGAGCAGATGCGCTTTGTCACGCACAACGATGTCAGCCGGGAAGATTGCTTGCGGACGCTGGAGGTAGTGAGAGCAATCTGCGGCCTTTAGCAAGAAACCTGCGTCTACAAGATATTATGCCCACAGTTGATGCCAACCGACTATACCGTTTTAACATTTAGTGTGCTCTTATAGCCACAATGGTGAAACCAAGCCTGAGCGTTTTCCGCCGAGATGGTGGCCAGGGCCAGAGTAATGGCTGGGTCTAGTGCTTCGGCGGTGCG